>Ga0187782_10004230_pt1 | contig 10740 bp, 10 predicted proteins | sample 0715_SJ02_MP15_2_FD_132454 | JGI IMG/M metagenome (GOLD analysis project Ga0187782, IMG submission 132454) | Tropical peat soil microbial communities from peatlands in Department of Meta, Colombia - 0715_SJ02_MP15_20_MG | ecosystem: Environmental > Terrestrial > Soil > Wetlands > Peat | place...
CAGCCGCCACCTGGTTACGGGCAGCCGCCCGGCGGGGGTGCTCCGCCGCCAGGATATAGGCCGTTGCCAGGCGCCGCGCCGGATTCCGGTGGGCCACCACCTGGCGGTGCTCCACCGCAAGGAAACGAGCCGGAGAACGGTCCGATGCCGCCTCCGGGGGGGCCACCGCCATCTAATCAGCCGCCATCCGGTAATAACCCGGAGTCGGCTCCGTCTGCGCCGCCGGGCAATCCTTCGCAACCCGGCGGCCCGTCGCGCGTGAACGATTAGGCCGGTCTTTCCCTGCGTGATCGCCAAGAGGGCAAGTGATCGACCGCCCGACATAGGCGCTTCGCTGTTGCGCCTTGGCAGACTGACCTGTGGCGGCTCGATCTCGCCCCGCGTGGCTGTTTTGCGCTTTGCCCGACCTATGAATAAGCCGGATTGTGCGTGCGTATTTCAGACATTTGGAAGGGTCATGAGCTAAATTTCGTCTGGCCGGTTCGCTGTCGGCAAAGCCGCACCGGACATTAAGCGACCCCGGCGGATACTACGAGGAGCATTATGTCCCCTACGCCCAAGACGGCCGACGACGTTTTACGAACGGTCAAGGATGACAAAATCCACACCGTCGACTTGCGTGTCACCGATTTGTCGGGAAAGTGGCACACGGTGTCGGTGCAACCGGCCGCCCTTGGCCGCGACGCCTTTAGGCGCGGTGTTGCCCTAGGCTCCAAGCTGCCTGGCTTTGAGGAAGCCGCCGAACAGCGCTTGCTGGCGATCCCCGACCCTGCAACTGCGTTTCGCGATCCTTTCAGTGGGCAACCCGCTCTGACGCTGATTTGCAATTTGCGTGATGCCGAAAGCGGCCAAAGCTACGCTCGTGATCCTCGCTTCATTGCGCAAAAGGCCGAAGCGTACCTACTAAAAATGGACATCGGTAGCGCCGCGAAATTCGGCGTGGAACTCGACCATTTTCTTCTCAACGGCGAACCTGGCGACACTCGTCACAAAGTGGAGCGCCGATTGAGCAGCAGTGCTGGCGCTAAGCTGCGTGGCCGCGGGCGCCAGGCTAGCTCGCTGTCACCGGAACTGCTTCTCCGCATGCGGCGTGAGACAGTCGAAACTCTCGACGCTCTGGGCATCGAGGTTGAGACCAGCAACGAGCAAGGGGGGCCCGGCGGTGAGGGTCGGATTGGCCTGCGTTTTACGACCTTAACGCGCATGGCCGACAACGTGATGATTTATAAGTACGTGCTCGCGAATGTCGCCCACAGAAACGGCGCGAAGTTAAATTCCGCGCCAGCGGGCGATGGCGGCGGCTTATATCTGGGAGTCCATCAGAGCATCTGGGTCGGTGAAAGGCCGCTGTTCGCAGGCGATGGCTATGCCGGAACGGCCGCCCTCTTGCGGCACTATCTCGCCGGCCTTGTCGAGCATGCGCCGGTTTTACTTGCGATCTGTGCGCCAACCGCACCGGCGAATCATGGGCACATGCCGGGCTTCAAGGCGCCGGTCAAACTCGGCCACCTGCCGCCGAAGCAACCTACGGTGTCACGCGGACTTATCGACCTGTCAGATGCAAGAGCAAAGTGCGTTGAGTTTCGCTGCCCCGACGCGCTCGGCAATCCTTACCTGGCGTTCGCCGCGATGTTGATGGCGGGAATCGACGGATTCGAAAATCGCCTTTACAACTTGGACCCCAGTGAGCCGATCGAAAAGTTCTACCGCTTGCAGCCGCATGAATTGATCAAGATTCCACAGATCCGGGGCGATATGGATGATTCGATCGAGGCACTTGAGGCCGACCATGCCTTTCTTTTTAAGGGCGGCGTATTCACGCAAGACGTGATTGCGGCGCGAGTGGGCACCAGACTGGTCGGATAGGCGAAGAAGCAGAATTGGAATTTTCCCTCGCTTGAAATCTCTGCCAAAATCTTTTGCTGTAATGAACGAGCCGTCCGAGCCGTGGAAATATTTCGGGTTGGTGTCTTGCGCCGCGGCTGGTCGGTTACTTTTCGGCAGTTTTTCTAATGATCGGAACATCGCCGAGTGGACAGTCGCGGCCGCGTTTTAGAGTGATCTTGCGCCCACTGGGCTGGATTCTCTTGCGCAGCGGCTCGATCCTCACTTTTGCCGGACCGCTAATTTTTTGCGCGCAATGCATCGTAGGGCTCAAACGCGGAGTTTGGCCATCGCTTGACTTTCAGATTTTGTCAGGCGCGACGGCGGAACCGGGAACAATGACGGCGACTCTATTGGGAATTCCGATATGGATCGCCGTTCTGATTGTCGGATGCGTATTGCTGTATTTTGGCATCCGCATAAATCGCGCCTTAGATGCGCGTATGTCGATTTAGTAGAGGACGGATAAGCACGCGGTAACCGCGTAGTTTATTGTTCGGCGAGCCGGCGAAGCACGTTGATTGCAATGTCCGGCCGGAATTCCGTGACTCTGGGAGCATATTCCGACGGCCGCGGAATATTGAACCAATAGCCATCCACAGCATCGCGAGTAGCGGCGATAGCGCGGAGTATATCGTCGGCGGTCACTTGTTGGCCGCTCGGTTGTGTGCTGATACCGGCAAGCACCACCACTTTCGGATTCGCCTGGCGCGCCTGCGCTGCCGCGCCGCGGACGAAGTTTGCATACAGTTGCGTATTTCGCACCGAGCCCTGGGCTTGAATATCGACAACGTCGGCGTAGCGGGCAGCGTCGGCCGCTATGTTGAGCCGCAGGTAGGTCTCATAACGCGGGTTTTGATCCTGATCGGGCGCCATTGCCCTTACGAGATTGACGGCCGGTGCCGTGAGAAACAGGAGATTGTGGGCGTGGACGGCATCGGCGGCCATTTTGACGAACGGCGCCGGATTGCGCTGCTCCTCTTCCGGCGTAAATTGCCATCGCTCATAGTCATACATGATGCCCTTTATTTCCGGATCGAGCCGGCCGGTCCCTACCGCGTTTCTGATCGCCTGCAGATTGGTAAAGGAAGCAAAGGTTATGGCGTTCCAGGCAACCGGTACGTCGTTGAACAACCTCCCCTTCATGACGTAGGGACGAGCGTTGTCGAGAAGGCGCGAAGTTTCCCGGTCTGCAGCAATCGCAGCGCCACCCGGGCCGTTGAACAGCCAGCGGACCGGTTTTTCCCCGGCCGCCTGCGCATATTCCGATGCAACCGCCATAAATCCCAGCAAGCCAGCCGCCGCGACCGCCGATAGTGCCGCCGCCAACCTATTCAGCAAGGCGCCCTACTCATTGTCCTTCAACATCAGCGCGCGGCTGCGCAAGCTTTATGGGTATTCGGTACCCGGACGGCGGGGAAACCGCGAGGAATACTGGAGCACGTCAAAGTCTATCTCAAAGACGGCAAGAAATTCCCGCCGCACATCGGACGGAACCGTCTCCCAAACCTCTAAGCTTGATCCAGCCGCGTTCGTACGTTCGTACACGCGCGCAATGACGGACTCCGGCGCGCCGATGCATTCAAACGCATACATCAGATCCTGCGGCAACGTCTCCATGCGACCCATGAAGTCGAATTTGACGATGTCAAAGCGGCCTTCGTAATACTGCGGTCGATAGTGCGGGTTCATCTCGGCGAGACTTTGCCGCGAAACTATGCTCACAAACTCGGCGAAGGTTATCGGATCCGATATGGCTGCGCCCTGCTCGTCGGCGGATTTCTTGATGTTCCTGATGATATACGGAGCTGGATTTAACAGTATTTTGTCACGATAGGCGCTGGCAAGGCGCGCGTATGGATTTCTAACAATAACAAACTTGAAGGTGTCGGTGCGACCCTCGAAAATATCGAGTTGCTCTTCGAGCGGCAGATGATGCGTGCCCGGAAACCGGTTGTATTCCTTCTGGTGCCGGCGCCATTCGTTATCATCAACCGGCAAACCTTCGGCGCGAAGTAGAAGCGTCTTGATGGTCGTGCAGGCGTTTTTGGGTATGGGCTGATACAAGTAAGCGCCCTGCCCCCCGTAGTACATGTCGTAGCCGATTTTCTCCAAGCGAAGCGCGTATCCAATCTCTCTCGGCCGTTCGCGCCGCTCTACAACAGCCGCTCCACGCCGACCGAGCGAACATTCCGGAATAAACGAAAGGTTAGTCACCTAAAGTCTCCGCTCTTTTGGTCTACCCGGCGATTTGACCTTCGCTGCGAGTTACACGATTTAGCGCCGCACTCCTTAACGATTTTGCCTTGTCACCGGCAAGCTAAAGTTCGTCGAGAACGGGCGTTAGCACCTCCAATTACACACCAGTCTGCATCTCTCCACTTGCGCCGAACAGTCCCGACAAAGTCGTGTTCCACAGCCACCGCGGTAATGGTATCGTAACTACTCACCTAATCTGCAGGAAGATAGTTGAATTTGTCTGATCTTTTTCGCTTTCGCCCCCAATATCTCCGCCAACCGGGACACGCCGTGGTCGTGCCAACCGTATAACACGCCGAGCCGCAGGCTCGGCCCGTTTTCCAGCCGTCGTATACATAGCAGGTTTTGCGATCTGCGGAGTGATAGGCAACACAAATCTCAAGTTTGAAGCCGCGCCCGCCCGACCGTTATCTCTGCCAAACCTCTTTTCGGCGTACAAGCTCGGACGAATCGTCGAACGACCTTGCAGGTCGGTGCACGCCCCGGCTTAACAGAAACACCACGACGCCCCCGGACACTATGATAAATCCAAGCCAAATGACCCGACTTTCCAGCGGGCTGCTCTCGCTAAAGGGCGTTTGCGGTGGAAGACACCAGCCTCCTGCCGGACCCTGTGCAACGACATTAATCGGATTGCCTGTCGGACCCAGATCCCCAAGCGGATTGTTGCCCTCCATTCCGACAAAGACACCGGACGGAAATTGGACCGGCGTGGCGCTGACCGCCTGGCCACTCCAATATTGTCCTCCGGACTGGAGCTGTGACGAAACTTCGTTCGCTCCACAAGCGGGCGCGATGCCGGCAGCAGGGGTAGTTTCCGATAGCGTTCCCGGGGGCCCGATAACAGATCCCCCCGACGAACCGACGACGGCTCCGGTCGCGTTGATGCCGGCACTGCTGGAGACAATGCCCGCACCGCTCATGCTGCCGCTTGTCCCCGAGCCGCCGCTCGCTCCGCTTCCGCTCGCAATTGAAGAAACGGAGCTGCTGAGCATGGCCGCTACGTCGGGATCTACGCCGTCGAGCGCGGGCATCGGCGCTACTGCGCTCTGACTGGTGGCGCCGAAAGCCGAAGACAGCGCCCGACCGGGCCCGCCAGTCGCCGACACGAAATCGCCAAAGGCATTCGGGGCGAGGTTGCGCATGGCCTCGTACGACAGCAAGGAGAAAAACGACGTAGAGGCCGGATCGAAATTCGGCGCCGACAACGCGCCCGGCGAAATCGAGCTGCCGTCGGCGGCAAAGGGAAACGGCGGCCGCGGTTGCGGCAGGCCGAACGGTTGCAGTTGCGGCCCGCTGAACGGGTACGGACCTGCAGCATGGCCTCGTAGCGGCATCAAGCCAACGCCGGCGAGCACAATCACTGCCCAGAGCGCCCGCCACGACCGTTGCCACCAACCGCGTCTGGTTTCGCTCACCACCACGGAATCTCCTCCCAGACGTGATCCGGAACGTATGGGTGTTTGGCCCCGATGCGCATAAGTTCGCTTCCTTCCGCATACAGCGTCGGGATGCGGAGCCACATCAGATAAAACGGATAAAGAAACAGCAGCGCGAAATTTATCGGCTGCGGCGTGCGCGCCAGATCGCGCGCGATTAACGCCCTGATCAGCAAATAGATAAGAAAAATCCAGTAAAAACTGACGACGAGCTGCGGCACATAAAGTGGACCAAACTCGAACAAGACCACAAAAAGACCGACCGCCATTGACCACGTCCATAATAACCGGCCGATCAGGAGCACGCACGCAAGTACCGCGTTTTTGAAGCCGTATCGCCCCAGTACGAACTGGTCGCGGTGCTTGCTGACGCGTATCTTGATCATGTTGCGCCGCCAGCGCGCACGCTGGCGCCAGAGATGATCGCGTGTCTCCGGCACCGTCGTCCATACGATGGCGCCGAGAGAAAATCCCAATTTCCAGCGCTGCTTGCGTATTTGCGTCGTCATATCCGTATCGTCGCCCAGACCGGTGTCAAACCCGTATAAACGACGCAAGATCTCGGCGCGGAACAGACCGCCCATGCCCGAAATAATGTTCAAAAGATCCAAGCTCGCGGAAATCAGCCGCCCATTGGTGAACAACAGCGCATATTCGATGTCCTGAAGCCGAGTGAGCAGCCCGTGCGGCATGTTCAGCACTCGGATATTGGCGGAAACAGCGCCGACGTGCGGATCGTCGAACGGCTGAAGCCAATGCTGCACAGAGCCGTATTGGATAACCGAATCGGCGTCGGTAATGGCGATAAATTCCCCGCGTGCCATGCGGATGCCGATATTGAGCGAGCTCGCCTTGCCGTTGCGGCGCGGTGACGGAAAGATCCGCACCCTCTCGGCATCCTTTCTGGTGCGCGCGGCCGTCAGCGCCGCGCGCCGGGCGATGGCAACACTGTCATCGTCAGAGTTGTCATCGACGAAGACCACCTCGATGTTGGGGTAACCGCAAAGCAGCGCACCCCTGATGCACTGCCCAATAGTCGCCGACTCATTGCGCCCAGCGATCACCAGTGAGACCAACGGATAGGCCTGGTCCGGCCGCGCCGGCAGAGGCGGCCGGATCGACGTCGGCCTAACAAGATACACCACCCACAAAATGAGGGTCGGCAGCACGTTCCACACAAACGGAAGAATGACGATCAGCCACCAATGCGGCAACGCCGAAAGGCTCAGTTCCGGGAGCGCCCGGGAAAATCCCAGATTCGAGATCGGGTCGATTGTGGAAAAGAAGTAATGCCAAAACCCATTTATCATGGGTCGGCCCGGGCGGTGAGGCCGGGAAGAGCCTGGGCCAGATCACGCGGCTCGGTGATCTCGGCGATGGACAAAGTCAACGGCGACTCTTTCCCCAACGCAGCCTCGATGCGGTCGCACAAGCTTTCCGCTTCCCGCCGTTTGGTTTGCGGCAGAATGACAATAAAAAGTGCGTCGCCCACTTGCCCGATCAGATCGACGTCGCGCAAGTTCTCGCGAAGGCGGCTGAGCCATTCCGTTGGAGCCTGATTGCCGTTCGATCCCAGCGCCGTTGGCGCGCATTTGACCAAAAGCAACGAGAAAGCGTCCTTGAAGCGCTGCAGGCGCCTCAACTCATTATCGAGGAATTCGAGAATCACTTTGCGCCGGTAGACCGGTGCATCGGCGACAATGACCGCCTCATCGTCCCCGTCAAACAGCGATCCGCGGCGGATAGCCGCCGCACCGCGCGAGGTCAGGAGATAACTGAAAACCAGGGCGCTGATCAGGTCTTCGGCCCGGTTGCGCGCCCCACAGGCGAGACACACCGCTTCGACCGGCGGATTTTCGGAAATAAGGCCGCAACCCCGACAGGTGAATGCCTTGCCCAAGCGGTCGAACTCGGTGCCGAGATGATGCATTCGGCGGTTGCATTTGGGACAGAGATAGCTGCCGTCGTCTGTAGGCGAGAATTCCGAGGGAATTCCGACGTAGCCGCAGGCAAAATGATGCAACAATCCTTCAGCCGATAAATGCGCCCGCCGGCAGCTCGGACAAATTTCGCGCACGTTGAGATGATGGCTGTCGCATTTGGGGCAGAGGCTCACTCTGTCGAAGAAGCGCGCCTCCAGGTAATTATGCGCGGCGAGGAACTCCAAATCCCGATCGACATCATGCCCCGATAGAGCATAGGTGTAGCCGTGCTCGGAATTCGGGTTGGCGCTGGGCGTGATCGTCCCTCCCGCCGACGAGATTTGCCGCAGCAGATCAAGTCGGCGCTCGGGCGCCGCCGCGCCCGGAAGCTCAACCGGCGCAGGCACGGCAAGACCGCTTGCCGGAGGCGCGAGATCATTCATCGATTCGCCTGCTCTTGCGCCGAGCTGGCTCTCGCCGGCTCCGCCGCCCCGGCGATGTGGCTCTGAATCCAGCGCCACGATGCCGAGGCCGCTTTGGTAAGGTCGCCAACTCCCCAGCCGTCGAAACGCGAAGCCGACAACTGCGCCCAGGCAAACACGCGATTGCGCTGTGATTCATCCAGATCATCGAAATCGAGCCGCACTGGGATGTACTGCGACCACATTTCCCTTTGCCAAAAATAGCGGGTCAATGACGTCGGCAGTGCCGACAGCTCAGGATAAAAATCGGTCACCTTAGCCTTGACCGGTTTGTCAATGCCTTGAATGGTGATGGTGTAGGTCTGATCGCGGGCGACCTTGGCGATATCATTCGGATCGAAGAATACGACCGCGTAAGTGTCGTCGGGATTGAAAATGCTGAAAATCGCGGTCCGCGCCGCGATGACCTCACCTTCCCTGCCGGTGCATTCCGTGATGATTCCGTCCTTCGCTGCGGTGAGATAGAAGTGTCCGGTGAGCTCGGGGGAATCGATGAAGCTGGCAATCCGTTTCTCTATGATACCGACGTCCAGCTCGGCCCTTTTCAGGTCGGCTTTTTTGGTTTCATAGACAAATTCCGCAGCGCGGGTTTCGGCCTCGGCGCGGTCGACCGCGGCTTTAGCCTGCTCCCAGACCAATTCCGCCACATAATGGTGGTGCAACAATTCCGTCTCAGCGTCCAAGACGGCGATCTGCTGTTTCCACAGCGCATCTTGCGCTTCAACCAGCTTTTTCGCGGCTTCCGCTTCTTGGTTGTCGATGTTTACCTGCTCACGCGCTTGCGTCAGCTGCAGCTGCAGCTGTTGCAATTGCTGAGCGGCAAATTCCACGGTGGCTTCATTGTTGAATTCGGCCAGCCGCTGACCGCGGGTAACGTGGTCGAGACAGCGTACGAACAGCTTCTGCAAACGCGCTTGCACGATGGGGGAGACTGCGACCAGTTCACCGGCGACGATGCCGTTCGCCCTAACCCACGTCCGGTCGAGGATGAAAGCCAGCGCTATGGCGGCAACGGCCACTAACAACATAGTCCGAGGCCTTACGCGCCACAGTCGCCGGGAGGGACTGACTTTTACCGGAGGGAGCACGGCGCAATTGCGATCGTAAGGGCGGAGTCCTGATTGTTGGAAGCGCATACCACTGCCGCTTGGCGTTGCGTTGACTCCGAGCTAGATGCAGCCATCGTCAGCATTCTTAAGGCTTGTCAAGCACGAGCCCCCGAGCGAGCGCAAACCTCGGCGCGATCGTCGGCCAAGCCAACTCGCCGCAAACCAAGGTCCCTGCGGTCGGATCGAGGAACTGCGTTTGGTCGAAGCAAGCTGACCGGCGGTCGATTTGCCCGTGCAATCTGCGACCGTAACGCCTCTTAACATAGCCGTGCCAGGAAAAGAAAGTGGCTTTCGCATCGGACCGCGCTCCGTGCCCAAGGCTGTCGAAACTCATTTGCCCCGCGCGGCCGAAAATATGGCGCGGGCACTAGCACGCCGCGTCAGCTATTTGCGCTCGCCCGGTCAGTAATTCGCATCTTACTGCAGTTGCTGATTTAATCTTGGTCACAATTATTGGTTTAAATCGCGTTACGGCGTCCATCAAAAATCCTTCGCACTTGTCATCAATAGTCCTTTGCACGTGATTGAATTGAAAGCGCGCCTGTCAATTCCTCCTACTCTTGGCCTTATTCTAGCCGGGGGCTTGGCAACTCGCCCCAATGCAGCCGACTTGTCGTCAACGGCGATGCCGCGCGGTTTGCCGATACTGGCCTGACGATCGTTGCCGACAGTGTGCCCGGTCACGCAGGCCCGCTTGCAGGCATTCTCGCCGGCTTGGATTGGGCGGCAACGCATGTGCGAGAGGTCGAATGGGTGATCAGCCCCCCAAGCGATTGTCCGTTCTTGCCGCGCGATCTGGTGGAGCGCCTGCATCTTGCGCGCGGGGACGCCGGAACGCCACTCGCCTGCGCATCTTCGGCGATTTCCCGGCCTTTGATCAAGCCGCCCCTCACGGCCACAATTGCGCGCTGGCGAGATCGGCGCCGGCCCGCATCGCCTTGAATTTTTCCCAAACTACGGTCGGATGCACCTCGGTGTTGTACATGGCCTGCGAGGAAAACCCGCAATCCGCGCCGGCGATCACGTTTTCGCGGCCGACGAGCCGCGCGAAGCGCAGAATACGCTCGGCAATCAGCTCCGGGTGCTCGACGATATTGCTGGCGTGGGTAATCACGCCGGGCACCAGCACTTTACCTTCCGGCATCTTGACGCGCTCGAACAAATGGTACTCGTGCTCGTGACGCGGGTTGGCCGCCTCGAAGCTATACGAGCCGGCCTCGATGGCGAGGACATAATCGATAAGATCGGCAAGTCCCGCTTCATGGATGCGCGGCCCTTCGTTGATCCCGTAGCAAGTGTGGAAACGAACGCGCTCCGGCGGAATTCCTTTTAAGCCAAAATTGGTGGCTTCGACAAAGATCGCGGCGCGGCGTCGCTTTTGCGTCTCGTCAAGCGTGGGCTCCGCAAAAATGTCGGCCAGAAAGGGATCATCAATCTGCACAAGGAGGCCGGCATCGACGATTGCCCGGTATTCCTCGCTCATCGCGGCGGCGAGCGCGTGGAAATATTCTTCCTCGGATTGGTAAAATTCGTTCTGTCCCACACCGGAGGGAGCAGTCGCCGGCAAAAACACATAGTCATTAGGCACGCCCGCGGCTGCCGCAGCGGCCTTGACGTTATCAATGTCAGTGCGGACGAGCTTTGC
>Ga0187782_10004231_pt1 | contig 10740 bp, 7 predicted proteins | sample 0715_SJ02_MP15_2_FD_132454 | JGI IMG/M metagenome (GOLD analysis project Ga0187782, IMG submission 132454) | Tropical peat soil microbial communities from peatlands in Department of Meta, Colombia - 0715_SJ02_MP15_20_MG | ecosystem: Environmental > Terrestrial > Soil > Wetlands > Peat | place...
GCTCCCTCCGGCTCTCGACGAGGGCCCCCGAAGAGCGCCTCAAAGCGCGAGCCGGTCATGCGGAGCCCCGCGCCGTACTCGAAAAACTCCATGTTCATTCGAAATGAGCCATCCTCGCGGAGGTCGAGAAGATGATCGTAGATGGTTTTCACGTATTTAGGCTCTCCATAGGGAGCCAGCCCCATCATCTTGTACTCTCCGGAATTCACCTTGAACCCCGTGAAATAGGTGAAAGCGGAGTAGAGGAGGCCGAGCGAGTGGGGAAAATCGATTTCTTTGATGATCTCGAGATGATTGCCGCGTCCCAGTGCCACCGAGGTGGTGGCCCACTCGCCGACACCGTCCATCGTAAGGACGAGTGCTTGTTCGAACGGCGAAGGGTAAAACGCGCTGGCGGCGTGGCTTTGGTGATGCTCGGTAAAAAGCAGCCGCTCCATCCAATCGAAATCTCCTCCGATACGTTTGAGCTCATCGTGCAACAGGCTTTTTTGGAAGAGCTTTTCGCGCACCCAAAGCGGAATCGCCATCTGGAAGGAGCGGATGCCGTGCGGAGCGAATGCGACGTAGGTTTCCAGCAGGCGCTCGAATTTGAGGAAGGGCTTGTCGTAGAAGACGACGTAGTCGATCTCGGCGAGATTCACGCCCTCGCGCCCGAGACAGAATTCCATGGCATGGGACGGGAACCGGGAGTCATGTTTTTTGCGGGTGAAGCGCTCTTCCTGGGCTGCGGCGATAATTTCCCCGTCTCGCAGCAAGGCCGCTGCACTGTCATGATAGAAGGCGGAAATTCCGAGGATGCGCATGCGAGGTTGCGGCTAGAATAACGTGTAGATGAAGGGGGCGATGGCGCTCCCTTGCGCAAGAACCAGCAACGCGCCCAAGACCAGCATCAATACAAGGACAGGCAGAAGCCAGTATTTCTTTCGCTGGCGCAGGAATTTCCAAAACTCTCTCAGAAATGAGAGCATCACCTTACCTCACTAGAACTGATTGGGCATCGATTCCGGCGGCGGACCCGGCGGCTGCCGGATAATCCAATAAGTTGGTGCACCCGGGTCGGCACGCAGATGAAGCGGGTCTTTTTTCAGCAATCGAAAGAGTATTCCCATGGGTGTCACCACGATATAGAACAGGAAAGCGGTGACCAGAGGGCTCACGACCCGGCCCATGAGCACACCGATTCCGGTCCAGACCCGATTCAATGGCGCTAACCAGGCTGGGCGAGCAAGCGCGACGATTAAGAAGGCCGCCCCCAGCGCCAGCGCCCACCAGCGAACAGGGTAGTGCCTCCGCAGAGGGGCAAGCCCCACCAGCACGAAAAAGATGCAGAAAACGATTCCGAAAGATCTGTCAGAGGAACCCGAAGTTACCTGTACCCTCTGCAAGTCCTCGTGTAACGACACCTGCCGCATGATCGTAGATTAGCACCCCAGGGCCGAATTACGGATTCAAATCGATTCGCGGCGCGTCGCACGAGCCTAAATGTCATCGGACCGCAAATTTGCACAGGGGGAATGCCGCCTCCTCAGATCCATGGGAGGAGATAGGCGGTGTCATCAAGCACAGGTCACCGCCCAAGCCCTGCAAATCTCTCGCTCACAGTGAGAATGCACCCTGTCCCTCGATGCCGGACTCGGCATCCGGCGGATTGGCTGACTGTGTGCCGTAAGTCCTTGCGAATGAAAGGATCACCCGCGATTCCAAGCCGTACCTGTTCGAAAGTTTAGTATGGCGAGGGACAGGGGGACTCTGTTCCGATTGAACAGGCGAAGAATCCTGACCTTTCTCCGTTCCCCTGTCCAGTAGATAAGGCTTTTCCGCGCTCCCTACACTGTGCGTGCCATGATAAAGCACGCACAAAAACCAATTCTTCGCTCCCAGGCTCGGAACTCAAACACCCGGAGCCCATTTTCGGCCCATCGCGGCACGTTTGGCGCCATCGCGACTCTGGTTGCAATTGCGGCCATCCTTGCCCTCACCAGTTGCGCCGGGTACACAACGAACGCGAGTTCGCCCGCCGGCAATCCCGGAACTCCTGGAGCGGGCGTGCTTACGCCGAACCCCAGCGCGCTCAGCTTCGGAAACGTAGCGGTCGGGAGCTCGGCCACGCAAAGCTTGACCGTCACAAACACCGGGACAGGCACAGTTAACATTTCTCAAGCGACATTACTGGGAGCCAGCTATTCGGTCGTGAGCGGCAATCCAAGTGCCTCTCTTGCCGTCGGGCAGAGCAGCACGGTCCAAATCCGTTTCGCACCTACCACTGCAGCCGCGGAAGCCGGCTCGCTGGCGATATTAAGCGATGCGTCCAATTCTCCTTTGAATGTGTCTTTGAGCGGAACCGGAATGGAAGCGGGACTGACGATCTCGCCTGCATCCATCAGTTTCGGAAACGTAACCGTCGGTCAAAGCGCCACGCAGACGGTAAGTCTCACGAACAATGGAAATGCCGGCCTGACGATAACCGCCGCTACGATTTCCGGCAGCGGGATGAAGATGAGCGGACTTTCCCTGCCCGCGACGATCGGCGCAGGGCAGAATACCTCTTTTAGTGTTCAATTTGCTCCCACAGCAGCGGGCGGAGTCACTGGAGCGATTGTCTTCACGGACGGCGCCATCGATTCGCCGCAGACGCTGAGCCTGGCCGGTGCTGGTCTGGCGGCGAATGCCACGTTAATCGCGAACCCGGGAAGCATCGCATTCGGGAACGTGGTGGTGGGCAATTCCAATCCACAAACGGTGACGCTGACGAACACCGGGGCGACCACCATAACAATCTCTCAGGCGAGCGCGAGCGGGTCTGGCTTTACTATGAGCGGCCTTGCTTTGCCAGCGACCCTGGCGGCAGGCCAAGGGACGTCGTTCACGGCGCAATTTGCTCCGACCGCAACCGGAGCCGTCTCTGGTTCCATCAGTATCACCAGCACGGCGACAAACTCGACTTTGACCATCGCTATGACCGGAACTGGAACCCAAGGGCAACTCTCAGCGAATCCGGCCAGCGTGAACTTCGGCAGCTTGCTCGTGGGCAGCAGCGGGTCGGTTGGGGTGACGCTTACGAACACGGGAACAGCGAGCGTAACAATCTCCGCCGGAACAGCCTCCGGAACCGGCTTCACCATGAGCGGACTGACAACTCCGATCACACTGAACCCGGAGCAGAATACTTCCTTCAATGTGAAGTTCTCCCCGACGGCTGCGGGCGCAGCGAGCGGCAGCATCTCGATCAGCAGCAATGCGCCGGGATCGCCACTCACGATTGGCTTGAGCGGGACTGGGGTCGCCGGTCAGCCGCAACTCTCTATCAACCCAGGAAGCGTGAATTTCGGCAACGTGCAGGTGAGCTCTACTAGTTCTCCGCAAACCATCACTCTGACAAACACGGGGAACGCGACCCTCACAATCTCTGCGGCCAGCGCCAGCGGAAGCGGATTCAGCATGAGCGGGCTCGCAATTCCGACGAACATCAATGCTGGCCAGAGCGCCTCCTTCACGGCGTCGTTCGCGCCCACGACTGCGGGAGCCGCGAGCGGCAACATTTCGATCACGAGCAATGCGCCAGGATCTCCCGCCTCAATTGCGCTGAGCGGGACCGGCACTCAACCGCAGTTGTCTGCGAACCCGTCGAGCGCGAGTTTCGGGAACGTAGTCACCGGCAACAACAACTCCCAGACGATCAGCTTGACGAATGGCGGCACTGCCACGCTGACGATTTCGCAGGCTAATGTAAGCGGCGCGGGCTTCAGCATCACGGGATTGAGCCTGCCGGCGACGATCAGCGCGGGGAAGAGCGCCACATTTAACGCCGTTTTCGCGCCGACTTCCGCGGGCGCAGCGACAGGCTCCGTCTCGATCGTCAGCAACGCGCCCAATTCGCCGCTCTCGATTTCGCTGAGCGGAACGGGCGTGGCGGCCACTCAGTTGCTGGGAGCGAATCCGACGAGCTTGAGCTTCGGAAACGTGAATGACGGCAGCAGCAGCACTTTGACCGTGACCCTGACCAACAACGGAAATTCGAGCGTGACGATTTCGGGAGTCACGCCGACAGGCGCTGGTTTCAGCGCGAATGGCGTCGGCAGCGGCACGACCCTGACCCCGAACCAATCTGTCACGTTGAATGTGGTATTCGCTCCGACGGCCGCTGGAAGCGTCTCCGGCAGCATCAGTGTCACGAGCAATGCTACAAATTCTCCAGCTTCCGTAACCGTGACCGGCACAGGTGTTCAGGTAACTGCTCATTCCGTGGGATTAAACTGGACGGCGAGTTCAACCACGGGTGTTACCGGCTACGATGTATATCGCGGAACATCGTCGGGGAGTTATTCCTTGCTCGCATCTTCAGTCTCTGGAACGGCCTACACCGACTCTTCTGTACAGTCGGGCCAAAACATCACCTACTACTACGTGGTGACGGCAATTGGTTCCGACGGCGTACAGAGCACTGACTCGAATCAGGCGACCGCCACGGTCCCATAGATGGGCAGAGATTTCAGAGTGGCTCAGGGTCGGTGAGGAAGATTCGGGAGTCGGGGGGCGGTAGAGTTTCAGGTTGAACCGCCGGCCAGTACCAGGATGGACTGTCGGGACAGGTATCAACACCTGTCCCATTTATGTACCCGTGTCCAGTAGTTTTGCACAGCCATGCCCAACCACAATTCAAGCGTTCCTGGGTAGTGTCTTCAATGGGGGGAGCGCTGGGTTGGGGGTTCGCTCCAAAGCAATATTTCCATCTGCCGATCTCGGAATTCGAGCTGCTAAAGCTGTCTTTTGCGTCGCCGCAATTATCGTGACAACGGGCTGTCCCGGCATGACGGGAAAACCGAGCGCCACTCCCAGTGATGGGGGCACAGCGAACATCAGGGTGACACCTTCCCCTATCAATTTCCCCGCCGTAATCGTAGGTAACGACAACACTCAGATCCTCCAAATCTCAAATACCGGCACGGCGGATTTGATTGTGACGAATGTGACTCCGAAAGGAGCGGCGTTCAGCGTCTCCGGACTCAACCTCCCGATTACGATAACTGCGGGGAACGTGGCAAAATTCACGGCAAAGTTTGAGCCCGCCACTGCGGGCATGGACTCAGGGTCCTTATCAGTCACGAGCAATGCCACCGCGACCCCAGTGGTCATTCCCTGGAGCGGACAAGCGTTGGCTGCAACGATTCAATTGACTGTCAACCCGCCGAGCTTGCCGTTCGGAAACATCACGGTCCAGAACTCAACCAGCAGCGGGGTGAAGCTGACAAATTCTGGAGATGAGGATGTGGTGATATCCTCGGCAACGGTCAGTGGGACTGGATTCAGTGGACCTGCCGAATCGAACCTCACCTTGGCCCCGAGCCAATCGGTCACTGTGAATGTGAGCTTCGATCCGAAATCGACCGGGAGTTTCAACGGCACGCTAACGATCGTGAGCAATGCTCCAAATTCGCCCGAGAAAGTGGGACTCTCCGGAACTGGAGTGGGGCAGCCTTCGCCGCCCCAGCCCCCAACGCAGCCCTCAGTCAAACTTCAGTGGGATCCGAGCTCGTCTACTCCGGTGCCCGTGGTCGGCTACTTCGTTTATCGCGGCACCGTTTCGGGCGGGCCTTACTCCCCGTTGAATGGCACTGCGGATGCGTCCACCAGTTACACGGACAGTACCGTTGCAAGCGGGCTGACGTATTATTACGTCGTGACATCGGTGGATTCCAACAACGTCCAGAGCGGCTTTTCGACTCAAGTGTCGGTCGCGATTCCATAGCCATCATCCGCCCCGTCGGGCCGCCAAAGGGCCCGCCGGATACAGGCCTTTTTCCGCACCGCTCAAGCGAACAAAAATCGAAAAACACTCGCTCAAAAATCTGCGGTAACTGCGCCAAGCACTTTGACGCTAAACAGCGCAAAAATGGCCCTTTTGTGCGAGCCCGCATTCGCCGCTCGCGAGCCGTTTTGGGCCGAAAAAGCCTCTGGCTCGCGCACGCAATTCGGCAGACATGCACTATAGTGCATGTATCTACGCTGAGACATAAGCGTTTACAACGGACGTGCGGTTCCGGGTCGAGCCCATGCAGAATAATGCATGTGCCGCCCTGCCCCTAAAATCCCCCACCGGACGGGACGCACAGATCGCGCCTCCGTGCCCGGGCCCGCCCCCAGACCCAAATAAGGAGGAGGACAGCCAGCCAAGGGCGCGCCCAAGTCCTCGAAGTCAACGTCAACCCCCACACCCTTCGCTCACCACGCGAAGAGTGCGCCACCCGAGATTCGAACTCGAGAAATTCAAACCCAAAGGCTGGTCCACCCGCCTGCGCATCTCCCTGCTCTTTCGCGCCGTCTCCCAGCCCGCCTAAGCATTCTGCTCTGAACTCGGACGCGGGCCGCAATCTTCGCAGAGTCGATTGGGCTCCTATTCCCGAGGGAGGACTGGCAGGTTCCAGTCCCATGGGTACGGAACCGAAAGTGAAAACCGCCGGTCCTACGGTGCAACCAGAAAAGAGAATCCCCTGCGGCCCCAAAGCCGCTAAAGATCAATCGCTCGGAACCTGTTGGGAACCGGTGTAGTGATCTCCTCTTTCCAGGGCGGAAGTATCTTTACGAGAATGTAGAGCAAGAAGAAGGGAGCCGCCATGAGCAGCACCGCCACGAAGAAACCTTCCAAGCCCAGTAGCTCCATCTTGTACACCGTCAGCCCACGCAAGCTCTTGGAGAACAGTTGGCCTCCGATCACCACATTCCAGCGCGTGCTGAAGATGCCGATCTGGATCAGCGTGGCGCTGGCAAGGTAAAGGAGCCGTCGCAGCTCATCCGGAAATCGCACCAGAGCGCGGCTGCCAAACGCAGGGCTCACAAAGGCCAGACAAATCAACGGCAATACGGTCCCGGCCAGGGTCTGCAGCACCACCAAGCTGAGGAATAGTCGGGTCGAGATCATTGTGCCCAGGATCTTGATGGATTCTTCGGCCTCGTAGAGACGGTGAATGAAGTCCAGAATCTCCAGCGAGAAGTCCACAACCAGGGCATAAAAGAGGAAAGAAGCCAGCTTGTCCAGGCAGGTCATTTCGAAGCTTCGCCGGACCAGTCCGGTCAGCAGGTAAAGCATCAGCACGAGGGCAATTCCAGAAACCATGGCGGAGAAAAGAAAAACGACGGGGATCAGCACACTGCTCCACCAGGGGTTGGCCTTGACGGAGCCGAAGATGAATCCTACGTAGCCGTGCAACAGAAAGGCCGAGGGAATGCCCATGATGGTGATGAATCGCACAGCTTTGCGATCGAACTCCACCGATTGTTCGGAGAGGTCGGTGGCGCCCAGTGTCAGCATGAGGTGAATCCATTTGCGGAGCCCGCGCTCGTTCCGCGCCCAGAGCACCAGGTCTTTCCGATAGTCGAACCAGATCTCCAACAGCAGCACGACCGCCAGATACCAGGCATAGACGAAGCCAAACATGGCCATAGCGGAATGCACGTTGGGGGTGAGGAAGATCTCAAAGGAGCGTTCGGGATGTCCGAGGTGCAGCAGGAGCGGGAGTGGTGCAATGAGCAGGAAAGCCAACGCAGTCAAGAGAGCCAGCCGGTAGGTGGGTTCCACCTCCTTGACGTTGAACACGCGTTCGAGCGAAGCCAGGATAAACGCTCCGGCCACCAGCCCCGTGATGTACGGATAAACGACGACCAGCAAGCCCCATTGCAGCTCGACCTCGTTGGGATAGATGTAGCCGGACACCTGCTGCAGAATGTTGGTCAATTGCTGGGCGATATCCTGCACGGCTAGCGCACCTCTCCGTCCAGATTGGCGTAGTAAACCTTGGGCGCCGTATTGAGCTGAGGCTTGAGCACTTGAACTTCATTGAACCTCGTGAAGCGGGCCAGTGGGCTGCTACGAGCCCGCACATCTCCAAAAATTCTAGCTCCCGTGGGGCAGACCTCCACACACGCCGGCACGTTCCCTCGGACCACACGGTGATAGCAAAAGGTGCACTTCTCGGCGGTCCGCGTGATGGGGTGGAGGAAGCGCGCCCCATAAGGGCAGGCCTGGATGCAATAGCGGCAGCCGATGCAGTAGTCCTTGTCCACCAACACGACGCCATCGCGAGTGATAAAAGTGGCGCCCACAGGACAGACCTGTACGCAGGGCGGGTTGGCGCAGTGGTTGCACAGCTTAGGCACAAAAAAGGTGCGTAGGATTCCCCTCTCGCTCATCGTGGAAGGGAAGCCGTCGATGCCGCCGTTGGGGCTGGTTACCACCGTTTCTCCATCGGTCGTCAGGACGTAACGCTCCACCCAAGTACGGAAGTAAAATGGTTCGCGGGGCACATTGTTCTCCGTCTTACAGGCATCGGCACAACGCCCGCAGCCGATGCACTTATTCACGTCAATTCCCATGCCGTAATAGTGCTCTTCCGGCTTATAGCTCTCATCATTTGCGCTTGCAGCGGCCTCTTCCGCTATCTGGACGATTGCCAGAAGCAAGGGAGCAGCCGCCGCGCACTGCTTGAGAAATTCCCGCCGGTCGTGGGAAATCTCCTGTGGTGATTCGGGCTCGCTTTGCATACGATTCGCTTCGGTGCTCATTGTGCCTCCGGAGAATGAGCGTAGTGGCACTGCCAGCAGACATAACGCTCTCCGTGGGTGCTCAGATTCACGCGTGCGATCTCGGCCGGCGCTTTTGCTTCTTGGCCATGGCACTTTCCGCAGAATTCGCGTGTTTGCGGCTTGCTGGGAGTGCTCAACAGCGGCGTGATCTTATGCCTCTCCGCTACCTGGTGGCACATGTTGCAGGGAAGGGCGGCGTGCTTGGAGAGAGCCTTGGTTCTCGCAATCTCGCCATGGCAGGCGCTGCACTCCTGCGGCGTGTGCGGAGGCACGGGCGCGTGAGGGTTGTGGCAGGTGATGCATGGCCGCCCGGGGTTGTGGCTCACAGGATCAATTTGCGGGAAGCCGGTTGGCCGCGAGGGGTCGTAGCCATGGCAGAGTGGACAAAAGCCCCGTTGGCGAGGGGCGGGCGGTTGGTGTTCCCCTGGCGATTCCGCGTGGGCCGCTTGAGCCCCGTGACACACCTCGCACGCCACGCTCCGGTGGCGGGCCTCGTCGTGTGTTTTGACGATGTCTGGATGGCAGGTCCCGCAGGCTTCATGTCCTGCATAGATCAGCGGTTTGGAGGCGTTTGCATCAATGGCGGCGGCCCGGTAATGGCCTAGGTCGCCGAAGGTCGTCGGGACGAGATAGTGCCGGGCACCAATCAAGCTACTGACCAAGATCAGGAAAACGATCGCAAGGCGATTGACTTGTTGAGGCATGTCGTTGCACTACCCCGGCAGCGCTTCGCTGTGTCCGATTGCGACCTTCTCGTCGACAGACCCCCCACTTACCACGCCTCTTGACACCATCGAGCGAACACTTCCTCCAAGCATAAAAACCACACTCTATGAGGACCCGTGGCGGGGGCTCGGTGACCTGAATCACGCAGAATTGTGAGTTGTGTCACGATGCGACAAAACGCCGGTCGCCCGTCCATTGGGGAGGTCAACCATTGTCGTTGGCGACCGAGAGCTGCAAGCCCCGCATACTTCCCGCATCACGGGCAAACCAGAAGTAATTCTACTTGCCTGATTAATCGGCACCGTTTGTCAGGACTTATGGCATCCGACTGACGTCCCAGAACTTCGTTTCCGGAAAACTTCCGTGTAGCCGATAGTACGTCCGAAACACATGTTTGATTTCTACGATGCTCCCTGCGGACGTGGACTCATCCGTCTGGTAGTCCGTTTCTGCGCCCCAAAAGACGCGGCTGCAAGTGCAAACCGCATGAGCGCGGAACAATCAGGGCACGTGCAGACTGTCGAGTGCAGGAGATGCACGAGGGCGCGCGGCCCTCGAACCACTGCCCGATGATCCAATTTGACGCGATGGAGCGCCTGAAAATCACTCTGACCCAAATTTTTCAACAAGCTGTTAGCAGCGCTTGCTGATGCCCTTGACAAATTTCGAGAGCTGGCGGTAGATGTGTCCGCCGTAAAGCTGCGCACTTCCCGGCACGGTGGTTCGGTGAATCCGCTCGACAACAGGAGGATCAGCATGGGAAATGTAACCCGACGAACTTTTCTGATCGGTGGTAGCGCCTTCGCCGTGTCGGCCTGGATGGCGCCCCCGGTATTTGCCGCGCCGAAGACCATCAAGATTGGTGGACTCTATCCCCTGACTGGCAACCTGGCCTCGACAGGGCTCGACTGCCGGCGAGGCGTCGAGCTGGCGGTGCAGATCATCAATGGCAAATACGATCTTTCCCTTCCCCTGGCAAAGACGGAAGGGTTACCCAATCTTGGAGGAGCGACGCTCGAAATGGTATGGGCCGATACGAGGGGCGAGCCGAAGAACGGACAAGCGGAAGCCGAGCGCGTCGTGACCCAGGACAAGGTGGTCGGCGTTCTCGGTGCCTATCAGAGCGCCGTCACCAAGACTGCCAGCCAGGCCACCGAGCGCCTGGGGATTCCATACGTATGCTCGGACTCCTCTTCCCCCACGCTGACCGAGCGGGGGTTCAAATACTTCTTCCGGGTCAGTCCCCACGACGGCATCTTCGCCCACGATCAGTTCAGCTTCCTGAAGGACCTCGAGAACGTCAGGAAGCAGAAGGTCCAGACTGTTGCCCTGTTGTACGAGAACACCGAGTTCGGCTCGAACGTCGGCAAGCAAGAACAGAAGTATGCCCAAGAGTTTGGGTACCAGGTGGTTGCCGACATCTCCTACACAGCCAAC
>Ga0187782_10004232_pt1 | contig 10740 bp, 9 predicted proteins | sample 0715_SJ02_MP15_2_FD_132454 | JGI IMG/M metagenome (GOLD analysis project Ga0187782, IMG submission 132454) | Tropical peat soil microbial communities from peatlands in Department of Meta, Colombia - 0715_SJ02_MP15_20_MG | ecosystem: Environmental > Terrestrial > Soil > Wetlands > Peat | place...
AAGGCTGCGGGAACGAATCGATTGGTTCGCACAGTGTCTCCTGCCCCGAGGGGAAACTTCAATGTCCGATTGAGAGCAGACTGCTTGGCTCCAGTGTGCCCTCATCCAAATGTCAGTGCAACCATCCCCTGGCTGCGTTGGCTGCGTGCGGACGCAAATCTCTCTGGTTGACTCCCTGCCCGTCCTTCAATTTTATCGATGGGAGCCATTGAAATGATGCGTTTGCGTCCTTCTATAAGTGTCTTGCACGATAGTTGGACTTTGGACGGGGAGGACCCCGATGGACCACGTGGCCCCTCAGGAGTTGATTCAGCTTGGGCTTTCCGCCGCTCAAAAGAAGGCGGTCCTACCAGCCCGCGACATGCTGATTCGGGGCTTCCTGGCAGGTGCCCTACTTTCCTATGCCACCTCGCTCGCTTTTGTCGTGACCGCCCAGGGAATGGCTCCCATCGTTGGGGCGATTCTGTTTCCCGTGGGATTCGTAATGTTGGTATTGCTGGGATTGGAACTGGCTACAGGAAACTTTGCGATGTTGCCGGTGGGCTATCTGGCAGGCCGGCTGACGTTTGGAAACATGTTACGGAACTGGACGTGGGTGTATGTCGGCAACCTGGCGGGAAGCCTCTTTTACGCGCTGCTTTTCTATCTCGCCGTGACCAACTTCAACACAGGAAGCAGCGGCAACCTGGGTGAGTTGCTCAAGGCCGCCGCTCAGAAAAAGACATTAGGGTACATGGCCCTCGGGGTCCGCGGATGGGAGAGCGCTTTCATCAAGGGCGTTCTTTGCAATTGGATGGTCACGCTGGGCGCCGTGCTCGCCATGGTTTCACGCTCCACAATAGGCAAGATCGTCGCCATGTGGCTTCCCATCCTCACCTTCTTTGCGCAGGGATACGAACACTCGATCGTGAACATGTTCGTGATTCCGGCCGGCAAACTCTTTGGCGCGCCCGTCTCACTAAAGCAGTGGTGGCTTTGGAACCAGATACCGGTGACGCTCGGAAACATCGTTGCCGGAGTTCTGCTGACCGGACTTGCGCTCTATCTGACTTTTCAACCCAGGAAAACCACTGCAGTGGTTGTACGCGCCGAACGGGAGACGCCAAGCGAACCTGTTCTGGGGCACGTGACTACGGGGGACTAGCTCTTCCGGGTAGCAGTAGGAGAGGGTGAAGGATGGAACGACTCGTCGTCATCGGTAACGGCATGGCGGGCACTGCGTGCGTTGAGCAGATCCTCAAGCACAAACCTCGTTTTGAGATAACCGTTTTCGGCGACGAAACTCACGTCAATTACAACCGCATTTTGCTTTCCGCCGTCCTGGCGGGCGAGAAATCGGCCGAGGAGATCGTCCTCAACAGCCTGGAGTGGTATCAGGAAAACGGAATTCGTCTGCGCTTGGGCGTTCGTATCACGGATGTAGATTCCGTTCATAAAACGGTAACCGGGGACGACGGCAGTGTCACTCCCTTCGACAAGCTCCTCTTGGCGACGGGAAGCTCTCCCCTGATTCCCCCCATGGAAGGAACAAAGAAGCAGGGCGTGTACGTCTTCCGAAATCTGGACGACACACGCGCACTCCTGGACCGCGCTCACAAAGGAGCGCGGGCTGTGGTCATCGGTGGTGGCTTGCTCGGTCTCGAAGCGGCGCGCGGTCTGCGGGTGCAAGGCTGCGAGGTCACAGTGGTGCACCTGATGGACACACTGATGGAGCGGCAACTCGATTCCATCGGCGGTGGTTACTTGAAAGCAAAAATGGAATGTCTCGACGTCAAGGTGCTGCTTAGCCACAACACCGCGGCGATCCTTGGAGAGCACAAGGCCGAGGGTGTGCGATTCAAGAATGGCGAGGAGCTGCCCGCCGATTTCGTGGTCATCGCCGCCGGCATCAGGCCGAACGTTGAGCTGGGGCGAAAGGCCGGGTTGACAGTCAACCGCGGAATCGTTGTAAACGACTTCCTCGAGACCTCCCATCCCGACATTTTTGCTGTCGGGGAATGTGTCGAGCACAACGGCTTGTGTTACGGCCTGGTCGCTCCCCTGCTCGAGCAGGGCAAAGTTCTGGCAGCGACGATCACCGGAAACAAAGGGCCACGCTATGAAGGCACCGTGCCGGCAGCGAAACTCAAAATCATGGGCGTCGACGTGTTTTCCGCTGGAGATTTCAGTGAGACCACGCCTGGAAACGATGTGGTCCGCTACGAGGATCCGTCGCTCGGCATATACAAGAAACTGATCTTGCGCGAAAACCGTTTGGTGGGCGCCATCCTGGTGGGCGAAACGGGCGACAGTCACCGCTACATGGAATGGTTGCAGAACAAGGCGGATGTGCGCCACCGGCGGCGGCAACTGCTATTTCCCGAACCCTTGCCAGACACCGGGCTGGGCGTGGCGCAATTCCCAGACACCAAAGTGATCTGCGGTTGCCACGGCGTTTCCAAAGGAGCGATGGTTCAAGCGATCCGCGAACGAGGACTGACCACACTCTCGCAATTGAAGGAATGCACGCGCGCCTCCACCGGCTGCGGAAGCTGCACCGACCTTTGTCAGAGCCTTCTGAAAGCCGTGGCCCCGCAGTTTGAAGAGGAGGAGAAGCACGCACTCTGCAAGTGTGTTCCACTGAGCGAATCCCAGCTGAGGGAGATTGCACGAGGCCAACGGCTGCGTTCCGTTCAGCAGGTGCTGGACGTCTACGGAAATGGCGTTGGCTGTGAAATCTGTAAGCCCGCGTTGAGCTACATGCTGGACATGGTGTGGTGCGGAGAGCATGAGGAAGATCGGTCCGCGCGTTTCATCAATGACCGTGTGCACGCAAATATCCAGAAAGACGGCACGTTTTCCGTTGTTCCGCGCATTCGCGGCGGCGTCACATCTCCCGAAGAACTGCGTCAAATCGCCAATGTGGCGGAGAAATACAACGTGCGCATGGTGAAAATCACAGGCAGCCAGCGTATCGACCTTCTAGGAGTGAGCAAGAGCGACTTGCCAAAGATCTGGACGGATCTGGGTATGCCTTCGGGCCAGGCGTACACAAAAGGCGTGCGCATGGTGAAGACATGCGTGGGGACGGACTTCTGCCGCTTTGGGGTCCAGGATTCGATTGCCGCCGGGGTGGAACTGGAGCGTCGTTTCGAAAACCTTGCCGCACCGCACAAATTGAAAATGGGCGTTGTGGGTTGTCCGCGAAATTGTGCGGAGGCCACGGTAAAAGACATTGGATTGGTAGGCCAGGAAGGAAGCTGGCAGGTGGTCGTCGGGGGCGCCGCGGGGAAGAAGGTACGCAAGGCGGACCTGTTGGTCACCGTGGAATCAACGGAGGAGGCACTGCAGGCGGCGGCTCTGTTTTTCCAGTATTACCGCGAGAACGCCAACTACCTCGAACGCACCTATGACTTTGTGGAACGGATCGGCATCGAACGTGTCCGCCGGGAGACCATCTATGCGCCGATGGCGGTGCAGCAAGGACTCAGAAGCCGGCTGCGGAAATCCAAAGAGCATTCGCGGGATGCCTGGCTTGAAGGCGATATGCCTCGAAATCCAACACAGTTCGTGAATATCGAGCCGCTGGAGAATCTGCGATGAACGCGTCGGAAACAAAATGGGTCCGAGTCACGCCTTGCGAGAGTATTCCCCTCCGGGAGGGCAGGTGCGTCGAAATTGCCGGAAGGCAAATCGCCATTTTCCACTCTCAGGAGGGCTTCTTTGCGGCAGAGAACCGATGTCCCCACCGCGGAGGGCCACTGGCGGATGGCATTGTCAGCGGAACGACGGTCGTGTGCCCCCTCCATGCCTGGAAGTTCAGCCTGCCCGACGGGGCAAGCCTCAATCATCCGGAGTCCGACAACTGCCTGACGAAATACCCGGCACGTATCGAAGACGGTGTTGTGTGCATCGAACTTCCGGACGACGCTGCAGGGGAATCTCGAACCATCGTTTGCGAGTATCGCGACCGGCCTTTGCGTTGGGTGCACCGTAAGCCGATTGTGGCTTCTCAGCGACGCAAGAGCGGCGGCGACGCCGGGGACGAAACGCTTGGGATTCAGGAACTGCCGCCAGCAAACTCTGGGGAAAATGATGGTGCCCGCCAGGAACTTTGAAGGGCGGCGAGTGCTTTCGCTGGAGAGCCGTCGATCGACGGAACTCGCACACTTGATTGAAACCTACGGCGGACTCCCCTTGTCGGCACCCGCAGTCCGCGAAGTGCCGCTCGCAGAAAACGATGCCCCGATCCGTTTCACTCATGATCTGATCAGCGGCAGTTTCGACCAGGTGGTTTTCCTGACGGGAACCGGGGCACGCGCCCTCCTGAAAGTCATCGCCGAAGCGCAGTTGGCCGAGGATTTTCTGCGGGCCTTGCGGAGGGTCAAAGTGGCCGCACGCGGTCCAAAACCTCAGGCCGTGCTCCGCGAGTGGAGCGTTCCCGTTGCCGTGGTCGCGCCTGAACCATGCACCTGGCGCGAACTGCTCCGCAGCCTGGAGGAGGCCCCTGGCGGTTTGCTGGGACAACGGATCGCCGTTCAGGAATACGGCGCGGCAAACCCTGAATTTCTAGAGGCATTGAGAGAACGTGGCGCGAACGTCCGGGCCGTTGCCGTATACCAGTGGGCCCTGCCGGAGGATACGGCGCCGCTTCGCGAGGCGGTCCGCTCTCTATCGAGCGGCAAAGTAGACGCCGTCCTCTTCACGACGGGCACTCAGGTTGTTCATCTGTTTCAAGTTGCGGAGGAAATGGATTGCCATGAACTCGTGCGTGGCGCCATGGCCAAGGTGATGGTGGCCTCGATCGGGCCTTCGACCTCGGAAACCTTGCAAGGATTTGGAATTCGCGTGGATTTGGAGCCTAGCCATCCCAAAATGGGCATCCTGGTGAAAGAAGCCGCCGAAAGATCGGCAGAGATTCTCAGCCTGAAGAGCAGGAACTAATCAGTTCGAGAACAATTCCGCTCTTGGATCAAGGTCCAGAATTGTTTGCTCCCGATACAGCTTAGGGGTGCGCAAGTCTGCTCGCGCCTGATTACACGTCGCTCCGACGACCAGCAGGCTCGGCGCCTCCTCGCGAGGCGCGTTAGCGAGACCGCCAATCGTCGTGTGGAGGACCCTCTCGTTTGCAAGTGTTGCGCGACTGATGATCAGGCACGGCACGTCAGCATGCAACCCCTTCGCTAGCAGATCCCCCTGCAGGGACTCCAACTGTCTTCCAGGCATGTAGAAAACCAGCGTCGTATCCATCAGAGCTTCGTTCCAATTTCGCGCGTCCTTTTGCGCACACTGGTGGTTGCTGATGAATACGAGCTTTGAGGCACCTCTGCGGTCCGTCAATGAAATTTCCGCAGCCGCGGCCGCCGCACAGGCCGCGGTCACGCCTGGCACAATTTCGAAAGGAATGCCCGCCTTGCGCAGGGCGGCAATCTCTTCTTGGGCCCGCCCGAAAATAAGGGGATCGCCCCCCTTCAGGCGCACAACGGATTGCCCGGCGCGGGCGGCACGGACCAGCCGTTGCTGGATCTCCTCCTGGGTGATCTTCTTCTGACCGCAACGCTTCCCCACGCTATGAACCGCGACGTGAGCGGGAACCAGCGCCAAAACCTCTTCGGAAACCAGGTCGTCGTGGAAAACGATATCGGCATTTTTCAAGACTTCCAGGGCGCGCAGGGTCAGCAGTTTGGCCGATCCTGGACCCGCGCCCGTCAAATAGACTTTCCCAGGCAATCCGAGAGTTCGCATGCGTAGAGAATCCTTTTCCGAAGGGTAGCACCTCGGAATCCGGCCAATTCCGTTGAAATTTCCGTTCTCGCCATCAAAAAAAGTGATGATGCTGGTCCACACGAGTCGCAGTGGCTCGCGGCCGAAAAATATAGCGGCGGGTAAGGAGCCATGCGAGGATGAGCAAAGATGCGATTGTTTCCTCTATTTCTGAAGTTGCGCGGCCGTCATTGTCTGGTGGTGGGTGGCGGAAAGATCAGCGAAGGGAAAGTCGCAGGACTTCTGTCTACCGGGGCCAGGATCACGCTCGTGTCTCCGGAGGTCACGCCGCGAATTGCCGCCTGGCACCGACGGGGACAGCTTCATTGGAAAAAGCGCAAGTTCAGGGTCACGGACCTGAAAGGCGTGTTTCTGGTCGTGGCCGCGACGTCGTCCAGCCGCTCGCACCAAGTCATATTCAGGCAGGCGAGGAAGCGCGGTATCTTGTGCAACATCGTGGACATCCCGGAGCTCTGCGACTTCTACTATCCCGCGGTCCTGCAGCGCGGCAATCTGCAGATTGCAATCTCAACGGGAGGTGCCAGCCCGACGTTGGCCAAGCGAATCAGGAAACAGTTCGAGAACATCTTCGGCCGCGAATATGGGCCCTGGCTAAAGGCCCTTGCCCGAAAGCGGAAAGTGATTCTTGGACGAAATTTAGCGCCCGCCCATCGGATGCAGCTCTTGGAAGAATTGGCAGCCGAGGAATCCTTTGCCGATTACCGGCAGCGACTCCTCAAAAACAAACGCGCAGCTCGAACCCCAAATCACGCCCACCAAGGTCCTGACCTGTAAGCCCTCTCCCGCCAGATGTTCGGCGGCCAGTGAGGGTCCGAAATCCGCATACCGCTAGCGGATCCTGGCAAGTATGTTCGCTCAAACTAAGAAGCCAGCCGACGGTTCGAAGGACGGCCGCGTAGCCCATGAACGACCGCAGCATCCCCGCGCTCGGTCTCCATGGGCCCCCGAGGCACCCATGAAAGCAGACATTTCTACTTTGCTCAAACCGGACATTCTCATTTTGCGGCGACATGGAGCTGAGGCTTGCGGGACTCGCCAAAGTTTCAGGCGCACTGCCTTCCGCAGAGCACTAGAACCCAACTTTCCGATTAGAATTCATGCGCCGTCGGCGCACCACCAGGCATGAAAATAGAGTTCAGCGGACAACCCGGACTTAATGCTTCGGGTTTTCGTTTCTGTGTTAAACTCTTCGCCACCCCGACGGAGTTCGTCGTCCCAGCCAAAGCAAAAAAATAATCGCCAGGTCCAGAGACGGAGGAGTTCAAAACCCAAAAGGAGGACCTGGTGACCCAAACAACTGCCACACAACGAGGCCGCGAACATTCTAACAAGAATGCGATTCGTCCGTTTCGGGTGGATGTTCCGGAAGCGGAACTTGCCGAATTGCACAGGCGCATCAACGCGACGAAGTGGCCTGAACGAGAGACGGTTACAGATGCGTCGCAAGGAGTACAGCTCGCGACGATTCAGGCGCTCGCCCGCTATTGGACGACAGATTATGATTGGCGCAGATGCGAAGCGAAACTAACGCCTTGCCGAATTTCATCACGGAAATCGATGGGCTCGACATCGACTTCATTCATGCGCGTTCAAAACACGAAGATGCACTGCCACTCATCCGTCACGCACGGCTGGCCCGGCTCAGTGGTCGAACAGCTGAAAATCATCGATCCTTTCACCAATCCCACGGCGCATGGCGCGAGTGCGTCAGACGCTTTCGATGCAGTGGTGTCAGCTTGCATGAATGGGATCTTCTTGCGCATTCGTCCTGAGTTCAGAGCTTGCAGATTTCGCTAATCTTACCGCACGAAACTAGCAATCAATAACACTTCTTCATCCAAAAAGCTCAGTAGCAATTCGCATTTAGGAGACGCAAATGGAAATCGGGTCGGAACGACACACTATCGCCACCAACGCGCCGTCTCAGGCAGCGCTCCGGAAGGTCGACATTGTTGAGGAAGCGAATTGCGCTGAAGGAAGAAGCATCTCCCGACGACGGCGGTTCAGACCCTGGATTGAACTACTGCTGCTCTGTGTTCCGTTGTTTAGCGGAGTAGCGACATTCGCACAGTACAATCCACTTCCTAGTCCGATTGCTGAGGAAGAAGTCGCCGGCCCGGCGCGGGCAGCCGTGCAAGCCGGGCAGAATAACTATGTAGTTTTGCCGCAAAATCCCTACCTTGGGGGAGTTCCATTCGGGGAACCGAGCGCGACACCAGTTCCGCTCTCTCTGGAAGACGCGGTCGCGCGTGGCCTCAAGCAAAACCTCGGAGGCTCCTTGGCTACCGATTCAGTGGCGGACGCGCGTGGACAGAAATGGCAAGCTTTAAGCGACTTACTCCCCAATGTAATTACCGATACCGGATTTGGCGTTCGCCAAATCGATTTAAAGGCGCAATTTGGTCTGGACATACCCGGAGCGCCGAAAATTATAGGCCCATTTGGCTATTTCGATTCGCGCGTTTATCTCAAGCAGACCGTCTTTGATTGGGAATCCATCGAGCGGAAGCGCTCTTCACAGGCTCAGCTGAAATCGGCGGAGTATGGCTACAAGAATGCCCGTGAGCTTGTTGTGACCGTCGTTGCTTCTAACTATCTGCTTCTCATTGCCTACCAATCGGAGGTTGAATCGGCGCTATCGCAAAGAGACACCGCCAAGGCCCTCTTTCAACAGACGTCTGATCAGAAGACCGCGGGCCTTGCCGCGGCGGTGGACGTTCTACGTTCACAAGTCGAGCTGCAATCACGGGAACAGAGATTGATCGTCGCAAAGAATAATTTGGAAAAGCAGAAACTGGTTTTGGCGCGAGCTATCGGCCTCCCTACGGGCCAAAAGTTCGAGATAACCACCCAGGTCGGTTACCAAGTACTTTCCATACCCCCTCTCGATGATGCGATCCAAAGCGCGTACAAGGTTCGCGCCGATTATCAGAGCCAGTTGAATCAGGTCAGGTCAGCCGAGCTCGAGAGAAAAGCCAGCTATGCCGAACGTTATCCATCGCTAGACCAGGTAGCCGACTATGGAATCATTGGAGTCAATCCGGCTTCCACCCACGGCACCGTCGATGCAGCTGCGACTCTCCGTGTCCCCATTTTTCAGGGCGGAAGGGTGCACGGCGACGTTTTGCGAGCCGATGCCTCGCTGGCAAGAGCAAAGCAACTGCTTGAAGACTTGCGAGCCGAGATCGATCAGGAGGTTCGCAACGCTTATCTCGATCTGGAAGCGGCTGGACAAGAAGTTTCTGTCGAGAAAAGCGCGGTAACGCTCGCCACTGAGACGTTGCAGCAATCTCGCGATCGCTTCAGTTCAGGAATTACAGACAACATAGAAGTTGTTCAAGCGCAAGACGCACTCGCAACGGCCAATGACGCGTACATCGCTAGTCTTTACAGCTACAACCTCGCAAAAATATCTCTGGCAAGAGCGATCGGGGTTGCAGAGTCCCGCTTTGCCGAGTATTTGAAAGGGGAGTGAGTATGACTGAACAAAATCTGTCAACGAATTCACCGCAAGCAACCCCGTCTATTGGAAACGCGCCGATGAGCAATACCGCCGCAGCTGAGGCGCCAATTCCGGCCTATCCGAGGAGGCGCTCGTACAAGCGTTGGATCTTTCTCACCTCCTTCGTTGTTCTGGCCATTGGCGGTGTCGTCCTTTGGCTATATTTGTCCGGCTTCGAGTCCACCGACGACGCGCAAGTGGACGTCCATCTCTACCCTGTCAGCGCTCGCATTTCCGGATATATCCAGAGGGTTTACGTTGAGGACAACCAATGGGTCAATGAGGGTTCTACACTCGTGGAGATTGACCCAAAAGACTATCAAGTCGCTGTGGCCAAAGCGCAGGCGAACCTCGAAACCGCAGAGGCCGCAGCTCGTGCCCTCAACATCGATGTGCCCATTAGCTCGGTGGACACCACCAGTCAACTCAAATTCACCTCTTCGGACATCGAAAACGCCAAGGCCGCGATCGCCGCCAGTGAAAAACAAGTTGCTGCCGCCCAGGCACGCATCATCGAAGCGGAGGCGGAAAACGTGAAGGCCCAGGACGACGTCAAGCGTTATCACCTTCTGCTGACCAAGGACGAAATACCTAAGCAGATTTACGACCACGCGGTAGCCGCAGCACAAGCGAACACTGCTGCAGTAGCAGCCGCCAAGGCGGAAGAGGCGAGCGCTGAACAAAATGTCACGCAGGCGCGTAGCCGGCTCAGCGAAGCAATTGCGCGCGATGAATCCGCTCGGGCCGGACCGCAACGCGTGGCGTCCACACGCGCCCGAGCGCTCTCAGCCGTTGCCGACGTACGGCAGAAGCGTGCCGAACTCGACCAGGCCGACCTCAACCTGGGATACACCAAAGTATTAGCGCCGGTTAGCGGTGAGGTGACCAAGAAAGTGGTAGTGGGTTTGAATGTCGATCCCGGCGAACAACTGCTCACCGTGGTGCCCTTGGATCAGGTCTGGATCACCGCGAATTTCAAAGAAACGCAGCTTAAATACATGCGCGTGGGCCAGAAAGCAAAGATTGACGTTGACTCGAACGGTCGAAGCTACAAGGGGCATGTCGATAGTATCGCGGGAGCCACAGGACCTCTCTTTAGTTTGCTGCCTCCGGAAAATGCTACGGGCAACTACGTAAAAATCGTTCAGCGCGTGCCGGTGAAGATTGTTCTCGAACCGGGGGAAAATCGTGACCGCCAGCTTCGACCGGGCATGAACGTCGAGGCGAAAGTGTACTTACGATGAGTTCCGAAGCGCTAACCTTCCCTTTGGAGCAAGTCGTCTGGCGTCCGAAGGTAAGTCCTTGGGCGATTGCCGCCACCGTTTCGATGGCGGCATTTATCGAAATTTTAGATACCACCGTTGCCAACGTCGCCTTGCCATACATCGCAGGAGGTTTAGGAGCCAGTTACGACGACAGCACATGGGTGCTCACGTCGTATCTCGCAGCAAACGCGATCATCCTGCCCATGAGCG
>Ga0187782_10004233_pt1 | contig 10739 bp, 8 predicted proteins | sample 0715_SJ02_MP15_2_FD_132454 | JGI IMG/M metagenome (GOLD analysis project Ga0187782, IMG submission 132454) | Tropical peat soil microbial communities from peatlands in Department of Meta, Colombia - 0715_SJ02_MP15_20_MG | ecosystem: Environmental > Terrestrial > Soil > Wetlands > Peat | place...
ATGACGGCTTCTTCGATATTGTGCGTGACGATGAAGATGGCGCGCGTGGGAATCTTTTTTTCGAGCCAGAGTTCCAGGAGTTCTCCGCGCAGCGTTTCTGCAGTCAGCACGTCCAGCGCAGAAAAAGGCTCGTCCATGAACAAAACTTCCGGCTCGACAACGAGAGCGCGTGCAACGCCGACGCGCTGCTTCATACCACCGGAAAGCTCTTTGGGGTAGGCAGACTCGAAGCCATCCAGCCCGACAGCATCAATGATCCGCAGGGCGCGTTTGTGGCGTTCGAACTCGGCAACACCGCGGGCCTCTAGCGGCGCCTCGACATTCTCAATGACCGTAAGCCACGGGAAAAGGGCAAAGCTCTGGAAAACGATGGAGACGTTAGGACTTTCGCTTTGTACCGGCTGGCCGTGCCAAAACACGCCTCCGCCGGAAGCTGGGGAAAGACCAGTGAGCATGCGCAACATCGTCGATTTGCCGCAGCCAGAAGGCCCAAGCAGGGCAATGATTTGGCCAGGGTAAATGGCGATGTCCGTCGGGGCGATTACCTGGATGCGGCTGCCGTCCGGCTGGGGATAGAATTTCTCCAGGCTGCGAGCCTCGATGATGGGCTCGACCCCCGCAGTTGTGGTTGTCGTGGTTGCGCTCATGAACGGGGTATTATCGCTCAAATTGGCGTGTTAGAAAGATTTATCGCGCGCGAAGCGGCGGGAAATTGGATGTCCGGTTACAATCTGATGAACTCTCGATGACAACCTCCGCGCCATCCCCTAGCCAGTCCAGCCAGCCGCAACGCCACCATCTGCCGGATTGGGTTTTGCCTACTGTTTGCTGCTGCGTAGTGTCCGTGATTATCCTCCTGCCGTTTTTTTGGCTGGGGACGGCGTCCGGGCACGATTTTGAGTTTCATGTGGCGTCCTGGCTTGATGCGGCCTCTCAATGGAAAGAGGGGATCCTGTATCCGCGGTGGACCAAGTGGACGAACCACGGGTTCGGGGAGCCACGCTTCATCTTCTATCCGCCACTTTCCTGGATGTTGGGCGCGGGGTTGACGCTGATTCTGCCGGGGCCTGCCGCTCCGATGCTTTTCATTGTGTTCACGCAGACACTGGCGGGACTTTCCGCGTACCTGCTGCTGCGGCGATTGGCAACACGCAGGGCGGCGCTGCTCGGAGCCGTGTTTTATACCGTCAATCCCGACGCCCTGCTGATGATTTACATTCGTAGCGATTTCGCGGAACAACTGGCTTGCGCTCTTTTCCCCTTACTGCTGCTCACAGCACTTTACCTGGGTGAACTGCTGGAGACCTCGAAGTCACCGGCAAAGAAGATCGCGCCCTTCGCGTGCCTCTATGCAGGGGCATGGTTGTGCAACGCGCCCGCCGGAGTGATTGCCAGTTATGCCATGGCCCTGCTGATCGCTTGGGCCGCGATTACGAGGCGCTCGTGGCGGATTCTGCTGCGCGGGGGCGCAGGCATAGCTCTCGGGCTGGGATTAGCCTCGTTTTACATTGTGCCGGCGGCGTACGAGCAGCGCTGGGTGAACATCGGGCAAGCGCTGTCCACCGGACTGGCACCGGCACAGAATTTTCTGTTCACGGCCATTGATGATCCGGAACACACCTGGTTCAACTGGATCGCCTCGATCTGCGCGTTGTCTTTGGTATTGGTACTTGGTCTTGCGGCGGTGCTTTCAGGGCGATTCGCTTCCGCTCAGACCGCGGCGAAGGAGAGGCGCCCCACATTCGTTGCGCTGCTGGTTCTGGGCACGGCGGCAAGTGTGCTGATGATGCGCTGGACGCTTCCGCTGTGGAATTATCTGCCGAAGCTGCGATTTGTGCAGTTTCCGTGGCGGTGGATGTCCGTCGTCGCGTTGGTTGCTGTGTGCTTCCTCGCGGCGTTCGTGGAAAGGCCCCGAGGATGGATCGCCGTTGCTGTGCTTTTGCTGCTAGCGGTTCCGTTAGCACAGTTATTGGTGCGGAATACCTGGTGGGATGAAGATGAAATGCCCACGATGAGCGATGCAATCGACAGCGGTACGGGATTCGACGGCACGGACGAATACGATCCGCTCGGCGATGATCACATGGACCTTCCCGTAAACGCCCCGTTGACGAGGGTGCTGGCCGAGGATTCCGCAGAGGGCGAGGCACCGCAGGCAGGGGTGCAGGTTCGCAAATGGGCGACGGAGAACAAAGACCTTCGCGTGGATTCTCCCGCGCCGGCGCGGATCGCCTTGCGGCTATTGAATTATCCAGCTTGGAGAGTCGAGGTAAACGGTAAAGTGGTGCATCCGGAGCGAGTAGACGATGTGAATCAAATGGTGGTGCCCGTTGGGCGCGGGCCTTCGGAGATTCGCGTCGCGTTTACGCGAACTGTGGACCGGACCGTAGGAAACGCGGTTTCGTTGGTGAGCGCGCTGCTGACGATCGGTTTGTTTTGGACCGGACGAAGGCGTGCGGATGCGCAGTAGTGCGCGAATCATGTGTTGAGATCATGGGTCGAGGATTGGAGGAACCCCACACGCAAAACCGTCGTGCGGGGCACCCAGGGTCCTACCGGCGGTCGATGGAGGGGTGGCGGATGTCCAGACCCTGGACAATGTAGATGACGTCCTCGGCGATGTTCGTAGCGTGATCGCCGATGCGCTCAAGATTCTTAGCCACGAGAATCAGTTCGAAAGCCGGGAAGACCAGACTGGAGTCACCCATCATGTAGGTGAGGAGTTCGCGGAAGATCTGGTCGCGGTAATGGTCCACCTGATCGTCCGTGGCCATAACCTTCTGGGCTAGCTCGACGTCCCGGCGCACCACCGCATTCAAGGCGTTGCGCACCTGTTCTTCTACCAACTCGGTCATGCGTGGAAGATCGACGTACGGCTTCACACGTGGATGGCGCAGAATGCGGAGAGCACCCTGGGCGATGTTGACGGCCTGATCGCCAATGCGCTCGAGGTCGTTATTGATGCGGGAGACGGCCAGAACCAGCCGGAGGTCAACGGCCATGAGTTGGTGCAAAGCGAGCAACTGGACCACACGATCATCGAGTTCAAGTTGCAGCTCATTGATGGCGTCCTCTTCGTCCAAGACACGCTTAGCGAGCTGTTCGTCTGACTCGAGCACGGCGTGAACCGCCTGATGAACTGCACGCTCGGCAAGGCTGCCCATCCACAGCAGCCGCTCTTTCAGCTCGTTGAGGTCCTTTTCGAAGTGCCGTTCCATGAATGCCTTCCCATGCGCATCTTAACTGCAATTCCAACCAGGCCCAAAGAAAATCGCGTACGCCTCACCCGAAGCGGCCGGTGATATACGCTTCCGTCCGTGGATCGCCAGGGGTGGTGAAGAGATGAGGCGTGGGATTGAACTCGATCATCTGGCCGGTGAGGAGGAAGGCGGTAAAGTCGCTGACGCGCGCGGCCTGTTGCATGTTGTGAGTCACGATGACGATGGTAGTGAGGTTCTTCAGCTCCACGAGAAGTTCTTCAATCTTGGCGGTGCTGATGGGGTCAAGGGCGGAACACGGCTCGTCAAGCAACAGTACTTCGGGTTCCACGGCAAGGGCGCGGGCGATGCAAAGGCGTTGCTGCTGGCCTCCGGAAAGGTCGTAGGCGGATTTGTGAAGCTGGTCCTTCACCTCTTCCCAGAGAGCGGCGTGCCGCAGGCTCTTCTCGACAGTTTCTCCGATGGGCCCTTTCATGCCGTTAATGCGCGGACCGTAGGCAACGTTGTCGAAAATCGACTTGGGAAAAGGATTGGGCCGTTGAAACACCATGCCCACACGGCGCCGGAGCGAAGTGACGTCCTGGACCAGGATGTTCTGCTGGTCCAGAAGAATCTCACCCTCAAGCCGGGAAGTAGCCACGGTTTCGTGCATGCGGTTGAGGGTGCGGAGCAGGGTGGATTTGCCGCAGCCGGAAGGTCCGATCAAAGCGGTGACGCGCTTGTCGGCAACGCCCATGCTGATGTCGAAGAGGATTTGCTTGCTGCCGTAATAGAAATTGACCTTGGAAATCTTCATGCGCAGCGACAAGGCGGCAATATTTTCCTTAGTGGCCGCAGCGCCGGCGGTTGCCGCGACGTTCACGGACAAACCCTGATTGGGGGACGATTGCATCTCTAAGACCTCGGCACCGCTATGCCGCGCGACAGGATGGTCCGCGCCAGAATGTTGATGATCAGAATCAGGCCCAGCAAAACCAGACCCGCTGCCCAAGCTTGGCGATGCCAATCCTCGTACGCCGATCCAGCGTACCTGAAGATCATCTCCGGCAGGGCCGCGGTTGGCTGAGTCCAACCCTGACTCCAGAAGCGGTTGCCGAACGAGGTGAACAGCAGCGGGGCCGCTTCCCCCGCTACCCGCGCCAGCGCCAGCAGTATGGCTGTCAGAATGCCGCGATACGCGGCCGGAACGATCACCGTCGCGATGGTTTTCCATTTGCTTGCTCCAAGCGCCATGGCGCCCTCACGTAACATTCGTGGCACGCCATTCAAGAACTCTTCCGTGCTGCGCAGGGTGATCGGGATCATCATCAGGCCCAAAGCAAAAGCGCCGGCCAGGGCCGAGAAGCCCTTGAAGGGACGCACCACCATGCTGAAGGCGAATATGCCGATGACGATCGAGGGTACTCCGTTGAGGAGGTCCGCGGCGTAGCGCACCACGGAAGCAACCTTGGCGCCGCTAAATTCGGCCAGATAGATCCCGCCGAGAAATCCAATCGGCACACCGAGAAGTGAGGCGCCGAGCAGCAACTTGGCGCTTCCCACGATGGCGTTGGCCATGCCGCCACCTTCTTCCCCCACGGGCTTCGGCAGCTGCGTAAGGAAGGCCCAGTTGATGGAAGTACCGCCATTGAACAAGAGGTAGCCAAGAATCAGAAACAGAACTGCGACGGAGACAAACGCGCACACGCCGGTCATGGTCAGCATGAAGTTGCTGACAAATTTGCGCCAACGGAGGCGTGCGTTCATGCGCTCACCTTGCTTCCTTTCTGCGTGGTCACGATGATCAACAGACGCGCCAAGCCATTGAGGATGAAGGTGAGCAGGAAGAGGACGAGACCAAGGCCGATGAGCGCTTGCGTATAAAGTTCGCCGGTGGCCTCGGTGAATTCATTGGCAATAACGGCGGCAATGGAATAGCCAGGGGCAAAAAGAGAGGCGGCAATTTTAGGGGTGTTGCCAATAACCATGGTAACCGCCATGGTTTCGCCCAGAGCGCGAGCCAGAGCCAGGAAGACGGAGCCCATGATGCCTGTTTTTGCGAACGGCACCACGACTTTCCAAGTCGATTCCCAGCGCGTGGAGCCGAGCGCCAGTGCCGCCTCGCGCTGATCGCGAGGCACGGACAGCAGCACCTCGCGCGAGACGGAAATGATGTAGGGAATCACCATGATCGCCAGGACCATCCCGGCGGTCAGAAAGCAAGGACCATACGATGGACCCTTGAAAAGCGGAAGAAATCCCAACGGTTTATTGATCGCCGGGTAAATCCACTCGCGCATTATCGGAACAACGATAAAGATGCCCAGAAGACCGTAAATCACGCTGGGTACCGCTGCCAGAAGGTCGATGAAGAACTGCAGTGTGTCGGAAATGCGCGCGGGGGCGAGTTCCGCCAGGAAAATCGATGCGCCAATGCCAAGGGGAACGGCGATCAAAAGGGCCAATGTAGAAGAGACCAGCGTCCCGTAAATGAACGGCAAGGCACCATACTCGTCCATCACCGGGTCCCACGTTTGCGTGACGAAAAAGTGCCAGCCGAACTTGTGGCGCGCTAACGTAGAGTCGATCCAAAGCTCGTACACGAGAAGGACGGTAATCAAAACGACCGTGGCTGCAAAAAGAAACGTGATGAGTCGCGCAATCTCATCCCCTTCGCGCAGCTTGGAAAGAAAAGAGCGCGAACCCGCGACCGGGCCCGCGCTCGGCAAAGTTGGAGTAGCTGTGGCCACGTGCCTCTTGGACTACTGAATGTTGTTTATCGCCTTGGACTCTTTATCAACAACTTCCTTGGGCAACTTGGCATAAGAAAGCTGTTCACAGTAGCTTTGGCCATCCGTCAACATCCACTTCAGAAAGCCTTTGATGGCGTCGCGCTTCGTCGCGTCCTGAATCTTGGCCGGAACCAGGAGCCAGGTAAAGCTGGAGATGGGATAAGCAGTTTTTCCGGGTGCATCGGTGATGCTGACGCGGAAGTCCGCGGGCATGTCTTTCGCGGCACCCGCTGCCGCAGCGCTTACACTGGCCACATCGGCCTTTACGAAATTCCCGGCCGCGTTCTTGACGGCGCCAAAGGCGATGTTGTTCTGCAGGGCGTACGTGAGCTCCACATAGCCGATAGCATTCGGCGTCTGCTTCACCAGCCCGGTTACACCTTCGCTGCCCTTTCCGCCAAGGCCTACGGGCCAATTGACGGAAGTGGCTTTGCTCACCTTGCTCTTCCATTCCTCGCTAACTTTCGAAAGATAGTCGGTCCACATGTAGGTAGTGCCGCTGCCATCGGAGCGGTGCACCACGACGATGTCATTTGCCGGGAGATTCACGCCCTTATTGGGCCCCGCGATCGCAGGATCGTTCCACTTGGTGATTTTCCCCAGGAAAATTCCGGCCAGCGCTTCCGGAGTGAAGTTCAAAGTGGCGGTTACCCCGGGAACGTTGTAGGTCGGAACGGCGGCGCCGAGGACCGTGGGAAAATGCAGGATCTGCGTGCTGCGCTTGTCCTGGAAGGCCTTCATTTGTTCGTCGTTCATGGGACCGTCGCTCCCACCGAAGTCGACGGTGCCTTCGGTCACCTGCTTAATGCCTGCTCCGGAGCCCACGGACTGATAGTTAAATTCAAAATTCGAGTTTTTCTGGTGATACACGTCAAACCATTTCGAGTAGATCGGATAGGGGAAGGTGGCTCCCGCTCCGTTGATGAGTAGGTGATTTTGCGCGCCGAGTACGAGGGTGCAGCAGACCAAAACAGCAGCAATCAGCAAGGCTGTGCGTTTCATGCCGGTTTTCTCCCTACGTTTTTCTGAAGTGCCTTGGAACACAGCAGTTTGAGCGGGCGAAGTTACAGGATTGTTACACATCGGCACAAGTCTGTTAAAAATCAGAAACAAACTCGCTCAACGGCTCTAAGGTCTTAATTTCTTATCAGTTAAGGGCCAGGAGTCTTCTTCTCAGCCGTTGATGGGGCGACTCGAACCCAAAAACGAGAGGGCAGCTCCCGAAGGAGCTGCCCCGGACTATCCCATGGGGTCCATCGTTCCCCTAGGCTACCAGCTGCTTATGGCAGGTAGTAGCGGAACGAGGTGAAGAACATGTTGTCAATGGCTTTGGGACCGATACCACCCGCTACATCAGTATCGCCCGTGCCCGAAAAGGCGTTCTTCCACAGGTAGGAGTATTGCAGGCCCCACTGGATGCGACCCCTCTCGCCTTGGTATACCTTGTGCCAGAATCCCAGGGTAAATTCCTGGATGGCGCGAATGTCACCTGCGCAAGCGGAGCCGGAGGACGGGTTGAAGTCGTTGGTAGGCACGCCTTCGGTGGCGCAACCGGAGTTGTTGGCCGCGAAGTTGCCATATCCGCCGATGCCCGTTGCGAATGCTGTCGCTTGGGTTTTGGGAATTGCCGGGCTCGTGCCGTTTGAAGGAATTGCCGGCGTTTTGGTGATGGTGATCAACTCATATTCGGAGGCCGCAACGCCTGGTGTGCCGTAGCCTGCGCGCCAAGCATTTTCGATGCCCCAGTAGCCGTATAAGTCAAACTTCGGAGTGACGTGCAATTCGGCTCTGACGAGCCCGTGGGCCGTGCGGATCAGCGCCAAGGTCCCATCGGGACGCGCCGTGGCGTCCGCCAACTGCGCGTCGCCATAACGGCCGATGCCATCACCGGCGACCGCCTTTATGCCGAAGTCCAAGTGCTTGGCGAAGAGAGGCAGCGTGACGCTGGCGCCGAGACCCCCGCCGTTGGCGCTGGTGTTGTACGCGCCGAAGCTGCTCACTTCTGTCGGGTTCGCTGCGGTGCAAGCACCGTTGAAGCCGGTGTAGGTGGTGATTGTCGCTCCAGTCCCTTCTGCGAGGATGGCCGTATCGTTCGCATTGGTGGCGACGACGCCGCAAGGATAGACGCGGTCGCGGAAGAAGCTGACGATGCCAAAGAGTTCGTAATGACCGAAGCCCGGATCGGCAGCGGCCTTAAAGAGCAAGTCAGGAGCCTTGTTGACGGTGTAGCCGGTGGAGTCAAAGGCGTTGGCTGCACCTCCCCCGACACCGGGTGCGTTCAGGAAAAAGTTGCCAGTGGTATTCGTCGTGGCACCCGAAGTCAGAATGGTTGTCGATGTCGCTGTGTCGTTGACGGTCGTGACCGTAGAGAAGCCGCGGCCCCCGATGGTGGCCTGCGGGGCTTCGATGGAGATCCCGAGGGCGAACTTGCCGCCGAAGTCCTTCACAACGCGGAAGCCATATCCCCGAAGCCAAGTCATACCGACCACGTAATTCGGATCGATCTGCAGGGGGATATCTTCCTGGCGGTTGAATATGCCTTTCTTGCTCTCCATGGCCAAGCTCCACTGCTGCCCGCCCGTGATGATCCAGCCGCTCTCGAAGGCGGCTTGCGCGTACAGTTGGCGCTGACGGAAGACGTAGGAGTTGGTTTGGCGGTTATTGGAGGTTGTGCCCGCTCCCAGGAAGTCCGCTTCGACGTAACCGTTCAGGTCAGTCCCGCCGACCTTGGAGTCCACAAGCACGGTGAGGCGGCTCGGACGGGCTGAGAATACGTTCTCGGTTTCGTGCGCGAGATTCGCGGCGGTGAAGGGAATGCTGGTCAAAGGCGTCGGAAGGTCGCCCCCCGTGGCGCGAGTGCGGAACGCCGTGTCGGCCGTCAGAAATCCGCCCGGGGTAATGGTCACGCCCTTGAAGCGAATCGTCGTAGGGCCTTTTTCCTCGCCCTCGGCTGCAGCCTTGCTCGCGGCCATGTCCGCAACTGTGCTATTGAGCGTCGCAGTGGTGGCCTTCACTTCGGCTGTGGTATTCACAGCTTCCGTGGCCTTGGCGGAAGCATCGGTCGCACGCGCGTTCGCAGAGGCGGCGGCTTCACGCGCCGTTTCGATCTCGCGATCGCGCTTGGCGAGTTCCTCCTTCAACATCTGAAGTTGTTCCTGCTGAGCCTGGAGCGCCTGGCGGAGTTCCTCCATCTCAGCGGCGATTTCCGCATTGGTTTTTGCGGTCGCCGGCTTCGCGGCGGTCGAGGACTTAGCCGGCGGCGCGTCCGTCTCCTTTGCTGTATCTTTCGGTGAATCAGCGAGAGCCATTCCAACAGTCAGGAACAGCGATAAGGTGAGTGCTGCAAGTTTTTTCATTGCCTCTCTCTTTTTCGGTGAGTTTCGTAAGGTAGTACCTGGTAAAGCGCGAACACCCCGGTGGGAGAGCGTAAAGAGACAGTCTTACGCCTACATGAACAATATGTTAATAGTCTGTAACAACCCCGTCGGTATACCTAATCATGTCTATTGTTTTCAGTATGTTATCGAAAATCAGGGTTTAGGGGAGGAGAAGGGGACCGGAGCCAGGGGTGCACCGGTCCCCAGGTAGGACGTGGAGTGAAGATCAAGCGCTGCTAGCTTCGCAACCGGGGGTCACCTGAGGATGAAGCGCATGTGAATTCTCAGTGACCGCATCGGAGGCAAGGGGAGCGGATGTCTCCTGGTCCGCGCGCACCATGAAACCCCGGCCATGACGCACATCGAGGCCGCGCACCCAGAAGATAATGTCCTCGGCGATGTTGGTGGCATGATCGGCAATGCGCTCGAGATGGCGAGTGGCCAAGACAAACTGAAGTCCCGGGCTGACCAGAGCGGCATTTTGCGTCATGTTCTGCAGCAAATTCTCGAAAATCTGGTCGCGATACTGGTCCACGACATCGTCGCTTTCCAGGACTTGCGCCGCCAATTCGGCGTTACGGAAGATGAGCGCGCCCAGGCTGCGGCTTACCATCGAGCGCACAGCCTCCGCCATGGGCATCAGTTCGTCCGGCACTTTCGCATTGGGCATTTCGCGGAGAGAGATGACGCGCTCCGCCAGATTCACGGCGATATCGCCGATGCGCTCGAGGTCGTTGGTGATTTTCAGGGATGCCACGATCAGCCGCATCTCATCATCACTGTACGAGCCGCGGCGCAGAAGTCGAATCGCGTGCTCGTCGATCATGATTTCCATTTCGTTGATGCGCGGCTCGAGCAGAAACACCTCGCCGGGAAGACCCGCAGTCCGCGGATTGTCGAAACCCACGATGGCGTCAAGGGCTCGGTTCATGGCGCTCTCCACAACGCGAGCCATCGACACCAGGTAGTTCACTAGGGCATCGTAAAGAACCGCCTCGGTCAAACCGGCAGTTGTGGCCATTCATCCTCCGCGGTGCCTGCGTAAACACACCCTCAAGCACTAGCTAAAGCATGCTACGGAATTGTTACCAGGCGTTCACAGGGGGATAAATATCTGGAAACACAGACAACTACAGCAAGGTCGGAGAACCGCCGCCGCGGGGCGAGCGACTGGCAGCGCTGGCCGCGAGCGTCGGCCGAACCGTCGCGCGTTCCGGGTCGAATACCGGGATGGAGAAATGGAATTTGGAGCCGGAGCCCACTTCGCTGTTGACCCAAATCCGGCCGCCATGTGCTTCGACAAGATGCTTAGCAATCGACAGGCCCAAGCCGGTTCCGCCGGCCTCACGCGAGCGGGCCACATCGACACGGTA
>Ga0187782_10004234_pt1 | contig 10739 bp, 10 predicted proteins | sample 0715_SJ02_MP15_2_FD_132454 | JGI IMG/M metagenome (GOLD analysis project Ga0187782, IMG submission 132454) | Tropical peat soil microbial communities from peatlands in Department of Meta, Colombia - 0715_SJ02_MP15_20_MG | ecosystem: Environmental > Terrestrial > Soil > Wetlands > Peat | place...
AGGACACTAGCAACGTATTGATCTAGTGTGGCTTTGGTTCAGAAGTCCGCATGACGAGTTCGCGGCAAGAATGATGCGGACTTCTGAACCGCCACACTAGCAACGTCGGCGAGAGGTCGAAACGGCCGCACGCCCAGAGACCGGCGACGTTGCAGTACGGCTGCCGATCTTCTGATCCGCAATCAATCTGCAATCAGTGAACGCTCACCGTTTCCAGCTGCTGGCTCATGGCATTGGCCACCGCGGCCTCGCGGCTATCGGTGAGCATGATCGGCGTGCCGTCGGCGGCATGCAGGGCGAAAAGCTTCAGCCCCGGCTGGATTTCGGGCACCTGCGGGAACAGCGTGCGGACGTCCTCGGAGCGGATCGTCTTTACATAAGCAATCTCGCCGTCGCCAAGCTGCGCAAGCGCCTCGCGGGAAATCTCGATGTGTTTCGTTTCGGTACGGTTCAAATCCGATGTCATGGCACTCTACTTCCTTTACCCCGACAACGCCGTCGGCTTTGGACCGGTTTGCTCACTCGCAGTCCCTGATCGAGATCGTTTTCACGATACGCTGCTGTTCCGGGCGCACCAGATCGATCGTGAGCAGCCCATTCTTCAGGTCCGCGCCCAATACCTGCATGCCGTCCGCCAGCACGAAGGTACGCTGGAACTGGCGCGCGGCGATGCCGCGATGGAGATATTGCCGGCTCTTGTCGTCCTGCTGGCGGCCGCGGATGACGAGCTGGCTTTCTTCCAGCGTCACATCGAGTTGCTCGCGGGCGAAACCCGCCACCGCGAGCGTGATACGCAACCGCTCCGGATTGCTGTCGTCGCGCCCGACGCGCTCGATATTGTAAGGGGGGTAGCCGTCGGCGGCCTTGCCAACTCGATCGAGCACCCGCTCGATCTCGTCGAACCCAAGCAGAAACGGGCTCGAAAGCGGCGAAATCCTGGACATGCGCCAAAGTCCCTATCAGCGACTTTGCGGAGCCCTTACGGCGCCCCATTGCTGAGCGGAGTTCGCTCCCGCTGCAACGCCTCATCATATGGCGTCGCATTGCCGGCGTCGCAAGGCTGCGAGCGGTGCGCGGTCTTAAGCGCGCGGCAAAAGCTTCATCACGGCCATTTCAGCGGCCCGGGCAGTGCGCGCTCGGCCTCGGCGATAAGCTGTGCTTCGTGCCGCCGCACGAAGATGACAGCAATGACGATGACCACGGCCGCGATCACACCCACGGCGATCGCCATCGTCCCGGCGATCTGTTCGACCTCCCGGCCCAGCATGTAGGCGGCGAACCCGAAGAACGAAGCCCACGCCAGCGCACCGACGATGTTGGCCAATAGGAAGCGTTGCCACGGCATGCGATTGGCGCCGGCAAGGACGCCGCCGAGGCTGCGTAACACGGGCACGAAGCGGGAAATAATGATGATTATCCAGCCATGCCGCAGGAACAAGTACTCGCCGAGTTTGATCCTGCTCTCGGTGATGCGCAGATACGAGCCGTAGCGCAGCAGCAGCCAGTAGCCATACTCGCGGCCGATCATATAGCCGATCATCTGGCCGACGACGGCGCTTCCCGCAGCCGTCAAGACGACCTCGACGATGTTGAGGTCGTGCTTGCTGCCGGCATAAACCGAGGCCAGGATAAGGACCGTCTCTCCGGGCACTGGCAAACAGATGTTTTCGAGTCCGATCACGCCGGCCACCATGACGAGGCCGTAGACGTGGACGAGGTAGGCGATGGTGTCCATGAAGACCGCGAAGGCTGCGTGAGGGCCGCAATGGCGGTTCCTTATAGGGCAATTTCCACTGCGATGACACCAGGGCAGCCATGGCGCGCCCCCCGATTGCGCCGTAAAAGCGTGCCGGGCGCCGCCACCCTGAGCAGGTGGCACGCGATGCGGGCGGACGCTGCCCGCCCCAGGCTGTCATGCGCGCTCATCGGCGTGCTGCTTCTCCTCGGCGGATGCGCTCATGGCCAGCAGCGCGACGGCTCGGATGCTGGCAACGATGCCGAGCTTAACGCCTACCCGACGAACTACAAGGCGGACATTCTCGCCGCCATGCACGTCTATCTCAATGATCCGACCCGGATGCGTGACGGCGGCATTAATGAGCCGGCGTTGAAGACCGTGGGCAGTACCAAGCGGTACGTGGCGTGCCTGCGTTTCAATCCGAGAAACGGCAACAGCTATGCGGGTGCGCGGGAGGTCGCGGCGGTATTCGTCTCCGGCCGCTTCGACCGTTTCATCGATGCGCCGCGCGAACAATGTGCCGGCGTCAACTACGCGCCGTTCCCCGACTTGGAGAAGCTTTCGCGCTAAGCCGCGGCGGAAGATGGTTGGCGCACGCACCGCGAGGCCCGCAAAGCCGAAAAGCTGCGAAATCGACTTGAAAATCCACCACGACTTGGCCTTCAATCGTACCTATTCGGGCAACGCCTCCTGGGGAGCCGGCGTCATGAATGTCATGCGAATCGGCATAGCTACAGCAACGCTCGTGGTGCTCTCAGCGAACGGCGCCGCTGCCGGCGCGGCGCTCGCCACAAGCAACCTCAATTTGCGGCAAGGGCCGGGCACCAACTATCCGATCGTCGCTAAGATCCCTGGTGGCAGCACGGTCGAGGTCAGCGGCTGCCAGGACCAGTGGTGCTCGGTAACATGGCGCGGGCGCAGCGGCTATGCCATCGCCACGAGCCTAGACCAGGGCCCACCGCCCCCCGGCGCCGAGCCACCGCCCGGAGAAGGACCACCTCCCGGCGAAGGCGCGCCGCCGCCTGGGGCCGCGCCTCCCCCGGCCGCGAATCCTCCCCCTCCGGGGGCAACCGCGCAAGGTCCGCCGCCGGCCTATCCGGCAGCGCCACCACCGGGTTACGCGGCGCCGCCGCCACCCGGCTACTATCCGTATCCGTACCCCTACCCCTATTATTACCGGCCTTATTATTACGGCTATCCCTATTATTACTACCGGCGCTGGTAGGTTCGGGTCAGCCCGGCCGCCTGCCTGTCAACTCAGAGCGCGTGGCGGAGATGGCCGCCTGCCTGGCGGCCAAGCGGCAGCGCAGGGCTTAATATCGGTATGTTTCGATTTGCAGCAGCGGAAATGCGCTGAGCACATCCGGCGAGTTGGTCGGTGCCGCAGGATGGACGTAGGACTGATCGAGCTTGCCGAAGCTCGTTACACCGAGAAGGCCGAGACAGCGCGCGACCTCATCGTGCAACAACTCGAGCATGCGCACGACGCCGGCCTGCCCACCCGCCGCCAGCGCGTAGCACTGCATGCGGCCGAGGCCGATCAGATGCGCCCCCATGGCGATCGCCTTCACGATATCCGTGCCGCGGTAGAAGCCGCCGTCGATCACGACCGTGGCGCGTCCAGCGACCGCATCGACCACCTCGGGCAGCACCTCCAGGGCGCCGCGTCCGTGATCGAGCTGGCGTCCGCCGTGATTGGACACGTAGATGAACTCGACGCCGTGATCGAGCGCGATCTTGGCATCTTCGGCGGTGCCGATGCCCTTCAGGCAAAGCGGAACGGGGAACCGCCGCTTGATCCGTTCGATCGTGCGCCAATCGAGCGCCGCCTGGAACTCGCGGCCGAAGGCGCGCAGCCGCCCGGTAGTGACGTGGCGCTTGGCGAGGTCGCGCTCGCGCCGGCTGTAAATGGCAGTGTCGACGGTCAGACAGAAAGCGGCGTAGTTTTGCGCTATCGCGCGCTCGACATAGGCGTCCACCCAGGCCTCGTCGCCGCGGACATAGAGTTGATAGATGCGCAATGCATCGGGCGCCGCCTGTGCCACCGCCTCGAGGCCCGGCTCGCAGGCGGAGCTGAGCATGTGGGCGACGCCGAATTCCTGCGCCGCCTGCGCGACGGTGGCGGCACCCTCGGGATGAAATCCCTCGAGCGAGCCGATCGGGCAGAGCACGATCGGCAGCCGCAGGCGGCGGCCCAAAAGCTCGACGCCGGTGTCGATCTTGCTCACGTCGCGCAACACGCGCGGCCGCAGCGCAACGGCATCGAGCGCCATGCGGTTGCGCCGCAGCGTCGTCTCGGTTTCGGTGCCGCCGATGATGTAGTCCCAGTTGTTCTGGTTCAGGTTTTGCCGGGCTTTGACGATCAGTTCGTGCAGGTTGAGGAACTCGGTCGGCGGTATGTCGCCGGCGCCGGTCGCAAGATCCGACTTTTTAGTGGTGGTCATGGGGCTGGTCATCGCAAGGCACACCGCGAGTGCGAAGGCTGGATTGCTGCCGCAGACCGCGACCGGATTTTGGTCGGCGATCTTGGGGCTGGAAGGGCATGCCACCGTACACGGCGAAAAAAGCGGAATCAACAAATGCCGGGCCGGCGGCCGCGGCGGCGCGGGCGCGGCGAAAATGCGCTATGAGTCGTACGACATCGCATCGCACCGCGTTGCCGATCTTGACGCGCGGATCGCCAGCGCCTTCTCCTATGCCGGCACAGCCGGGAGCGCGAGCGGGCCGACAAAGGAGAAAGCGCCATGCCCCGATTGCCATGCGACCGCCAGCGAGCTTCCGCAAAATCCGCCGACGCGGTTTCGCGGCGCAGCCTGATGCAGGGAAGCCTCGGAGCGGCCGCGGCCGGATTTTTGCTGCGCGATGCCGGCAGCGCCCGCGCGGCCGATTATCCGCCGCTCGGTACGTTCCCGGCCGGCGCCAGCGGTAGCACGGTATTCGTCGGCGGCCTGATGCCCTTGACCGGACCCTACTCCTCGTCCGGCAAGGACATGCAGCTCGGCTTCGAGCTCGCGGTCGACCACCTCAACCGCGGCAGCCGCGTCACCGAGCACATTGCGACCCTGAAGGGCAACGGCGTGCTCGGCAAGATGATCGAGTTTCAGATCGCCGACACCGAAACCAAGCCTGACACCGCGGTGCAGGCGGCCACGCGCGTCATCCGCGACAACAAGGCGATCATGATTGCCGGCGGGGTCAGCAGCGCCGAGGCGATTGCGCTCGAGAAGCTCGGCCAGCGCGAGCACGTTGTCTACATGGTCGGCAACAGCAATTCCAACGACACCACGGGGAAGGACTGCCAGCGCTACGGCTTTCGCTCGCAGCAGTCCGCCTACATGGCGGCGAAATCGCTGGCCCCGGTGCTGGCGCACAACCTCGGCAAGGATCTGAAGGCGGCCTATCTGGTGCCGGACTACACTTACGGCCACAGCGTCTTCGATTCGATGAAGAAGTTCACCGCGGAGTTCGGCTGGAAGACCGTGGGCGAGCAACTCGCGCCGCTGGGCACCACCGAGTTCAGCTCCTATCTACTCAATATCGCCAACAGCGGCGCCGACGTCTTTCTCAACGTCGCATTCGGCGCCGACGTCGTCGCCTCGACGAAGCAGGCCGAGCAGTTCGGCATCCTCAACCAGATGAAATACGTGGTCCCGAACATCTCACAGTTTCAGGACAAGGAGCTGGGCGCCGCGATCATGGGCGGCGTTTACGGCACTCAGGCGTGGTGGTGGAGCGAGCAGGAGACCTACCCGCTGGCCAAGTTCTTCGTCGAGGATTTCGAGAAGAAAAACGGCTACAAGCCGCGCTGGGGCGCGAGCGAAATCTACCTGCAGATGCTGATCTGGGCCGACGCCGTCGAGCGCGCCGGCACCCTCTACCCGATCGCAGTGATCAAGGCGCTCGAAGCCGAGCACAAATTGAATTCGATCTACGGCGAGGTGTATTATCGCGCCGGCGATCATCAACTGGTGCGTCCCGTTCCGGTGATGATCGGAAAGAAGCCGAACGAGATGAAGGGGCCGGAGGATTACTACCGGCTCCTCGAACTCGTTCCCGGCAACGAGGTGCTGCCACCGCTCGACCAGACCGGCTGTCACTTGCAACCTTACGATATCTGAGCTGCATGCCTGCCGACGCGCTCGGCACGACGGGTGCCGCCTGACTTTTGCCCGGACCCTTCGGCGCCCGTCCGCCATGTGTGTCTTGCTCGATCGAGACCGCGTTTGATGCCGACATTGCCGCAATTTCTCTCGCAAGCCTTCAACGGAATAGCGCTCGGCAGCCTGCTGGCGCTGATCTCGAGCGGGCTGACGATCATTCTCGGCACCTTGGGCGTGCTCAATTTCGCTCATGGCGCCATGTTCATGCTCGGCGCCTACACGACCTTCGTCGTTCTCGGCCATTGGGATTCGTTCGCCGCGGCGCTGGCGCTCGGCGCGCTGGTGCTGCTGCTCGTCGGCTTGGCAGCCGAGCGCGGCCTGATCCGGTTCTATTACAACCGGCCGCCGCAGGATCAGATCCTGGTCACCTTCGGTCTCGGCATCATGCTCGTCGAGGCCGTCCACTACGTTTTCGGCGGCCTCAGCCAGCGGGTTCCGTTGCCGCACTGGGGGCAAGGCATCGTCAATCTGCATTTTTTTGTCTATCCGCTCTATCGCGTCGAGGTCATCGGCATCGTCGCGTTGTTGTTGTTTGCCTTTTATCTGCTGCTCTATCGCACGCGGCTCGGCCTCGTGGTGCGCGCCGGCATCGAAGACCCGCTCATGGTCGAATTGCTCGGCACCAACGTGCGGCGCATGTCTATGGTGGTGTTCGCGGTCGGCACCATGGCCGCGGGCATTGCCGGGGTGATCTACGCGCCGCTCGCCGCCGTCATCCCCGACATGGGCGAGCCGTTTCTGGTGGAATGCTTCGTGGTGATCGTGATCGGCGGGCTCGGCTCGTTCCCGGGCGCCGTCATCGGCGGCATCGTCGTCGGCGAAATACTCAGCCTGACCACGCTGTTCGACCCCGCCTACGCGCAAGCCGCCATCTACGCCGCCATGACGGTGGTGCTGATCCTGCGGCCGCGCGGCCTGTTCGGCACGATGGGGCGTGCCTGATGATCGAATCGAGCGGGGGGCGTTTGCCACGATGGCTGCCCGAACTGTCGGTGGCGGCCGCGTTGGCGGTCCTGCCCTTCGTTTTCGCCAGATGGCTCGGCTCGGTCGATCTGTTCACCCGCATTCTCATCTGGGGGATTTTCGGCCTCGGCTTCGATCTGCTGTTCGGCTTCACCGGGCTGTTGTCGTTCGGCCAGGCGGCTTTCTACGGCACCGGTGGCTTCGTCACCGGCTATCTCCTCACCAGCGGCACGCTCGAGAACGTGTGGCTCGCCATGGCGATCGGCATAGCCGCGGCGATGATCTTCAGCGTGTTCGTCGGCGTTCTGGCGCTGCGCCGCGTCGGCATCTATTTTGCGATGATCACGCTGGCCTTCGGCGAGTTGTCCTATTTTCTCGAGAATTCTCCGCTGGCGAAATTTACCGGTGGCGAAAACGGAATGCCCGGCGTCCCCGCGCCGGTCTTTCGGCTAGGCCGCATCGAGATGAGCTTCGCCGGCAGCTGGCCGAGCTATGAACTCGTCGCCGCGTTTTTTTTCGCGGGCTTCGTGCTGGCCCGCTTCGTCGTTCGCTCGCCGGTCGGCGCGGTGCTCACCGCGATCCGCCAGAACCCGGAGCGGACCGCCGCGCTCGGCCATGACGTGCGCGCCTATAAGCTCGCGGTCTTCGTTCTCGCCGCCGGTTTTGCCGGCTGTGCCGGCGCTCTGCTCGGCATTTTTCAGAGCTACATGCCGCCGGGCGCGTTTGCGCTCGACACGTCCGGACAACTGGTCATTCAGACCATCATCGGCGGCGCCGGCACCCTGGTCGGCTCCGCCGTCGGCGCGGCCGTCTGGCTCATTCTCCGCGACGTGCTCCAACAAGTGCCCGGCATCGGCGACCTGTGGAAATTCATTCTCGGACTTGTGTTCGTCGTTCTGGTCACCCTGGTGCCTGACGGCATTGTCGGCACGCTCGCACGGTCGCACTTGCGGCTCGGCCGCGGGCAGCGACCTCGAGACATTGCCGACAGTGAAGCTGCAGGCCGCGAAGCCCTCCTTGCACCGTTTTCGGCGGGCGTTCGACCGCCGGCCGCCGGCATGCCGGCACTCGAGGCGCGCCACGTGACCAAGTCCTATGGCGGCATTCACGCTGTGGCCGGCGTATCCTTGGCGCTGCCCGCGGGCCGTTTTCACGCCATCATCGGTCCGAACGGCGCCGGCAAAAGCACGTTCCTGCGCCTTCTGGCCCGCGAGGAGAGAGCCGACTCCGGGGTTATCATCCTCAACGGCAAGGATATCGGCGCAGCCGACGCCACTGCCGCCTACCAAGACGGCATGGCCAAGAGTTATCAGATCAATCAGCTGTTCCCCCAGCTCACCACCCGGCAGAATTTGCGCATCGGCGCCCTTGGTCGCCACCGCGGCCGGCTCCGCCTCGATGTGTTCCGGTCGGCCGACGGCTTCGCCGAGGTGGAGGAGATCGTTGCCGCGCTCCTCGAAGAGTTGGGTCTGTTGGCGTGCGCCGATCTTCCGGTCAACACGCTAGCCTATGGCGAAAAGCGGCGGCTGGAGCTCGGCCTGGCGTTGGCGTCGCGGCCTTCCGTGCTGCTGCTCGACGAGCCGCTCGCGGGCCTTAGTCCGAACGAGCGTGAGGGCGTCAAGCAACTGATCCGCCACCTCGGCAAAGGCCGCACAATTGTTCTCGTCGAGCATGATCTCGATGCCGTTTTCCAACTCGCGGAGCAGATCACGGTACTGCACGAAGGCCGCAAGCTGGCGGAAGGCACCGCAAGCGAAATCTCCAATGACCCGCTGGTGAGAGAAGCATATCTGGGCGGGGCGGCAACACCATGAGCGGCATGCTCGACGTCGAGCGGATCAACACGTATTACGGCGACTCGCACGTTCTGTTCGACCTTTCCATGCAGGTTCGCGAGCGCGAGGTGGTGGCGCTACTCGGCCGCAACGGCGCGGGCAAGAGCACCACGCTGAAAACGTTGGCCGGCGCACTCCGTCCGCGCTCCGGAACGATCCGGCTCGAAGGCGAACCGATCGAGCTCCTCCCGAGCTACGAGATCGCGCGGCGCGGCCTGCAATTGGTGCCTGAGGAGCGGCGCATCTTCAGCGGGCTGACGGTTGCGGAGAACCTCGAGCTTGCCGCGCTGTCGGCGGCGGACCCGATGCCGCCGCCCGATATTTACGCGATATTTCCACGGCTGCGTGAGCGCCGCGACAGCTACGGCCGTTCGCTTTCCGGTGGCGAGCAGCAAATGCTGGCGATTGCACGCGCGCTCATCCGCCGCCCGCGTTTGATCTTGCTCGACGAACCGTTCGAAGGGCTGGCCGTGACCATCGTGCAGAATCTGCTCGAAGTCTGCCGCGCTCTGGCGGCCCAAGGCCAGACTATCGTCATCGTCGAGCAAAACGTGCGCGCCGCGCTCAGTCTGGCGGACCGCGCCTATGTGCTCGACAAGGGCCACATCGTCTTCGAAGGCTCCACGCAGGACCTGCGCGGCTCATCCGAGATCATGAACCGCTATCTCGGCGTCTGAATCTCACTCGTCGGTGCCGGCGCCAGGCGCGGGCCAGCGTCGGTCTCGCGTCCGGACACCTTTCCGGCCCTGAAAAAGCCCGAAGGGGCGGCGCGCGCCTCGACGAGCGCGGGGGCAGGCCCGCTTCCGCGGCCCAACCCTAGCCGACCTCGTCTGTCCGCGGTTCGCCTTGCAGCGCGGGGGCATCGGTGAGAGACTACTCGCGTGCAACCGGGTTGATTTCCACGAACGACGGCGCGCTGCAAAGGCGCGGAAATGTCCTTGGCCGAGGGAGGCAATCCATGAAATCTTTCGACTCAGCGCACAAATCCATCGCCAGTGTTCTTGGCGTCGCAGTCACGGCAGGCTTGGTGGCCGGGCTCGTTGCGAACCCCGCGGCCGCGCAGCCCGGGGCGCCGGCTTCCACACAATCCTCGCCCCCGCAGTTCGCGAGCGAGGAGGACTGGCGCGCTTTCATGACGCGGACTCCCGCGCCGGAGAAAGGGTGCTACGAGGCTACGTATCCGCATCCCACGTGGCAGCGGGTACCGTGTACGAGCGCGCCGCAACGCCCGTATCCGCCGGTCCATGGAACCCGGCCCATTACGGAGGTGGGCAACGGCAACGATTACTCGGCCGGGGCACCGTCGCCGCATCTCATATCCGAGGCGGTCGGCTCTTTTTACAAGGTCACCGGAGTCAAGAGCGAAAAGAACGAATGTACCAATACCGACTTTCCGAGCTGCTCGAGTTGTGGCGTCACCGGTAACGGCTTCTTCTCGCTGCAACTTAACACCAACTTGTTCAAGACGTCGGTCTGCAGCAACGAGAGCTGCCGGGGCTGGCAGCAGTTCGTATTCGCAAACGGGGGGACGAACAACACCTACGTATTCATCCAGTATTGGCTGATTAACTACGACCAGAGCTGCCCCTCCGGATGGGCCTCCTACTCACCCGATTGTTATCGAAACAGTGATCTTGCCGCGTTCCCCCCTACCCAGTCGATCGTCAACCTGGGCAAGCTGACCCTGACCGGCCAGACCAGCAAGGGCGCCAAGGACACGATCACTTTCCAAGGCACTTCCGGCGGGCAGACCAAACTCTACACGATAACGGGTCTGGACAGTATCCTCAACGCGTCAGAAGGTTGGACGAATGCCGAGTTCAACGTTTTCGGCAATGGCTGCGGCTCCACCGCGACATTCAATCACGGATCGACGGTCACCGTGAAAACGAGGATCGTTGACGGGGTCAAGAGCGCTCCTCTTTGCGTAGACCAAGGCACCACCGGCGAAACAAACAACCTCACATTCGTGGAGACGACGACTGCGGCACCGGCGGGGTCGTCTCCGGAGATCGTATTCACCGAGAGCAACGCCGGCGGCTC
>Ga0187782_10004235_pt1 | contig 10737 bp, 9 predicted proteins | sample 0715_SJ02_MP15_2_FD_132454 | JGI IMG/M metagenome (GOLD analysis project Ga0187782, IMG submission 132454) | Tropical peat soil microbial communities from peatlands in Department of Meta, Colombia - 0715_SJ02_MP15_20_MG | ecosystem: Environmental > Terrestrial > Soil > Wetlands > Peat | place...
TGTCGTCAGTCTCACCGAAATATTGCCGCCGCTCCGAGTGGCCAATGATCACATGGGTCACGCCGAGAGACAGCAGCATGGCGGCGGAAATCTCGCCGGTGTAAGCGCCTTCCGCTTTCCAGTGGACGTTCTGCACGCCGATGGCGACGTTCGAGCCTTGCGCCGCCTCAATCGCGTCGGCCACATCAGTGTAGGGCGGGCAGACGACGATCTCGTCGCGGTCGTGTCCGGCGACCAGAGGCAGGAAGTCGCGAAAGAAAGCGCGGGTTTCATCGGGGGTTTTATTCATCTTCCAGTTAGCGGCGATCAGCTTCTTTCTCATGAAGAGACCTTTTCAAGATGGAATGGGCAAGACGTGTTGGATGCGAATTTCTTGGCAGCGTGCGTGTAGGCGCGAAGAGTTGAAGCGTCAAAAAGAACAAACCAAACTGTGCACACGTGCGCCGCGGCGGCGAGAGCACCGGCCGCCGCCGAGACCGCAACCGAGGCTGCTTCGTTTACCGGGTATCCGTAAGCGCCCGTGGAGATCGCAGGGAACGATAGAGAACGAACGCCGTGCTCGTCGGCGAGACGGATGCTCTCACGATGACAACTCGCCAGTTTCTCCGCTTCTCCGGATTCACCGTTGCGATAAACCGGACCGACGGTGTGAATCACGTATTTTGCCGGGAGAGATCCACCGGTTGTTATTACAGCTTTGCCAGCGGGCAGGCTTCCAATTTTGTTGACGATCTGCCGGCACTCGGCGAGGATGGCAGGGCCGCCGGCCCGGTGGATGGCGCCATCGACTCCGCCGCCACCGAGAAGAGATGAGTTGGCAGCATTCACAATCGCGTCGCTGGTTTCGCGGGTGATGTCGGCGGGGCCATGAAACTCGATGGTCTTGCCGGAGCCAGAGGCTAGGCGGATTGTTAAGGCGTGCATAGGTGTAGTCGGGGGCTGTGCAGCCGGGGGAGACGTTGCAAGCAACGTCTCTACGGATTCCTCGGTGAACTTCTGTACCGTCTCTGTTTATGCCCGTTCGCCGATCGTTTATCAGATCCGATCACTTTTTGTCCGTGAGCGCTTCCACGCCGGGCAGTTTCCTGCCCTCCAGAAATTCCAAGGACGCGCCGCCGCCAGTGGAAATGTGAGTGATCTTGTCGGCAACGTCCGCGGCGTGGACGGCGGCAACCGTGTCTCCGCCACCAACGATCGAAATCGCGCCGGCATTTTCCGCCACCGCATGCGCCACCCGAAAGGTTCCCCGAGAGAACCCCGGCACTTCGAACACTCCCATGGGACCGTTCCACACGATGGTGCGCGCGCGGGAAATTTCTTCCGAGAACAATTCGATGGTCTTCGGGCCAATATCGAGCGCCTTGCGGTCGGCAGGAATCGGCTGGCCCTCGCCGATCTGCATGATTACCGCATTGGCTTCAGGCTTCATGGCGACCACGTGATCGATGGGCAGCAGGAACTTCACGTTTCGTTGCTTCGCCTCGGCCAGCAGTTGTTTCGCCAGGTCGACTTTGTCAGTTTCGAGCAGCGACTTTCCGATCTCCTGCCCTTGCGCTTTCAGGAAGGTATAAGCCATGCCCCCACCGACGATCAGAGAATCGACCTTGGTCATCAGATTACGAATCACTCCGATTTTGTCGCTGACTTTGGCGCCGCCCAAGATAGCGACAAACGGTGGCTCAGGATTCTCCAACGCCTTGCCCAGATAGCGCAGCTCTTTTTCCATGAGCAATCCGGCCGCCGATTTCGTCATGAACCTGGTGATGCCTACGGTGGAGGCGTGCGCCCGGTGCGCGGTGCCAAAAGCGTCGTTGACGTAGAACTCCGCCAGGTTCGCCAACAGCCGGGCGAAGGCTTCGTCGTTGGCTTCCTCCTCGGCATGGAAACGTAGATTCTCCAGCAGCAGGGTCTGTCCTTTTTCCAGTTGAGTGGCGACTTCTTCCGCTTCGGGTCCTACGCACTCGGGGCAGAAGCCGACGTTTTCCCCGCGCGCCAGTTCTTTGTCCAGCACCATGCGCAGGCGCTCGGCCACCGGTTTGAGGCTCATCCTGGGATTCGGCTTGCCCTTGGGACGGCCGAGATGCGACGCCAGAATCAGCCTTGCGCCATGGCGCAGGGCATATTCGATCGAGGGCAGAGTTTCGCGGATGCGAGTGTCGTCCATGACGCGGCCGTCTTCGAGAGGGACGTTGAAATCGACCCGCATGAAAATACGGTTGCCGTTGAGCGGGAGATCACGGATGGAGAGTTTGGACATTTTGGCTGGTCGTCCTTGGATCCTAATCGAGGGATTAGATCATAAGCCAGTCTGGAAGTCACTGCCGCCGATGTCATTCCGAACCGGGGCGCAAGCCCCAGTGAGAGCCTGCCCTGAGCAAGCGCAGCGCGTCGAGGGGAACCTGCTTCTTGCCGACCCCTGAGATGACTTTATAAAAGCTACTCGCGATTACAATCCTTTGCTGGCGATGTAATGAATCAGGTCGCGCACGCGGCAGGAATATCCCCACTCATTGTCATACCAGGAGATCACTTTGACACAATTTCCCGCCACGACCAGCGTCATGGGCGCATCCACAATGGAAGACCGCGAATCGCCCTTGAAATCTGAAGAGACCAGTTCGCCCTCTTCAAAGCCCAGATAGCCCTTGAGCGGGCCGTTCTGCGAGGCCTTCTTCAGAGCCGCATTGACCTCTTCCTTGCTGGTTTTCTTCTCCACCCATGCCACCAGATCAACCACAGAAACGTTCGGCGTAGGCACGCGCATGGCGAAGCCATCCAGTTTTCCGGCCAGTTCCGGAATCACCAGCTTTAAAGCCTTGGCTGCGCCCGTCGAGGTCGGAATCATATTGATGGCGGCGGCACGAGCGCGGCGCAGATCCTTGTGCGGGAAATCGAGGATAACCTGATCGTTCGTATAGGAGTGAATCGTGGTCATCGTCCCGCTGACGATCTTGAACTCATCGTTGACCACCTTGGCGACCGGCGCCAGGCAGTTCGTCGTGCAGGAAGCGTTCGAAATAATGTGGTGCTTGGCTGGGTCGTATTTTTCTTGATTGACCCCTAGCACTACGGTGATGTCCTCATTCTTGGCGGGAGCCGAGATAATCACCTTCTTGACCGGACCGCGGAGATGTTTTTTGGCGTCATTGGCGTCGGTAAAACGACCGGTCGACTCAATTACCACCTGGGCGCCGACTGACTCCCATGGTAGCGCAGCAGGGTCTTTCTCTTTGAAAACCTTGATGGACTTGCCGTCGACCGAGATGCTGTCGGCGCCGGCGCTGATCTTGTGCGGCAGGTTCCCCAGGATGGAATCGTACTTCAGCAGATGCGCCAGCGTCTTGGGGTCGGTAAGGTCGTTGACCGCTACGAATTCGAGATTGGAATCGTTGATCGCGGTCCGCAGCACATTGCGACCGATACGGCCGAAGCCGTTGATGCCTACTTTGATTGCCATGATGCCTCCGTTTTTATGAAGGGCAGGATCAGAACACTTCTAAGCCTATACACAAACAGATGATGGTAACAGGACAACGATGCGGCGTAAATGAGAGTGTGAATCGCTTCCAAGCCTCCGTTCCGAAACCGTTCCAAAACGATGTCATTCCGAACCAGTCCGAAGGAATCGCCCTCCAAAACGATGTCATTCCGAATCGGAGCGAAGCGGCGGTGAGAAACCTGCCCTGAGCGAAGTCGAAGGGAACCTGCTTTCTTTATGGGAATGTTATTTCTAAATAGGTGTCGGTTCTGCGCCAAAGCAAGGGCACCCGAGCCAGCCAGTATTTGCGGTTGATGGTCTGCCGCGCCCGGGCGTGATCCTCGAGCGGAAGAATTCGCGCTGTCGCCGGCACTTCGGCCCCAGTCACGGCGCCCCTGATGGTGCAAGGAGCAACCGTCACCTGGGGATTGTTGCGAATGCGCTTGGTCTTGCCCATGTCGCTGCGCGTCATCACATAGAGCTTGTTGTCCTCTTCCCCGAACCACACCGGCGTCGCCACTTTGGCCCCGGTTTTGCGGAAGGTAGTCAAGGAGATGTAGCTCTGTCCCTGGATCGTCGATGGAATTGGTTGCGGCATGGCTTTGATTTTAGCCGGGATGGTAGCGTGCCATGAGGAAGCGAGCCAGAAATGAGGTAAGCATGGCACGGCTGGTTCGTTTCGGAGGCGTTGGATTGCTCCCACCCCCAAGATGTGTTAAAAGCCTTTCATATGCGTAAATGGATGAGAGAGCGCTTACAGCGCCGCAAAAAGAAACCGCAGAATCCTGCCGAACAGCCTGCGCCGCCGCCCTTGCAGCCCGCTTATTTCGATGCTGAAGAACAACCCGTGCCCGCAGGCGCCGCGGCAGTCGCCCCCTCCCAACCGCCGGCGATTTCAGTACCCCCGCCGGCCGTTCCCCCAGCAAAAGAGCAAGCTTCGGAAAGCGCGTCGGCAAGCGAAGCGCCCGCCCCAGCCCAAGCGTCCGCCACCGGCTCCGGAGGGTTCGGCCGCGGCCGTCGCCGCCGCGGGGGACGCGGCCGCAGTGGCCGCGGACGGGAACAAGCCGTGGCCCAGGCATTTGCTCCCGCGGCTGTCAAAGGATCAGTTGCCGCAGTACCAGCGGCGCCAGAGGAAGAGCCTTCCCCAGTTGGCGAAGCGGAAGGAGAAATCCAGCCCACTGGCGCAGCGCCGGCGCCTCCGGCCAAGACCCAGCCCGCGCCTAAAGGTGTCGTGGTGCTTGCCATTGGCCTTCCTGGGTCGGGCAAGAGTTCCTGGTTCAAGCGGCACAACGTGGCGCCGCTTTCCAGTGACATGGTGCGGACGCTGCTGTTCGATGACGTCCGCGAGCAGCGTTATCAGGACCTGGTGTTTTCCAACCTGCGTTCCATGTTGAAGGCCAGGCTGATCGCCAAGCGGCCCATGAATTACGTCGATGCCACCAACCTCACGCCACAGGAGCGGCAAAACTGGATCAGATTGGCTCGTGACTATCATTACGAAGTGCACGCCGTATTCTTTGACGTCCCGCTGGAGGTTTGCATTCAGCGCCATCAGCGCCGCGACCGCGTGGTCCCCGAGGATGTCATGCGCCGCATGGCCGCCAAATTGAAACCGCCGGCCTTTGAGGAGGGCTTTGCCAAGATCACGGTGGTGAGGGTGAAGAAGAAAGAGCCGGAATCCGGCTGACGCCTTCGCTCTTGCCTGACTCACGATGCCGGTAACCGATGCACGTACGGCTCGAGCCCTGGTCACGGCGCTGCTGTTTGCGCTGGGCCTGGGGTTTCTCTATGTCGCCCGGCAAACCCTGATCGCCTTCCTGTTCGCCATCTTCTTTGCTTATCTGATCAGCCCGCTGGTATCGTCGCTCGAGAAGGTGCTGCGTCGCCGCAGCCTGGCGATTGCCGTCATCTACCTGTTCCTGCTGGGACTCATCGTTCTCTTTTTTGCTTCCATGGGGCCGCGCATCGCGCGCGAAGGCGAACACCTGGCCCGATCCCTGCTGGCGCTCCTGACTCAGTTGAGCTCCGGCCAGCTCGCGGAGCAACTGGGCGAACAGCACGGATGGAACCGGCGTGTAGTGCTGATGGTCAGCAACTACATCTCCAGCCACGGCGATGACATCACGCGTCTGGCGCAGCGCATCGGCCTGCGCATCGCCGACGTCGCCAAGCAAGCCTGGCTGCTGGTAGTGGTTCCTCTGTTGTCAATTTTTTTCCTGAAAGACGGACACGCCTTCAGCGAATTCCTGCTCGATACCGTGCAGTCGCGCCCGCAGCGCGAGCTTCTGCAAGGCGTTTTGAGCGACCTGAATCAGATGCTCGCTCAATTCATTCGCGCTCAACTGATCCTTGCCGCGCTTACGTTCGTGATGTACTCAGCGTTCCTCGCCGTGATGAAAGTGCCCAATTACGCTCTCGCTCTGGGAACGCTGGGCGGCCTGCTGGAATTCATCCCGGTCGTTGGACCGCTTGTGGCCGCGCTTACCATCGTCAGCGTAGCCCTGCTGCTGGGATACAAACATTGGCTCGTCATCATCGTCTTTATTGGCCTCTGGCGGCTGGTTCAGGATTACGTTACTTCGCCGCGCATCATGGGACACAGCATGGAGCTGCATCCCCTGGCCGCGATTTTTGGCGTCATGGCCGGCGGTGAAATTGCCGGCATTCTGGGTATTTTTCTTTCCATCCCGGTGATGGCGAGCCTGCGCATCGTTTTCCGCCGCTGGCGCTTGTATAACGAAAAGCGCAAGTTCGGACCGCTGACCGAGTTTGAACCCGGAAAGCGCGTCGAAGTGAAGAAGTGAGAAGCAAAGTTTCAAAGTTTCAGAGTTTCAAGGTTGCAAAGACCTGAAAGGTGGGTGATAGTTTGGGCGCTGTTTAGTTTGAAACTTTGAAAACTTGAGCCTTCGGAACAGTGCAAGCCCATCCGCCGCAAGCGCAGGCCTTTGGGTGGCGCAGCGGTTTACCGCTGCGATTTACGCGCTCGCGCCGAGCGGCTTTAGCCGCTGAGGTGCCTTACTCCGCCCCCGCTCCCACCGCCTTCTCGGTACTGATCCCACGCAGAAACTCGGCGGCCGCCTCCGGTAACACCGTATTGATGAACATCCCCGAACCCAGCTCAAACCCAGCCACGCGCGTCAGACGCGGAATCACGCTCACATACCAGTGAAAGTGCCGTGCCCTCACATAATCCGAGGGCGCGCTGCGCACGGTGAAATTCAAGTCGGGATTTTCCAGCCCCACGTAAATCTTCGCCAGTGTCCGGCGCAGCACGCGCGCCAGATCGGAGATTTCCGCGGCGGTAATCTCTCCGAAGCTGGCCATATGCCGCAACGGGAAGATATGGGTGGCGAACGGCGTGGCCGCAGCAAACACCTCCATGGCCACGAACAGCTCGCTCTTCAGCACGATGCGAGTCTGGTCTTCGCACTCCTGCTCCACCATGTGGCAGAACATGCACTCGCCCGTGTCGTCGAAGTGGCGCAGGGCCTCGCGCAGCCGGTGCCGTACCTGGCTGGGAATCACCGGCGTGGCAATGATCTGTGAGTGCGGATGCTGCAGGCTCGCCCCCGCATCCGCGCCGTGATTCTTGAAAATCGTCACATGATTGATGCGGTGATCGCTGCTCAGTATGTTGTAGCGCTCCCTAAATACACTTAAGATTCGGGCCACATGCGCATCCGGCATTAACGCGATGCAAGCCGCGTGATCCGGACTATCGACGATTACTTCGTGAAATCCGAATCCGTTCACCCGCCGGCGCAGGTGTTGCAGATTACGCGTCGGCTGAAGATCGGGCATGAGGGCCGCGAACTTGTTCGGAATTACCCTCACCGCCCAGCCTTCGCCGCCATTGCCCGGAGAGCGCATGATTTCCGGCGGCGTTTTGCCTTCATTGCCGGGGCAGAATGGGCAATTTTCCACATACGATGGCTGGTCTTGCACTGGCCGGTGCGTAGCCAGTTCCTCCGGCCGCTTGGCGCGCTCAGTGGCTATAATCACCCATTCTTTCGTAAAGAAATTCTGGCGTAGCTCCGGCATGAAATCCTCCAGAGCCGTCCATCGGCAACAAAGGCCTGCTTCTGCAGTGACCAAAGATTTTCGCCGCGAAGCTGGATCGTTTGGGATCCATAGAAAAGTGGGGTCTTTGAAGATGTCATTCCGAACCGGTCCGAAGGACCGGTGAGGAACCTGCTTTTCGCCATGGCCGGCATGAAGCCACCCTTTCCCCCGTGTCCTCCGTGGCCGTTCGGAGCCTGCCCTGAGAGAGCGAAAGCGAGCGAACGGGTGACCTCCGCGCTTAAATGTTTCCATTTCCCTTTACGCAACCTTCACGCGTACCTGCGTAACCAGCCCGCCCCTACCTCTGTTGTAAAATCAAACCACCCTCATATGACCCATAAGCTTCCCATCGGAATTCTCGGCGCCACTGGAGTCGTCGGCCAGCGCTTCATACAGATGCTGGAGCATCATCCCTGGTTCGAAGTGGCCTGGCTGGCGGCCTCGGATCGCTCGGAAGGCAAGACTTACTCGGAAGCGGTGCGTTGGCGGCTTAAGACGCCGATTCCGCCCAACGTGGCTGCCATGAAAGTCTCTCCCGCAACGCCGGAAGGCGCTCCCAAAACGATCTTCGCCGCGCTCGACGCCGCCATCGCCGCCGATCTCGAACCGCGCTTTGCTGAAGCCGGCTGCGCGGTAGTATCAAACTCCAGCGCACTCCGCATGAAATCGGACGTTCCGCTGGTCATCCCCGAGGTGAATGCCGGGCACATTAAGCTGATCGATTGCCAAGCGTGGCGGCACAAATCAGGCGGATACGTCGTTACCAATCCCAACTGCTCAGCTATCGGCCTGGTGCTCGCACTGGCGCCGTTGCACCGCCGTTTCGGCCTCGAAACTGTAATGGCCGTGACCATGCAAGCCGTCAGCGGCGCAGGTTATCCCGGGGTCGCTTCGCTCGACATTCTGGGCAACGTGATCCCCTTCATCAAGAACGAAGAAGAAAAAATGGAGGAGGAGACGCACAAGCTGCTCGGCCAGCTCAACGGCCATGGCATCATCCCTGCGCCCTTCGGGATGAGCGCACAATGCAATCGCGTGGCGGTCGAAGACGGCCATACCGAATCGGTTTCGATTCGTCTGAAGACCAAAGCCAAGGCGGAAGAAATCATCGCCGCCTGGAACAGCTACCGCGCCGAGCCGCAGGAGCTAAAGCTGCCCAGCGCGCCCGAAAAGCCAGTCGTGTATCTTGATGCCAACGACCGGCCGCAGCCGCGTTTCGATGTGGACATGGGAGCCGGCATGACCACCGTGGTCGGGCGCCTGCGCCCCTGCGCCGTGCTCGATTGGAAGTTCACCGTGCTCTCGCACAACACCATTCGCGGAGCCGCAGGCGCAGCGCTGCTCAATGCCGAACTGCTCAAGGCGAAGGGATACCTTGGCAACCCATGAACACTTTGTCATCCCACAAACACCTTGTCGCACAAGGACGTTGTCATCCTCAGCGAAGCAGGACCTATGGATCTTGCCGAGTAGCTACTATCGTGATTTCGTAATTTGGTAATCGGGTAATTTGGTAATTTGAGGACTCAATCTCTCGCGGTGTGAAATTACAAAATTACCCGATTACAAAATTACACAATCCAATGAAATCCCATCTGCGTAATCCCAGGACCCCACGCCGATGATTGTCATGAAATTCGGCGGCACCTCGGTGGAAGACGCCCGCGCCATCGACCGTGTGCTCTCCATCGTGAAGGGCCGGTTGCACGACAAACCGGTGGTGGTCGTCAGCGCCATGGCCAAAGTGACCGACACGCTGCTCACAATGGCCCGTGCCGCCGGGGCTGGGGAGCGCAAGACCGCCCTCAAGCTTTGCCGCTCGCTTCAGGAGCGCCACTACAACGCGGCCAGCGAGTTGCTGGGGACGGCGCGTTTCACCGACTTTCATTCCGAACTGGGCGGCGATTTCGAAGCTCTGGATGAATTGTTGCGCGGCATCTCGGCCGTGGGCGAGTTAACGCCGCGCACTACCGATCACGTCGCCGCTTTTGGCGAGATGCTCTCCAGCAAAATCGTTGCCGCAGCCTGCGCGGTCCACGGCATCGGCGGGGCTCACGTCGATGCCCGCGAAGTGCTGGTCACGGACAGCAACTATATGGCCGCCGTCCCGCAGACCGAAGAAACCAACCAGCGCCTGCAAGCAAAAGTAAAACCGTTGCTCGATGACGGCCAGGTTCCCGTCATGGGTGGCTTCATCGGCGCCAACCGCGCAGGAATTACCACCACGATCGGACGCGGCGGCTCCGACTTTTCCGCTTCCATCGTGGGCGCAGGCCTCGGCGCTGAGCGCATCGAAATCTGGACCGATGTCGATGGCATCCTCACCACCGATCCCCGCATCTGCCCCGACGCTCGCCGCATCAAAGTCATCAGCTTCGACGAAGCTGCCGAACTCGCCTACTTCGGCGCGAAAGTTCTGCATCCCGCGACCGTCCTGCCGGCCATTCAGAAAAATATCCCGGTGTATGTTCTGAATTCCCGCAACCCTTCCTGCGAAGGCACGAAAATCATCACCCACGCGCCCAAGGGAAAAAATATCTTCAAAGCCATCGCCGCCAAAAATCGCATTACCATCATCGATGTCGCCGCCCCGCGCATGTTGCTGGCTCATGGCTTTCTGCGCGCCATCTTTGAAGCCTTCGACCGCCATAAGGTCGCGGTCGATGTGGTCTCGACGTCGGAAGTGAGCGTGTCTCTGACGGTCGACTCCAACCAGGCGATCCCGGCGCTCGCCGCCGATCTTGCCAAACTCGCAGATGTGAAATATGAAGGCCGCAAAGCCATCGTCTGCCTGGTCGGAGAGAGTTTGCGCGACAAGCCGGGCGTGGCCTCGCTGGTCTTCCGCGAGCTGACCGACAAAAAGATTCGCATGATTTCGCAAGGCGCTTCGGAGATTAATCTGACCTTCGTGATCGAAGAGGATGAAGTGCCTGACGTGATCCGGCGTTTGCACGGCACGTTTTTCGCTGAGCCGGATCCAGAAGTCTACGCGTAGCCTTGGTAGTGGGCTACTCTGCGTGCAGTCCCAGACATTTGTCATTCCGAGCGAGCATTTCTGGCGCAATCAGCGCCAGAAAGCGCAGTCGAGGAACCTGCTTTGTGCCCGGGCCGGGTCCAGGTCCAAAGCAGCCCCACTACCCTAGGCTTTACCCTGTGCTCCCCTGTGCCCCCTGTGTTTAAATCCTTTCAGCCATGAA
>Ga0187782_10004236_pt1 | contig 10736 bp, 10 predicted proteins | sample 0715_SJ02_MP15_2_FD_132454 | JGI IMG/M metagenome (GOLD analysis project Ga0187782, IMG submission 132454) | Tropical peat soil microbial communities from peatlands in Department of Meta, Colombia - 0715_SJ02_MP15_20_MG | ecosystem: Environmental > Terrestrial > Soil > Wetlands > Peat | place...
CAAGGCCGGCCAGCGTCCGGCACCGGCGGAACTCCGCTTTCACTGGCCGCTCCCGGCCGGTTGCGCCGACGCCAGCATATTTACCGAAGCATCTTCGACCTGCTGGAAGGAAGCGTCGTCCACGTTGACGAAATTGGCGACGACCTGGCGATTGTCGTTAACCAGGATCGTATTGTCCGCTGCCGGATTCAATTTATAGACCCGCATGCCGGAATCCTGCGGACCCTTCGCGAAATAAACGAGTGGGATCTGGAGACCCTTGTCGGCCGCGAGTTTCTCAAGCCAATCCTTGGTGTCCGGGCCGGCAATCATCACGGCGAAGCCCTTCAGATCCTTCTGCGACTTCACCAGCGCGTCGAGCTTCACGATCAACTCCGCCGCCTGCTCGCTGGGCTTTTGGAAGAACCCAATGACCGTTGGCGCAGGGCCGTACTCGCAAACGTAGCAGGTATCCTGGCCCTTGTATTTCCCGGTGACGTCAATGACGCGGAGCGATGGTGTGACAGCGCCCACGGGGCGGCCCGAAGTGATCGAGCTCGGGACAATCGCAGCGGCGGCATTCGACGCGGTAGCCTTCGGGTTGGATGACTCTGCAGAGCTGCTTGTGCTGCCGTTCGCAGCGGCTGCTTCCGCCATCTTCACGGCGTTCGCGGCATCGGTCCCTGCGACGGGGTATTTCAGCGCGACCCACTTGTACCAACCACCCTCGAGGATCTTGGTGTTGAGATAGCCGAACTCGACCAGCTTTTTGTACATGTCGATTGAGTCTTCGTCATGCTGGCAGGGGCAGTAGAGAACCAATGTCTTATTGCGCGGAAGCGGAACCGGAGGCTTCACCTGTGGAACCCATGGGTAATTGATCGCTCCGGGAATGTGCCCTTCCGTGAAGGCCTCCTCGGGCTGCGTATCGACGAGGACGAAACTGGTGTCCTTGTCGTCCATCATCTTTTTCACATCGGCGGGTGTAATGAATTGCGGGGGAGGGGCCTGGGCGGTGGGATCCCCAAAACCCGAATCGTCCTGTGCTGCGGCGGGCCGCGGAGAACCGATCCACGCGAGTGTCGCCAGGCAGACAAGTACCAGCCAGTTCCCCATTCCCTTGACGATGGACATAACGACCTCCTCGAGCCGACCCGCCGGGACCGACACGACTTCTGCGGTGCTTCGTGTGGATGTTACTACGACACGCAAGCCTGTCAATACGGCCTACACAGGCCCTTCCTCGGCGGCTTACACATGATTAGACGCTTCGCTAGAAATCGGGTTTCAAGGACGGGAGTTTCCCGACATGGGTCTTGGTGTTCCGCCACGAACGGAAAGCTCCTATTTGCACCTCGCAACAATCAACGTAATGTCGTCGTGCTGCGTGGGAGCACTGAAATGTTGGACTTCGGCAACCAGCGAGCGGAGCAGCTCGAGCGAGCCCAGCGCACGATGGCGGCGCAACGCTTCCACCAGGCGCTGCTCCCCAAATTCTTCTCCCGCATCGTTAAAGGACTCGGTTACACCATCCGTGTAGAAGACCACCGTGTCTCCGGCAAAGAGTTCGCGTTCGCCGACCGAGCATTCCCAGTCCTTAAAAAAGGCCGACCACTGTGCTTGTGGGACTCAGCCGTTCGAGAGCATCATCGCTTCGCAGGAGAAGGGCGGGAAGATGACCGCAATTGGCGTAACGCAAGCGCCGCGCTGCGTTATCGTACTCACTAAAGAAGAGAGTAGCGAAGGATCGATCGGCGGTATTCTCGCAAAAAAGCCGATTGACGGACTGCAACAGTCGCTGCGGCTGCTCCAAAGCGAACGGGATGAACGGACGACTTGAGTACGTCACACATAAGTTGCGCAGGTGCGCCTGCAGATTCGCCATGAGAAGAGCCGCCGCGGTTCCCTTCCCTGAAATGTCGCCGATCACCAACCCCAGGCGTTCCCGTCCGAGATCGATAAAATCGTAATAGTCCCCTCCTACCGAGCGAGCCTGCATGCAGATGCCGTCATATTGAAGCGTGGCGACCTCCGGGCGCGTCTGGGGGAAGAGTCTTGCTTGGACCTCCCGGGCGTTTTCTAACTCTTGAGCGCTCCGACGCTCGGATTCCAACCTCGCCAGATGGGCGCGGCGCTCCTGTTCGACTTCTTGCACCACGGCCTCATCACTCATCAACGTGAACGAGTTCCCGTCCACATCTTGAAAACTGGCGCAGAGAACCCCGGGGGATTGCATTTGCGGCCGCTCGGAGAATCGAACCCCGCGCTTGGACCACTCTTCGTACTTGCCCATGAAATCCTCGGTCAGAAACATGACCTGGGTGGGCTGGCCAATCAGCTTCGATTCCTCAGAGCCCGGTTTCGGAGAAACCAGAGCGAGGATGGCTGTTCCATCCGGAGGAGAGACGGTAAGCAAACGATCGCCCGATGGAGAGCGCGTATCCCCTGCCAGCTCAAATCCCAGTTGATCCAAATAGAACCTTAGGCTTCGTTCTTGATCGCGCACAAAAACGGCAACCGTGCCAAGACGAAGGTAAAGATCCTGCCGATCCGGATAAAAACTGCACCGGCGCGTTTGGTGCAGTGGGACCTGGCGCATGGCAGCACTGCTCATTGCTGGCATTATAGCGCCCCCACGTCTCGCCGTGCACGCCGGGGAGGGGAGAATCAGCGCGTGGGCAGAGCAAAGGCGTAGGCTACGCTGTCGGCGAGGAACACAACGTACTGACGGCCGTCGAGCTCATACGTCATGGGACCGGTGCCGAACGATCCACCGGGATACATGTGCCAGAGGGCTTCGCCGGTGGAGGCGTCAAGTGCGACCAGATTACCGGACATGTCCGCAGTAAAAACCAGATGCCCAGCGGTGGAAAGGATGCCGAATTGGCCGCCGCGGCCCTCGGTATCTGCGGTCCAGCGAATTTTGCCGGTTTCGACGTCGATCGCTTTGAGCATCGATTTGGATGACAGGAAGAAATCGCGGCCCGCCCAGCCTTCGGCCGATTTTCCCGGCATCGTCAGATAGAAGACGCCCATGGCCTCGCGCGAGTTTACGTAAAACAGGTGGGTATCGGGATCGTAGCTGGGCGCCTGCCAGTTGGTTCCGACGCCGCCAGTGACGAGCACGCCATCGGGCTGTGGCTCTTTGTCTCTGCGCGGAATCGGCTGGCCGCGCTGGTCATAGCCCGCAACCCAATTCGCTGGGACAAACGCCTCGGAAATCAGCGCCGTCCCATCGGTGCGGTCCAGGACGAAAAACAGGCCGTTCTTTCCCGCTTGGGCCAGCAACTTCCGCGGCTTGCCATGGAATGTCCCGTCGAAAAGGACGGGGGTCATCACCATGTCCCAGTCGTGCGTGTCATGGGGCGAGGACTGGAAATACCAGACGAGTTTCCCCGTGTCGGGATTCAGCGCCACGATGCTGCAGGTGTAAAGGTTCGCGCCGGCACGTGCCTCGCCATTTTCAACCGGGTGCGGATTGCCCGTGCCCCAATACAGCAGATTGAGCTCCGGATCATAAGTGCCGGTAATCCACGTCATGCCGCCCCCCCGGGTGGCGACGTCGGTATCGTGCGGCCACGTATTCCAGGCCGGGTCTCCCTGCTTCGGCATGGCATCCCACCGCCATTGGATTTCGCCGGTCATGGGATCGAGAGATTCGAGAAAACCGGGGAGGTCGGCGGTGTCGCCGGAAGTGCCGATGATAACGTGATCGCGGATGACGAGCGGAGCGACGCCGCCAAAAGCCTTCAGGGTAGGATCGGCGATCGGAATCTGCCAGATCATCTTTCCGCTGCGCGCCTCGACACAAAGAAGCTGCGCATCCGGAGTCGTCATGTAGAGACGGTCCTTCCACATCGCGACGCCTTTGTTGCCCCCTCCGAGGGGCGCTCCGGTGCGCGCGAAATGCCAGACCTGCCGTCCCGTGCGGCCATCTACGGCCCAGATTTCGTTGCCGCCCGAGATGTACAGGATGCCGTTCACTTCGATGGGCATGGACTGCAGGCTCCGCGAGTGTGTCTGGAAGGCCCAAGCCAGCGTCAGCGAACCGACATTCTCGCGATTGATCTGTGCGAGCGGACTATAGCGCCGACCTGTGTAATCGCCGTTGAAAGTCGCCCAGGTGTCCGTGGGCGGCTTCAAAAGCTTTTCCGGATCGAGGTCCTGCGCCGCCAGGCCAGCTGCGAAAATCCCTCCGATCACCAGAAGAGTCAGAGACCGCCTCACTTCAAGGTCTCCAAATAGGTAAACAGGTTGTGCATGTCGGCGTCCGTGTATTTCTCAAGCAGCGCGGCGTGAGCGGCCAGGGGATCGTGGACTTCAATCTTGACAACGTTGTTCGGCCAGGAGTGGTACCAACCGTCCTTGCCTTGAATGGCGACGTAAAAACCGTCGTTCAGCAGCACCGTGCCTTCATACTTCTCGCCGGAGGGCACGGTGACGATTGCCGTTGAGGGCGTTCCGGACGGATAAAGGAAGCGCACTTCGAGATCGGGGGCATTGTATTTTTTCGCAATTCCCGCGAGATCGCCGGTCGGGGAATGGCACTTCGAGCATCCTCCCGGACCGTAGAAGTATGCCTTTCCGGCTTCGACGCTGCCGGTGGCCAAGCGCTCGGCCGGAATATCGTTTGGATAGGGACCGAAGCGGGTATGCAGATCGAACAAGATCAGCTGCGATTGTAGGAATGCAACAATGTCGGCGATTTGCCCCGCGCTGAACGAGGAAAACGCAGGCATACCCTTATCCACACGTCCGTTCGTGAGCACCGGCCCGATCAGGTCTCCGTTCTTGTCGTGGCGGACCAGTGTCGAACGGATCAGGTCCGGGCCACGACCACCGGTGGCGTCTTCGGCATGGCAGGCGGCACAATTTTGTTTAAACAGCGAGCGCCCGCCTTCGGCTGCCGCAGCATGTGCCGCGTCCGCCACGGGATTATGAGCAGCAACCGGTCCGCCCCCGGGCGCCGCCGGAGGCGGCCCACCCTCTTGCGCTCGGAGCCATAGGGCAGCGGCCAGAAGCCACACGAGGACGACGGAGAATTTCTTCCAATCTCCTGGCCGCGCGCGTCTCACGGGCCCGCCTTGGTCAGGGTTGCACCACCGATCAGCTATAATTTCAATCCCCTTCGGTAAGCACTCGTTGCGGAAGCGCGAGCGCAAGTGCTTTCAAGATAGACAGAGCATCACCGAATGTCAACGCGCGGCAGATTTCTACGGCCAGCCGGAGGTGGCGCCGAATGGTAGACCGGTCATCACCGCCACGATCGAGTCGATCTGGCCATTCTTGATCTTGAAGATCTCGTCCACCTCTTCACTGAAGGGCCGCAGAGCGGCGGGCGTTTCCTCGACCTTGCCGACTCCCGGCACATCCACCGTCTTGACGGTACCGGCGGTATTGAACATGAAGGTGCCCATGACGATCCCGCGCTGACGATCCACCACGGTGTAGCGCCGAGGACGGATGGGGCGGATGTATTCGAAAATGTGCGTGTCCAATTGCGCGGCGCACCCGAGCGGGCCATTTTTCGCCGCGGGGCCGAACGAGGACGGACACGTCTGGGTGCCGTTTTCCACGCGAATCACATGGGGGGCAAACGGAACGACGCTTCCGCTGCTCTTCTCGATGCCATCGAAATAGAGATCGGTTTGGGCGATCAGATCTTTACGCGACTCTCGCTCGGATTCAGGCACATCCTCGAAAAATCCCGCAAGTCCCGGTGCGATCTTTGGATCGGACAATCCCTCGGGACGCGTGAAGCTAACGGCGGTTTCCTTGCGCGTGATGAGCGCTTCGATTTCAGTGATCTTTCGATTGACTACGCGCAGCCGGACGCACAGCAACCCGGCCATCCCGGCTTCATCGGTCACGCCCAGGAAACCGACTTGGCCTTCTTCGGGATCATCGATGTAGAGCTTGTAAGTGCCCCAGCCGGTGAGCGTGCCCCATAAACCGTCGCCAAATTTCAAGTCCTGCGCGTTTTCCGTATAGCGGGCATCCTTGGTGAGTGGCAGCCGCGAAGGATCGTGCTCGACGAGAGCGGCGCGGTAGGCATCCACCAGCCCGTTCAAGCATTTACGATCGCAATCGACCCCTCCGGACACCCCGGCGGGCGCAGCCACCGCCCGTGGCGTTAGATTCCCCCAGCCCGACTGGATTCCGTAGGGCTCCTGCGTGAGCACTGCCTGGACGGCGTGGATTTTTCCGTTCTCGATTTTGAAAAGCTCGCCGATTTCCAGGGTCAGCGGATGGCGCAGCGTCGCGGGAAACGTAGTGCCGTCGGTCAGCGTGACGGTTTTGACCGTGCCGGCGTGATCGAAAAACGCAAAGGCAAAGGCGAGCCCTCGCTCGCGGTCGACGATCACAAATCGTCGGTCGCGAATCTGGGTGACGACCCGAAAGAAGCCGGTCTTGAATTGCGCTTCGCAGCCGAGGCTTAGGATGGGATAGCCGGTGCTGGGCGCCTGGGTCTTATAAATGTCCGTGTTATTGGTTGTTTGCGTGCCGTTTTCGATGCGATTGCAATCCGGAGCGAAGGGGTAATCTCCCCTGCCGTCATTATTCTGCAGGCCCGAAAAATACCTGTTGGCCGTCTTGACCAGTGCCTCCCGGGACTCGCGCTCGGCCGGCGGGATCGCGACGAGAAAGAGCGGATTCGGTTGGCCCATCGCGTCCAGGCTCCTCCCGGCTCCTGCGTCGCGAACGACGAAATCTTCGATCTCTGCGATCTTTTGATCGCTGACCTTTAGGCGGAGGCAAAAAATGACGGGATTGTCCCATTCCTTCATCACGCCGATGAAGCCGACTTGACCGGCTTCGGGCTCGGCGAAATACAGCTTGAAGGTGCCCTCGCCGTTGGCGGTGCCCCAAAACCCTTCGCCGACCTTCAAGGGGACCGTGTTTTCCGTGAACTTCACGCTGGCGGCAAAGGGAACTCGCGAGGGGTCGCGCGCCGCGAGAGCCGCGAGGTATTGCTTCACGAACCCTTCCAGGCACGCGCGGTCGCAGTACGATGCGGCTGGATTGGCCCGTGGAACAGGTGCGGCGAACACCCCTCGTACCGAAACGCCCACTGCCAGGACGGCTACGGCACCGCTGTACAACCATCCTAGAGATCGATTCCGCATCGCTTTCTCCCCGTTTTCCTGCGCTTCCACGAAAGGAACGAGTTCCGCATCGACTTTTCAGACGTGGCTTACGGCAGCGCAAAAGCGAAATACGTCGTGCCTGCCGTCACGAACACGTACTGCTTGCCATCGACCGAATACGTCGCGGGATTCGATCGAAGAGACGAGCCGAGAGCGGTCTTGGCCACAATCGGCGTAGGGTCGCGAGGAACTTGGGCGCTTGTGCACCAGGCGAGCACGAAAAAAATCGCCGCGGCGACACACAACGCCCGGCCCGCTTTCATGTAGCCTCCCCCCACACAAATTGCCTTTGGTTCGCTGCGGATTATTGCACCGAATTTCGGCGTGTCAAGATCGAGCGAATGGGCGACAATGGGATCCACTGCAAAACACAGCCCGCCACGGCGTTTTTCCGCTTCTGGATGAGTCGGTGTCAGCTCTCAGCCGACAAAGAAAAACTTTGGGAAGCGAACGAAGTCACTTTATTCTCATTTTCTTGCATGGAGTTCGGCGGCGAGAGCGAAGGAGTAATTTTCGATGAACTTAAAGGCCATCCCGATCGCAGGGAGTGTGATAGTGCTTGCGCTTGCGGCATTCGGAGCGATTTCGGCGCGGGCTCGGAGCGATTCGCCGTCGCCAGCCGACGACGGCACATTGAGTGCACTCAGCGCCGTGGCGGGAGCCGCTGCGATGGAGAGCCACACGTATCAATTCTTAGAAGAGGTGAGTGACGACATTGGGGGCCGCGTCACGGGTTCGGCCGAGGCCGCGAAGGCAATCGCCTGGGGCGTCGAGAAAATGAAGTCCATCGGCCTCGAGAATGTACACACCGAGTCGTTTCAGCTTTTTCGTGGGTGGAAACGAATCTCCGCCGATGCGCAGATCGTCTTTCCGATTCAGCGCAGAGTAATGGTTGACTCGTTGGGCTGGGTCGGTTCGACGCCGGCCGGTGGCGTGGAAGCTGAAGTGGTGCCCGTCAACCTCTATCAGATAGATGAGGAGCTGAAGAATTCCTCTGCGTGGCGCGGCAAAGTGCTGCTAACCATCGGCAAAGGAATGAATGCTCCCGGCAACTTCGACAGGGTCATCAAATTCTTGCGTTTCATTCAAGCGGCGCAGGAGGCCGGCGCTGCGGCAGTCATCGGGGGCCAAGGCGGAACCAAGGCAGCCGGGATGCACATCACGCATACGGGAGTCGTCGGCTTCGACGTGGCCTTTGATGTGCCTGTCGTCAGCATGGCCGCGGAAGATCATGATCAAATTGTGCGGTTTCTGGACGCCGGAAAAACCGTGCGGCTCAAGATCAACGTGCAGAACCAATTCACAAACGGGCCGGTTGAGTCCGCCAATGTGGTTGGCGAGATTCGCGGTAGGCAATCGCCCGAGCAAATTATCGTGGTTGGCGGGCACCTGGATTCATGGGACCTTGCATCGGGTACAACCGACAATGGTTGTGGCACGGCCACCACTCTCGGCGCCGCACAAGCCATTGTCAAATCAGGAATGAAACCCCGTCGCACCATTCGCTTTGTGCTCTTCACGGGCGAAGAGCAGGGGCTTGACGGATCGCGCGCCTATACCAAACAGCACGCCTCCGAAATGAAGAATCACCTCGCCGATGTCATTTTAGATGACGGGCAAGGGCCTGTGGTGGAGCTTCAGCTCGGAGGCCGCGGCGATCTGGTTGGCGCGGTGCAGAAATTTGCGAGCGCGCTCGAAGCCTTCGGAGACATTCACGTGGACGACGAGCCTGAATTTGGAACCGACACAGGCCCCTTCATTCTCGCGGGCCTGCCGGGCATCAACCTGCGGCAGGATTCCCCCGATTACCGGTACACGCATCACTCTCCCACCGATACTTTAGACAAAGTCGACGCGGCCATCCTCGATCGCAACGCCGCTGTGATGGCACTCACGGCGTTCTGGATCGCAGACCGGCCCGAGCGACTCGCTGCGCCTTGGCCACCCGCGAAAACCGCGCAGATGCTGGTTGACAAACATATGGACAACTTCCTGAAAGCGGTCGGACTGTGGCCCTTTGGCAGCTTGGGAGCAGCCGAACGGCAGAATTAAGGCACCTTCAGCTAATCAATCGCGCGATGAAAAAGGCTGCGGCCGCCGCGAGACCGCCCACCAGCACGGTTTGCATCCCCCCCCGCCACGGGTTGAGTCCGGTAAAGTGCCCCTTGATGGCACCGAAAACAAACAAGGCGGTAAGCGTTACGCCGACCGAAGCCCACAGCGCCGGGGCGATGCTTTGCATAAAGATATACGGCGCGAGCGGGATCAGCCCGCCGACAATATACGACGCGGCGATCGTCGCGGCGCTGCGCCCGGCGCGCGCGGGGTCCGGCTGCTCGAGACCCAGCTCAAAACGCATCATGAAATCGACCCAGCGCTTCTGATTTCCTGTGATCGCAGAGATGACCGGTGCCATTTGCTCCTCGGTCATTCCATAATCGCGAAATACCTTCGCGACTTCCTCAGTTTCTATCTCGGGCAATTCCACCGTCTCACGATATTCCCGGGCGAGCTCGGCAGCGTAGTGCTCTCGGTCCGTTTGCGCAGCGAGGTAACCGCCCAAGCCCATCGCGATCGAGCCTGCGGCGATTTCGGCGAAGCCCGCGGTCACGATGATGCCGGTCCCTTTCGCGACCACCGCCGCGGCACTCGTGAGCCCTGCCGCCAATGCAAACGGAACCGTCAGCCCATCCGACATTCCGATAACGATGTCGCGCACCGTGTCGCTCGCCGTGAAATGTTTTTCCACGTGTTCAACGGCCGGCATGAAATCCTCCTCAAAGCTCTTGAGATTCGTTCAACGGATTCGATGTTTCCCGCTAGGCGCGTATAATTATGCCTGCTGGAACTGAGATCTGGAGGTGGATAATGTCAGCATCCGGACAAGGAGCCGCTCATCAGATGAGCCACACATTGCCGAATCTCCCGTACCCGTTCGACGCGCTCGAACCCTACATTGACGCCAAGACTATGGAAATCCATCATGACAAGCATCACGGTGCTTACGTCACCAATTTGAACAAAGCGCTTGAGTCCCATCCCGACTTGCAAAGGCTCACCGTCGAGGAGCTCCTCGCACAAATCAACAAGGTTCCTGAAAACATCCGCACCGCTGTTCGCAACAACGGCGGCGGCCACATGAATCACACGCTTTTTTGGAAGACCATGAAGAAGGGCGGTGGCGGTGAACCTTCCGGCGATCTGGCAAGCGCGATCAAGGCTGCGTTCGGCACCTTTGCCGACTTTAAGACCAAGTTCAGTCAAGCCGCCACGACGCGCTTCGGCTCCGGCTGGGCCTGGCTGCTTCTCCGCGACGGCAAGCTCGTGATCGAGTCCACCGCAAATCAGGACAACCCGATCATGGATAGTGGCAAGGCATTCTTCGGGCTTGACGTTTGGGAGCACGCCTACTATCTGAAATACCAGAACCGACGCCCGGAGTATATCGAGGCGTGGTGGAACACGATCAACTGGTCCCAGGTCGCTGACCACTACGCTGCCGCAAGAAAGTGATTTCTGTCTGGGGGAGTCATCTCAGGAGGACCAGCCTGGTAATCCCGGAGCGCAATGAAAGGAGACTTGCGACCGGACAAATCATCGTTCAAGAAC
>Ga0187782_10004237_pt1 | contig 10735 bp, 4 predicted proteins | sample 0715_SJ02_MP15_2_FD_132454 | JGI IMG/M metagenome (GOLD analysis project Ga0187782, IMG submission 132454) | Tropical peat soil microbial communities from peatlands in Department of Meta, Colombia - 0715_SJ02_MP15_20_MG | ecosystem: Environmental > Terrestrial > Soil > Wetlands > Peat | place...
CCGCGCCTTTCGTAGTGGAACGAGGGAAAAGCGCACCTGCGCGCTCGGTTCGCTGAAGGGAAACATCTCCCATGTGGATGCAGCCGCCGGCGTATGTGGACTGATCAAGGCTGCTCTCGCGCTGAAGAATCGGCAAATTCCTGCAACCGTCAATTTCCATGAGCCGAATCCGAATATCGACTTTGAAAACGGCCCTTTCTACGTCAACTCGACTCTGTTGGACTGGAGAAGCGACGGCGCACCACGCCGCGCCGGCGTCAGCGCATTCGGGTTTGGAGGGACAAACGCCCACGTGATCGTTCAGGAGGCCCCCGTACCTGAACCCTCTGGTCCGTCCCGGCCTCACCAATTGCTGGTTCTGTCTGCCAAGACCGCCTCTGCATTGGAAGCAGCTACAGGGAACATGATTGCGTTCCTGAAGAATCACCCGGAGGTGAATCTTGCGGACGCGGCATATACGCTGAAGGTTGGCCGAGCGGCGTTTAACCATCGCCGGGTTGTGGTCTGCCGCAACAACGAGGATGCCGTGGCCGCGCTGGAAGCAGCCGATTCGACGCGCCGGGCCACGGCATACCAGGACAAGAGGGACCCTGGCATCACCTTCATGTTCTCCGGACAGGGGGCGCAGTATGCAGGCATGGGTGCGGAGCTTTATCGAACCGAACGCGTGTTTCGGGAGTCGGTTGACCAGTGTTCGGAGATCCTGCGCCCGCATCTCGGGCTCGATATCCGGAAGTTTCTCTTCCCAGCGCCCGGCGAGGCAGAGGCGGCAACCGAGAAACTGACAGAAACGGCAATCACGCAGCCGGCGCTGTTCGTTGTGGAATATTCGCTGGCGCAACTTTGGATGTCATGGGGAGTCCACCCGACGGATATGGTGGGCCACAGCATTGGAGAGTATGTTGCGGCCTGTCTCGCCGGCGTTTATTCGCTGGAAGACGCGCTGCTTCTGGTGGCAGCCAGAGGCAGGCTGATGCAGAGCCTGCCGGGCGGCAGCATGCTGGCTGTTCGGCTCCGCGAGGCGGAGATTCGGCCGCTGACAGACGATGCCGAGCTTTGTCTGGCTGCCGTCAACAGCCCTTCTTTGTGCACAGTTTCGGGCAGCGACACGGCCATTGATGGCCTTAAACAACGCCTGACACAAATGGGTGCGGACTATCGTCCGCTCCATACGTCCCATGCGTTTCATTCCAGTATGATGGACCCGATCCTGGACGAGTTTGCCTCGAAAGTCAGCAGCACGAAAAGAAATTCTCCCCACATTCCGTTTCTTTCCAACTTGTCCGGGACGTGGATCGCTCCGGAACAGGCCATGACGCCGGAGTATTGGACGAAGCATCTCCGCCACACTGTCCGATTCTCCGATGGAGTTCAGGAATTACTCAAGGAGTCAAACCGGGTCTTTCTTGAAGTGGGCCCAGGCAATACCCTGAGCACGCTGGTAAGACAGCATCTCAACGGAACCGGGCCATCCAGGGTGGTGCTTGGCTCTTTGCGTCATCCTCATGAGCAGCAGCCGGATGATGCCTTCATCCTGAACAGCCTCGGGCGGCTGTGGCTGGCAGGGGTTGACGTGAATTGGCCCGGGTTTTACGAAGGAGAGACGCGCCGCCGGATCGTCCTCCCAACTTATCCTTTCGAGCGCCGGCGTTACTGGGTCGACCCGACGTTACCTCCGCAAGGCATGTGGGCGATGCGCGCCGGTTTGACCAGGAATCCGCAGCTCCTGCCGCGCGCGGCTCAATCGGCGGCCGCCGAGCAGGCGCTCGCTCCCCAGAATCCAGAAGCGCAGGGAGACTCCGTTGCTGCCGGGGCTCGAACAGAGGATGTCCTGACTCGTATATGGTGCAAAGTGCTCGGTAGTAGGGAAATCGGCCCTAACGACGACTTCTTTGAATTGGGCGGTGACTCCTTCACTGCGATTCAACTGTTCTCCGAGATTAACCGTGTGACCGGCAAGAACCTGCCGCTGGCGACTCTATTCGAGGCTCCCACAATCGAAAAGCTGGCGGCGGTTTTAGGCAGGGAATCTGAGGGATCGTCGTCGGGATGGTCGTCGCTGGTGCCCATTCAAACTGGTGGAACCCAGCCCCCGCTCTTCTTAGTGCACGGAGCGGAAGGCAATATCCTGCTCTACCGGCAATTGGTCGAGCGCCTCGGACCCGATCAGCCTGTTTACGGTTTTCAAGCTCGAGGCTTGGACGGCGCCGAAAGTTTTCACACCAAAGTCGAGGAGATGGCCGCGGATTACATACGGCAATTGTCGGCCGTGCAGCCGCATGGTCCGTACCGTCTCGGGGGTTATTGCCTCGGAGGAGTGGTCGCTCTGGAGATGGCGGACCAGCTCAAGGCAAGCGGCGAGCAGGTCAGCCTGGTCGCGCTCATCGAGAGTTACAACCTCAATGTCGTCAACCGCAAGGGGCTCATGAGGGAACTCCGGCGGCTGCCGGGCGTGTATCTCCTGCAGGACCTTTGGTTCCATGCTGCGAATGTCTTCTTTGCGGCGAACAAGAGCCGCTGGAAGTTCTTCCGCGAAAAATGGAACATAGAAATGGCGCGGGCCGATGTTAGGTTTCGCGCTTTGTACCATTCTATGAAATCAAAGAACGGAGCCGGAGCAGAGAGCAAGTATCCGCACTTGATTGCAAAAAAGATCAATGACCGTGCCGCCGTAGAATATGTCCCCAAGCCGTATTCCGGCCGGGTTGCGGTCTTCAAGCCGAAGTTGAATTTCTGGGGAATGAACGATTCGACCTTTGGATGGGGGAAGGTCATTCGCGATGGCATGGAAGTTCATGAAATGCCGATTTATCCAAAAGGGATGCTGGTGGAGCCATTTGTCCAAAACCTCGCCACTGAACTTCAAGCGTGCCTGAAGTAAGCTGCCTGTTACCTGGCACGGCGAGAGCGTCAGATATTCCTTCGGCAATCCTCGTCTCTGCGCCGCAGTGCGCAGAATCCGCAGCACACCGTTCAGCAGTGCCCGTACGTCCGCCTGGCGGCGGCCTCCTCTCTCGGCCGGCTGCCGATGCCGTAACAGCGGCTCCAGCAAAGCCCAATCCGTATTCGACACCTCTCACCACGCCCGCATTCTTGGTTTCGCAGAAGCGCCGGTGCCAGCTCCAATTTGCTGCCATCGGCATCGAAACTCAACCCATCAAAGCTAGTTGTTGATTGGACAGGACCTAGTGAATGCTCTTATCTGAGATTCAGTATGATTCTTCAACTCAGGACAATCCCCGCTTCGCACAGCTTTATACACTTGATCCGTTGCTAGATCCACGGTGGGACGCGCTGGTTGCGTCGCATCCCGATGCATCCGTGTTTCATACAAAAGGTTGGCTAAGCGCGCTCGCTAAGACGTATGGCTATCGCCCGGTAGTTTTGACGAGCGCAGCGCCGGATAAGGAGCTTCTCGATGGAGTTGCTTTTTGCGAGGTCATGAGCTGGCTTACCGGCCCGCGCCTGGTTTCGCTCCCGTTTTCGGACCATGCTCAGCCTCTGTTCACGAACGGTCAAGATACGCTGGAATCTCCGGAATGGTTTCAGGCGGCGCACTTTCGCGATGGCTGGCAGTATGTTGAACTGCGGCCAATCTCATGGGAGACGAGGCCTCGTTCAACGCTGGTACCGGGCCAGGAATTCTGGTTGCACCTTTTGGACCTGACTCCATCACTCCAACGACTTTTCAGAGACTTGCACAAAGACTGCGTCCAAAGACGAATTCGGAAGGCTGAACGCGAGCGGCTCACCTACGAGTGCAGTTGTTCCGAGAAGCTTCTCTCCGATTTCTACAAGCTGCACATGATCACGAGAAGACGTCTGCACCTTCTGCCGCAACCGAAAGCATGGTTCCGCAATCTATTGGCTGAAATGGGATCCAATGCGAAAATCCAGGTCGTACGCAAGAATGATACCCCCATTGGAGCAATCCTTTCGTTGCGTCATTCTGGAAAAGTGATTTACAAGTATGGATGCTCCGACAAGCGGTTACACCATCTAGGGGCTATGCCCTTCCTGTTCTGGAAACTGATCGAGGAGAGTAAGACCGAAGGCGCGGAGCAAATCGATTTTGGCAGAACAGATTTGGATAACCCAGGACTCATCGTGTTCAAGGATCGGCTGGGCGCGACCCGCAAGAAACTGACGTATCTGCGCTATCCAAGAAGCGACGGAACAAGCTGGATGCGATGGCCCAGCGTTAGAATTGCGAAAACTCTGGTGGCATCGCTTCCGGACACGATTGTATCGAACATAGGCAGCTTAGTTTATCGGCATTTTGCCTAGCGGCACGTAGACGGGTGCGATCTAACCTCGATAGACACTGAGAACTCCAGTTCCCTGTATCGGAGGTAGTACCGATTCATTCCCAGCATTACTGGCCGGATGCCCTCGCGCATCTTGGGTCGCCGATGCGATTTCCGGGTGTTCGGCCAGCGAATTGTTTGGAATGGTCGAGGCGCAACAAGGCCCCCTTCACAGGCAGTGACTGCCGCACCGATTCCGTGACAGACAAGGAGGCCTCGCATTCAGTCACATCTGGCCCCGGGGCTCTCGTCCGACGCCACTTCGCAAAATTCCGCCGCCGTTGACAGCGTGAATGAGTTTGTCAGCTCCACGTTCGATACCGGCGGCAGCCGTGCCCTCGTTGTTCAGGCGCCCACTACCCCTGACCGCGCCCGCCAAAGATCTTCTCTTCGTCGTGTCGGCAGCTGCATCGCAACCACAGGCGGGAGTCAAGCCGGGGTCCACGGTGGACAGCGGAGTAGCGAATTCGGGGAAGGCCACGCAACCCGGCCTGACCTGAAGCGGCTGCTGTCGGCCGGGCGTCCGCATGCCCGAATCAGATCGAAATTCCCAACCTATCGCCCAACGCGTCGACTTGTCGCAGCGTCCGGCGCGTTTGCAAATCCTCTCGCGGCAACATTCGGCTTCGCTCGGGCGAAAAACTAGGCCCCATTTCCCAGATTTCCGTTCGCAACCGGTCATTGACCGGTTCCCCGTCCCATTTTCAGACACCGTGGCGTGACCGAAGTCATCTCCCCAAGGAGGACTCCCGTTTTTTCATTCCTCTTTGTTTATAATTGACCGGTCGCGAGCAGTATCATGGGGGGGCTCGCTGTACGCTGGATAATCGACACTGAAATCAGCCCTTCAGGTCGATTCAGGGAACCGCTGGTTCAGCCGGATTCTCATTTTTCAAAGAGAATTGAAGGTGAGGTTATGAAAAGCACTCTGGCCGCAATTGCTATCGCTTTTACTCTCGCATCCATTCCAGTGTGGGGCCAGTCCCCCGCTCCTCGCACCCTGGCTGCAAGAGAAGAGAGCCGTCCATTGCCGATGGTCTCTGCCCCTCAGTCCGCGCATCAGGCGGCGACGAGTGTCTCCGAATCGCATTCGCCGGGCGCTGCCGCCGAGCACAAGCGCGTCGGCATCGTCTCCGACTGGACGCAGCATCACGTCCTCTTTCCGGCCACTAGCAAACCCGAAGTGTTGGCGCGCCTTCAAAAGGATCCGCGCTGGACACAGGCTTGGTACCGGCGGCATCGCGAGGCTTGGTGGCCCGGTTCACCTCGTAAACGCCTAAGGTCGTCGGCGAAAGTCCAGCGGGACTGGACCGAATCTCTCGGGACCGATGTATCGATTGGGCCCATCTACGATCCCGGCTTCACGACCCCGGATCCTGGCAGCGGGGAGACCGATCCAGCCAAATACACCTGGGATATCACCGCTTCCCCCTACTGCGAGAACGAACCTGAGGCCGGCGACTCAGGCGACTATGTGGCGTTTGGCATTCCCGCTAGTGCTGCTCTCAATTTGGGTTCGGGCGGCCAGGCGAACATCATCGGCTACAACAACCTCTATACGAATGCAGACGGCACCGGCTATTGCCCGACGTTGACGGCGCCAACCGTGCTGTTCGCGTACGCCTCAGGTACTGGAGAGGTGCCGGCGGCGATTTCGATCTCCTTAGATGGAACGAAACTTGCCTATATCGAGGACATTGTCCCAACTTTGGGAGACCCCGATGGAGCAGCGTACTTCCATGTCCTGACCTGGGTAGCGGGCGAGGGTACGGGGGCGACTGACCCCGCCACCCCCGACACTGGGAACGACCTAAGCGTGCAGCTCATACCCCCTTCGGCACCGTCAGTCATTCAAAGCTCCACCGCTGCGCCTTTCATCGATTACACCAGCGATTCTGCGTACGTCACGACGTATAGCTGGGCCACCGACTCTGGCTACATCTACAAAATCAGCCCAGTTTTCGGCGGCGGCACGCCGGCGATTGTGTGGGCCGCCGCGATCGGCGCCGTTCCGTCGAGCCCGGTTTACGACTCAATTTCGAGCAACATCTTCTTTACCGACCCTGAGGGTGGCATCGGCTTTGTCACTGATTTGGGCGGCTCGCCGTCAGCAGTGACGTTTGGCGGGCCGTATGCGGACGGCAACACATCGCTGAATCCACCGGTGGTAGATAGCGTCAACGGATGGGTCTATGCCACGTTCGAGAACCCCACAGATGGTGCTGTTGTGGTACAGGCAGCTACAGATTTGTCGAACAGTAGTACGGTAACCTTCGGCAAGGAGACGGCCGCCGTCACGGGTCCGTATAACGTGGACTTCAACGACTACTACTACGGCCTTAGCTCTGGGGATACTACGGAGACCTCGCAGTTAATGTTTGTGGCGGCAATGGACGCTTCCACCGGAACGGTGCCCACCCTCTACACTGTTCCATTCATATACGACAAATACATTACCTCGACCGGCGTCACATCGACGGCTCTAGCGACCGGACCGGCAGATTCTTCGCCCGTCACGGAGTTTTACAACACAACAACCAGCACCGATCAACTTTTTGTAGGTGTTACGGACTACTGCATTGCTACCGGAACTGCGTATCCGGGCGGCGGCACCGGGGGGTGCGTGATGAGCTTTGACATCACGGGCACCAGCTTCGACTCCTCAACCACCACCTGGACAGATGCTCCCAGCGCTGGCACCTTGACCACGGCGATTGCGGCCGACGGCGGCCCGACGGGCATGGTCGTGGACAACGATGCCGACACCACAGATTATCCGGAGGCCTCGAGTATCTATTATGCGACCATGGCCAGTCCCAGCTCTTTGGTGAAAGCCACGCAGAACGGCCTCAATTAACGCGGGGAAAGAGCGCGCGAAGCGTTGAACGGGCTTTGCCCGCTTTCAATCCGCTTCGGCGCCACACACTCACTTCGACGCCTCAGCAACCAGCCGCTCCACGCGGTGCAGGTTGTCGAGGCGTTGCTGTTTTTGGACTGCCAGGTCAAGGTTGGCGTAATGGGCGCCGGCGGATCTTCTCGTCGGCCATCGATCGGCCTAGGTCGAGCCGGACACTCGTCCGGCCTTCGCAATTCAGGGAATCGTCACAGCGGCCATGTTGGAGGGGGCGCTGGTATTTCCCTCCGCGTCGACGCTCTCCACGACGTAATCGTAAGTCTGTCCATCGGTCACGTTGTTGTCAGTATAGGCCGTCTTGGTGACCGGCGAGGCATTCAGCAGCTCGTAGGAGGTGCTGCCGCTGGGCGCGCGATAGACGTTATATCCGGCCACGGGGTCGGTAGAACTGGTGGGCGCATCCCATTGGAGATTCACCTCATACGCCGACGCCGCCACTCCGGTGCCGGTGAGATTGACCACGGTCGAAGTCCCCGTCGAGGAGTTGCTGCTGAGGGTGAGCGAGCCGGAAACCGCACCTGCCGCCGTGGGATCGAACTCCACGCTGAGCGTGGCGGTTTGACCCGCACTCAGCGTTAGCGGGAAGGTGATCCCGGAGACGGAGAATCCCGCGCCGCTCACCGCCGCCGAACTCACCGTCACCGACGCCGTTCCCGTGGAAGACAGGGTGAGCGATTGGGTTGAGGGGGAATCCAGGGTCACGTCGCCAAAGGCAATGGTGGTGGCGTTGACGCTGAGGGTGGGGACGGATGCGTCCAGGGTGAGCGTAAAAGTCTGCGAAGCGATGCCCGCGCTTGCCGTCAGGATGACGGTGGTAGCCGTGCTCACCGCCGCCACGGTAGCCGTAAAGCTGGCGCTGCTGGCTCCTACCGGGATGAGCACTGTCGACGGAACCGTCACCGCCGCGGAGCTGCTTGCAAGACTCACATCGATCCCGCCCGCCGGGGCCGCCCCGCTCAACTTTACCGTGCACGCATCTGTTGCCGCTCCGGTCAACGAAGCGCTGGCGCAACTCAGCGAAGCGAGAGTCGGCAGAATCAATATCGTTCCCGTGCCGCTAAGGCTGATCGTGATCGATCCGCCGCTCGACGCATTGCTGACGATATTGAGTTGTCCGGTTGCCGCTCCTGCTGCTGTCGGATCGAACTGCACGCTGAGCGTCAGCGTCTGATTGGCGCTCAAGGTTTGCGGAGTGCCGATTGGAGAGACCGAGAATCCCGCTCCCGAGATCGTCACAGCGCTTATCGTCACCGGCGCAACGCCTGTAGAGGTTAACGTGACCTGCTGAGCCGACGTTGTGTTGACGTTTACGTTGCCAAACGAGATGCTGGTCGCGCTCACGCTCAGGGCCGCTATTGAGGCGCCGAGTTGAAGAGAGAAATTCTCTGTCACCCCTCCCGCGTTCGCAGTCAGTGTCGCCGTCTGCGCGCTGACCACCGGAGCAACCGTGGCCGTGAAGCTCGCGCTGGTCGCGCCCGCTGCCACTGTGACTGTAGCGGGCACTGCGACGGCGCTGTCGTTACTCGCTAATGCGACGGTCAGGCCGTCCGCGCCCGCCGCGCCATTCAGGTTCACCGTGCAGGAATCCGTGGCCGGGCCATTGATGGAAGTGCTAACGCAATTCAGGCCGCTCAACACGGCAGTGTCCACAGCGGTTCCTGTGCCGCTCAAATTTACAACGGTCGAACTCCCTGCAGATGAGTCGCTGGTAAAAGTGATTTGGCCCGTTGCCGGTCCTGCCGCAGCCGGATCGAATTGGACGCTTAACGTGGCCGTTTGCCCTGGAGACAAAGTTAGCGGGAAGCCTACTCCCGAAATCGTAAATCCGGTCCCGGTTACTGAGGCCGTGTTCACAGTCACTGCCGCCGTTCCGGTGGATGAAAGAGTCAGCGATTCGGAATTTGAGGTGTTGACCTCCACAGTTCCGAAGCTAAGGTTCGCCGCACTCACACTCAGCGTCGAAACTCCGCCCGTCGCGCTCGCTGCGATTCCGGTTCCGCTCAGATCCACCGTGATCGTTCCGTCGGTGGAAGCGTTGCTTGCGATCGTCAACTGGCCGGTCGCCGCTCCCGTTGCAACAGGAGCAAAGTTCACATTCAGGTTGTATGTACCACCCGCAGCTACCGTTACCGGCAGATCGGCAGCCCCGGTCACCGAGAATGATTGCCCTGAAACAGTCACCGTCGAAACTTGCACGGCGTCAGAGCCTTGATTGACGAGAGCCACACTTGAGCTGACTGTTTTCCCGAGTGGGACTGCGCCGAATGAAACGGCGTTTGGCGATGCCTGCAGCGAACCGGAGGCCGAAGTCCCGTTATGGATGATGGCGCCGGTGCATCCGCTCAACGAAAGGGATAGATAAATCGCTGCGATGAGACAAAGGAAAACTGCCGGCCAGCAACTCTGTTCGCAAGAGACCGCGCGCGACTCTCTCTCTCGGTAAGTCGCTCGCAAATGCTCGACAATCGAAACTTTGGCCGCGCGGGAAACGCAGATCGGTTGTCCGCAAATTAAGATTTTGTATGAATGCTTCAATCTAAAAACCCCTCGCGCATCTTCGCGTCTCGGGCCTTACAGTTTCTGAGGAAATGAAACCTAGTAGCTTACTGTTCTCTTGCCGTCTCGATTAGTTCGCGCCAACCAGCCGCCGAAGGATGTGACCTCAGTCACGACGGTACGGGCGCTGCGCCGTGTCTTGCTTCCTTTGCCCCCAGGAGATGAATTCTGGGCTGAGTTTTCTATCGCGGGAGAGGTGCATTCCATTCTCAATGCCAAAGCTTCCACCTGAACCTGTGGATTTCTTCCTTCGAGCATCGAATGCCATCTTGGCCGAAAGCACCGCATCTGGGATAAGAGAATTGTGAAGCCCAAATGAGTTCATTCTTGATGTCCAAGATATGCCGTCTTCCGTTTGTTGCCATTCTCAGTTTCATTTGCACACAAGATCCACTGCGGAACACTTTCGAGCCCGTAGATTCCCGGCTTCCTTGAAATGGAAATCTAAAAGGCGTCCTGCAATCGCTTGACCACTGAAATCAGGCCGCTATTGAAATCAGTATCGCGTTTAAACACAGGTATTTAGAGGAGCACAGTTTCCAGAATCCCTGGCAAGTCCTCAACCGCCACGAACTATTTGCGTGTAATTTCTTCTCGATCGAGCGCTTATTTCTTTGTAACTATAAGGTCGTATGCACCACTTGTGGTGCATAATGCGCTGCCCTCCTTGTACTGACGTCGATTTGAAAATCAGAACGTCAATGCTTTGGGCCCGCATCGCCCGATTTCCGCTTCTCGATAAATAACAAATGCCGGCAGCACCAACGCTATAATCACGTGACGTTCGATGCTGCCGGCACTTTTGTTTCCTCACCCTGTTAGACAATGCGCTACGGTATGTTGACGCTTGCCATGTTGGAGGGGGCGCTGGTATTTCCCTCCGCGTCGACGCTCTCCACGACGTAGTCGTAAGTCTGTCCATCGGTCACGTTGTTGTCAGTATAGGCCGTCTTGGTGA
>Ga0187782_10004239_pt1 | contig 10734 bp, 10 predicted proteins | sample 0715_SJ02_MP15_2_FD_132454 | JGI IMG/M metagenome (GOLD analysis project Ga0187782, IMG submission 132454) | Tropical peat soil microbial communities from peatlands in Department of Meta, Colombia - 0715_SJ02_MP15_20_MG | ecosystem: Environmental > Terrestrial > Soil > Wetlands > Peat | place...
CGCGACTTTTCCAGCTCCTTGATCCGTGATTGCACCTGCTTTGCCTTCGTCGCCTGGTAGCGGAACCGGTTGATGAATGCTTCGAGGTGTTCGATCTGCTCGCGCTGGTTGCGGTAAGCCGCGAGGAGCTGCTTGCGCCGCTCGTCTTTTTGCGCCAGGTACTTCGAGTAGTTGCCCTGATAGATCGTCAGGCGCTTGTTCCAGATCTCCACGGTGCGGTCGACGGTGACGTCGAGAAAGTAGCGGTCATGCGAGATGAGGATGTAGCCGAAGGGATAGCGGTTAAGGTAGTCCTCGAGCCAATTGCGGGTTTCAAGGTCGAGATGGTTGGTGGGCTCGTCGAGCAGCAGCAGGTTCGGCTTGGCCAGGAGCAGCTTGGCCAGCGCAATGCGCATCTGCCAGCCGCCCGAGAATTCGCTCGTCGGCCGCGCCCAATCTTCCTTGCCGAAGCCGAGACCAGTGAGCACGGCGCCAACCTGCGCTTCGAGCGCGTAACCGTCGAGCGCGTGAAAGCGGTCCTGCAGCAGTGAGTAGCGCTCGGCGGCGGACTGGTATTCGGCGCTTTCGTGGTCGAGCTCGGCGAGCCGGCCGCTGAGCCGCTCGATCTCGCGCTCCATCTCGCGCAGCTCGTCGAAGACGGTGAGGCACTCTGCGAAAACCGTGCGGCCCGAGAGCTGCAATCCCTCCTGCGGCAGGTAGCCGATGCTCAGGCCGCGCGTTTGCTCGAGCGCGCCGAAGTCGAGCGTTTCCACGCCGGCCAGCACCTTCATCAGCGTCGACTTTCCGGCGCCGTTCGCGCCCACCAGCGCCGTCTTTTCCTGGTTGCGGATGAGCCAGTTGGCTTCGAGAAAAAGCACACGCGGGCCGAAGCGCTTGCCGGCATTTTGCAAGGAGAGCATCTCTGCCTATTCTCGCAAAGCAGCGGCGCCGGAAGCGCCCCGACGCCTGAAAACGCAGCGAATGCCTACCGCGCAAATACTACGTACTGCCGCCCGGCATAGAGCCTGAATCCATGCGCCGGATCGGGAAGCACCTGGAGCGGCACCGGTCTTTTGATCTCGCTATCGGTACTGGAGCTCACGGTGAAGACGTCGTGCGCGCCGATATCGGTCACCACGAACTTGTCGCCAGCGACGAATCCGATGCCGTACGCTCCGGGACCGAGTCTTTCTCCGCCGATCGTAAGCGGCACTTCGGTGATGAAGTAGGCCTGGTACTTGGCGGCGACGCCCGACGAGTAGCCCGAGGTATCGACCATGCTTGTCAGAACGAAGAAGCCATCGGCGAATTTCACGCCCCCGGAGTTTCGCACTTGTGTGGTCGCGCTTTGTCCGCGATAGAAAACCGTCGCGGGAAGCAGCTTTTCCATATCCGCCGGCTTGAGAATCGTGTCGCCGCCCTGTGCAGGGACCGGCGCAGCCGTTGCCAGCAAAGCCATTGCAATCGTTCCGGACGCGAGGGCCGTCAAAGCTTTCGTCTTGCGCATTTCTCCATCTCCTTTTTTGATCCGCAAGAGAGTATATCGCATAGAATGCCGGATTGAGGTTCCGGCATTTCGCAGGCGCAGCCATGCCGATTGCCTGCTTGGACCCGATTGCAAAACCCATTCTCCGCCGCACCACGCATGCGAGAGACCATCGCCTTCCCGAAGACAGCAAAGGCTACTCGGCCGGATGGCCGAAGCGAACACCCGCGTCACCGAGCAGCAGTTGATGGAGCTGTACATTCGGGTGATGATGCGGGAGGCGCCTGGATTCAGTTCAGAGAAGAAGAGATCTTATCCCGGTTGTTTTTCCGCCGGGACGGGTTTTTGTCTGCGTTGCTGCCAAATCCTGTGAGCCCAATCCCCAATAAGCCAGGTCCCGAGCAGAAAAATCACGACCTGCGCTGCGATGCCGGCGAATCGCTGGGTGTCGTTCGAGTACTGCAAATAGGTCGGAATGTTGGGATTGGCCGCTATCCACGCTCTGATCGACCCCACAACCAGAATAAGCCCGAGCACAAGCTTCCAGAGACCAGGACTCTTCGGCCTTTGGTGGCGTTCCTCGCTCATCTGAGGTCCTTTCTGTACATCGGGGCGCATGATCGCGGCACTTCAAGCCCTATCCAGCTCCGCGAACAACTCCGCCAGCACCACGCGAATCGGCGTGCCTGGTACGGTTAGCTCGCCAGTCTGCACGGGATGCGTACCGGTTTGATCCGCCATCCACGCTCTTCGCGTTTCCGGATCGAAGATCCAGATGTTCTCAATCCCGAATCCCAAATAGTCATCGATGCGAACTTGAAAACGGCTCAAGCGGTCCTCAGGCGAGAGAATCTCAATTGCAATGAGCGGTGGGTGAGTGATGATCCGTTCTTTGGGAGCATCTGCGCGCAGCACCGACACGTCCGGCACGCGGAAGCGGGTGGGGCTCACTTGGGTTCGAACTGCAGTCAGAACGCGAACGCCCCAGGCTTCCATATTTTTCCCAAAGAGAATCGCAAGCAATGTTTGCAGATATGCGTGATCGTACTCCTCCACGTTCCGCTCCTCTACCCTCCCATCCACGTAGTCGCAGTCGGGCCGGTAACTGGTGTGGAGATACTCCTCCACCGTTACGAGAGGTTCCTCGATGGGCAGCGTGGCCATGGGATTAGTATGCTCCCAAGCCCGTCGAAAACCAAGTTCGCAAAGAACCGCCGGCAATGCATTCCTGCAGTGGTACATGAACCCGAGGCCAGCACCGCAAAAACTCCCGCGATAACGCGCATCTCCGCCGAAAGCCATAAAGATCCCGTAAGTACTCTCCATCTATACCGTTCCCTTATGCCGCGTTCATGCATCCCTCACCTCGGGCATTCCAAGCTTCTTTATGAACAAGGAGGTCCCGATGCGATTCCAGATGTTGTTTGCCTGTGCGGTGCTTGCCTGTGCAGCCGCTCCGTGTGCTCTCCGCGCGGCGGAGCCCGCGGCTCTCCACTTGAGCCGTTCGGAACTCAAGCGGATGATCCAGAGCGCGCACACAACGGAGGATTATCTGACGCTGGCTTCGTATTTCCGCTGGCGGCAGCAGCAGCTTGGGCAGCAGGCGCACGATGAGCTCGTGTTTTGGGCGCAGCGCAGCATGAACGTATCGCTCGAAGCGGCCAAGTACCCGCGGCCTGTCGACTCCTCGAAGAATCGCTACGAGTACTTCACCTACGAAGCGCAGAAGATGAGCCAAAGGGCTGCCTTTTATGAAGGTCTTTCAGCCAATCCAATCCGCTGACCGATTCCTCTAGCGCAAAACCACACTTGGTGTATCCCAGTAGGGGCTAAAGCCCGGGGAGTTCGTGGGCGATTTTTCGGCCCGAGACCCAGAGGGTACCCCGTCGTGCCCTTGTTACAGAGCTTCTACCGGGATACTGCAACTCTGGTTTTGCTCCAAGCCTCATTTTGCCCGCTTGTTCCGGCCTTCGAGCCGGGATTGGCCGGATCAATTCCCCATAGTTTCTTTGCAAGATGTTTATGTTTCACTAATGGCCTGCTGGCTACGCTCGTTTTACGTCGAGACGAGGATGGAACCCTTTGGGCGTCATAAACATCGCGAAATCCTTTGGCCAGCAAAGTCATAGGACCTGGGCGCGAGGTCTTGGCGAAACCCTGGTGGGTTGCTGGGCCATCGCCCTCCTCACCTTTACGGGCTATGTGCTCCACTTCAACCCCGCTCCGGTCGGGTTTCTCTTCCTGCTGGTGGTCGTCAGCGTCGCAATCCTTTGCGGATTCTGGCAGGCATCTGTCGTGTCGATTTTGGCCTGCGCCTGTCTCGACTACTTCTTCTATCCCCCGCTCTTCACTTTCAATATTTCGGATTCGTCCGACTGGGTCGCCCTCGGCTCCTTCGAAGTCAGCGCTCTGATCGTCAGCCGTCTTTCGTCGCGCGAACGGCTCAACTCGCGGGAGGCGCACCTGCAGCGCACGTCGATGGAGCAGCTCTATGAGCTGAGCCGCAGCACGCTACTTATCAACTTGCATCAGCCGCCCGGACCGCAGCTTGTGCACCTGATCCAGCGCATCTTCGCCGCCGAAGCCGTCGCCATCTTCGATGTGAATTCCGGATCGAGCGACCTGGCCGGCAACTGGGCCCCCGGCGAGGAGAACCTGGCGAAGGAATGTTATCTGGCGCAGGCCGACGACGAAAACCACGCGACGCGCACCTCGCGCCGGCTCCTGAGGGTGGGCGCCGACTCCATTGGCGCCATGGCGATCCGCGGCAATCTGGGCTCCCTCGTGGTCGACGCCCTCACGTCGCTCACCGCCATCACCCTTGACCGCTGTGTTTTCTTCAAGAAAGAGAGCGAGGTGGAAGCGGCCCACGAGGGCGAGCGGCTGCGCGCGGCGGTTCTGGACTCGCTGGCGCACGCCGTCAAAACCCCTCTCACGGCGATTCAGTCGGCGAATGCCGGCCTGGGCGAAGTGGGAAAACTCAACCGAGCTCAGGAAGAGCTGGTTTCGCTGATCGAGGACGAGACCAGCAAGCTGAGCCTCTTGAGCACGCGGCTGCTGCAGACCGCCAAGCTCGAAGCCGAGGAGTTCGGCGTGGCCAAAGACGACATCGTCGTCGGCGATCTGGTGGAGTCCGTGGTAAAGGAGCAGAGCGGGCGCATGGCGGGCCACCCGCTCGAGGTCGCGCTTTCAGACCCCGCCATGACCCTCCACGGCGATCGCGACCTGCTCACCATGGCGCTCACGCAGTTTCTCGACAATGCCGCCAAGTACTCCTTCGAGGGAAAGGCAGTCAAAGTGTCGGCGTGGGAAAGCCACTCCGAAGCCATGCTTTCGGTGCATAACTTTGGGCCGGCGATCCCTATGAGCGATCGCGACCGCATCTTTCAGCGCTTCTATCGCAGCGAGGGGACGCGGCACATGGCGGCGGGAACGGGCATCGGCCTTTCCACCGTGATGATGGCCGCCGAGGCGCACCGGGGCCACGTTTGGGTCATCAGCAACACGGAAGAGGGAACCACTTTCTATATGTCACTTCCTTTGAAAGGAGGGAACGGCAAGTGAATCAAGAATCGGCAGGCAATTTGCTCATTGTCGACGACGAGCGCTCCATCCGGCTCACGCTGCGCACCATTCTCGGGAACTTCGGATTCGAGATCATCGAGGCCGCGCGCGGCGAGGAGGCGCTGGCCCTGGCGCGCAGTGAACCGTTCGACGCAGTGCTTCTCGACATCAACATGCCGGGCATGGGCGGCATCGAGGTCTGCCGCCTGATGCGCAAGGCCGCGCCGCGCCTGCCCATCCTGATGCTCACCGTGCAGGGCGGCGAGGAGCACAAGGTGGAGGCGCTGGACGCCGGCGCCGACGATTACATCACCAAGCCGTTCCAGTTGCGCGAGCTGACCGCGCGCCTGCGCGCCGCGGTGCGCCGCAGCAAGTCGCTCGACGACAATGAAGCCGCCATCCTGATCGGCGACGTCATGATCGATCCGGGGCGCCATTTGGTTGAAAAGGCCGGAAAATCCGTTCACCTCACGCCCAAGCAATTCGAGCTGCTCCATTTCCTCATGATGCACGCCGGCCGGCCGATTCCCCACGCCAAGCTGCTGCGCTCGGTCTGGGGCCCCGAGTATGGCAACGAACTCGAGTATCTGCGCACTTTCATCCGCCAGATCCGCATGAAGATCGAAGACGACCCCGCCAACCCGCAGTACCTCGTCACCGATTCGCACATCGGCTACCGCTTCAACGAGAGCGTCGAGATTCTCCGGCCCGCCGCCCTGCCGAGACCGGTCGATGAGCCAAGAGCGGCGGAGGCGTAACGCTCGCCGCATCGGTCGCATCCGCGTCCGGGCGCGATGCCTCGGTCGCGCAAGAAGCGCCTCGGGAAGCCGCGAAGTGTCGCGGCCGGATCTGGTAATAGTGTAGGGAGCCTTGTAACAAGGGCACGAGTTTACTCGGGCCGCAAATGGCGCCAAATCAGGCGCGGGCTTTACAGGCTGCGGAAAGACTCAATCAAACGCGCTTTGTAACAAGGGCACGACGGGGTACCCTCTGGGTCTCGGGCCGATAAAGCAAGCAGAATGAGTGGGGCTTCAGCCCTGCGAGCCCTTGCCCTGCCACTTTCGCTTGCGTTAGGACTTTTTCCGCAGCCTGTTCAGCCCCTGAAGCAGAACCTATCGCCCGGCGCCCTTGCGTCCCCTACACAAGAATTCCATTCGCGCAATGGCGCGACTTCAGTCGCGCCGTCAAGCCTCAAACTGAGCCGTTATTGCGGCCGCGGTCTGCTTGGGAACGGGCCTGCGATTGTGCTATATTTTCTGAGGCGCGGCAAGAATTCCCGGCCCCGCGAAGCCGGCGCAAGAAAGCCTCTGGCGCGGCTTTTTCGAGTCTTTTGGACGCGTAGCTCAACTGGCAGAGCATTCGGCTCTTAACCGACAGGTTGCAGGTTCGATTCCTGCCGCGTCCACCATTCAAAATCAACAACTTAGATCAAGCGTAAGCGATCTGGAAACGGCTCAAAATGCACGATTGTGCCCATTTTTGTGCCCACCCCATTTCAAAATGCTTGCATTCCGGTCGCACTCGATCTCAAGAAGTTGATTTTCGGTCACGCTGCAGTCACCTCTCTTCCCTCCGGTTAAGACCCGTCCAGAAATTTGCGCGAATCTCGCCCCTGCGTCACTCTTCATCTGCGCCGAACGCCTTTGCTACGGTGCCGCACGAGGATCAAGGAGCAGATCATGGCAGTGTTCAAGCGGGGAGGAGTCTGGTGGTACAAGTTCTACTTCGCTGGTCGTCTCATTCGCGAAACTTCAAAATCCACGTCGAAGACCGTCGCCAAGGAAGCCGAGAAACAGAGACGGCGTGAATTGGAGTCCGGCTATCACAATATAGGTCAAGCCCGCGAGCAGCGCATCCGAAGCCTGACGGAAGTCATCGAGGAATACCTGGAAGGCTACGAACTTAGGTATCGAGCGCCTCGCTTTGCCAAATACGCGCTCGGACACGTGGCGCGTCTGCTTGGCGCGCGGCTTGTTGTAGACGTAGATGCGAATGCGGTGCTGCAGTTCCAAGAGCAGCGATTGCGTGAGGGCGCCGCGCCGAAGTCGATCAACGAGGAAGTGCGCTTCCTGCTGAAACTGCTCGGCGACGCCGGAGAGATTGTCCGAGCGCAGTTGCGGAAATCGAAACAACTGAAACTCCCTGTCGAGAATCAGATCGGCAAGGCGTTCAATGTTGCTGAAAGTGAGTCACTTTGCGCCGAAATCGCCAAGTCCAGAAGTCCCCACATCTTCATGGCGTTCATGCTCGCTCGCAATGCCGGGCTGAGGGACGCCGAGATCCGGACGCTGACCTGGGGACAGATCGACCTGGAAGCCCGCTTTCTTCGTGTCGGCCGCGCAAAGACTGAAGCGGGCGAAGGCCGAACAATTCCTTTCAATGCCGAGTTGAACGACGCGTTGGTGAGCCACCGAATGTGGTACGAGGAGAAGTTTGGCGCGGTTCGGCCAGAATGGTACATCTTTCCCTTTGGCCGTCCACGCCCATTTGATCCAACCCGTCACGTGACCACCCTGAAAACCGCCTGGAACAGCGTGCGCAAGAATGCCGGAGTGCAGGGGCGTTGGCATGACAACCGGCACACGCTAATTACGGAGTTGGCGGAAAGCGGCGCCGGTGACGAAACAATCATGCAGATCGCTGGCCACGTCTCGCGAAAAATGCTACGCCACTACAGCCACATTCGAATGACGGCAAAAAGGAATGCGCTCGAAACCGTGCTGGCCGCGCGCAGGAATCGGACCGAAGCCGGAAAGGCCGTCGGCGCCAGCCAGGGGCCGATTTGACCGAGATTTCAATGTCGCATAATCTGCCCGCACAGATGAAGTTGGAGCAACAAGGAGGTTGCATGGATTCGCTTCTCACTGAAATTCAAGTTTCCAAAATGTTGCAAGTCAGCCTTGCTTGCCTCAGGCGGTGGCGCCTTCGGAGAGAAGGGCCGCAATACATCAAGATTGGCCCGCTCGTGAGGTACCGCCCCGGCGATATCGATGGCTGGGTCGGCGGGCTACCGACCGCAGGCAACGGACGCAGGTTCATTGTCAAATCCGAGCGCCGGACCAGACTTGCGGTATCAGCAAAGATCGCATAATCAGCCCGGCCGCACTTGGATAAAGCGCATTGCAGTCAAATCGACTACGAAGAGCGCAGGAGATCGAAAATGACGTTTGATCTTAAAACGATGCAGCCACTTGCCGGAGAAAGCCCGTTAACCATACGGAGCATTCTTCGCCGATCTGTTGGAGCATTCCGTCAGGATTGGCTAACAGACAAATTTGGCTACAACCCACAAAAGGCGCACGCGGTGGCAACCGCGATGCTTGATGCAGGATTAGTCGAGCGTGACAGCGAAAGAGAAACCAGAAACGACAGCCGCATGCCGTGGTTTAACGTCACGGAACAAGGATGGAGTATCGCCCGCGCGTCGGCGGCCAGACGGATCAGCCGGCAATCCGCGGAAATTGCACTGAATGCGCTCATGAAACGCGTCCAGCTTGCGAATGCGAACAGCCAGTACCTGTACTCAGTTACATCGGTCGTCGTTTTCGGGAGCTATCTTGAGGCTTGCGAAAGCCTTGGGGATGTGGACGTTACCGTTGAACTGCAGCCACGGATTCCCATTAGTGAAGAGAGCAACTGGATTGAGATTTTCAGGCTGCATGCATGGGATTCCGGGCGAAGCTTCTCAACGCTTGAGGACGAAATCGACTGGCCAAGGCGAGAAGTCTTGTTGTTCTTGAAATCGCGGAAACGCAGCATCCATCTTCAATCTTGGTTTTCGTTCGTTGAAATGAAGGACGTGCCAGGCTTTCGGTTTGAGTTCTTACTGGGTGGCCGGAAAAATCGAAGACGCCTAACAAAGGAGCACCGACGTGGTTAGAAAGTCGGGAGATCCTGAAAGTTCAACGAGCTCTGCCTGACATGCCGACGGCAAATTCTTGGACAGCTGACTCTGGATCAGCATATCGGGTGCGAGTTTTTCTTGCAGTGATGCTGAGGAAGTTCTTCGCTACAGCGTTGAAACCGAAATGTCTTGTTCGTGATGAGTGCGTTTGAAGAGATCGCGGTTGGTGGCGCCGGTTCGACTCCCGCCGCCTCCACCAACTTCAAGTTGTTTGTTTTCAGCAGCTTATCTTCCACGGTCGATTTTGAGGGGCATTTTTGTACGTGATTTGTACGTTGCCCCCTTTTGACCGAGTCCAATTCAGCGGGCAATCTCACCTGAAGAAGTGGGATCCCGATGCTGCTTTCCGTCTTTACCCGCCACTCCGCTGGCTGCAAATTCTCAAGGGATCGCGCCTGCCGCCGGTGCAACTGTCCCAAATGGGTCGGCGGCCAGATCAACGGTTACTACTTTCGCCAGAGCGCCAAGACCCGCCAGTGGGCCGAGGCCGAAGCTGTTCGGCAGCAACTCGAGGGAGCTCTGGCCAGGGGCCTGCCGCCGTTCGGGCCCGCGGTCGCGGCTGCCGAATCAGCCTTGCAATCGACCGCGGCGCCACCGGCTCCGCCAACGACCTCCGCTGAGACGCCCGCAGCGCCTTCCCATGAGATCCGGTCCAAGCCCAGACCCAGGGTGACGGTCGCCCAGGCGGTCGAAGCGTATCTGGCCGATGCCGTGAGCCGGAGCGTCGAGGCCTCGACGCTCAAGAAACTCGAAACCATCTTTCGCAAGCAGTTCCTCGCCTGGACCCGCGTCCAAGGCCTTGAGTACCTGGACGAACTCGATCTCGATGCGCTCTTGAATTTCCGCAATACATGGGAAGACGGTCCCCTTGCCAAGCAGAAGAAGCAGAGCCGCATGATCGGATTCTTCTGGGCGTGCGTTCGGCGTCGCTACCTCACCGAGAACCCTGCCATAGGTCTCGGAAAAATCAAAGTCGTTCAGGTCCCGACCGACTACTTCCCTCCCGAGGAATTCGAGAGGATCATGTCAGCAACCTACATTCGCAGGGGCGAGCGCGGTGGCGGAGATGTGAAGGCGAATCAAGCGAGGCTTCGCACCATGACCCTGCTGATGCGTTGGAGCGGGCTCCGCATTCGCGATGCGGTGACTCTGGAACGGCATCGCCTCCATGGCGACAGCCTGCTGCTCTATCAGGCAAAGACCGGAACGCCTGTGTATGTCCCACTTCCACCGCACGTCGTGGAATTGCTTGAAGACGTTCCACCCGGCCCCAAGCCAAATCCGCGCTATTTCTTCTGGAGCGGCAATGGCGATCCAAAGAGTGCCGTCGCCGATTGGCAGCGAAGCTATCGCCGTCTGTTCATATCAGCCGACATCAGAACTGCGGATGGCGAGCGAAAGCGGTGCCATCCTCACATGTTCCGGGACACGTTCGCTGTCGAAATGCTGCTCGCCGGCGTACCCATCGACCAGGTCTCGTTGTTGCTCGGTCATGCATCCGTGAAGATCACCGAGAAGAGCTACTCTCCTTTTGTAAAGGCACGGCAAGTTCAGTTGCAGGAAAGCGTCCGCAATGCCTGGAAGGCGGCCTCTGGCGATGGCCCGAAGAATACGCCGCCGACATCTGCTGTCTCGGTGAACAAGCGTGCCGGGTGGCAGGTGATTCACACAGGAAAGAAAGCGAAGGCATCCGCGTGAAGATTCCGGTCGGATCGGTTCCGATACGGGTGGGTGAGTGCATTGGGGATTTGCACTAACCCGCTAGCGCGGGAGGGGATGGATTTGTGGCCTTGGGATAGAG
>Ga0187782_10004241_pt1 | contig 10733 bp, 9 predicted proteins | sample 0715_SJ02_MP15_2_FD_132454 | JGI IMG/M metagenome (GOLD analysis project Ga0187782, IMG submission 132454) | Tropical peat soil microbial communities from peatlands in Department of Meta, Colombia - 0715_SJ02_MP15_20_MG | ecosystem: Environmental > Terrestrial > Soil > Wetlands > Peat | place...
CGACGATGTCGGGCTGCGGGATGGCGAAAACCTGCACGTCCTTCTCGCTCAGGCCAAGGCTCTTGATGAGCGCAAGCAGCTGATAGTGATCGGTCGAGACGGGCGCCGCGGCGAGCTTCTTGCCTTTCAGGTCGGCGAGCGAGTTGATGCCGGAGCCGTTGCGGACGACGAGCGCCTCGTCGACCCCCGAGATCGAGGCGAGATAGAAGGCCTTGACGTCGAGCCCGCGCGAGGTCGCGGCCGCGAAGGGGCTGGAGCCGACATAGCCGACCTGCACGTCGCCCGAGGCGATGGCGGCGAAAATTTCCGCGCCCGAGTTGAAGCGGCGGAAATCGATCTTCGTTCCCGTCGCCTTCTCGAAATCGCCGTTGGCGATGGCGACGGAAGAGGGAAGCGCGTCGGTCTGGTAGCCGACGACGACGGTTTTGTCTGCCGCGTCCGCCGCGCCGGCGAGGAGCGCCAGCGCGCCGAGCGCCGCCGCCCAAAGTGACTTCAATGACATTGCCTTCACCTTCGATTTGGCGGCGCGAATGGCCGCGGGGAAATTTGAGCGGCGAGCGCGGGCGGCGGCGTCGGGTCGCAGCCGCCGCCCGCTTTGCGGCGACCGCTAAGCCGGCCGGTCGCCGAGGATGGCTGCGCGATGCATCACGCGCGCCTCGGGGAGGTAGTCGAGGGTCGCGTAATGCGTGCTCAGCCGATTGTCCCAGAACGCCACGTCGCCGAGCTTCCAGCGCCAGCGGACGGTGAACTCGGGCTTGGCGAGATGATCAAAGAGAAACTTCAGCAGCGCGTCGCTCTCCTTCTCATTGAGCTCCAAAATGCGCGAGGTGAAGCCGGAGTTGACGAAGAGGCCGCGGCGTCCGCCCTCGATCGTGCGCACGATCGGATGGACGACGGGCGGGTTCGCGGCGACCGCCTTTTCCCACTTCTCCCTGCGCGCCCCGACGCCCCAGCGGCGGCGCGGGAACCCAGTCTCAAAACTATGCTCGGCGGTCAGGCCGTCGAGCAGGCGGCGGAGCTGCGCCGAGAGCGCCTCGTAAGCCTTCACGTTCGAGCCCCACAAAGTGTCCCCGCCATGCGACGGCAGCGCGCGCGGCGTCAGCACCGCGCCGAAGGGCGGCGTCTCGATGAAGGTGACGTCGGTGTGCCAATTGTCGTTGTCGGGCAGGTCGCCGGGACGCGTTTCGATCGAGGTGATTTCGGGGACGCCATCGACGTGCGGATAGACCGGATGGATATGCAACGCGCCGAAGCGCGAGGCGAAATCACGCTGGGCGGTCGGCGTCAGGCTCTGGTTTTCGAAGAAAAGCACATGCCGCTCGGCGACGGCGGCCTTCAGCCTTTCGACGATCGTCTCCGAAAGCGGCCGCGCCAGGTCGAGGCCGGTGACAAGCCCGCCGACCGCCGGGGTCAACGGCGAGACGACGAAGCCGGCGGCAGGCGCGTTCATGAAACAAGCCCTCAGTCTTCAACGCCCGAATGGGCTCGGGCGAACGGCGCGCTTTCAGCGCCGTTATATTAGTCTATAAAATAGATAGACTAAATCGCTCCTGTCAACCCAGGAAGTCGCCGCTCGAGGGATTTCGGCGACAATCGAGACCCGCGACGAGCCTGTCGCCGCAAACGGACGAACAATTCGGCGGTCGGCCATGTTCCGGCGACTAAAACACGGCCCTTGGCTGCGGCGTTGCGGATTTGCGGGTTGTTGGAAGAGCCGCGACCGCTGCCGATGCGCCGCCCCGCGCAGCGCGGTCCGACCGAAGGCCCCCACGGGGTCCCTGATCGCAACAGGCGCTCCGGCGCAAATCTCGACCCGCGACTCCGGCGCTGGCCGAATGGGCAAAGCGATTGGCCGAGCCGCGCCGGATCCGCGGCCGCTTCAGCAGGGTGAGTGAACGGTCGCTTGCGCCGCGCGCAAACTCGGCCGGCATTTTCAACGGGCGTTCAATCGCGCGGGGGACAGGACATTGTCGCGACGGCGGTCGGTCGCGGCGGGCGTCGCTCCCCTCTACCCAGCAACCGGAAACGCGCGGTCGCCGCCGCGACGGAGCCGCCGCAACAGGTAAGACGCGGCGTAGAGATCGAGATGACCGCCGCCCACGTTCTTGTACATCGTGATTTGTTGGTCTCCGGTCCGGCCTGGGTGGCGGCCGGCGGCGAGATCGAAGAGGTCGGCGACGATCCCGTTTCGAGTGATGAGTTGGCGGGCGAGCGGCTGGCTCAATTCGCCGGAATTCTCGCAATTCGCTCGCGTGTCGACGAAGATCGCGCCGGCCTTGAGGACGACGTCGTCGTCGGCTTCGCGCATCTCAGGCGTATAGGCGCCGACGAGATCGACATGCGCGCCGGCTTTAAGCAGCGCGCCCTTCACGACGGGCGCCCGCGCCATGGTGACGCAGGATATCACGTCGGCGAGGGGCAAGGCCGCATCGAGATCGTCAACCGCCTGAACGGTTGCAGGCAACCCCGCCAGGCGCGCCGCAAGGTCTTTTGCTTTCGCCGCGGTCCGGTTCCAGATCAGAACGCGCCCGAGCGAGGGGCGAACGGCGAGATGAGCCTCGACGACGTGCGGAGCAAGCCCGCCCGCCCCGACGACAAGAAGCGTGCGCACGTTCTTGCGCGCAAGAAAGTCGGCCCCGAGAGCGGAATCGGCGGCGGTCTTGCGAAAGGTGAGAGCCGCGCCGTCGGCCGTCATCAGTGCGCGACCCGTCTCCGCGTCAAACAGCGCGACCAGGCCTTGCACCGAAGGCTCCGGCGGCGACCGCGCGACATTGTCGGGAAAGACGCCGACGAGCTTGGCGGCGATCGCTCTATGCGGCGCCCATGCGACCAACGACACAAAGGCGTTGGCGCCGCCAGGCTCGTCCATCACCTGCGCGCCGACCTGAGGCGCGAGGCCCTCACGGTGCGCTTCACGCAACGCCTCGATAAGGCCAGGGTAGTCAAGCAGCCGATGGACGGTTTCGGCGTCGGCGTGGATCATTTCAAGCGCGCCTGCCGATCACGCGCGCCAGAAACGACTTGGTGCGGGCCTGTTGCGGGCGGATCAGCACGTCGGAAGGCGGGCCTTCTTCGACGATCGTCCCTTCATCCATGAAGATGAGATGGTTTGCGACGTCTCGCGCAAAGCTCATTTCGTGAGTCACGACGATCATCGTCATGCCCTCCTGGGCGAGCTGCCTCATGACGTTAAGCACCTCGCCCACGAGTTCCGGGTCGAGGGCAGAGGTCGGCTCGTCGAACAGCATCAACGCCGGCTGCATGGCGAGAGACCGCGCGATCGCGACGCGCTGTTGTTGGCCGCCGGAGAGCTGGCTTGGGTAATGGTCGGCGCGATCCGCAAGCCCCACTTTGTCGAGCAGCGCCATCGCTTCCCTCGTCGCTTGGGCCCTTGGCTTTCTCTTGACGACGATTGGCGCCTCGATCACGTTTTCGAGAGCCGTGCGGTGCGGAAAGAGGTTGAAGCTCTGAAAGACCATTCCCATGCGTTGGCGCTGCGCCGCGAGTTCGTTGAAGCTCATGCGGTGGAGCTTCTGCCCTTTCCAGCGCAGGCCGATGGGCTCGCCATCGAGGAAAACGACGCCGGAATCAGGCGTCTCCAGGTGATTGAGGCAGCGCAACAACGTGCTCTTGCCCGAACCCGACGGCCCGACGATGCACACGACTTGGCCTGCCTCGACGCGCATTTCGATATTCTTGAGCACGCGCAGCGCGCCGAAACTCTTGCACAGGCGTTCGACTCTTAAGAGCGGCCCGCTCACGTCCTCGGCTCCGGCCGCGCGAAAGACGGCCGCATCGATTTGAGGAGAGAGGCGGCCACTCCTTTGAGGCTGATTGGGCGGCCGTTTACCCGGGCCTCTATCCAGTGCTCGGCCAAGGTTAGGCTCGTCGACAGGACGAGATACCAGATCGTCGCGACGATCAGCAGCGGAATGGTCTGGTAGGTGCGCGAATAGATCATCTGCGCCGAATAGAGCAGGTCGGGCATGGCCAGCACGCTGACGAGCGAGGTGAACTTCAGCATCGAAATCGTATCGTTGCCGATCGGCGGAATGAGGATCTTGAGCGCCTGGGGGAGCACGATCCGGCGCAGGATTTGCGCTCGAGTCATGCCGAGGGTGGCTGCGGCCTCCGTTTGCCCGACGCTGATCGCCTGAATGCCGGCGCGCACCATTTCGGCGGCATAGGCGCTTTCCGTGAAGGACAGGCCAAGGATCGCGGCGCTGAACGGCGTGATCAACCGGTTTGTCGGGCCCGACCAAAAGGTTGGGCCAAAGGGAACGCCGAACGTGACCTCGGGAATAAGCAGCCCAAGATTGTACCAGAAGACGAGCTGCACGAGCGGCGGCACGCCGCGGAAGAACCAGATCCACATCCAGCTCGCCGCGCGAAACACCGGATTTGCGGAGAGCCTCATGATCGCCAAGACCACGCCGATCGCAAAGCCGACAAGCATGGCGAGGAGCGTGAGAAGGAGGGTGCGGCCGATGCCGGCGAGGATTTCGGCGCTGAACAGATATTGCGCCACGACCGCCCACTGCATGTTCTCGTTCAAGATCAGCAGGCGGACGAACAGGACGACAAAGAGGGCAAGCGCAAATCCGCCGATCCAGCGCGTCGGATGGATCAGGGGCGCCGGCCGAACGGCGTGGATGTCCGGATGAGAGGAATAGGCTGCGCCCATGAGCTTTTGTCCTGCAGATCGCGCGGCGCGCCACAGGCACAGCGGCCTATGCCTTCCGCCTACTTCATGAGCGGATTGTCCGCTGTCGACAGCACGGCCTTGTCGAGCATCCCGGCGCCGGCGACGCCCCACTTGGTCATCAGCTCTTTATAGCTGCCGTCGTCGATCATTGCCTGCAACGCGTCCCGCAGGACCGGTCCGAGCTTGTCGCCCCTGCGCACGCCGATGCCGTTATAGACGGCGTTGCTGACGAAGGTCGTCACCTGAAACTTGCCCGTTTGCTTGGCGAGATATTGCAGCTTCGCCGAGCCGGCGGCGACGAGTTCGACGCGCCCCGAGGAGACCGCAAGCTCGGCGTTGTTCTCGGTCGTGAACTGCTGGAGATCGATCGGCTTAGCGCCCTTGCATTGTTCGTCGCTGGCCTTCGTCAGATATTGGTAGTCCCAAGCGCCGGTGAGCACCGCGACGCTATGCCCGCAGAGATCCTTCTCGCTCGCGATGTTGTAGTCCTTGCCGATGAGCGACGCATAGGCCGTGCCTTCGCGGCGCTGAGCGACGAAATCGAGAGCCTTCAGGCGCTCCTCGGTGACGCCGAAGGACGAGAATCCGGCGTCGAACCGCTTGCTCACGAGGCCCGGAATGATGACGTCGAAACTGGTGGGCTGGAATTTGAATTCGACGCCGAGGCGCTCCGCCATGGCCTTCGCCATGTCGACGCTCCACCCTTTGAGCTCGCCGTTCTCCACGAATTCATCGGGCGGCCAGTCGTTGAAAACGGCGACGTTGACGCCATTCTTCTGATATTCGTCCGGCAATGCGTCATGCAGCTTCTTGTCGACGCCGGCGGCCTGCGTCTGCGCCGCGGCGATCGCAAACGCGGCGAACGCCACGGCGCCGCTCAGCAGCTTCGCGAATGTCCTCATGTCCGTCCCTTTCCCAAGCTCGGCCCCTCCACGCTCGCCTTTGTGTTTTGGCGACGCCAATTGACCGCGGCGCCTGTATGTGCGAACGTTCTCACAATCAAAGCATTCATGCTGTTGACGGTCAAGCGCAAAAGCGCCGCATTGGCGCTGGCGTCGGGCCCGAACGAGCGGCTAAAAGCCGCCAGATCTGGCCGAGCCGGACCCATTGAAGACGATTTTCGCAACGTGACGGACAAACGGCGAACGAAAGCGACGATTGCCGAGGTGGCGAAGTTGGCCGGCGTCAGCACCGCGAGCGCGGGCCGCGTGCTCGGCGGCTATGGCTATTCCAGCGAGGAAATCCGCCTTAAAGTTCGACAAAGCGCCGAACGTTTAGGATACCGGCCCAATCTCCTGGCCCGAGGGCTGATCACCGGCAAAACCAAAACCATCGGCGTCGTGGCCGGCGATATCCAAAGCCCATTTTACTCGACGATCCTGCGCGGAATTTCCGACGAGGCGCGCCTCGAGGGATTCGGCGTCCTCGTCACGAATAGCGATGAAATCCTGGCGCGCGAACTTGAATCCGTCAGGCTGCTTCTCGAGAAGCGCGTCGACGGCCTCATCGTCGCGCCGTGCGACACGGATCGCGCGGATCACCTGCGCCGAGCCGTCAAGGAAGGCGTTCCGGTCGTCCAGCTCGACCGGGTCGTTGAGGGCCTGGAGGCGGGCGGCGTCACAGTCAATAACCGCGAGGCTTCGCGTCACGCCGTGGCGAGCCTGATCTCGGCAGGCCACAGACGGATCGGCATCGTCGCGGAACTTGAGCGCTGGAGGTCGGGCGACGTCGAGACCTTTGTCGTCGGAGTGACGAAGGGGACGATCAGCGCGAACGGGTTGTTTCCGAGCTGGCAGCGCCTGTTTGGCTATCTCGAGGCGCATTTGGCGGCCGGATTGGCCGTCGATCAGAAACTCGTGGCGCGCGTCGGCGCCTATTCGCTGGCTGCGGCGCGCCGCACCTCGCGAGAGCTCTTGACCGGTCCCGGCCGCCCGACGGCGCTTTTCACCGCCGATGGCCTGATCTCCGCTGGCGCGATCGACGCGATCGCCGACCTGGGCATCGCCATTCCCGACGATCTCTCCGTGATCGGCTTTGACGATCTGGACTGGATGAGTTTTTCGAAGCCCGGAATCACCGCCGTCGCCCAGCCCCTCGCCGAAATGGGCCAGGCGACGGCGCGCTTGATGCTCGACAGCCTCGCAAGCGGAGAACCGCCGCGCGATCACCTTGTGCTGCAATCGACCCTGATTTGGCGGGGATCGGTCTTGCCGCTCGGCGCTTAGGCGCTCATCTCGCTCGAAGGAAGGACGAGCGGAGCGCCATGGCCCACCGCCCCAAAATAGCGACAGGTTTCCGCCGCCACGTCGGCAGCGGCGGCAAGCAGACGCTGAGGCCTCTCGCTTTCAAGGAGGCCGACAAGCGTGCGAGCAATGAACGCGTCGCCTGCGCCGAGCGTATCGATGGGAAGGACGGGGGTCGCGGGCACGGCAAAGACATCGTTGCGGCCGAGAAGCTGCGCGCCGTTGCGTCCCCGAGTGACGAGAACCCATTGCGCTCCGGCGCGCCGCAGTTCGAAAGCGATCGCCTCGATCTCCCCATCCTCGAGATCGCTTCCCGAAAGCGACGCAAGAAAACACAAGGGTCCGATCGAGCGGCGGTGCGCGCCGTCGCGCCGCGTCGAAAAGTCGTAGGAGAGGCGACTTGCGCCGGCGATCTCGGGGATGAAGTCGTCAAGCCCGCTCGATTGGCCGACGTGAACGGCGTCAAACCGCCGAAGGAAGGCGATGTCCTCTGCCGAGGGCGCGAACATCGAAACCCCCAAGTCAAAGCTCTCGAAGACGCGATCGCCGTCTCGATGCCCGATGAAGCAATAGGCCGTCGGCCCATCGAGCCGCCGCAGGCGGCTCATATCGACGCCTTCCGCCGCAAGAGCAGCCGCGATGACCTCCCCTGCCCGATCCTTCCCGACGGCGCCGATATAGGCGGCTTCGGCGCCGGCACGCCGAGCGAAGACCGAAACATTGAGGCAATTGCCGCCCGGATACATTTCCCCGCGCGAACGGTAGCAGTCGACGACGTTGTCGCCGATCGCGGCAATCCTCGGCATCGCGTTCGCTTCAATTGACAACTTGTGAGAACGTTCGCACAATGGTTTGGCGCTGTCAACGAAGCGCGCCTCCGCGCCGCGTGGCGCATCAGAGACTTTTATGACGACGCCACTCCATGCTGACATCGCGGCGGCGCTCGCCGCGGTCGCCAGGCGCGCCGTCCGGCACGTCTTTCTTGTCGCGTGCGGCGGCTCGCTTTCGGTCATGACGCCGGGCAAATATTTCCTCGATCGTCATTCGCGCGCCCTTGCAAGCGACGCCTACAACGCCGACGAGTTCTTGACGCGCAGCCCCGCGCGCCTCGGTCCCGAGGCTCTCGTCATCTTGTGTTCGCAAACCGGCGCGACGCGCGAGACGCTCCGCGCGGCCAAGCACGCCAAGGCGCGAGGAGCCCTCACGATCGGCATGACGCTCGACCTCGCATCGCCGCTCGCCGCCGCCGTCGACTTTCCGGTCGCCTACCGCGCGCCGTACACGACCGGCGTCCCCATCGACGCCGCGGACAGCAATTACGCGACGCTTTACGCGCTGCTCGCCGGGCTCGTGAAGATTCACGACGGCGTCGACCTGCTCACGCCCCTGCTCGACTGCGTCGGAAACCTGCAGAAAGCCATCGACAGGGCGCATCTGAGATTTGCGCCGATCTTTGAGGCTTACGCGCCGCGCTACCAGGACGTCTCGGCCGTTTATACGCTTGCCAGCGGCCCGGTCTTTGGCGCGGCTTATTCCTTCTCGACTTGCGTCCTCATGGAAATGCAACGCTATGATTCGCAAGCGATCCATGCCGACGAATTCTTCCACGGCCCGTTCGAGATCGTCGACCGGGCTTCGTGTTTTATCGTGATGATCGGCCTAGATGAGACGCGCCCGCTGGCGGAGCGCGCGCGCGACTTTCTCCTGAAATACGGCGCCCCCGAAAATGTCCTTGTGCTGGACGCGAAGGAGCTCGACCTCTCGGGGCTCGACGAACGGCTCGCGGGCTATCTCGCGCCCCTCATCTTCTTCGACGCGCTTTGGAGATTCGCCTATCGTCTCGCGGAGCTTCGCCGGCGCCCGATGCTCGAGGCGCGGCGCTACATGAAGAAGATCGCGGACTACTGAGCGTCGCCAGGGTTGCGCGCGCGGTCGAACTCTTTCGGCCAGTTGGGCCTGCGCCAAAGCGCGATCGCGCGTTTCAGGTCCGCAGGATGTCGTCGCGGATGCACGCCTTAAAATGGCCCGGCGCGACTTCGTTAAGAGGCGGAGGCGCCGTCGCGCATTCAGGCAACGCGTAGCGGCAGCGGGTTCGGAAAACGCAGCCGCTTGGAGGATTGATCGGGCTTGGCAATTCGCCGCTTAAGGTGACGCGCTGCTTGCGCGCCCGAGGGTCGGGAATTGGCGCGCTGGAGAGGAGCGCCTCCGTGTAGGGATGTCGCGGGGACGAATAGAGCGCCCGGCTGGGCGCGATCTCGGCGATGCGCCCAAGATACATAACGATGACCCGATCGCTGATATGCTCAACCACCGCCAAGTCGTGCGCGATGAAAAGAACCGTGAGCCCTAGCTGCTCCTGAAGATCCTGGAGCAAATTGAGGACCTGCGCCTGGACCGAGACGTCGAGCGCCGAGACCGGCTCATCCGCCACGATCAAGGTCGGCTCGACCGCAAGCGCGCGGGCGATCATGATGCGCTGGCGCTGGCCGCCGGAAAACTCGTGCGGATAGCGCTGCATCGCCTCCGCCGGGAGCCCGACCGTCGAAAGGAGCTTCGCGACCCGATCGCGTCGCTCGCCAGGCCCGCAGATCTTGTGCACGCGCATGCCTTCCGCGATCAGATCGAAGACCCTCATTCGCGGGTTGAGGCTGGCGAACGGATCCTGGAAAATCATCTGCATCCGCCTGCGGGCGTTGCGCAGCGCGCGCCGGCCCATCCCAACGACGTCGTTCCCCTCAAATCGGATGCGGCCGCTGGTCGGTTCGACGAGGCGCAGGATCGTGCGGCCAACCGTCGTCTTGCCCGAGCCCGATTCGCCGACGAGGCCGACGACCTCGCCCCGCGCCAACGTAAAGCTCACGTCCTCAACCGCGTGAACGACTTTCGGCCGGCCGCCGAACGGCGACGATCGCAACCGAAACCGCTTCGTGAGCCTTTCGACGCTCAAAACGACGCCTGCGTCGTTCATGGCCTGACCTCGCGCCAGCGATGGCAGCGGACCGACCGCGTCGAGGCGACCCTGACAAGGTCGGGACGCGAGGCCGTGCAGACCTCCGCGACGAACGGGCAACGATTGGAGAACGCGCATCCGGGCGGCAAGTTGGCCGGATCGGGCACCGCGCCTTCAATGGCGTAGAGCCTCGCCCGCCTCGCGCCCGGGGCGTGTTCGCGCGAAGGGTCGACGCGCGGGATCGATCTCAACAACCCCGCGGTGTAGGGATGCAGAGGCTGATCAAAGATCTCCTCAACCTTCGCCTCCTCGACGATTTGCCCGGCGTACATGACGGCGACGCGATTGGCGAATTCCGCGACGATCCCAAGGTTATGCGTGATGAAGAGCACGGCCATGTCGAGTTCGGCGTGCAGCGCGCGAATGAGATCGAGGATCTGCGCCTGTATGGTGACGTCGAGCGCCGTCGTCGGCTCGTCGGCGATGAGGAGCGCCGGCCGGCACGACAGCGCCATCGCAATCATCACTCTCTGCCGCATGCCGCCCGACATCTGGTGCGGAAAATCATTCGCCCGACGCTCAGGATCGGGGATGCCGACGCGGCGCAGCATTTCAGCCGCGGCGCGCGCGGCCTCCGACTTCGATTTCCCTTGATGAATGCGAATGGCTTCGGCGACTTGCTTGCCGACGGGGTAGACCGGATCGAGACTCGTCATCGGCTCTTGGAAAACCATCGCGACATGGTTGCCGCGGATGTCGCGCAGCTCGGCCTCGTTGAGGCTTGCGAGGTTGACGAGCCTGCCGTCGACAAGGCGCAGAACGACGCTGCCGCTCG
>Ga0187782_10004242_pt1 | contig 10733 bp, 8 predicted proteins | sample 0715_SJ02_MP15_2_FD_132454 | JGI IMG/M metagenome (GOLD analysis project Ga0187782, IMG submission 132454) | Tropical peat soil microbial communities from peatlands in Department of Meta, Colombia - 0715_SJ02_MP15_20_MG | ecosystem: Environmental > Terrestrial > Soil > Wetlands > Peat | place...
ATGTCCAGCTCGCTCATCACCTTGATGCGCGACAGAATCGTGGCATGAAACTCCTTGTCGAGCGGCTTCATCGCATATTGCAGTACGCCGTCGATACGGTATTTAACGGCCACTTCTGAATTCCGCGTCTCGATGTGAATGTCGCTGGCCCGGCGCTCCAGTGCCGTGAAAATAACGGTGTCCACCAGCCGCACCACGGGGCTCACGCCGGTATCGCCGCGCGTGAGCTTCTCCATCGAGATGTTTTCCTCGCTCTCCTCTTCTTCGCCAACCACCTGGAGCGTGAAGCCTTCCGTGGCCTGATCCAGCACGCGCTGCGATTGCTCGGTCTTTTTCAGCAAGTCGCCGATCTGCGTGGCCGTCGCGACTTTGATTTGAAGCCGCTTCCCCAGCAACAAAGAGAGTTCGTCTGTCAGGTGCAACTGGCTCGGGTCTGCAAGAGCGATGACGAGCGTGGAATCGCGCGCTTCGAGCGGGACAAAGTTGTATCGAAACATCATCTCGGCCGGGATGCTGCGGAACAATTCGGGATCGATGCGTTGTTCACGCAGGTCGATAAAGGGACAGCGGTACCGTTCCGCCAGCCGGCGCGCTTGCTCGCGTTCAGCGGCTTCGTCCGACGGCGTCGGAGCATTGGTGATCGTCGCCATACAGTCCTATCCCCCCGTGCCTCCGACCTGAAGAGAAAACATAGGCAGATAAAGAGCGATTAGGATGAAGCCTACCACAACGGCCATGAGCGCCAAAATCGCGATCGGAATCCACGTGAGCGTGCGCTGCAACCGTATGCCGACCTCTTCCTCGTAGAACTCCGCGACGCTGGTCAGCATCGCGGCGAGCGAGCCCGAAGCTTCACCCACTTCAATCATCTCCAGCGCCAGTTGCGGTATGAGCTGAGTCTCAGCGAGGCTTTGGTGCAACGACTTGCCCTCTTTCACGCGGTCCGCCGCCGATTCCACGGACGTCGAGATCAGGACGCTGCCGATCGCCGCCGAGGACGTATGGAGCGCCGGAACGAGCGGCGTTCCACCTGCCAGCAGCGTGGAAAGTGTGCGTGAGAACTGGGCGACCTGCGCCTTCAGCCACACTTCTCCCATCAGCGGCACGCGAGGCTTTAGTCGATCAATCGCCAGCGCGCCCGCCTGTGACCGCGTCCAAAGGAAAATCGCGACCGCCACAACCGCAATCACCCCAACAAACACCAGAAAGTACGTCCGCAACGGCGTCGCAATGGCGAGAAGAATCTGAGTTGGCGCGGGCAGCGGAACGTTCAGTTCGTGATAAAGATCCGCGAAACGCGGCATCGCGTATGTGACCACGTACGTCACCACAAGCGTCGCTGTCGCCACGAGGACGGCCGGGTAAATCAGCGCCGTGATCAGCCCGCTGCGAAAGCCCGTGCTCACGCGCAGGTAAGCGATGTACTGTTCCAGCACTCCGCTCAAATTGCCGCTGCGCTCGCCCGCGGCGATCACCGTCACGTACACGCCCGGAAAGGAGCCCTGCGCGGACATGGCCTCTGACAGTAAGGCCCCCTCGCGAACCCGCTGCCGCACCTCGGCTAGAATGGGCCGCAGCTCTGCCGATGCAGCTCGTTCGGCCAGCAGATCGAGCGCCTTCAAGATTGGTAATCCCGCTTTGATCAGCGTATTGAACTGCTGGTTGAATATCAGGAAATCCTGAGGCCGAATCTTCTTCTCGCCACTCGCCTTGCCGAGTTGCGCGATGAAATCAAGGTGCCTGCGGACCGAGAAGACGTATAAGCCCCGGTCGGCCAGCTTCTGCCGAGCCTCTCCCTCCGACTGGGCCGTCTCCAGCTGCTGGAAGACCCGCCCTGTGGTATCCCCGACTTTGCAGACAAACTCCGCCATGATGATGGGTCAGCGCCCCTATTTGTGGCCTTCGCCTAAAGTTTAGCATACCCCCTTCGGGCCAAGACTGAGGCTGCGAAAACGGGCGATTAATTGGATGTGACAACGCAGAAAAGGCTGTATGAGGGCGGGAAAGCGGCTGTGGTACATTCGCAGAAGTCTGATTTCCGCTGGGTTACGGGGTGCCATGGAGCCGATTTCACACTTCTTCTACTCGGACCGGTTGAAGCTGCAATTCTGGGACTACGGCCAGGATGGCAAGCCATCTCTTGTCCTCGTGCACGGCGGCCTTGACCACGCTCGCAACTGGGACTGGGTAGCCCGATCTCTTCGCGAGAGCTATCACGTCTACGCACTGGATCTCCGCGGACACGGCAACAGCGCCTGGGCGCCGGGAGCCATGTATAGCGTCGCCGAACACGTGCTGGACCTTTCCGCGCTGCTGGATATCATCAACGATTTCCCCATCCGCTTGATCGGCCACTCGCTCGGCGGCGGGATCGTATTGCACTACTGCGGGGTTTATCCGGATCGCGTTCGGAAGGCCGTTTCCATCGAAGGACTCGGAATGCCGTCTGAAAGCCGTATCCACGGCCCAGCCTCCGAACGCCTGCGCCACTGGATTGAGTCCGTCCGGAACGTCGAGAAGCGCCAGCCAAAGACTTATCCGAATCTGCTGGCCGCCGTCGCGCGCATGAAGGAGGCGAATCCCCACCTGTCGGACGAAGTCGCTCGAGACCTGACCCTGCACGGCACCAATTGGGACCCGGACGGGTCACTCGTGTGGAAATTTGACAACTACGCGCGGCTCTTCCCTCCCTACGGCCACCAGATCGAACACGCCGTCGAGGTCTACAGCCGGATCCAGTGCCCAGTGCTCATGTTCTGGGGCCTCGAGAGCTTTCTGCCCATCCCGGACACGGATCCGCGCAAGAGCGCCATCCGCAACTGTCGCCTCGTGAAGGTTTCCAATGCGGGCCACTGGCTACACCACGATCAACTGGACCTCTTTCTGCGGGAGATTTCTGCCTTCCTGGTCGACTGAACCAAGCTGTTCGGTCGTCCAAGTGACCTGTCTATCGAATCTCGCCGGCTAACGACTCTTCGTCCACGATGGCCACGTCCGGCGGCGGCTGGAAATGAAACTTCACTTCCGGAATCGCCACGTTTTCTTCCCAGTTGCCGAACCGGAACTCGGTTTCGGCGTTCCCGGCCTCTCGGATCACTACGCGAACGAGCCGTACCGCGGGATCGGCCTCAAGCAAGACATACGGAGTATTGCCTTCGGGCCTTGGCGGCTTGCCACGCGGAATGCATCGCATCAGCGTGTTGCCCGGTGATAACGGTTCGTCACCTTGGTCGTCGGGCGCGCTCGCACCAACCAAGTCGACCTTGCGGCACAACTCGGATAGGTCGGCTTTTCCAGCGAGCAAAGCCAGCGGCGTCCTCCAGTCCGAGCTCTCCTTCATCTTGGCGCGGCTTGCCGTGTGATCGGCGGGGACGTAGAACCAAGCGTTTGTGCCGTCCACGAGAAACAGCTTCTCCTGCGGCGATTCGTATTCCCAACGCATCCGTCCGGGCTGCGAAAAGTAGACGCTACCCGACTCCGCAGCGACGCCCCCGTTGCCGTCGTTGTACCGTTCGAAGAATGCGGCCTTGAGTGTGCGTGCGTGGTGATAGCGGTTCTCGAGTTCCCTCCGCAGAGAATTCACATCCTTTTCCGCTGCGGCTGAGGCTGCCAGCAGAAGCACGCATGTCAACGCGCGAAACATCACCGTCGAGCTTAGCAGGAATGGAAAGCGAGAGCCAAAGTCAGCGAAGAACTGTCCTCAACAAAATTCAGTCGGTTCGCGAAGGCAGGAATTTTGAGATTTAGTTCGGAACAAAGTGGGCCGGTTGAGCTAGTTTTCACCGATCGGCTGGGTAGCCGGATTGCAACCGCCGGCCGCCGTCGTGGCAATTACGTTGGGGTCCTGACGAATCACGCCGGTTGCGTCAACGCAGTAGTGCGTGTTACCCGTGGGAAAACCGAATGGATCAGCATTCACCGAATACATGTCTACGTACCCGGCCGGGCAACCCGCCGGTACGTTGCCTGGCGCAACTTGCGTAGAGCCGATGTTCCAGGTAAACGCATAGCCCGACTTCTGACCTGTAACTAGGACCGCATCAATCAAACCAGCCGCGTTGCAACCGGTGGCCCCGGCCGGAGGCCCGAGAACTCCCAAGTTCGGCGGGTAACCATCCTGATAGCTGCTGGAGTACGACGCTGCAGCGCTGCTGATCGTCCGCAACGACGCCGCCGCGGAAGACTGATTGGCTGCAACCTTCGCTCGGATCATGCTGGGTATCGCAATGGCTGAAATGATCAAGATGATGGCCACGACGATCAGCAACTCGATTAGCGAGAATCCCTTTTGTTTGTCGCTCATCGTAGCGGCCTCGAGGGGGAATTCCAGGGAGGAGGTTAGGCTCCTCCCCGGAGTTTGACATCCTGCAGTTAGTTACCGATTGCGGTTCCGCTGTTGCAGACCATCGCGTTGTTAACTTCCGCCGGAGCGAACGCAGCCGTGTTCTGATAGACCACGTTCCCTTCGTCAACGCAGTAGTAGATGGTTCCGGTGTTGGCGCCCGAGGGGTTCGACCAAACCGCGAAACCGTCCACGTTACCTGCGGCGCAACCGTTCGGAATGCTGGCGACCGGAGTCGTGCCCGCCACGAAGTTAAACGTGTAGCCCGACTTCTGTCCGCCAGCCAGAACGGCGTCAATCAGTCCCGCCTGCTTGCAGTTTGGAGCTGCCGCAGGACCGAGTGTCGCTAGAGTCGGCTCATAACCGTCCTGATAGGTGCTCAGGAACATGGCCGACGCGCTGGCCAGCGTGCGCAAAGATGCCGCGGAAGATGATTGGTTCGCCGCGATCTTGGCGCGAATCAGGTTCGGAATTGCGATGGCCGCGATGATCAAAATGATCGCCACGACGATCAGCAACTCGATGAGTGAAAAGCCCTTCTGTCTCTTGCTCATTGTTTGTGGTTCTCCTTGAGATGACATCTCGGAACTCGTGTACTCCCTGGCGGGGTACGCCCTATCTTGTGCACGGTCCATGCCACCCACCCGGCCCCCGTTAACCCCTTCGCTACAGAGAATTATACCCCATGAATTCAATGAGATGGCCCGGTCAAACCCGCCGGTTGTATGGCCGCGAAGCGAATATTTCTGTCCGGGCCACCGACTGTTGACATTTTGCGCCTATACGGCATGACATTCGGCGCAGGGGCCTAGTTCGCGGCCACGGATGCGCTTTTGACCACCTGTGAAGCGGAGGCTTCGGGCTCCGCAACGGCGCCCGCCGGGTCGGTGCACTTGAAGAATTCCTGCTGCCGAATGATCGTCACTGCGACCGTGGCAACGGCTAGCGCCCAAGGCACAACCGGCGACGTCCAGAACAACCCCGGTGCGTATCGCAGCGCCGCCAGCCACGCGAGAGTGCATCCAACACCAAAGGCAAAGGCCGACCTCCGCTCCCTGTCGCGCCACGAAACGGAGTAGGCGCAGATCGCTTGAATCGACAGAGCGAAGGGAAACGCGACAATCAAATCCACGAGCCAGTGTTCGCCGGTTCCGAGAGTGGCAAACATCGTTAGCACCAAGAAGGCCAGCGCGATGCCGCGCTCGATCCACCCCAAACCGCGCGAGTACCACCACGCCAGCAGCACCCACGCCATGTGAAGCGACGGAATCGCGTTGCGTGCTCCTTGGATGGCAACCGGCTCCAAAATGATCTGCCGAACCTGGTCAATCGGAAAAACGTGAAACGGGAAGTTCTGCTGAAACAACGCATGCGGCCCGCACGCTGGAAACAAGTTGTAGAAAAGAATTCCCACCGGCCCGGTAACCAGAAATGCCAGCATCGCCGGAACCGCCTTCTCTTTGAAGCGAACGAGGCGTCCGCCATAGACCACCGCAATCGGAATCGCGAGACCGACGTAGGCGAGAAGACTCGCGTTATGAAGCCACGGCTTCATTGCGTAGAGCTGGCCCGCAAGGAAGACAAGCGGAATCCGCAAGCTGTAATCGAAAGAGAGCAAGTACCCATCAAGAGTTTTCGGATGTGCGATCCCCGTCCATTCCAGCATCGTTGTAGCGAAATAGTCGGAGGCAACAAAGAGAAGCGACGGCACCCAGGCGTACAGCAAGTCTCGAGTGGACACTTGGTCCTTGGCCCAAACTGCCCGAATCGCCATGACGAGGAAGCTGCTCAATCCAAGAAACGATACCGCCGCCATCACACGCGCCGGATAGTGCAGAATCTGGAAGTCGACGATCCCCAGGAAGCAGCCGCCCGCCACGATCAGCAAACCGTCCGACCATTTCGGCCGGACTCTCATGTGAAGAATCACCACGCTCGCAAGCGCGAACGCGAAAAACGCGTCGATCAGCGCCTCGCTGTAAAAGCTCGAACTCAGTCCCAGCGCTCCCGCAGCGGCAATCAGCGCCACCGTCACAAGCACCTTGATCGGTCCCTTTATCGGAAACTCGACCGAGATCTTCATGCGTTCGCCTGAGCGAGCCCTTTCGTTTGAGGCCACACCATCAAGGGTACCTGGAGAATCCGGCCCACCGCGTCCAGCATCTCACACCCCGTATTTTTTCGCGTAGTGCCGGAAGGAGCGATAGGACATCCCCAAGATTCCGGCTGCCTGCGTGCGAACACCACCCGAACGCTCTAGCGCGGCAAGCAGGTAGGATCGCTCCAACTGCTGTATGTGCTGCTCGAGATTTATGCCATTCTCCGGCAACACGGCGCCATTCCCGTTGTGGCTGGGCGCTCCGATCGAATGCTGCGCGTGCGTGCGGATACGCTCCGGCAGCGATTCCGAAGAGATCTTCGGTCCGCTTTCCAGCGCCAGCGACCGCTCGATCGTATTCTCCAGTTCCCGCACGTTCCCAGGCCAATCGTAGACCTCCAGCAGCCGCATCGCTTCTGGTTCGATCCCTTCCGTCTTCTTGCCCATCGATTTGGCTAGCCTGCCTATGAACTCGCGAACCAGCAGAGGAATATCTTCCCGGCGCTCGCGCAGCGGCGGCAGGTGAATCGGAATTACGCTGAGGCGATAGAAGAGGTCTTCTCGAAACCGCCCTTCGGCAATCTCCTTTTCCAGGTCCTTGTTCGTCGCCGCAATCACCCGCACGTCAACATCCGCCTCTTCCGTACTGCCAATCGGGCGCACTTTCCCTTCCTGCAGGACGCGGTAGAGCTTCACCTGCATCGTCACGCTCATGTTCCCGATCTCGTCCATGAAAAGCGTGCCGCCGTGCGCCGCGTGGAAGAGGCCGCGGCGGTTTTCGGTCGCTCCGGTAAACGCGCCCTTCACGTAACCGAATAATTCCGACTCGAGCAACGTCTCCGGGAAAGCGCCGCAGTTGATCGTGATGAATGGCGCCTTCGATCGGGCGCTATTCTCGTGAATCGCGCGGGCCACTAGCTCTTTTCCCGTACCGCTTTCCCCGGTGATGAGCACCCGGCTTTGCTGCGGGGCGATGTTGACGATCAACTCGAAGATTTCGCGCATCTTCGGGCTGGTGCCGATCATGTTGTCGAGGCCGGTGACTCTCCGAAGTTCCCGACGCAAATAGCCCGCTTCCCTTTTCAGCGCTAGGTTCTCGGCTACCTTTCGAACGGCCGGGCGCAGCTCGTCGAGCAGGCGATCGCCCTTGATCACATAGCGATCCGCGCCGAAATTGACCGCGTCGATCGCCGTGTCGATTGTGGGAACACCGGTAATCAGAATAAAGACAGTGGCGGGCGACACTTCCTTGCAGTAGCGCAACAGCTCCACTCCGTCCATGTCGGGCATGCAGATATCCGACACAACGATGTCGAACATCCGGGACGCGAGATGCCGCTTCGCAGCCTCTCCGCTGCCGGCGACCTCAACCTTGTGACCCTCCTTGCGAAAGCTGATCTCCAGCAATTCGCAGATGGATCGCTCGTCGTCCACTACGAGGAGGTTCGCCATCTCTTCTATGCCTTCCCTGCCATGGTTGTGGCGCGCACTCGCGCTCCGGAGTCGCTCTGCGGCCTCTGTCGAACGCCGCCGCGCGCGCCGCTCGCGCGCGGCAGTTCTACGGTGAATTCCGATCCGCGCCCGGGCTCTGTTTCCACTCCAATCCGCCCCTTGTGCGCCTGCAGGATCTGATACACGATCGCCAGTCCCAATCCGGTTCCTCCGACAAAACCCGACTGGAACGGCTCAAACATGCGCGCGGCAAGGCGCGGATCGAAGCCGGTTCCGGTGTCGCGGATCGAAATCCGCGCCGAATCCGCGTCGCTTGCGACGCCGACCCAAAGCACACCCCCCTCCGGCATCGCGCGCAACGCATTGTTGCAAAGGTTCCAGAACACTTGCTTGAGGGCGTCGCGATCACCACGCACGCGCAGCTGCCTCTCGGCAAAGGCTCTTTCGATACGCACCTTGCCCGACCGCGCCGCATTGCGCTCCAAGAGGAGCAACATCTCTTCTAGCAGCGCAACGATGTCTACATCCGCGAAGGAGTACGACTTCTCGCGGGAATAATCCAAAAACTCAGTAATGATCTGGTTCAGTCTCTGTGACTCGCGGCCCACGATTTGCACCAGTTTCTTGTCGTCATCTTCGAGGGGCGCGAGACGGTCCAGTTCCTTGAGTGCCCCCGTCATGGCCGTCAGAGGTTGCCGGATTTCGTGCGCAATCGCTGCGGAAAGCCGTCCCACGGCAGCCATTCGCTCTTTCGTCGAGACTTCGTGTTCCAACCGCTTGAGTTCCGTCAAATCCTGGAAGTTGAACACGAATCCGCTCGGTTCTTCTTGCCCGGTCCGCAAGGGCGAGATCGATAGGCCGAGGAAGCGCGTAGCCCCGGAAGGCGTGCGGCACTCGATCTCCTTGCGTAGCGCCAGAGGGCCCCCGGCATCATCGACCTCGACCGGCCAAAAACCGGGAAGTACGTCCACGATTTTCTCGCCGCGCAGCAGTCCGAACCCTTGCCCCAAAATCTCCGCGCCGGATCGGTTCAAAAGCAGAATTCGCCCTTCCAAGTCTGTCGTCAACAAGCCGCCCCGCATCGACTCGATAATGTCGCGATTGAACGCCTGCAGGTCCCTCAGAGCCTCCGTTTTCTGTTCGAGTTCGACGCCTTTCTTGTGAATCGTCTGTGTCAACAGGCTGCCGAGGTATGCCACCGCATAGAATGCGAATAGGTTGACACCCAGCCAGGATTCGACCGTCCTCGCGGCTGGCATCGAGGTTGTGGTCCGCGGGATCACGCCGTAATACATCAACTCGATCACGCAGCCGAGCAGTACAAAACTGAAACCCGCTACCAGGAACGCCCCGCGTCTTGCAAACAGAATGCTCCCCATCAGGATCGCAAGCAGATAGAGCGAAACGAAGTAGCTGTCCTGCGCCCCACTGGCGTACACGACGCCCGTGATGACGCCCAGGTCCAGAATGATCTGCAGGGGCGCGTGCCAGCTCGCCTCCGGGAACTTGCGCCTCAGCACGATGTCCAGCGTAGCGACCACGTACCACGACGCGGCCAGGATGATCAGGGTTCGAACGGGGAGAGGAATTGGAGTCCACTGACGAACCGCAACGATGACCGCGATTAGAAATGTGATAATGAGAAAGCGGACGCGGCCCAGCCAGGGCAGCCATTCGTTCACGCTGGGCGTGGATTCCATATGAGATCCGTCGATATCGCCGGCTTTCCGGAAGCTTCGAGATCCACTGCGGGCCGCAGCCGGCGGGCGTCGCAAGCGCCCGCCATCCAGGCTGCAGTAGGTCAGGTCTAGTGTTCGGCCAGCTTGCCAATCAACGAGAACAGCGGCAGATACATTGAAATCACGACGCCGCCGACGACCACGCCGAGAAAGACAATCATGATCGGCTCGATGGCCGTCAGCATGTCCTTTACGGCAGCATCAACTTCGTCCTCGTAGAAATCGGCAATTTTCTGCAACATCGCGTCCATCGCGCCGGTTTGCTCGCCGACTCCGATCATCTGGGTCACCATGCCCGGAAACGCATCGGTTTCCTTCAGGGGATCAACCAGGGAACGCCCGGCCTCGACCGCCTTGCGCGTCTGGGAAATGGCCCTCTCGATCACGGCGTTGCCCGACGTGCGCGCCGTGATATCGAGACCTTCCAGAATCGGTACGCCGCTGGAAATCAAAGTTCCAAGCGTCCGCGTAAACCGCGCCACCGCGATCTTCCGCAGCACATCGCCGACCACTGGCGCCTTCAGCAGCATTGCGTCGATTGCGAATTTGCCTTGCGGCGTGCCGTACCAAAACTTGATCGCTATTCCGCCGGCGATTAGGAACACCAGACTCATGAGCCCGTAGATACTGCCGACGAGGTTGCTCAGGCCGATCACGATCCGGGTGGGCAATGGGAGGTCGACATTCAAGCCGTTGAACAACGTAACGAAGATGGGCACAACCTTCCACAGCAGCAGCGTGATGACCGAGGCGGCGATACCCAGCACGGCGCAGGGATAGATCATCGCCGACTTCACCGCGCGCTTCAGCTTGACGTTCTTTTCGATGTAGGTCGAAAGGCGCTGCAGAATGGTGTCCAGAATGCCGCCCGTTTCGCCGGCCTCCACCATGTTGTAGTAGAGGGGATCGAAAACCTTTTCGTGCTGCTTCATCGAGGCCGAAAGCGTTGCGCCGCCCTCGACCGTAGCCCGCACCGAGTTCAGAATCTTCTGAAAGGTCTTGTTCTCTTGCTGCCCGGCCAGGATCTCGAGGCACTGCACGAGCGGCAAGCCGGCGTCGATCATCACGGAAAACTGACGCGTGAAGACGGCCAGTTCCTTCG
>Ga0187782_10004243_pt1 | contig 10733 bp, 8 predicted proteins | sample 0715_SJ02_MP15_2_FD_132454 | JGI IMG/M metagenome (GOLD analysis project Ga0187782, IMG submission 132454) | Tropical peat soil microbial communities from peatlands in Department of Meta, Colombia - 0715_SJ02_MP15_20_MG | ecosystem: Environmental > Terrestrial > Soil > Wetlands > Peat | place...
CCGAGGCTCGCGGAATAGTAGGCGAGCTGGACGGTCTGGTTCTCGTGCGTGAGCGCGAGCGCGCTCTCGAACGCGTTCAGTGTGGGCGTGCTGGTCCCGTTGATCGCGGTGATCACATCCCCGCCCGCGAGGGAGAGGTTCGCCGCGGGGGTGTTCGCCTCCACGTAGGCGATCCCGACCCCGGTCGCGGTCGGGGTGACCGCCGAGGAGACGACGACGGACATCGCGGCGAAGAAGACCACCGTCAGCGCGAAGTTCGCGAGGATCCCCGCCGCGGCGACGCGGTCGCGGCTGCGACGGGGCGCGGCCATCATCTCGGCGTCGTCCTGCTCGACGAACGCCCCGATCGGGACAACGAACCAGAGAATCCCGAGGCTCTTCACGCCGATCTTCTGGGAGCGGGCGATGACGCCGTGCATCAGTTCGTGGAGGACGATCCCGACGACCAGCGCGACGATCCCGTAGCCGAGCGGGATGATCGGATTGATCCCGGGGAGCCCGAGCGCCTCGGCCGCGGACGGGGCCTCGGACGCGGGCACCCGGGTCGAGACGATCGCCCCGAAAACGAGCAGAGCGAAGATCGTACCCATGGCGATGATCGCGAGCGCGATCCCGGTGTCGCCGACGACGCTCCAGAACCGGACGAACCGTCCCCATCGGTCGAGCGCGGATCGACCGCGCTTGGTCTTCGTCATCAGCGCGGGGCCGAACAGCGAGAGCGCGCGGTCCGGCCCGATCCGGCCGGCTTGGTAGAGGAGATAGACAATGACGAAGTAGAGGAGGATCAGGCCTAGCGCGATCTCGTAGCCGAGGTAGGGGTTCACGGCGCTCTACCGCACCCACGCCGGGCCCGGGTAATGAGGTCTACCGGAGAATTCGGCCCGGAAGGAGGATATTCTCGGACCGGATGGATTTTCAATGGCGATGCGAACCGTCCGGCCACTGGCAGGGTGCCCCGCGGTCGTCCTCGCCCTGCTCGTCGTCCTCGTCGCCGCGTCCGCGACCGCTCTTGCCCCTCCGCTTTCCGACCTGCGTCCGGCCCTTCCCTCCGCTTCCGGTCCCGAGCCAATGCCGGCGGCAGCCGTTCGCCCGATCGAGGTCGCACCGGCCTTCGCGCCGGCACCCTCCGACACTCCCCTCGGCCCGTTGCCCGACGGTACTTGGCTCACCGTCGCCGTCGGCCTGGCCCCTCAAGATCCGGTCGGTCTGGCCACGTACCTTCAACTGGAGTACGCCCGCGGATCCCCCACGCCGGATCGCTTTCTCTCGACCGCTGTCCTCGCGGAGCGGTATGGCGCCGGCCCCGACAGTCTCCGGGCCGCGCAGGCCTACTTCGCCGGCCAAGGGCTCCGCGTCACGACGAGCCCCGACCATCTCCTCCTGTTCGTTGCGGGACCGTCGAACGCGATCGCCCGGGCGTTCGGGACCCGCTTCGATACGTACCGGTCGAGCGGGGGCGGGGAGTTCTTCTCGCACCCTACGGCGGCGGAACTGCCCGGCAATATCCCCTGGACCGGGGTGCTCGGGCTGGCGAACTCCACTCCGGTGGTGCCCGAGGTCCCGACCGGCCCCCCGGCCCCGCTCGCCGGTCCGGCGGCCGGTTGCGCCCGCACCGCGGCCGGACTCGCCCCGTGCCAGGTCTGGGCCGCGTACGATCTCGACCCGCTCCTCGCGAACGGCACGAACGGCTCGGGGTATCGGATCGGGGTCGTCGACGCCTACTCCGCGGCGGAGGGCCAGGACGACCTGACCGGCGATCTCGCCACGTTCGCTACGTCGTTCGACCTGCCCCGAGGCAACGTCCACTTCCTCTACCCGGTCCCCGGACCGGCCGACCTGAACGCGTCGGGAACGAACCCGGATTGGGACGCGGAGGACGCGCTGGACCTCGAGTGGGCCCGCGCCTCGGCGCCGAACGCAACGATCGACTTCACCTTCTCGCCGAACGGGGGCATCGGCCTCTACGAGGCGGTCGATTGGCTCGTCGCGCACCAGGCGGTGAACGTCCTCTCGATGAGCTGGGGCGAACCGGATGTCGGCGTCTTCAACGCCTACAGTGGCCCCTGCGCGTCGGCGTGCAACGCCTCGACTGACGGATCGTATGCCATCCTGAGCCCGGTGCTTCAGTTCGCCGCGGCCGAAGGGATCAGCGTGTTCGCGGCGACCGGTGACTGCGGGGCGGCGGACGGAACGAGCGGCGTCGCCACGAACTTCCCGGCGTCGGACCCAGCGGTCACCGGGGTCGGGGCGACCGTCCTGAACGTCACGCCGTCCGGAAGCTACCTCAGCGAGGAGGGCTGGTCGGGCAACCAGTCCGGCGCCGCGTCGCCGGGCTGTCAGAACCAGGGGGGTTCGGGCGGAGGTTACGCGCCGTTCCCGCGCCCGTGGTGGCAAACGGGGCTCCCGGCATCGCCCGGGACCCGCGGGGTCCCGGACGTCTCCGCGGTCGGCGGAACTCCGGCGACGATCATCCTGCGCAGCGAACTGGTCGGCGTACTGGGCACCAGCCTCGCGACCCCGATCTGGGCCGGGTTCACCGCCGACCTCGACCAGCACGCCGGCCAGCCGCTCGGATTCCTCGATCCGGCGCTCTACCGCATCCTGCACAGTCCGGCGTACTTGTCCGACTTCCACGACATCGTGAGCGGCTCGAACGGCTATGCGGCCGGCCCGGGGTGGGACCCGGTGACCGGCCTCGGGACGCCGATCGTCGCGAACCTCTCCGAGAGCCTGACGGCGGCCCCAATGCTGCCGGCGAACGGGCTCGTCGCGAACCTGACCGCTTCGGCGCTGAGCGAGGACGTCCCGCTCCCGGTGACGTTCACGGTCCACGCGGCCGGCGGGAGCGGGTCGTACCCGATCGAGGGCGTCTACTTCGGCGACGGGACGGCGGGGTTCGCGACCGGAGGGACCGCCGCGCACTCCTACACGCTCCCCGGCGTGTACTCGGCCCAGGCCTACGTCATCGACTCCTCCGGCAATCTGACCGTCTCGGCGCCGGTCCTGATCCTGGTCGGGGACGGCGGGGTCCTCGTCGTCGCCTTCACCGCATCGAACACGACGCCCGCGGTCCTGGCCCCGGTGACGTTCACCGCGGCGGCCTCTGGGGGCACGACACCGTACCACTACGCCTTCTTCTTCGGGGACGGGACCTTCGCCAACAACTCGAGCGCCGCGTCCGTCGGGCACGCGTATGCCCTCGCCGGATCGTACTGCGTCTCGGTGATCGTCTGGGACTCGGGCGAGCCGACCGCGGGAGGGATGGGCGCAAGCCTCGGGGTCGGCGTCGGGGGCGCGCCGGCGCCCACGTGCCGCGCACCCTCCGTTCCCCTGATCCTGAGCGGCGGACCGTCGGCCGAGAGCGGGACCTCGCCCTTCACGGTCCGCTTCGCGGCGAATGTCTCCGGCGGCACTGGTGGGCCGTACGGGTACGCGTGGAACTTCGGCGACGGAGCGATCGGTCGGAACGCGAGCACCACGCATACGTTCGAACGGGCCGGACACTTCGCGGTTGAGCTCGAGGTCGCCGACACCGCCGGCCACCTCGCGAACGAGACCTGGTACGTCAACGTCAGCGCTCCCTCCTCCCCGGCCGAGATCCCGATCCTCCTCTACTTCGCCCTCGGCCTCGGGGCCGGGATCGCGGTGGGCCTCGTACTCGCGATCCGGACGCGACGGCGCCCTCCGCCGGGTCCTCCGCCGGCGGTCGCGGGCGGGAACGCGCCGCCCCCTCCCCCGCCGCCTCCGCCGCCTACCCCTTGACGACCCCGAGAGGGACCAGGCGCGCGACCCGCCGGGTCAGCCCCGCGCCCTCGGCGACGCGGACGACCTCTTCGACGTCCTTGTAGGCGCCGGGCGCTTCCTCGGTGACGCCTTCGCGCGTCGCCGAGCGGACCACGATCCCGCGCGAGGCCAGCGTGCGCGTGACCTCGTCGTACCGGAACGTCCGCGACGCCGCGTGCCGGCTCAGGCGGCGGCCGGCGCCGTGGCAGGACGAACCGAACGAGCGTTCGATCGCGGTGGGGAGCCCGGCCAGGACGTAGCTCGCCGTCCCCATGTCGCCGGGGATCAGGACCGGCTGACCGAACGACCGGTACGGGGCCGGCACCTCGTCGCGGCCGGCCGGGAACGCGCGCGTCGCGCCCTTGCGATGTACGAGGAGCTTCGCCCGGGTGCCGTCCACGGCGTGCTCCTCCACCTTCGCCATGTTGTGGGCGATGTCGTAGACGACCGAGAGATCGAGCTCCTCGTCCGGCCGCTCGAAGACGGCGGAGAATGCCCGGCGGACCCCGTGCGTGATCGCCTGGCGATTCGCCCAGGCGAAGTTCGCCCCCGCGGCCATCGCGGCCAGGTAGCGCTGGCCGTCGTCGGACGCGACCGGCGCGCACGAGAGCTGCCGGTCGACGAGCGTGACGCCCTCCTCGGTGAGCCGACGATCCATGCGCTGGATGAAGTCGGTCGCCACCTGGTGGCCGAGCCCGCGCGAACCCGTGTGGAGCATCACGACGACCCGGTCGGTCGCGAGGCCGAGGACGTGGGCGAACTCGGGGTACGGCAACGCGTCGACGCGCTGGACCTCGAGGAAATGGTTCCCCGAGCCGAGGGTGCCGAGCTGCTTCAGCCCGCGCTTACGGGCGCTGTCGGAAACCTCGTGGGGATCCGCGGTTGTGAGCCGGCCCTCCTCCTCCTGCATCGGCAGATCCTCCGGCCGACCCATCCCGTGCGCGACGGCCCACGCCGCGCCCCCGGCGAGGACCTCGTCGATCTCGGACCGCTGGAGCGGATGGCCCCCCTGGGAGCCGACCCCCGACGGAACCTCCCGGTAGAGGCGTTCGATCAGGGCCCCGAGCCGGGGCCGGACCTCGTCGGCGGTGAGGTTCGTCCGGATCAGCCGGACCCCGCAGTTGATGTCGTAGCCGATCCCGCCGGGCGAGACGATCCCCTCCGCGAGGTCGAACGCGGCGACCCCGCCGACGGGAAAGCCGTAGCCGAAATGGATGTCCGGCATCGCGAGCGCGAACCGCTGGATCCCGGGGAGGGTGGCGACGTTCGCGAGCTGCTGGAGCGAGGGATCGCCCTCGACGCCCGCGAGGAGCGCCGGGTCCGAGAAGAGGACCCCGGGCACGCGCATCCCGGCCGCCTCGTCGCGGGGGATCTCGTACGTGAACTCGTCCCGCGGGACGAGGGAAGGAATGCTCGGCACGGGGGCGCGCCAGCCCGGCCGGCTATTTAGAAGCTGACGCGCCCGCCGCTCGCGTGGGTCCAAAAACAAAAGTACGCCGAAGCCCTAGTAGCTGGTCCCGGAACGTGAACGCCCGCACGTGGATATCGCTCGTCAATCTGGTGGCGATCGTGGTTGCCTTCGCGGTGCTCTTTGAGCTGCCGCAGTACGCCGGGTATGCCTTCTACGGTCTTCTCGGCTGGATCCTGATCAGCTTCCTCCTCCTCTACGCCTTCCGGGTGGGGAGGACCTCCCCCGCCACCGGCGCGCAGCTCGGGACCGCCAGCCCGGCGGGCGCCGCCGCGGGACCGGGCGGGACCGCGCTTCCCTCGACCGGGGGGAGCGGCGCGCAGACTTCGGTCGACTTCTGCATCTACTGCGGGACGACGCTCCCGATCGCCGCCGCGGTGTGTCCGACGTGCGGACACTCGGTCCGCCCGGTGTAGGTCGATCCGCTCAGGAGGTCCCGGTAGGGACCACGTACAGCATCGCCTCGCGGGCGCGGACGTTGCCCCCCGCCGACACCCGCAGGTCCCGTACGGTCCCGTCGGCCGGACTCGCGATCTCGTTGACCATCTTCATCGCCTCGATCCGGAGCAGCACGTCGCCCTTGCGGACCGCGGCTCCCTCCCGGACTCGGACCTCGACGACCTTCCCGGGCATCGGCGGATAGACCGGGACGCCGCCGGCGACCCCCGCGGCGACGCGCGGAGCCGCGTCGGCTCCGGGGCGCGCGGTCGGCGGCGGGGCCGCGGACGCCGGGCCCGAGCTCGTCGTGAGCGCGACCTTCCAGCGCTCGCCGCCGACGTCGACCGGCCCGGGCGGCTGGGCGAATCCCTCGGGCCAGTGGTCGACGACGATCCGCTCCCCGGCGACCTCGAGCTCGACCCGGGTGGGCCCGTTCGCGAGGACCTTGACCGGTACCGCCGTGCCGTCGATCGTGACCGAGGAGAGGTCGGGCGCGACCTCGACCGGGTCGGACCTACCGCCGCGCTCGATCGTGACGCGCATCGATCCACCTCCGCTGCGACTGCAGCCGTGCGCGCCCCTCGTGCGCCCACGGGCTCGGGCCGCTCGTCGCGCTCGGCGGACGAGGGGCGACGGACGGCTTCGGCGCCCGGAGCGCGGCGACGACGCCGAGCGCGGCCGACATGACCACGTCCGGGGTCAGTCCCGCGTCGTGCGCCCGGCGGTACGCGGTGTAGACCGCCGGGAACAGCGCGAACGAGAGCGCCTCGGCCTCGTCCGCGGCCGGGTAGACCGCGCGGGCGTCGTGGAGCGCCTTCTCGAACTCCGGGGCCAGGAGGTCGGCCGGTCGGCCGGTGATCGCCGGCGCGCTCGCGGTGACCTCGCCGAACAGCGTGGCGTCGATCGGCGCCGGGGGCGTCCCGTAGAGCCCGCGGACGTAGTCGCGGACCTCCTGGGTGATCTGAGCGTACCGCCGGCCCGTGAGGACGTTGATGACCGCCTGGATCCCGACGATCTGGCTCGTGGGGGTGACGAGGGGCGGATAGCCCAGGTCGGCGCGCACCCGCGGCACCTCGGCGAGCACCTCGGGCAGGCGGCCGAGCGCGTCCTGCTCGGAGAGCTGGCTCAGAAGGTTCGAGAGCATCCCGCCCGGGATCTGGTGGGTGAGGATCCCCGGATCGGTCTGGAGCGAGCGCAGGTTGAGCAGCGGGCGGTAGCGGTCGAGCACGGTCTGGAAGTACGCCGAGAGCTCGGCCAGCGCGCCGAGGTCGAGCCGCGCGTCGAGCTCGCTGCCGTGGAACGCGCCGACGAGCGTCTCGGTCGGCGGCTGGCTCGTACCGCCCGAGAACGGGCTCAGCGCGCTGTCCACGGCGACCGCCCCCGCCTCGGCGACGGCGAGGCACGTCATCGCGGACATCCCGCTCGAGGAGTGGGTGTGGACGACGACCGGGAGCCCGAGCTCCTGGCGGAGCGCCCGGACGAGCTCGGCGCCCTCGCCGGGCGGGAGGAACCCGGCCATGTCCTTGATGCAGATCTCATCCGATCCCATCTCGGCCAGGCGACGGCCGAGCGCGACGAACGCCGCCCGGGTGTGGACCGGCGACTGCGTGTAGCAGATCGTGCCCTGGGCGCGGGCGCCCGCGCGCTTCACCGCGTCGAGCGCGACCTCCATGTTCCGGGGATCGTTGAGCGCGTCGAACACCCGGAAGATGTCGATCCCCTGGCGCGCCGATTCGGCGACGAACTTGCGGACCACGTCGTCGGCGTAGTGCCGGTAGCCGACCAAGTTCTGGCCCCGCAGGAGCATCTGGAGCGGGGTCTTCGGCATCGCGCGCTTGAGCGCGCGCAGGCGCTCCCACGGGTCCTCGTGGAGGAAGCGCAGGCAGACGTCGTACGTCGCGCCGCCCCACATCTCGATCGAACGGTAGCCGATCGCGTCGAGGCGTTCGGCGGCCGGCAGCATGTCCCGGGTGCGCATCCGCGTCGCGATCAGCGACTGGTGGCCGTCGCGCAGCACCGTCTCGGTGATCCCGACCATCGGATCGATCCTCGGCTTCCTACAGGGGGAGGTTACCGTGCTTGCGCGCGGGCCGGTCGTCGCGCTTCGAGGCGAGGATCGCGAGGCCGGCGACGAGCCGGGCCCGGGTCTCGACCGGGTCGATCACGTCGTCGACGTAGCCGCGCTCCGCCGCCAGGTACGGGTTCAGGAACTCGCGGCGATACTCGCCGGCGAGCCGCGCGCGCAGCGCGTCCTGCTCGGCCCCCTTCGCCGCGTCGAGCTCGCGCCGGAAGAGGATGTTGACCGCGCCCTCGGCGCCCATCACCGCGATCTCGGCGGTCGGCCAGGCGAGGTTCAGGTCGCCGCCGAGGTGCTTCGAGCACATGACGTCGTACGCGCCGCCGTAGGCCTTGCGCAGGATCACGGTCAAGAGCGGGACCGTCGCCTCGGCGTAGGCGTAGAGGAGCTTCGCGCCGTGGCGGATGATCCCGCCGTGCTCCTGGGCGGTCCCGGGAAGGAATCCGGGGACGTCGACGAACGTGACGAGGGGCAGGTTGAACGCGTCGCAGAACCGAACGAACCTCGCGCCCTTCGTCGAGGCGTTGATGTCGAGCGTCCCGGCGAGCGACGCCGGGTTGTTCGCGACGACCCCGACCGGCGAGCCGGCGAGGCGCGCGAACCCGACGACGAGGTTCGTCGCCCAGTCCCGCTGGACCTCGAGGAACGAGTCGACGTCGAGCACCCGGTCGATCACGCCGTGGACGTCGTATGGGGCGTTGGTTTCCTCGGGGATCAGCCGGGCGAGCTCGGCCGCGGCGGAGTCGGGAGGCGCGGCCGCCGGGGCGACCGGCGGCTCCTCGAGGTTGTTGAGCGGCAGGTAGGTGAGGAGCCGGCGCACGAGCGCAATCGCGTCGGCGTCCGACGCCGCGGTGAAATGCGAAACGCCGCTCGTCGTCGCGTGCGCCTCGGCGCCCCCGAGCGCCTCCATCGTGACCTCCTCGCCGGTGACCGCGCGGACGACGTCCGGCCCGGTGATGAACATCTCGCCCGTCCCGCGGGCCATGATCACGAAGTCCGTGATGGCGGGCGAGTAGACCGCGCCGCCGGCGCAGGGACCCAGGATGAGCGACAGCTGCGGGACGACGCCCGAGAGGAGGACGTTCCGGTAGAACACCTCGCCGTACCCGCCGAGGCTCATCACGCCCTCCTGGATGCGGGCGCCGCCCGAGTCGTTGAGCCCGACGATCGGGACGCCGGCCTTGCGGGCGGTCTCCATGATCTTGACGATCTTCATCGCGTGCGCCTCGCCGAGCGCCCCGCCGAACACCGTCGCGTCCTGCGCGAACGCGCAGACCGGCCGGCCGTCGATCTCGCCCCAGCCGGTCGCGACCCCGTCGCCGGGGATCCGCCGCTCGTCGAGGCCGAACTTGTCGACCCGATGGGTCACGTAGGCGTCGATCTCGGTGAACGTGCCGGGATCGAACAGTCGCTCGAGCCGCTCGCGCGCGGTGAGCTTGCCCGCGGCGCGGTGGCGCGCCACGCGCTCGGCCCCGCCGCCCTCGCGGGTCGCCCGCTTGAGGACGTTCCATCGGTCGAAGGACTCGCTCATGCCCCCTCGTCCACGCGAAGGTCGCCCGCTCTTATCGCCACCCGTGCCCCCCGGTCCTCCACCAGGAGCTCTCCCTCGTCGCCCAGCCCGACGATCCGGCCCACGGGCCGGCCATCGACCGAAGCGGGTCGGCCCACGCCCCAGAGCCACTCCCGGCACAATCCCCGGGCGATCGTCGCCCCCGTCGTCGTGGCGATCGAACGGGCCGCCTCCTCCACCGCGGCCACCGTCATCGCCTCGACGTCCGAAGGTCCCAGATCGACGGCGGACTCCTCCCGCAGGGTCGCCACGGACCCGCGCAGGGACTCCGGGAAATCGTGGGGCGCCGTCGCGACATTGAGCCCGACGCCGGCCACCGCCGCCGCGCCGAGCCGCGGCGAGGCGATCCGGTCGACGAGGATCCCCCCCAGCTTCCGGGCGGGGCGTCGCGAGGTGGCGAGGAGATCGTTCGGCCACTTCACGCCGAGCGGCACGCGGAACCGGCGGTGGAGCGCGCGCGCGAGGTACGCCCCGATCGCGATCGGCAGCAACGAGGCGTGCTCGTCGGGGGACGCGACGACCACCGAGACGTAGAGTCCGCCGACCGGCGACGCCCACGCGTGGTCGGACCGGCCGCGGGCGGCCGTCTGCCGGCGGGCGACCACCGAGGTCCCGGCCTCGGCCCCCGCGCGGGCGAGGGCGATCGCCCGGTCCTGCGTCGAACGGAGGGCGTCGTACGACTCGCGCCCCCCGGTCATCGACCCCCCCGGGCGGTCGCGAGCGGCGGGTTCCGTAAAGGTTTTGGTTCGCCCGTCCCGAGCGGTCCCGTTCCATGAGCTCGGTCGTCGACCTCCTGCGGGGCGTCGGGCGCGAGGCCGAGCCCCAGATCCAGCAGCAGCTCCACGGCTTCTTCGGCGGGATGATCCGGCACTACCTGCCGCAGACGTGGGTCTTCCGGACCGAGCGGGAGACCGCGTCGTTCCACGTGGACGCGGCCGGCAAGGTATCGGTGAATCCGGGCGCGGTCGAGCCGGCGGACGTGACGATCGAGGTCGGCGACGAGCGCCTGCGCACGGCGCTCACGACGCGCCGGCGCGACGCGAACGTGCCCGGCTCGCTGAAGGTGATCCCGCACACCGCCAAGGGGCGGGCCGCGTTCGACTACCTGCGCGGCCGCCTCGGCCTCTGAGACCCGCGCTAGCGGAGCTCGCGCAGGCGGTGCACCATCTTGATCGCGGCGCGCACCGCGTTCCCGGCGTTCTCGATCCGGTCCTGCGCCTGGAGGCGCGTCTCGCCCGGCCCCGAGATCCCGAGCCCGACGGGCTTGCCGTACTCGACCGCGAGGTCCGCGAGCTTGCGCGCAGCCTGATGCATCACGACCTCGTCGTGGTCGGTCTCCCCCTCGATCACCGCGCCGAGCGCGACCGCGGCGTCGACGTCCGGCTTTTCCAGCAGCA
>Ga0187782_10004244_pt1 | contig 10733 bp, 12 predicted proteins | sample 0715_SJ02_MP15_2_FD_132454 | JGI IMG/M metagenome (GOLD analysis project Ga0187782, IMG submission 132454) | Tropical peat soil microbial communities from peatlands in Department of Meta, Colombia - 0715_SJ02_MP15_20_MG | ecosystem: Environmental > Terrestrial > Soil > Wetlands > Peat | place...
GAAGTTGGCAAAAACACCGGACCGTTGGATACTCCACCCGTTGTTTACGGAAAGGATCGGGGATGGCGCTGCACATCTGGCCCGCCAGGCGGTACAACATTTTCCGTTTCTTGATGCCTGCATTCGCACCGACCCGGGATGGCAGGAGCGTGAAGAGGTTGCCCAGGTAACCCTTTCCCTTCTCGCGGCGTGCCTGCAGATGTGCGAGACCCAGATCCATTCATTTTCGACCCGGGCAGTGGCTCAGGCCGTGCGACCAATCCGGCTGCCGGTTGCAGTAACCTGGACATTTTTAGGATCCGATAAACGGAGACTTACGATCTAAACGATCCGGGGACAGCATATCCAGAAAGAGAAGGACGAAAAACCGATGGGATCCGTTTTTGTATCACCCTTAAACTGGGGTCTTGGTCATGCGTCGCGGGATCTGCCTATTATCCGCGAGCTGCTCCGCCACGGTCATGAGGTCACTGTTGGCGCCAGTGGAAATGCTCTTGCTTTTCTCAAAAGAGAATGCCCGGAATGCAGATTTATCCCATTCGAGGATTACCCGATTCCGCACAACAACGGCAGGATCTTTTTGCCAACGTATACAGCCTATATCCCCACTCTTATCAACGCGTACATTTCGGAGCGTAAAAAGGCAGAAAAAATTTTTTCCCAAAATACATTCGATCTCATCGTCAGTGATTCACGTTCCGGTGTTTTTTCCGAAAAGGTCCCTTCGATCCAGATCACCCATCAGCTGCACCAGAGCCTCCCCCTGATTGCGTGGCCGCTTGAATTGCTGGGAGTATACATACAGGCAGATGCATTCTCCAAGTTTACCCGGATCGTTGTACCGGATAATCTTCCGGACCAGGCGGCACTTGCAGGAAAGTTGTCCCGCACTACTTTTGTCCCCGCACTTCGTGACAGAGTATATTATTGCGGGATACTGGCCAGCGTAAAAAAAGAGCCGGTGAAAAAGGACATTGACTATCTTATTGTCATCTCCGGCATGGAGCCCCAGCGGACTGCGCTTGAAAAGATCTTACTACGGCAGGTATCCCAACTCCCCGGAAAGAAAGTGGTTTTGCTCGGAAAACCCTCAATTGACCACAAAAAAGCCCTGGACAACAATACAGAGGTCTATTCGTTCATTCCCGGCGAGGAAAAATCCCGGCTCATGTCGCGGGCGCGGTTTATTATCTGTCGATCCGGGTATACCACGATGATGGATCTCGCTGAGGCGGGGGTGAAAAACGGGCTCTTTATCCCGACACCCGGACAATGGGAGCAGGAGTACCTCTCCCGGTACTATGAACACGAAGGATGGTTTTTCTCCCGGGGTCAGTACGGGCTCAGGCTTACCCGCGATGTGGCCCGGGCTGACGGATTTTCCGGTTTTCCCGCAATGCCGACAACAGAAAAGAACGTCCACCGGCTGTACCGGGACGTATTTTCAGATTATCTCTAGCCAGGGAATGATTATCCTATGCGGACTCAGACTCATGAATTGAACATTCAGGAACAGGGCAGCGGAGAGCCGGTTGTCGTTGTAGCCCGGACAATGGATAAACTTGCCCTTACCTGGAGCATAGGTATAGGTATCGGTTATGTTTTCTTAGTCTCGTTGATCTGCTGGATCGGGTATCGGTGTTTTCTTCTCTATCATGCCGGCCTTTCCGGAAATTACCCTTTCATTACCACGGAAATCGGGACAGACCTGCTGATCATTGCAGCATATTTTGGTATCGCAATTGTCCTCAGGAAAATGGGATATCTCTAATAACGGATAGCTGAGAGGAGGCAAATATATATTTTTTCACCAAATCTATATAGTTTGAAGACAAAATACTGATTGGAAGAACGCAAGCATTCCTCTTCCCGGAGTGAGTACCGTGATCAGTTCATACCGGATCCATCAGGAACAGATAAAAAAAGTCGAGGAAAGTCTGAGAGCACCCTACCGGCGTACCGGGGCAGAACCGGGCGTGCACGAGATCTCCGGTCGGGCGACGGTACTGGCAAAGCAACCGGTTGTACGAGGTACCGGCCAGCGCCGGCAGCTGAGATTCCGTGACGAAGATAGCAAACGTTCCCGAAGTATACCCGGAGGGAGATATGCATTCACACCAAAGTCCCCGAATCTGCCGCCACCCCCGGTTCCTGCGATGAGATGCGTGCAGTGCAATTCCCGGATTTACGAGATGGATTACCTGTATACAAAAAAGACCGGCTTATGCATCCCCTGCTGGGAAGAACAGGAGGCCTGACATGGCGATAAAAAAGAAGAAAGCCAAAAAAGTCCCGGTCTTTTCTGCACGGCGGCAATCACTTCCCGATCCGGTCAGAGCCGGTACATCCGCTGAAGGCTTCATCGACAGGATAAAAGCATATTTTACACCTGGCAAAACTGCCACGACGTGACCCGCAAAATAACCCGGGCTGAAACACAAAATCAACGGAAGAAGGGAGGATCCTCCCCCCCATTTATCCCAAAAGTATATCCCCCGGATTGATCAGGAATGTTTAACGGGAAAAGATTTTTTATTTTCCGGATTTCCGGCGCAGGGACTGATCTTCTTCTACAATATAATTAATTACGTTCTCAGAGATATCCGCGGAGTATTCCCCGGCCCTGCGGATGCTCTCAGATATGTATCCTATGGAAATGGCAGCCATGGTCTCCTGCTTGAACGCCATGTTGCTGATGTCCCCGCACATATGTTCCAGTGCAGAGACGGATTCGATGGTCTTATGGGCCTCCCGTATGTCCGCATTAAAAAACGAGATGATGCTCTTGTCAAAGATCTGCATGGACAGGACACTGGCCTTTTTAAGTGCCGCGACAATTTTTGGATCGAGATCTGCATCCAGCACCGGCTGGGCATTCTCTGCGATCCTTACCGCGTGATCCCCGATCCGCTCGATGATCTTGCTGATCAGGTGGTAATACATGGCCATGCCCACCGGAACTTCCATCTTACGGGACAGGGAGGGATTCTGCATGATCATATTGGTCTGGCGGGCGATCAGCCAGTTAAGCCGGTCCGAGTCCATGTCCCGGTTGATCACATCCCCCGCAAGGGTATGGTTGTGCGTTTCGAGTGCAGTGATCGCGTCTTCATGCATGTTTCTCACGATCACAAACATCCTCTTGATGGTGTTGTCAAAGGGCATCTCGGCGGGATTGAGGAGATCCTTTATCGTGATGAGAATATCAGTTTCCTCTACAACTTCCTGACCGATGGTCATCTGGGTGAAGTCCCGCACAACGGTCCGGACAAACGGGGGAAATCGCTGCTTTGAGCTGATCCGGATTGTGGTAAACCCGGTGATGTATGTCCCAATCAGGATCCGGAAGAGAAACGAAGGGTCAGTAATATGCCCGATATCGATCTCCTTGACCCGCTGGACCGGCTCATCGGTGGTCTTTTTCGTGACAAGGAGCGTGCCATCCGGCTGCGTAATCAATCCGACGGGATCGTTCTTCTTGATCCGCATTTCCTGAACCCAATCCTTTGGCAGCGTAACAACAAACGATGACCCACCGGTCATCTGGACCCGACGAATTTCCATCCTGATTTCACCTCATTAATAGAGTAATATGATAAATATGCGCAACTCTGTTTTCTTTTTCTTCGTATATATAACTGCATAGTTTATGTCGAAAAACTGTATATGAATTTAAGATAATAGTCCGGTGAAATATCAAAAAGCGGTGAATACGTGAGGGCGGATACGAGAAATCAGACAGTTATTTTTGTCTGCTCTTTTAATTCAGTCAGATCACCCATTGCGGAGGGATTTCTCCAGGGAAGAGGTACAGGAAAATACAGCGTTTGTTCTGCCGGGATCGCACCGATCCGGGTGCGGCCGGGTGCGATCAGGGTCATGCAGGAGATTAACATAGACATCACTGCCCATATCCCCGCTTCCATCTACCAGTACCGCAATCAGGAATTCGATTATGTGGTCACTCTCTGCGATAATATCCGCACTACTACTGAAGAAGTCCTGAAGGGAGGAGAGAGATTCATCCACCGGAATTTTGTCAGCCCCTCCGAGATTGGGAGATCACCGGAGGATGCACTCCGGGACTACCGGGAGGTACGTGACGAGATCGGGCTCTGGATCGAAGAAACCTTTCCGCAACCCCTGCAGGATCCCCCCAAAGGTACCAGGACGGATAGCCCGGACCGGGCCACAAACCAGCAGCACATATTCCGATGAGGATCACCGTAATGACGATTCAGTGCCAGGCCAGGATCAGGGTGCGGGAATGACCTATACCTCATCATCGAACATGCTCAACCTGGACGGTCCGCTTATCCAGATATTTCTTGGATTTCTTCTTGCAATAATCGGATGTGTCATCATGATAAGCGCACCGGAATATTCCGAAGTCTCTTACCTGTTTTTCCTTATTGCCGGAGTACTGGTAGCTCTCTCCATGATCTTCCTTGCAAGTGCCTGAAAACAACAATAGAGGTTTTCAAATAAATATATACATTTGAAAAATAACTATGATGATAGTGCCCGGGAATAATCCCGACATCAACCAATGCGCAAATGCCGGGAGCCGACAACCGAACGTATCGTACACGTGAGAATTATGTATCGGCTGACATCGAAACTGACAACGAATCCGATAAACCAGAGCGGTTTGATCGCTGGCGCGATAGGAGGGGAGTCCATCGTTCTTGTGGTACTGGTCAACACCATTCTCCTCAGGGTTTTCGCAGAGGGAAATCTCCCCCCAACCGATATGAAGGTTGTTACATGGAATGCCACGTATCCGTTTCTCATCATAGCCATCTTCGAGGGGTGGGGCGTGTTTGCGGCCTGGCTTGCCTCTTCATCAATGAAAACCAGAAACGAGGCCTTCATTGCAGGGTTTATCTCCGGCATCATGATAGGGATCCTTCTTGAGGTCATGTGGGTGGCACAGCTTGCCAGCCTAGTCGTCCATCAGATTATCCCCTATACCGGAAGTATAGCTGGATTTGGATATGGAAATGTATTTGTCACTGTCGCAGCCCTCATTCTTTTTGTGCTCCTGGGAGGGATCCTTTCCGGCTTCGGGTCATATATTTTCTACCTCTTCAAATTGTCACCGGGGGAGAAGGCAACAGAGTAACCTGGACCCACAGGAGGACCTCCCGGCTGTAAGAACACCCGATTTGAGCGTGGCCGTCGCGGTTGCCGCCTGAAAAATATATAGAAATTATTTTAAGTATATACTACAAGTACAAACTATGTGCTTATGTCTCCAGCCCTACCGGCACAATACCCGGTGCTGCCCTGAAGATCAGGCGCCACCCGGGGAGACCGGGCAGGCAGTGCCCGATATGGCACCAAAGGGTGCCGACATGATGACGGACAACCGTGGCCTTACCTACATGGCGGTAAGGAACTGCGATCTCGAGCGGTTCAGCGCGAAGTGATGCGGGAATGATATCCATGGATTGCCAGACAAAATCTCCTGATGTGCTACCTGGGCACACTTCGCCCGTACCAGTGCCATTTCACACAGGCAGGGGTATTCCCGGGCCAATCCATCCCGATGACCTGAAGGGCCTGCGCGAGTGGATTTACGCAAAACAGGTTGATGAGAGGAAAACCGGAAAGAACGGCCCCCGTATGTATTCCGCCCCCTGGCGGATAGGGTAACAACGGAAAACCACGCACGGATACATTCCGGCATGTTTAAAAAAGTCTGTGGGGGATTTGCGTGGTGCAAATCAATGAAACGCCTCAAGAAGATTCCTCTTCTTGATACTCTATAATTTGTATCATATCTCTATAAATATGTTCCGATAGCCATGACCGCAGAAACGGAGAGTTTTGATAAGTTTTTTGAGACATACAAGCGTTTCTGCTATACATTCGGCCGCTCCTTTGATCGCAACCCGAATCGGGATATCATCAAACTAATCTATCAGGCAGATCTGGAGATGACGCCGGGAATGTTCACCTCTCTCTGGATTATGACAACGATCCTTGTCGGATTCGTTATGGTATTGGTCGCCTCAGTGATCTTCCTGCTCCCCCAGAGTCCGTTTGCGATACCCGGTCCCGCCCCGTATATCCTGCTCTTTGCCCTGATTGGCTCGGCGGCAATTGCCATTGGCTTTCCCTTCTATCTGCAAAACCAAATCGAAAATAAAAAACGGGATATTGATACCCAGATTCCCTATGCCCTTGCCTTCATGTCGATCCTTGCCAGTTCGGGAGCAACCCCGCTTGACATCATCAGGAGAATTGCGCGGGAAGACTACGGCCAGATCTCAAACGAGTTCCGCAAGGTACTCTTCCGCGTGGATGTTCTCGGAGAGGATGTGGTCACCGCGATGAACGGCCTTGTACAGAATACACCCTCCGATCTGTTCCGGGACATCTGCATTGATTTAACCAACATTATCTATGGAGGGGGTGGGCTGAAGTCCTACCTGGAAACAAAATCAAAGGAGCTCATGGCCATCCGGCGCCAGACGTACAAGGAGTTCGTGGAGTCCCTTGCCGTATTCGGCGAGGGATACCTTGGGGGCGTGGTGATGACCATCACTCTCGCCATTTTGGGGGTCGTGATCTCCGGGGCGCTGGGTATCCAGCTCGGTCCGTTCTCGGCCCACGACATGTTCAATTACCTGATCTACCTGATGATACCGCTCATCAACGTGATCTTTTTGCAGATGCTCGCCGTGAAATACTCAACAAATCCCTGATCCGCCATGTCCACTCCTCCAAAGAATATCCCTGCACGAAGCAAGAAAGAGGAACTCCATGAGCTTATCGAGCGGATACGGATCAAGTACAACCCGCCAAGGGAACTCTTCACGGTGGCCATTCCGGTTGCGATAGCCCTGCTGGTTGTCCTGACCGCATTTCTGATGGGATATACCCTCCATACCACCACAAAACAGCAGGCATCCACCGCAACAAGTGACAAGGAAAAAGCCCTGCAGGCCTACCTCGCACAGATGAATGAGGGAGGAGGCAATGTTACCGGAGCTGCTGCTACCCCGTCGACGCCTGCAGCACCGGCCATGGGGCTTGATGAGGTGATGGTCTTTGCCCTGATCATCGCCATCCTCCCCTACTCTATCGATATTACGCTCCAAAAACGGGCAACGCGGAAAAAGGAGGAACTCTATACCGAGTTCCTTTTCAAGCTCTCCGAACTGATGCGGGGTGGGCTTGACCCCATCAAGGCAGTAAAAGAGCTCTCAAAGACAGACCTGGGCGTCCTGACCCCGCACATCCGTATCGCCTCGATATCAATGATGTACGGAAAATCCTTTGAGGAAGCGATGAAGGCGATGGCCCAGTCGCTCCATTCCGACCTGATCACCCGGTATACCATGCTCGTTGTCCAGGCATCGTACTCCGGTGGGTCGGTAGCCGATCTGATCCTCAAAGCATCCGAGGACATGCGGAGCATCATCTCTATCGAACGGGAGAAAGAGGGGAATCTGCACCAGTACGTGATGATCTTCTACTTTGCGCAGGCAATTATTATTTTTATTATTTATATCCTGACGACCAGCCTGCTGCCATTTGTGGAGCAGCTGGGCGCAACCCAGATGTTTGGCAAGACAGACATTGCGAATATTGATTTTGCCCGGGGATTTTTCCACATGATCATCCTCAATTCCATATTCGGGGGCCTGATCATCGGGAAGATCAGCGAGGGGGAGGCACGCTACGGCCTTAAGCACGTGGTGGTTCTCGTTGCCGTAGGATATATTGCATCTGCACTCTTCATCTTACCCCCACCGGTTGAGCAGATTGGCCCTAAGATCAATATCACTATTGTTTCCGGGGGTGATCAGATCGGTTATCCAAATCTCCCTCTCAAAGATCCCATCATTTTCGAAATCACCGATACAAGCGGTAATCCGGTAAACAGCACTCAGGTCCAGTTTAGTATTTCGCCAAGTGGAAGCGTGAATCCCACAACGGATACATCGGATAATAACGGGATTGTTCAGGTAAAGCCGGTAATGGGTCCGGATGCAGGGACATATATGATTGCAGCAAAAGCGAACGGAATGACCGTGACAGTACCGGTAACAGTTGGCGCCAACGGCGGGTGATTTTCATGTTAAAAACAGTTTGGATGAAATGTATAAAAGCGGCATGTTTGCTTATATTGATCATGGTGTGCGGCTGTACGATACCCTCATCGGATTCAGCACTGAACAAAACAAGCGTATCCCTGCCTGATCCTAAAACGGGCGTTTATAATTGGGCAGATGCTATAAACAATAAGGATCTTCCAAGACTTTACGATCTTGAGCCGGATTTTATCAGACAGAATGTTTCATTCGATCAATTCGCGGGCGTTAATGTCGGTAATTCATTCATAAGTCCCAATTCTACCCTGACGAGTGTTGAGATCCTGAATGAAACAAGTAATGCCACAACAGCAAACCTCATTGTAGTGGTGTACTGGCAGGGGCCAATCTCCACCAATTCGACAAAAATGCAGACATTGCCCATATATTTTAAAGTCGAAGAATTTTACGAGGACAACGAGTGGAAGGTCTGGATGGAACCATGGCAATAAAATTTTTTTAAAAAAGATTTCACAGGTATATGGGAATAATCAGTTCCCCTGCACAAAGTGGTGGCATTTGGGACAGACCCAGCCGACTGGCTGCATTTCGCCCTGCTCCGGGGAAAATGCCTGGATCATGGGTGTGCCGCACGGGCAGAGCGGCCTGTTTCCTGCTGCCTGCTGTTCCATAAACCGGTCGAACCGGCGCTTCTTATACAGGGCGCTCTCTATGCCGGCAAACAGTTCACGGGTGTTGATCGGTTTGACCAGGTACCCGCTTGCCTCGGTCTGGACAACACGCCGGATCGTCTCGTCGTCGCTGTAGGCGGTAAGAAAAATGATCGGTATCCCGAAACGACCCTTGATCTTCTGGGCAGCCTCGATCCCGTCCATCTCCCCCTGGAGGCGGATATCCATGAGCACCACATCCGGCTGACGTTCTACGGTCAGGGCCATTGCCTCCTCCCCGTTCATGGCAATACCGACCACCGAGTATCCAATCCTCCGAAGCGTCTCCTCCAGGGTCATGGCCACCAGTCCTTCGTCTTCCACAATCAGGACTTTTTTTTCTGCAGAGCTCGCAGGGTTTTTCATCATGGTTACAGCAGGTACATCTTTTGGCAGGGGACTATATTTAGTTGTCTTTAATATAGAGATTGACTTAAACATATTTAGTGATCTCATGAGCACTCCGATCCCCCCAGGCCCGGGACAGACGAATGGAGTTAACCCGTTCGTACAGATTCCCGAAGATCCCGGGGCAATGCGTCTTCTGATCGTTCTTATCGCTGCTGCCACAATAGTCATCGGGGCCATCAGCCTGGCCCGGGGGATCGGAGATCTTTATCCATTCCTCTTCCTGCTGCCCATCGTGATGACAGCATATTTCTTTCCCCGGTACGGGATCGCTGCTTCCATAGTGATGGGGCTCGCGCTCATCCTGCTCAACATCATCTTTGTGGGGAACAACCTGCACGTACTCTCGCTTGCATGCTTTACGTTTGCGGTATTTCTCGGGATCGGGGGAATCATCACCATGCTCTCGGAAAATATCGCCGGACTCAAAAAAAGGTACCAAGATATCTTCGCGATGTCCGAGGCCGGAATGATCATCTTTGATAAGGAATCCGGGAAAATAACCGAGGCAAACCCCAGTTTCCTGACACCACTTGGCTATATCTCCCTCAGATCCGGCATTCCCCTGTTCTCCGACATATTTGAACGCCAGGAGCAGTACCGGGATCTGGTCCGGGACGTGGTTGCGACAGGGAGGATTACCGACCGGAAGTACCTGCTGAAAAGTTCATCGGGAGACCTGCGCCAGTTCCAGGTTTCGGCCTGCACATTCTTCGGGCAGTTCATCCTGTGCACCTTTGCCGATATCACCGAGCGCAAGAAATACGAGGATACCCTGCGCCAGTCACTGGTGGAAAAAGAGATCCTGATCAAAGAGGTACATCACCGGGTCAAGAACAACATGCAGGTAATCATGAGCCTGCTCGAGCTTAATGCCCTCAAAGCGGAAAACGAGCGCGAACGATCCCAGTATGCCGAGATGCAGGGACGGGTTATGACCATGGCACTGATCCATGAAAAACTGTACCAGTCCCCGGTTGCCGGTTCGATCAACGCACAGGAATACTTCTCGGACCTTCTGAAAAATATCGTTTCTGCTTCGGCAACACCAGGTGTACGTTGTACAGTCAAGGCTTCCGGTATCTTTCTCGATATCGACCAGGCTATTCCCTGCGGCCTGATTATTAACGAACTTGCAACCAATTCACTGAAGTATGCATTCCGGGAGATCGCCGGGTCGGAGCTCAACCTTACTCTTGGAGCAGGCAGTGATGGGAGGTGTACGCTGGTATTTTTCGACAACGGTTCCGGTCTCCCCTCGACGTACAGGACAGCCGAATCAGAAACCCTGGGGATCCGGTTGATCCATATGCTGGTGCGGCAGCTTCAGGGTGAGATCCTCATGACAAACCATGAGGGAACACATGTCCGCATACTGTTCCCACACAACAGCCATGAATGTGAATCACATTCCAACACCTGTCCCCAGATCGCACAGACTACCATTTCCCGGTGGGCCTGATTTTGAGGAAACCCGGGAGCGACTTTTGTGTATAGGGTCTACACTCCCTGATGAAACTAACACCCAACCCTTTTCCGGAGGCGAAGC
>Ga0187782_10004246_pt1 | contig 10730 bp, 6 predicted proteins | sample 0715_SJ02_MP15_2_FD_132454 | JGI IMG/M metagenome (GOLD analysis project Ga0187782, IMG submission 132454) | Tropical peat soil microbial communities from peatlands in Department of Meta, Colombia - 0715_SJ02_MP15_20_MG | ecosystem: Environmental > Terrestrial > Soil > Wetlands > Peat | place...
AACTCGATCAGCCACGCAAGGCGCGCACGACAGTGGCGACGTCATTGTCCTGAAAGAGCCGGATGCCCGCCACTCCGGCTGCTCCCGCGCGCAGGCAAGATTCGGCATTTTGCATTGTCACTCCGCCCAGCGCCAGCACCGGAATCGTGGTACGGCAGGCTTCCCGCAACGCTTCCAGGCCGGATGCGGGCGCGTTTTTCTTTTCAAATACAGGAGCGAAGACGGCGAATGCAGCGTGGTTTGCCGCGGCCTGCTTCACCTCCTGAGCGGCGTGGCAGGACACGGCTATGAGTGGATTCTTCGCTGAGAGTTCGCGGGCAGGAGTGCCCGCGCCACATGAGCCTTCGTGGGGTGCGCCCGCACGTTGCCAGGCTGCTCGAACATCCTCGGGAGACACGTCGTCGGAACGAAGGTGAACGCCATCCGCTTGCACGGCCAAAGCGACATCCGTGCGCGAATTGATGAGCAATGCAGTTGCCGATTGCAAGCCGGTTGTCAGTTGATGGACGGCGCGCACGGCCTCGCGAGCCAGCATTTCCAGCTCTCGCGCAGGCAGGTCTTTTTCGCGAAGTTGAATGTAGTCAACGCCGCAGCTTGCGGCCTCGGCGATTTTATCGAGGAGGCGAATCTGGCGCGTGCGCTCATCTCCAGCGAATGCAGAGCGGTCGGTGATGTAGTAGAGGAGGCAGTTCTCCACCATGCGTTTTCAGCTGTCAGTTTAAGGCATTGGTCTACGGCCTGGTTTTCGCAATCTCGGGCAGAACTTCCCGCTCTTGTTGTTTCTTTGGCGTTCCGCCCAGATGGTGTTCCGTCAGGCCGTCGCGCAAGAAGGCAAAGGCATCCTCGGGCGTATCGACGAACCTGATCAGGTCAACGTCTTCGGCAGCAACCGTACCGGCATCGACAAAAGCCTGGAAGTTGATAATGCGGTTCCAGTATTCGCTGCCATAGATCACGACCAGAATTTTCTTGGCCAGCTTGTCGGTTTGGGCCAGCGTGAGAATCTCAAAGAGTTCGTCCATGGTGCCGAAACCTCCGGGAAAAATCACCAGGGCCTTGGCCAGATAAGCAAACCAGAATTTGCGCATAAAGAAGTAGTGAAACTCGAAATTCAGCTCGGGCGTGATGTAGTGGTTGGGGTACTGTTCGATGGGCAGGTTGATATTGAGGCCGATGGTTTTGCCTCCGGCCTCATGCGCGCCCAGATTGGCGGCTTCCATAATGCCGGGACCGCCCCCGGTGGTAACCACAAAGCGGTGACGGCGGGCGGGAATGTGAATGGACCATTCCGTCAGCAAATAAGCCAGGCGGCGAGCGTCCTCATAATAGCGGGCGGTGTCGAGCGCGGCCCGCGCCTGCTTCAGGTTCTTGCCATGTTCCGCGATACCTGCGTTCAGGGCGGTGGTTTCCGCCGCGCTCAGATTCTTTCTGGCTACGACGTGTCCCTCAAAGCGCGCCGATCCAAAAAAAACCACTGTGTCCTGAATCTGCGCGCGGCGAAAACGCGCCAGGGGTTCCTGGTATTCGGCCAGAATGCGCAGAATGCGGCCGTCGGGACTGTTGAGAAACGATTCGTTCTCGTAAGCCAGAGGCGCGGGTTTTTGCTTATTGGGCTTGTCAGTCATTTGCCGGACCCACGTTCGGTTGCCATCCTTCGCCGCTAGGATTGTTCATGATAGTGGAGGGCTTCCCAGAAGCCGATCCAAATGTCCAGCAACCCCAGCCCGCTGCATATTCCGCGAACGAACCCGCTTGAAACGAACGTGCGGAGCGCGGGAAACGACAGGAAAAGAGAGTTGTCCGTCCATTGGGGTGTCCAGGGGAGAATAACGAGCAAAACTCCGGCCACAGCGCTGATCAATACAAACAGAAAGATGGAAATGCGATGCAGCCAGCGGTGGAAACCACTTGGCTGATGCTCGGAAACCTCGGGAGAATCTACCAGCCTGGGGACGGTCTCCTGCAGCGGAGGAGTCGTGGCTTTGGAGGGTGCATCGGTTCCATCCTCCACTCGTACTCTCGACTCAGCGCTCACGGGACGCTCCGCAGCCCAGGGCGAAAAGAAGATCGACGGTGATCCGGAGACGAACGTGGACAGAACCCATCGGGTTATTTTACGACTTCAGGGGCTTGATGCGCTCGGCGACGTCGCGATAGTCAATGTTGCGGCCGTAAACCTCCATGAAATGCTTGAGAGCGGAGGGTTTGTCGCCGGCGGTCTCATAGGCGGCAGCCAGTTCATAGTGCAGCGCGGTACGCGCATCTTCATCAACACCAGGAGCGGTGAGAGCCTTGTCATACCAGCGGATGGCCGCCTGGGGCACGCCTTTATCGAGGAAGCATTGCGCCAGCCAGGTATAAGTCTGCATCGTCTGCGAAAACCTATGGCCGTGATCGACGGCCTGGCAGGTCTTCTGCAACTCGCCAATGGCTTCGTCGAGCAGGCCCATTTCGCGGAAAGCGATGCCGAGGTTATAGTGCGTTTCGGGATCCTCTTGCGCGGCATCGGAGCCGGCCTCGAGATCCTGTTTCAAATCTCCGAACATCTCCGCCAGGTCGATGCCAGCCTCGGCAACGGGCGAAGAAGCCGCGGCTTCTGCGCCGTAAACATCCGCGACTTGCGATTGAGGGAGCGGCACCATTTGCGATGAAATTGCGCTGGCGCCCGCGGACGCGGCAGCCGCGCGGGCCGCAAATGGGGGACTGACCTCCGGAGTCATCGCCGGTGTCGAAGTGGCGTCGTGCGCCGGAGTGGAAGCAATCTCGCCGTGAGCCTCAGAGGCGGCCCGATCAGCGGACTTACTGGCAGCGGTCGCAGAGCCTTTCAGGAAATCGTCACCCAGAGAGGCTTCCAAATCGGCGACAAAATCGCCCAGAGGCTGCACAGCTTCAGGAGCGGCCGAATCAGCGGCCGGCACGAGGTCGCTCTGAGCCTGCACGGGTTGGACGTTTGCCACGGATTCGACCGGCGCACTCTCCTCGGCAGGCGCAGCTTCGTGCGCCGGAGTTTCCGCGAGGAAGCCATCCTTCAGTGACGACTCGAGATCGGCAACGAACTCCTGAAGGTTGGCAGGTGGCGCCTCGGCGGCAGGTTCGGCCGCAGAGGACTCAACGGCGGCAGACTCTGCATGTATCTCTGCCGGCGCCGACTCCTGGAATATTGGTTCAACCGCTTGCAGTGTGGGTTCGGCGGAGATCTCCTCGACTGCCGGCTCTGAGACCGCCTCTGCCGCCGGCACTGGTTCGGCTGTAACGGCAAAGCCCGGATGCAAAGCAGCCTCGATTTCGGCTCGAAGAGCGTTCCGTGTGGGCTCATCGACGCTGGAAGGTGGCAGTTTCTCAAGAGCGGAGGCCGCCTGCTCAGGCATTCCGTGTTCGAGGTAGAAACGAATCTCCTCGATGGAGGCTGTTCCGGCATCGACTGTATCCGGCCCGAGTTTGCTCTCGTCGGCCGCCAGTACAGAGGCATCGTCACCCCCGTCAATAATCTCAATCTCCGCCGCTTCCGCCGGAGAGGCGTCAGCTTCGATGGTGAGGGCATCGTCCCACTCAGACGAGAGATCGATTTCCGCGGGAGTGGCTGCCGCTTCGGCGGAGGCGTTCGCATCGCTTCTGGCAACTTCGTTCTGGGAATCGCCGGCAGCGCTGACAATGGCAAGTTCGGTTTCCTCGGCAGGCTGCGGCTTGGCTGTGGGCCGGGGAGACGCACTGCCAGCCTCAGCTCCCGCCGCTACTGCGGCCCTGGCGGCGGGCGCGGGCATTGCCGCCGCTGCCGCCCGCTCTTCATAACGAGCCGCAAGCTCTCCGTAGCGGGTGGCCTCCTCGGCGTATCCCGCTTCGGAATAAACATTCTGCAAGGTGCGGCAGCAGACAGCCGCTTCCGCAAAGCGCGAGGCGCGAGTGTGCAGCGCCGCCAGCCGCTGATTGAGCCGCAGATCGGAAGGCGCCTGCGGCAACACCGTCATCAGCGGGTCCAGCGCTTTGGCCGGCATGTTGTAGGAGATGAAGAGTTCTGCATCGGTAAGCGCCGAGCGCACCGCCAGCGCCACGACATCGGAGTAATGCTGATGCACCGCGGGTGACGTCGCTTCCAGTTCATCGACGATTACGGCGGCTTCCTCTGCCGTAATCAACCCGGCTCCGGAGCCTCCCCCGATCTGGCTCACCACCTGCTGATAATTGCTCATGTGCAGGGGATTGCCCGGCTCCATGGTGGCCAGCCGGTGATACAGATCGCGGGCGCGCGGCAAGTTCCCGGATTGCACTGAGGCGTGCGCCAGCAGTTCGATCACTTCGGTGATGTGGGTCGTCTCTCCGGCTTTCTGGAAGAGATCGAGCAGTTTTTCCAGGCACGCGGAATTATCGCGCACATGGCCGATGACAGAATGCAGGTTTTTCAGAACCTTCTCGGAATCCTCGGCCAGCAGGCGCTCGGCATGTTGCTCATAGACCTGCAGCGCATTTTCGTATTGTCCGGCCTGCATCAGGGCATCAATGAAAGTCGAGATCGAGCCGAGATCGTTGTGAACGCTCAGCAGTTTGCCGGCCAGGGTGCCCGCGTCGGAAAGGCGGCCCGTCTTGAGATAGGCTTTCAGCAGATCGCGCAGGCCATCGGGGTTGGAATCCAGATCAGAGACCTTCTGCAAGACCGCGATGGCGGCTTCGGCATCGCCGCTTTCGAGCAGATTGCGGCCCTGAATGAGCAGCGCATAGCTGCTGCCGGGATCCAGCTTCAACATGCGCTGGAGAACTTCCTCCGCCGCGCTCAGCGCGCCCTTGGAGCGCAGGGTTTCCACCGTGGCGGAGAGTATCTGCCACGCGTCATTTTTCTTGCCCAGCCGCACGTAGACTTCCGCCAGCCGGATCCGCATGTTGGCATTTTCCGGATCCATTTCCAGTATTTTCTGGAAAATGCGGACTGCGCTGTCGAAATCAGAGCCCTTCAGAAATTCCTCTGCCACCTGCAGATACTGGGCGCGGGCGTCGTTGAAAAGACCTTGTTGCGTGTAGAGCTCGGCCAGCTTCAACATGCTCTCGAGCGAGGGCTTGAGCTTGGAAATCTTTTTGTACATGGCGATGGCCTTCACCGTGAAGCCCTGAGTGGCATAGGCATCGCCCACCGTCTTGAAGCATTCGGTTGCTTTTTCGGCATCCCCGAGGCGGGAATAGAGATCGCCGACGGTATTGGTGACGGTCAGGTCCTTGGGATCGTTCTTGAGAACCTTCTCGTATTCAGAGATGGCGTTTTGTATCTTGCCCTGCTGAACATACTTCTCGGCAGCGCTGAGCGTCTTTTGCTTATTGAATCCGAAACCGAAAAGCATAGCGATACGAACTCCAGACCCCTGGTCTCAAGCGATACGACTTAACCAATACGCCTTAACCGATACGTCCTGTCATGCGTCCCATGAAAACGTCTACCGAAAAAACCTCGCGCAGAACTGTGCCCTGAGAAACTCGGCGACGGCGCGGAACGTACGGCCCGCAGGAACGTCACCTGGCCAAACTCCTCCCGGAGATGGCCGGTCGGACAAGGGAAATTGTACGGCTGGACATGGGGAAGCGCATGGTTACCAAGGGTTACCCAAAGGGAGTGTACGAACGAGTTACGAAGGAAACAGCGGGAAGGCGCCAGCCACCGGCAACCTGCGCAACAGCCCGGAGTACGCCAGCGATGCCATTCCACTAAACTGAATCCGCAGGGCTTTGGCGTTGCTAGGTCGTTCTTCATGCCCGAATCCTTGGCCCAATTCTTCCTGACGAACTTTCAAGCGCACTCTTCCGAGCGGGCCTATGGGCAGCGCCGCGGCTACCGCATGGAGTGGTTCACCTACGGCCGCGTATGCGAACTGGCTTTGGAACTTCGCGGTGAGCTCCAGCGGCGCGCCATTCGCAAGGGCGACCGCGTGATGCTCTGGGCCCCGAATTCTGCCCAGTGGGTGGCTGCGTTTTTTGGTTGCGCCCTGGCAGGCGTGGTCGTGGTTCCCATGGATGACGCCGCCTCCGGCGACTTCGTTGGGCGTGTCTCGAACCAGGTTGAGGCCAAGCTGTGGATCTGTTCCCGCCCGCATTCTCCGCCAAGTGGAGAGGGGCCGCCAGCGCTCATCCTCGACGATCTCTCAACCCCCGCGGACCATCCTACCCTTGCGGATTTTCCCGCCGTCGGCCGCGACGACATCCTGCAGATCGTCTTCACCTCCGGCACCACGGCCGAACCGCGCGGCGTCGTCATCACTCACGGCAACGTGCTCGCGAACGTCGCTCCCTTGCAGCAGCAGATCGACGAGTACCTCAAATACGAGCGCTGGGTGCATCCCGTGCGCTTCCTGAACCTTCTCCCGCTCAGCCACGTATTCGGCCAGTTTTTGGCGATGTTCCTGCCTCCCCTGCTCGGGGGCACGGTGATTTTTCAGGAAGAGCTGAAGCCCTCGGAAATTGTGAGCACGATTCGCCGCGAACGCGTGTCCGTGCTGGTGAGCGTACCCAAAGTCCTTCAATCGCTGAAGCAGAAGATCGAGCGCGATCGCGAAGAAACTGGCAAGCTTGAGACTTTCCGCAGGAAATTTCGCGCGTCCGAAGGGAAGCACTTCCTGCGCCGGTGGTGGACGTTCCGTGCCATTCACCGGCAGTTTGGCTGGAAGTTCTGGGCGTTCATTTCCGGCGGCGCAGCTCTCGACGCGGAAACCGAGGAATTCTGGGACCGGCTGGGCTACGCCGTAATCCAGGGCTATGGCCTTACCGAGACAACCTCGCTCGTCAGTGTGAATCATCCCTTCAAGTTGGGCAAAGGTTCGATCGGCAAAGTTCTGCCCGGGCGAGAGGTGAAACTCGCGGAAGATGGCGAGATTCTGATTCGCGGCGCAGGCGTCGCCGCCGCGTATTGGGACGGCGCCGGTCAGCAAAAAGTTGTCGATGACGAAGGCTGGTACCGTACCGGAGACATCGGTGCCCTCGATGCAGCGGGCAATCTTTATTTCAAAGGCCGCAAGAAAGAGGTGATCGTAACTCCCGCCGGCCTGAATATTTATCCAGAAGACCTGGAAGCCGCTCTGCGCCGCCAGCCCGAGGTTAAGGATTGCGTGGTGGCAGGGATCGAGCGCAGGGGAAATGCCGAGCCCTGCGCGGTGCTGATTTTGCGCGAGAATGCGCGTATCGAAGAGGTGGTCGAGCGGGCGAATCAGTCGCTGGCGGAATTCCAGCGCATGCGCCTGTGGGTGCAATGGCCGCAGGAAGACTTTCCCCGGACGAACACGCAAAAGCCGCGGCGGAACTTGATTCGCGAGTTCGCTGAAAAACAGATTCTGGGATCGGAGAAAGCGGCGGTGAGCCAAAGTCCCGTTCTCGATTTGATAAGCCGCATCACGGGACACCCCGTCAAGGCCGTTGACCCCGCAAGCGCTCTCGATTCCGACCTGGGCCTCAGCTCGCTCGATCGGGTGGAGCTGATCAGCGCCCTCGAAGACCGCTACCAGGTGGACCTGAGCGAGACTCGCTTTAGTGCCGCCCGCACCCTCGGCGACGTTGAGCGGATGCTGGGCGGTGAAACCCGCCAGCGCGTTGAGTACCACTACTCAAGCTGGACATTGCGCTGGCCGGAGACGTGGGTGCGCTGGCTGGCGTATTACCTGCTCATCTTGCCGGCGACGATGCTGCTTGGCTGGCCTCGCATCGAAGGCCGCGAGAACCTGCGAGGATGGAACGGCCCTCTGCTCGTAGTCTGCAATCATGTGGATGACATCGATGTGGGATTTGTGCAGACGGCTTTACCGCCACGGTTGCGGCATCGCCTCGCAACTGCCACCGGCGGAGAGGCGCTCGAAGCTTTGCGCACTCCGCCTGCGGGCAGGCCATGGTTCAAGAGAATCTACGACCGGGTGGAGTGGGCGCTGGGAGTGTCGCTGCTCAATCTCTTTCCACTTCCGCGGGAAGCCGGTTTCCGCCAGAGTTTCGCCTATGCGGGCCAGGCCGTTGATCGCGGCTACAGCGTTCTGGTTTTTCCCGAAGGACGGCACACGCTGGATGGAAAGATGAACCCCTTCCGCTCCGGGATTGGGCTATTAGCGAATAACCTGGGCGTCCCCGTGCTGCCGATGCGAATCGTGGGTTTGTTCGAAGTGAAGCAAGCGGGCAGGAAATTCGCGCGTCCGGGCGAGATTCGCGTACGCATCGGCAAGCCCATGCAATTTGCCGTGGGAAGCGATCCCGCCCAGATTGCGCGCGAGCTTCAGAGTGCCGTGGAGGATTTGTAGCCGCGGACTAGAAAGCTCCGGGGATGCGTCTCCGAATCGCCGGCGCTTCTCATTAGTGAGCTCGCGCTTCTCTGGCAACCGCTGGAGAAGCCAGACGCTACGGGGCAGCGTTGACTGTAACTTTTGCCCCCGTAGACGGGATTCCGTTGGCCACAACAAAAAGCTGGTACGTGCCGGCTGGAACCGTCGAGGGGATATCGAACTCCGTAGAGACAGTGGTGCTACCCGTCGCAACGCCCATAGTGCTGTGGTTGTGCGTGGTGCAGTAATACACGTCATGGCTTGACGTGTTGACCAGGCGAACTATGGGATAGTTGCTGGCCATCTGCGCATCATCGCCATACATCGCGCCCTGCGAAAGGCCGTTAAACTGCGTCCCTTCGATGAGGTTGTCTGTGCTGCCCGCCGTCAGCGTGCTGGCCACAGAGGTAATCGTCGGCTGCCATGAGCTCTCGTACGTTCCAGACGCGGTATAGACCTGCACCGTCTTGGTACCGTTGGTAAACAGAATCTGTCCGGTAGGTAGAACCAGCATTCGCCCCGTGTAGGAGGGATTGCTACCGGCTCCGCTCGGGCTGGTGGTCAGATTCAGGTTGGTGCCATCGAACTCATAGTATTTGGTGCCCGACCTGTAGCAAGGCTTGGTCGGCGCCACGCCCACGAGCACGTTGCCGTCTGGAAGCAGGGCCGCGGGTCCGTCTTCTACGCCGTATCCTGTCGGAAAAGTTGGCCCCGCTGACCACGTGCTGGTATTCGTGTTGTAGAGTGCCGTGTTGTTGTTGCCTCCGATGGCGAATAGTATGCCATTCGGCTGTAATACCATCGGGCCGATTTCGTAGCAAGTCGTCTCCACCAAGGGAGCAACGGTGCTGCCGGCCAGCGACCAGGATCCCGTGCTGGGGTCGTAAAGCTCGGACTCGGTGCCATTGTCCATATCGACCACCATGACCTCGCCGTTGGGGAGCAGCGCCCAGCCTTCTTCGGAGTTCTGGTCGGCCTTGCCGGTGCCGGTTATCGTCCACGTTAACGAGGACTCAGTCAGCAAAGCTTGCTGAAACTGAAAAGGGTCGCTGAGGCTGCTGCAGATTGTTCCTGTAAAGCCGCAGTTTCCCAGCATGAAGGTGTCATCCGCCAGCACGACGCTTTGCGCATCTCCAATGGCGGTCCAGCCGGTGGGTGGGCTGATCGAGGTCCACGTATTGGTGAACGGGTTGTAAATCGCTCCCTCGGTCGTTTCAGTCTGGTCCCCGTTATATTCTCCACCTTCGACGACGACGTTTCCGTCAGCCAATACAGCCGATGCGAAGTAAAGCGGCTCGTAACCGGTCGGCGCTGAGGCGAGTTCTGTCCAGGTTCCATTGACGTAATTTCCGGTAATGTCAGGAGTGAGCTGCCACCACTTTACGCTCTGGTATTGGTGTACCATCACCGTCCCATTGGTCAGCAGCAAGGGGGTGTCGGCGCTGAAACTTGGTGCGTTCTTTAAGCTCTGCCATTTTCCTGCGGTAAATGCCTGGGCGCCGGCGATGCCTGACCACGCCAGCAGGGTCAGAAGTACGATACCGAAGTTACGCAAAACCTTCATTAGGGTCCTTTCGTTTTTTGGTTTATCGATCTGGGACTGCAGCGTTTCCACAGTAAACGCCGGATGGCGAATCCGGGTCCGAGCTTGCCCGAATCCGGGCCGTCGCATTATAGCGCGACTTCAAGCGATGCCGGCCTGTAGATGACGCAGATTTGACAAATAATTCTCGGCGGGGGCAAGAACCAGCCTCAAACTAGGGACCAAATTCTCTAGTCCGCAGAGAACTTGACTATTCTTCGTCTCCGGCGTCTTCGTCTTGCTGGGGATCGGCCTCGATTTTCATTTCAGGCAAGCCGGCGCCCTGAAGGGCGCGATTGAGCCTTTGTAGATCCGAGGTGCGGAGAGTGTTCCAACGCTGCATCACGCCCGCGGCCTCCCGATCGAGGATTGAGGCCGCTTCGGTCTGGGTCACCGTGGGTTCGGCGTCAACCTGCCATACCTGGTTGTACAGAGTAGCCGCTTGTCCGCTCACCCGGGTGAGCGTGACTTCCTGGGAAGGCGGCGCGAGAAAACCACCCGGCGCTCCTAACAGGTCTTTGAGTTTGGATTGGAAAGCCTGAACCGAATCCCCGGCAGAACCAATACCTTGCTGAATAAGTTTCTGGAGCTGGTCGCGAAGCGCTCTCGCCTGCCTCACCGCTTTGGAGGTTTGGCTCAACAACGCGGAAAGGCGCATCTCAGCCTGCAACTTTTCCTCGAGCGCCGTCGGGGACACTTGCACCCGTGGGTCCATTCTTACTGTGAAGGACGCGCTGTAAGTCTTGCCATTTGCCGTGAGGCGCGCGGTGTAGGAGCCGGGCAGAGCAGTCGGGCCGAGCGGGTGGCGGGGTGTGTCTCCGGGGATGGCAGAGATCGGATAATCGTGCCGCGTAGCATCGGGCGCGGCGTAGTGCAGA
>Ga0187782_10004249_pt1 | contig 10724 bp, 8 predicted proteins | sample 0715_SJ02_MP15_2_FD_132454 | JGI IMG/M metagenome (GOLD analysis project Ga0187782, IMG submission 132454) | Tropical peat soil microbial communities from peatlands in Department of Meta, Colombia - 0715_SJ02_MP15_20_MG | ecosystem: Environmental > Terrestrial > Soil > Wetlands > Peat | place...
ATCAACACCGCCCTCCAGGCGACCAACAATCCGACGCTGCAGGGAATCACCGCCGTTCAGGGCGACAGCGCCACCGGAATCAATTTCATCGGCAACGGCAACTTCTCCGTTTCGCTGGGCCAGACCCCGGCCGCCAGCAAGGGCTTGTACAACTCCGCCAACACGGGTGGCGCCGTGACCCTGTCCACGTATCAGGTGGGAACCGGTGGCACGGCCGATATCAGCACCCAGGCCGGCGCGCAGAGCGCAGTGACCGCCATCACCAACGCGATTGCCGCGCTCGGCAGCGCGCAGGCGGCCGTCGGTGCGGGCGAGAATCAGCTCAACTTCGCGTCCGACCTGGCGCAGTCGCAGATCACCAACTTCAGCTCCGCGGAGTCGTCCATCAAGGACGCGAACGTGGCGCAAGAGGCCGCGAACCTGACCAAGGCTCAGGTTCTGCAGCAATCGACGATTGCTGCCATGGCTCAGGCCAACGCGGAACCCGAAGCGCTGCTCACCTTGTTGAAGGGCACGTAGTCAAAAACTCTTAACCGCCGGCGGGCGGCATAGCTGGCGGTGAACCGCGGCCCGGGCCGGACCCTCCTCCGGCCCGGGCCGCTTAAGCGGTTGATGGGCACAGCAAATAGCCATGGGCACCGTAAACAGCGCGCTATCCACAATCCTCGATCCGATCACGGTCTCGGGATCGAACAGCTCCTCTTCTGGATCGAGCAGCTCGTCGACTGCAAGCACGAGCGACACTGGAACCAGCAGCACGTCAGGGACTTTCACCGGCTCCAGCGCTTTCTCGCAAGACCTCCAAGATGTCATGAACCGCGCGGTAGCGATCGCCGAGTTGCCGATTACGCAGCTCACCAACGAACAAACCACGCTCCAGAACCAGGATTCCGAACTGTCCTCTATTGGCAATGACCTCTCTTCGCTACAGGCCGCGATCCAGAATGTCAATCAGGCGATAAGCGGCTCGTTCGATGCCGATGTGTCCGATCCCGATCTGGTGAGCGCCTCTGCCGACGCCGGCGCGGTCGCGGGCACGTACTCGATCGAAGTGGATTCGATCGGCGCTTACGCCTCCAGCCTGAGCACCGCGAGCTGGGCGGGCACGACCGCCGATCCCGGCGGAACTTACAATTTGGTCATCAACGGCACTTCGAATCAGATCGATTCCACCGATGGCAGTGCTGCCAGCGTCGCCGCGGCCATCAATTCACAGTTCGGCGGGCAAGTCCAAGCAGCGGTCGTAAACGTCGGATCCTCATCCGACCCGGACGAACGCATTTCGCTCGAAGCCACGAACCTTGGCGCTCAGACACTCGATATCCAGGATTCTAACGGCGACAGCCTGCAAACGCAGGGCCCGGCCGGCAGCCTCGCAAGCTATGTCGTGGATGGGTCGGGCATCCAGGTCACCAGCGACTCCCGTTCGGTGACTCTTGCGAACGGCCTCAACGTCAATCTGCTGTCCAGTGACCCTGGCAATCCGGCAACGATCACGGTCAGCGGCACGGATACCGCGTTGAGCACCGCGCTCTCCTCCTTCGCCTCCGCGTATAACCAGGTAGTAACGGATCTCGATTCGCAGCGCGGCCAAAACGCGGGCCCGCTTCAGGGGCAGAGCATCCTTTCCGAAATCACCCAGGCGATCGGCGGCATAGGCACTTACTTCACGTCCTCCAGCAGCGGAGTCAATGGCTTGGCCAGTTTGGGGCTCACCCTCGGTCTGAACGGCCAGGTGACATTCGATGCTCAAACGCTGGACTCCGCGTACAACGCGGACCCCGCAGCAGTGACGTCCCTCCTCGGCTCGGCGACGGGCGGCGGATGGCTCGAGAGCGCCACTAATGCGATGACCGATCTTGTGGATCCGAACGTGGGCCTCGTCACCAGCGACGAGACCAACCTGCAGAGCCAGATCACGTCGCTCGGCAACCAGATCACGACCCAGGAAAATCAGGTATCGGCGTTACAGACCAATCTGCAGAACCAGATGGCGTCTGCCGATGCCCTGATCTCGACGATGGAGCAGCAGGACACCTTCCTGACCCAGATGATGGAAGCCGAGCAAATCGACTCCCAGGCGATCACCAATGGCTGATTGGATGAAAACGATCGAGGGCCGCATCCGGGCTGCCACGGCGTCGGGTGAATTTGCCAAAGCTGGAGCGCTGTGGGCCGATTTGGGAGACCGGTTGCGGCGCGAGCAGCGCGCCGGCCCGCTCCCTGCCGGGGCGGCGCGCGAGGCGCGTGAATTGCTCAATTGGTGCCGGACGATGGCGATCGTCAAACGCGCCCACTGTCAGCAGCGGCTCAACCGGCTGGCCATCGCGGGCCGCTATATGCCCTCGCGAACGCGCGCCCCTCGCCGGGTAACAGCGTTATTGTGATGGGGTGCCGCGTGGCCGCGACCGCGTTGGCGTTGGCGGAGGGGTTCCTCGCGTGGATCGGGGGCATCCTCGCGCCGTGTGCGAGCCCGCGGGCCAAAACCGTGCCGAGGGGCACGCGGACGGCCACACCATTTTCCCGGCGCGCGCTTCTCGCACACGGTGCCTGTGGGACGGTCTGTGTACCGTGTGGCGGGATCGGTTACCGAGATCCACCGGCTTGGCGGCGGCGCGCCAGCCTATCGCAACAGGCCCGAAATCGCCTTGAACTGTTCGTGGCGGGAATCGCGGAGCCACTCGAAGATCACGGATTCGGTCGAAGCCACGACTACGCCTGCGGCGCTCATCCGTTCCATCGCGTTGCGGCGGTTGTCCGGGTTGCGCGAGCAGCACGCGTCTTCGGCTACCCAGATCTCGCGGCCCGCGGCGCGAAGATCGAGCGCGGACTGGAGTACGCACACATGCGCTTCCATCCCGGCGAGGACGATCTGCGAGCGGGCGGATCCGGTGAGCGCTTCACCGAACGCCGCCAAGCCGGCGCACGAGAAGCGGGTCTTTTCGATGCGGGGTGCGCCGGGAGGCAGCACCTCCGCGACCGACGCCGCGGTAAGACCGAGCCCGCGCGGATATTGCTCCGTCACCAGAACCGGTATGTCAAGCACCGCGGCCGATTGGATGAGAAGGCGGCTGTTGCGCAGCATCTCGTCGCGCGCGTCAGCGGGCATTACGGCTAGCAGACGGTCCTGGATATCAATGATCGCCAGCACAGACTCAGTGGCGCGCGCCATAAGCGGCGGGGTTGTCATCGGTTCCGGGGCTCGCGCCCATTGTACCCTCATTCCCGCAGATTGCTGGCGAAGGAGGCACGTAACGGTGTCAACAGCTCGGATGCTGCGGTCTCCAGCCCGGTGCGGTCCCGCGCCCCACGGCTCCACGTCCCCTACTGCTTTGCTCCCATCGGCTGTCCATTCCGCAAGTCATCCGCCAGCTCCAGGCCGGCCACATTTTCGACTACGTCCGGTTCGGCAACGTTTTTGAACACGCAATGCGAGATGCGAACGCCGGAGATTTTGGCGTCGGCATAGCCGCGCAGATAAAGCGCGTACCGGCTGCGCTGCGATGTGACGTTCTCGACCATTACGTTGCGCACGCTGGGCGTAAACGGGCCGCCGGGGCCCTCCTCGTAATAGAAATCGATATCGATAACGGCGCGCGCCACCTCACCGACCGTGTTGTTGCGGAAATAAAAGTTCTCGAGGGCGCCGCCGCGGAAGGAGTTGGTTTTTATGCGCAGCGCGCGGTCGAGGTGCGGGCTGTCCATGCGATTGTTTTCCATGAACACGTTGCGAATGCCGCCGGAGACCTCGCTGCCGATAGATACGCCGCCGTGGCCGTCCTTCATGCGGCAATTCCGCACCACGACATTTTCGCAGGGGACGTTGACGCGACGGCCGTCGCGATTACGGCCGCTCTTAATCGCGATGCAATCGTCGCCGGTATCGAACTCGCAGCTTTCGATCAAAACATCCGTCGAGCATTCCGGATCGCAGCCATCGTTGTTGGGGCCGTGGCTCGAAATCTTGACGTTACGCACGGTGACGTTCCGGCACAATACGGGATTGAGCTCCCACATAGGGGAGTTGCGGATGGCGACCCCTTCGATGAGAACGTTGGTTGACCGATAGGGCTGCACGAAATTGGGCCGGAGCGTCGAACCTTCGCCGTAGATGCGTTGGCTGACCGGCACATCTTTTTCAGCTTGCTCGAGGAGGGCCCGGTTATCGGCCGAAGTGGGTCTCGGCCCGCGCGAATAGTCTCTCTTCCAGGGCCACCAATGATCCGCATCCGCGCCGCCATCGAGCGTCCCGGTTCCAGTGATGGCGATGTTGGTTCGCCCGAACGCGTAAATGAATGGCGAGTAGTTCATGCATTCGGTGCTCTCAAAGCGCGTGAGGACCACGGGCAGATAGTCCTTCGGATCCTGGCTGAACCGCAGCGTGGCGTTCCCTTCCAGGTGCAGGTTCACGTTGCTGGCGAGATGAATCGCGCCGGTGAGGAAGACGCCGGCGGGAACCACTACGCGGCCGCCGCCGGCCGCGGAACAGGCCTCGATCGCCTTGGCGATGGCTTCGGTGGATTTGACTTGCCCGCCCTCGCGCGCGCCGAAGCGGGTGATATCGAAATCGCGATCGGCGAATTGGGGCGGCCGGATGCGGGCCAGAATCTGCTCCAACTGCCGCGCCGGTTCATCCGGCGGCTCTGCGCGGAGCCAGGACCGCGCCCCCGCCAGCAGGGCGGCGCGTTCCAGCAGCTTACGGCGTGTCATAATGCACCTCGGAAGTTATTATTGCCAATCTGCGAGCCCGTGATCGTGAGTGCGACACGCGAACTGAGCCGATCAAAGGCTTTCATTGAGTTTTTCTAAAACCCCGCTTTAGCACTCTCGGCTTGACGCGTTTCGGCGCAGCTCAATATATTCAGAACCGAAGAATATCTTTTGGGATTGCGCCTCGTGGCGGCCATACTGTGAGCGATCGAGGACAAATCAAGCTAGGGCGTTACTCGTTCGGAGTAGGCGACCGGTTTGCCCACCAGGCGAAAGCGCAATTGGCGGCCTTTGCGTGCGCGGCCGAGCAAGGCGTCGCCGTATCGCCAGTGTGGAACAAGTCCAACCGCGAGCACATGATCGTCGGTTCGGAGCCGGTTGGCGCGCGGGCCGCCGCCGATGCAGCGGTGAAGGCTCTTGGTTGGACCCAGCCGTATTTTCTCGACGCGGACCACATTGACCTGGCAACGGTTGACCGGTTTCTCAGCTCATGCGACTTCTTTACGGTGGACGTGGCGCGGGCCATCGCGCAACGGCCAAAGCCGGGAGCGGTGGAAGCGTTCCTGGCGCGCCACCGGGAGCTGGTCGGCCGCATCGAGATCGACGGCCTTCAGGAACCGCTGGCAGTTAGTAAGGAGAGAGCTTTCCGCGCTGCCTCCAAGTACCTGCATGCGGTCAGCGAGGCGGGAGCTATCTACCGCTACATCGCGCAGCGGTCGCCCCGCGCCTTTATCACGGAAGTGTCGATGGATGAGACCGACGAGCCGCAGACGCCTTCCGAACTGCTGCTGATTCTGGCGGCGCTGGCCGACGAAGCAATCCCGGTTGAAACCATCGCCCCAAAGTTCACCGGCCGGTTCAACAAGGGTGTGGACTACGTGGGGAACGTGGAGCAGTTCGAGCAGGAGTTCATGAGTGACGTGGCAGTGATCGCGCACGCAGTGGAGCGTTATCAGCTGCCTAAGGGCCTGAAGCTCAGCGTGCACTCGGGCAGTGATAAATTCTCCTTGTATGCGCCGATCCGCCGCGCGCTCGGCAATAATGGCACGGGTGTTCATCTGAAGACTGCCGGCACAACGTGGCTGGAGGAACTCATAGGACTGGCGGAGGCTGGCGCGGAAGGGCTGGCGCTCGCCAAGGAGATTTACGCTCAAGCTTATGAGCGTCAGCGCGAGCTGTGCGAACCGTACGCCTCGGTGATCGATATCGACGCCGTGAAGCTGCCAGCCCCCGCGGCAGTGAACGGCTGGTCGGCTGAGCAGTTCGCGGGCGCGTTGCGCCACGACCCGCAGAATCCGTTGTTCAACCCTAACCTGCGCCAGTTGCTGCACGTTGGATACAAAATCGCGGCGAAGATGGGCGAGCGGTACACGAAGATGGTCGAAGCGTGCGAAGAGACCATCGCGCGCAACGTCACCACCAACCTTTTCGAGCGCCACATGCGGCCGTTGTTTCTGCACCCGTAAGCAGGCGGCGGCAGTCCACCCGCCCGGCATCGTGCGCCGGCTCTGAGAATGTCCAGGCGCGCCCGGTCGCCAGGCCGGCTACCGGCCTTTCCAGCACGCTGGGCGCTTGCCGAGAAAGGCGGCGATCCCTTCCTGCGCGTCCGCGGCCAAAGCGTTCATCGACATCACCTCTTTGGCGTAGGCGTAGGCCTTCGGCTGATCGAGATCGATCTGCGTGTAAAAAGCCTGCTTGCCGAGCGCCAACACCAGGCTGCTCGCCTCGGCTACCTTCGCCGCCATTTTGCGCGATTCGGCTTCGAGCTCGGCGGCCGGAACCGCGCGGTTGACGAGGCCCCACTCCTCCGCGGTCCGCGCGTCGATCGTTCGCCCGGTCAGCAGCATCTCGAGTGCGTGTTTACGGCCGATGGCGCGGGTCAGGGCCACCATCGGAGTGGTGCAGAATAGGCCAATTTTCACGCCCGGGGTCCCGAACGCGGCGCTTTCCGCGGCAATCGCGAGGTCGCACGCGGCCACCAACTGGCATCCGGCCGCAGTGGCGATGCCCTGCACGGACGCGATCACCGGTTGCGGAATGGATTGGATCTTCGTCATCAGCTCGGTGCAGACATCGAAGATGCGGCGGTACTCGTTGACGTCGCGCCCGGTCATTTCGCTCAGATCGTGGCCCGAGCAGAACACCGTGCCGGCCGCTTGGAGGATCACAGCGCGAATGTCGCGTTGGCGGCCGATCTCATCCAGGCGCGCGGTCAGCTCCAGCATCAGGCTGAGCGAAAGAGCGTTCCGCCGCTCCGGACGATTCAGCGTGACGAGGGCGGTTGGACCCTCCACTTCAAAGCGAACGGATTCCAGTATGCTGGTTGCCATGCGGGTGCTCCTCCTGTTCTTCTTGATTGTAGCCGCAGCCGCCGCGCAGCCGGCCGAACTGGCGCTGGTCAAAGGCAAGATCGCGACCATGAACGCGGCGCAGCCGATTGCGCAGGCGTTGGCCGCCAGCGGTGGAAGGATCATCGCAATTGGCAGCGTGGCGGATATCCAGCCTCTGATCGGCGCCAGCACCCGAGTCATCGATTTGCACGGACAGTTAGCCATCCCCGGTTTCATCGAGGGCCACGGGCACTTCACTTCGCTAGGCGAGTACCGGCTGGGCCTGGATTTGCGCGAGGCCAGCACCTGGAACGAGATTGTGCAGCAAGTCGCGCGCGCTGTGCGGCAGGCTCGGGCGGGCGCGTGGATCGTCGGCCGCGGCTGGCACCAATCGAAGTGGATTACCACTCCGCAGCCCAATGTGGAGGGCTTCCCGTTGCACGCTTCGCTCGATGCGGTTTCGGCGGGGCATCCCGTGCTCCTGGAACACGCGAGCGGCCACGCGTCGTTTGTCAACGCCCGCGCGATGGAGCTGGCGGGCATCGCACGCGACACGCCGAACCCGAAAGGCGGCGAGATTCTGAAAGACGCGGCGGGAAATCCTACTGGGCTGCTGCGCGAAACGGCCCAGGAGATGGTCAGCCGCGCCCTGGAGCAATGGCGCGCTCAGCGCACTGCGGCCGAACAAGCCGAGGACCTGCGCAGAGCGATTGACGTCGCGACGGCGGAGTGCCTCGCCCAGGGCATCACCACGTTTGAGGATGCCGGATCCCCGCCCGCTACCATCGATGCGTTTCGCCGCATGGCCGGGAATCACGAGCTTCGCTTGCGCCTCTGGGTGATGCTGCGGGAGCCGAATCAAAAGCTGGAGGCGGATCTGGTCCGATATCGCACGATCGGTGCGGGTGGCGATTTCCTCACCGTTCGCGCCATTAAGCGGTACATGGACGGGGCGCTGGGCTCGCGTGGCGCATGGCTGCTCGCGCCGTATAGCGATTCGCCCGGCTCGACCGGGTTCAACCTGGAGGATCCGGCTGATATCCGGCGAGCCGCCGAATTGGCCATCACCCACGGCTACCAGTTGTGCGTGCATGCCATCGGGGACCGGGCCAACCGCGAGACGCTGAACCTCTACCAATCCGTTTTTCGCGAGCACCCTGAACAGAAGAATCTGCGCTGGCGCATCGAGCACGCGCAGCATCTCGATCCGGTCGATATTCCGCGTTTTGGGCAATTGGGTGTAATCGCGGCCATGCAGGGGATTCACTGCACTTCAGATGCTCCGTTCGTGATCCTGCGGCTGGGTCCGAAGCGCGCCGGGGAGGGCGCTTACGTATGGCAAAAACTGATGCGTGCGGGCGCCATCGTAGGTAACGGCACGGATGCGCCGGTAGAAGACGTCAGCCCCATCGCGTGCTTTTATGCCTCGGTGACGCGAAAGTCGAAAGACGGCTCGCTGTTTTACCCGGATCAGCGAATGACCCGCGAGGAAGCCCTCCGTTCCTACACCTGGAACAACGCCTACGCCGCCTTCGAGGAGAACCTCAAGGGATCGCTCGAACTTGGAAAACTCGCCGATATAACCGTGCTTTCGCGCGATATCCTGACCGTTCCGGACGATGAGGTCCCGGGGACTCGGGTGGTCTACACGATTGTGGGCGGTAAGGTGGCGTTCGAAGGAACGGCGACCGCCCGGTGAGGGAAGGCGTCCGGCACGGTCACCAGCCCACAGTTTTTTTTGCGGCTTTGTTTTCAGTCGATCGCCGAGAACGCGAAGACGAGTTGCAGCGCGGAAGAGATACCGTGTGAGCGAGAGGGAATTCGGCTCCGCCCTTGTGGTTTCCTGGCAGTTCCCGACTCCTTCCTAACCGGCCTCCCCGCTCCGCTGGAGCGATCTTTTCCCCCGCGGCCGGATTCCCTCGGTTTACTTTCGCGAGCCGCGCTGCGGATTACGCAGCTTCGATTGGCGCAGTTTGTGCTTTTGCCGTTTGGGTTTGCGAATAACGAAGGTTCCGCTGCCAAGATACTCCGCCTGGTAAGTCTTGTCCTCTGCCAACGATGCGCTCCTCTACCTGTTGAAACTGACTTTCCATTGTAGCGCGCTATGCTGGGAACAGGATGCTTCGGACCAACGCCGATCGGGGATTCGCGCTGCCGCGCCGCCTCAGTCGCACCTGGGCCGCTATGCTGGCGGCGGTTTGCCTGCTGGTTTCGCCCGCCGGGGCCAGGAAAGCCGCCCCGGAGCCCAGCCAGTGCCGTCAGGTTCCGGAAATCTCGCGCGCGCTTTCCACGATCACTGGCCTGCCCTTGCGCCACCCCGTGCCCTGCGCGCTGATCGGCAAAGACCAGGTCAATGCCTTTCTGAAAAAGCGGATGAAAGAAGTGGCCAGCCCGGAGGACATCCGCGGGGAGGAATTGACGCTCAAGAAATTCGGGCTTGTGCCCGCCGATTACGACTTGGCCGCCCGCACCGTGGACCTGCTGACCGAACAGGCGGCCGCTTTCTACGATTACAACAAAAGGAAGCTTTTTCTGACAGGGTCCCCGGTTGAAGAATCGGAGGACGCGGTGCTGGCGCACGAACTGGCGCATGCCCTGGCGGATCAGAATTTCAACCTCGCGCGCTACATCAAACAAGGGAATAAGAACGACGACGGGGCCACCGCGCGGCTGGCCGTGATGGAAGGGCAGGCCACCTGGTTGATGAACGAATATGCGGCGCGCCGCATGGGCCAGACGCTGCTGGGCAATCAGGCTCTAGCCGGCTCGATGGCCGGTATCGCCGATTCCGGCGGCGGCCAGTTCCCGGTGTTCGAGAATGCGCCGCTCTATCTGCGGCGGTCGCTGGTGTTTCCCTATACCAAGGGGATGATCTTTCAAGGGGCGGTTGTGGAGCGCTACCATCAACGGGGTTTCGCCGAAGTTTTCGCCAATCCTCCTGTCTCCACCCAGCAGATATTCCACCCGGACAAGTACTTCGCGAAAGTAACGCCGACCGAACCGGCTTTGCCCGACCCGCGCCTGCCGCGCAGTTACAGGGGCCTGATCCGGGGAACGATGGGTGAGCTGGAGCACGGCATTCTGATCGAGCAATACGCGGGCAACGCGGAGGCAGAGGCGATCGCGCCGCACTGGCGAGGGTCGACCTTCGAGCTGCGGGAGAACCGGCAGGCCGGGCGGGTAGTACTGCTGTACGCCGTCGAGTGGGACGATGAGGCCAGCGCCGTGCGCTACTTCAATCTGTACCGGCAGGTCCTGTCCAAGAAGTGGAAGCGCATCACGGTGGATGCGGAAAGTGCAGGCCGGGTTTCCGGAAGCGGCGACGATGGACATTTCGAACTGCGCCGCGCGGGCACGATCGTCACCAGCGTGGAAGGCCTCGACCCCGCCGGCGCCGAAACGTCAGCTAATCCCCGGACCTAATCCACCACCCAGGAACGGCCAGATCCTGATGTTATGTCACTTATCACTGGCTTGTGCCCACTCTTACAGGAACATACGTAAATTGTTGCGGGTTGCGGTAGCCAGCACTTAGGTGCCCGGTATCATTGGAAAGTGCCGCGCCGCGTCCTGATACTTGCGTCCCCACCGATCCTGCTGGCGTGCCTTGCTGCCAGCGCATTGGCGCAGAGCACCGCCGAATACGTGGGCAGCAACGCCTGCAAGGTCTGCCATGCAGACGTG
>Ga0187782_10004251_pt1 | contig 10723 bp, 7 predicted proteins | sample 0715_SJ02_MP15_2_FD_132454 | JGI IMG/M metagenome (GOLD analysis project Ga0187782, IMG submission 132454) | Tropical peat soil microbial communities from peatlands in Department of Meta, Colombia - 0715_SJ02_MP15_20_MG | ecosystem: Environmental > Terrestrial > Soil > Wetlands > Peat | place...
GAGCGTCAAGTTAAGAACTCTACTGAGCTCTGTCATGTCCTTTGGGGGGACAATAGCGCTTGACAAAACGACGAGATCAGCATCCAACGAGGTTGATCCTCCTGTTGCCAAGCTAACGTCAAGCCTCAGAATCTTGTCATCGTCTGCTCGAATGCCTTTGACATCTCCCCAGAGAAACTTAACCCCAAGTTCTTGGCAGTCTGTATAGTACCTTTCGTAGTCTCTGCCTGGAAGTCGAATGTCCTTGTAGCAGATAGTGATGTCTGTTTCAGGGTTCGCTCTCTTCAGAGCGCGCGCCTGTTTCAGCGCGATCATGCAACATATCTTTGAACAATACGCATGTGTTCCCTTATCTCTCGAACCCACACATTGGATCATCACTATTCTGCGTGCAAGTTTACCGTCAGAAGGACGAGTTACTGACTCTCCGCCTCTGTCCAACATCCTTGCGAGCTTGAGTTGAGTAACTACATCCTCGTTCTTTCCATAATCGAAGAACCCATGTGGTTCGAATTCCTCGAACCCGACGGCAACAATTATTGTTCCCACGTCAAGATCGATCAACGTGGGTTTCTGTTCAATGTCAATGGCCTTTGTTGGACATACGTCTACGCACTTATTGCAGCTTGTACATGTTCGTTGGTCGACGACGTAGGCGTACGGGGTCGCTTGCAGAACTGGCAAGTAGATGGCTTTGCGTTTGCTCAAGCCAAAGTCATACTCGTTGGGGACTTCAATCGGGCAAGCATCGGCGCATTTGCCACAGCCTATACAGAGCTTTTCGTTTACGCACCTCGGAGCTTGCTCCACCGATGCTTTGAAGTTCCCCACGTAACCTGTTACATGCTTGATATGGGATAATGTGTACAGTTTGATCAATGGGTTGTTGATGAATTGTTGTTTGTAGAGGCATTTTCTATGGGTTTCCGAGGAGTATGGCGCAATGCATATTGAGCAGTCCTCAGTGGGAAAAGCTGTTCCCAATCTTGCCGCTTTTCCGCCAATGAACGGATTCTTCTCTACGACATGCACTTGGAAGCCCTGATCAGCCAGACCTAAGGCCGCATTAATTCCAGCGAGACCTGCTCCGATCACAAGCGCGGACGCTTTCACTGGTTCCTCTTTTTCTCCTATCTCTTCCAGAAACTTAGATCTCTCGACCGAAGACCGAACTATGTGTTTGGCTTTCTCAGTCGCCTTGGCGGGCTCGAATAGGCATGCCCATGAGCATTGCTCTCTGATGTTCGCAATTTCAAGCAGAAATGGATTCAACTCCCCCTCAGACAACGCCCTTCTGAATGTCAACTCGTGCAGCTTAGGTGAACAAGCCGCAACGACGACTCGATTCAACTCGTGTTTCTTTATCGAGTCTTTGATTAAGCGCTGGCCCGTTTCTGAACACATGAACTCATAATCAACCGCGTAAACGACACCGTCCATCTTTGAGATGTAGTCGCGCACAGCTTTTACGTCAACAGACTTCGCTATATCAAGGCCACAGCGGCATACGAAGACACCGATTCGCGGTTTCTTATTCGACATTGCTGCTCCTCCTAACACGTTGGGCGGTGGCATTCGCTACCTTTGAAAATGTGTGTGAGGCACTGCCAGGCAGACTCAGTACAGTTACGCTCTCATCTGATATTCCGCCTTCCTTGAGAATGTGCTTCATAACGCTCATCCTAGCCTTTGCCACTTCGCTTCCTTTTTCGTAGTGGCACCTGCCGTGACCACAGCCTAAAACGATGATACCTCCTGCCCCACAGTTCAGTGCCTCAACGATATGGTTAAGCGAGATTGAGCTAGCGCAAGGGACAACCACCGGTATTATCTGAGCGGGATAGTGTTGACGGAGAAAGCCTGCGTTGTCAAGTACCGTGTACCCGCATTCTTCACATGCCAAAGTCAAAACGATCGGCTTCAAGATGTCTGGGGCTTCCTTCAGGATATCTGAGATCTCGCTTGACAATTGTCCCGTTCCGACCGTTCTCGCGGCTAGAGCCCGCGTTCCGCACGTAGTAACACAAAGGCCACAACCTGTGCAGAGCGTCTCGTCGATACTTATCCCGTCCTGAGAAACATTGATGGCTTGATAGGGACACACGGCGGCGCAGAGGCCGCATTTTCCGCATCTCTCAGTTAACGCTGACGGCGCTAGAACCGGTTTCTGCAAGACCATTCGCATTCTTCTGGCTGCCTTGGCTGCCGCAGCACTTGCTTGGGCAACGGATTCGGGAATGTCCTTTGGGCCTTGAGTCACGCCGCAGATGTAGATTCCGGGACGATTAGTCTCAGTCGTAGACACCTTCTCGTCTAGTTCCTTGACGAAGCCATCATCGGAAAGCTTGAGATTGAGGATTCCTGCAAGTTCTTTGAGGCTGTGAGGTGGGACCATAGCGGATGACAGTACGACCAGATCGGAGGGAATTGTGTGCTTCTCTCCTGATGGGGAGAGATATTGCACCTTCAGTTGGCCCGGGGCATCCTCTGTGACCTCGACTGCCTCTCCTTTAGCGAATTGTATTCCGGATCGTTCTTTAGCCTTTGAGTAGTATTCCTCAAATCCCTTTCCTGTCACTCTGATGTCTTTGTATATGACTGTGATCTGGGCTTCTGGATCCTGCTCGTTGATGAGTATCGCATTCTTCATCGCAGCCATGCAACAGTACCTGGAGCAGTAGAGATTGGTTTGAGGATCTCTTGATCCTACGCATTGGATCATGGTGATTCTTTTCGGCGTTGTGGAGTCCGATGGTTTCTTCAGTTTTCCTTCTGTCGGCCCGGAGGAATCTAGGATTCGCGTCAGTTGAAATTGAGTGATTACGTCTTCGAGTTTTCCGTACCCAAGTTTGAGTTGTTGAGACGGATTAAATTCCTCAAATCCCGTAGCTACGATTATTGCTCCCACGTCTAGCTGAGTTTCTTTGGGTTCGTCGTCGAGTTTTATGGCTTTGGCTTCGCAGACCCTCTCGCATTCGTTGCAGTCGCCTTTCTGAAAGAAGAGGCAGTGCGTCGTGTCGATAGTGTATGCTCTAGGGATTGCTTGAGGATATGGTAGGTAAATCGCCTTCCTGTACCCCAATCCTCCGTTCCATTCATTAGGCACTTTGACGGGACACTTCTCGGAGCAAGATCCGCACTGGGTGCATTTTGAACTGTCTACGAAGCGAGGTTTCGTAGTGATCTTGACTTTGAACTTCTCGGGGAACCGCTCCACTCCAGTCACATCGGAGTGCGTTAGAAGGCGTACGTTGGGATGGGCCGAGACGTCAGCCATCTTGGGGCCGCGGATACAAATTGCGCAGGCATCTGTGGGATAGGTAGCGCATAGATGACGGCAACCTAGCAACGCCATCTTGCCGCCGATGGTGGGCAAGGTTTCCACTAGGTAGGTTTCAAATCCGAGGTTGGCTAAGTCGACAGTTGCCTGAATTCCGGCAACTCCTCCGCCTATGACCAAGGCTCGTTCTTCAACCTTAAGCGTCTTGCTTACGATGGGTTGTAGCGCACCCACCTTTCGGGTGGCGGTGAGAAGCATTAGTTTCGCTTTCGCCGTGGCCTCATTGCGGTCGGTATGCACCCATGCGCATTGTTCCCTTATGTTAACGATCTCGACCGGAGAAACTTTCTCCAGTGTCGCTCTTCCAGGCTTTCCTGAGATGAGATCGTAGATCCTCTTTGAACAGGTTCCGAGAACTACGCCGGATGAACCTTTGCGGCCACTCTCGATAAGTGACAAACCTTGCTGTTGACAGAGGGAAGAGTGAACGAGAACCTCAGAGACATTTTGGCACTTCTTTAGGTCATTAACTAGTGATCCGAAATCTAGGAACTCCTCAAGAATACCTCCGCACGTGCACAAGAAGATTGATGCAGAGGTTTCACCCATGTAACCACATGCGCCCTTCCCCATTAGGGGTTGAGAACGCTTCCCACCACGTGGTATTTGTGAACTACATACATAACATACATAACGTAACATAGTCTATACACGTACTTGTTATAGATGCACTCGCTCGGACTGCATATGTTTCGGGTGGGCGCTCTGATAGTAGTGCAGCAGAAGCAGCTGGATGAGATCGCGAACGCGATCACCGAGTTCGACCGTGTGTTGATTGTCGGATGCGACGGTTGCTCTGGGGTATACCAAGTAGGCGGGGAAAAACAAGCTCAGACACTTGCACTACTGTTAGATATGCAGAGAAAAGTCAAACATAGCAAGGATCTCAACGCCAAGGCGACTACCGTCCTTCGCCAATGTGACCGACAGATCGTCGCAACATCACTTCGTCCACTCGTAGACGAATATGAAGCAGTGATAACCCTAGGATGCGGCGCCGGCGCTCAGACACTGGCTAACGTATTTGACAGGAAACTCGTTGTTCCAGGAGTCAACACGAAATTCATAGGAGCACAGGACCGTGAATCAGGAAGTTTCTATGAACTTTGCAGTGCTTGTGGCGACTGCCTGCTTCTAGAAACCGGAGGAATCTGCCCCCTGACCCGCTGTGCGAAAGGACTGCTCAATGGGCCATGCGGAGGGCAAGCGAAGGGGAAATGTGAGGTAGGCGGATGGAAGAAGGATTGCGCTTGGGTTCTAATCTACAACAGGTTGAAGGAGAGAGGACGCCTTGACCTTTTCACGAAATACAGACCACCGAAAGATTTCAGGGATTTCGGACATCCCCGTGAATTCCAAAGATAGATAGGCTGTTGATCCCAATGGCGAAAGAAGAGTATAGCGAACTTATGAAGTCGTTGAATGAGAACCAGCTAACTTTGACAGGCGAACTCGAACCTGTCAAGACAACAAATCTCCACGAAACGCTTGAAGGAGCAAAACTTCTAAAGGGCCATGTTGTCGCGGCCAATGTTACTGACAACCCCACGGCTTTTGCTTATATGAATGCGCTGGTCCCATGCCACATCATCCAAAGAGACATAGGGCTGGAAACCGTCTATCAGGTCACTGTCCGAGACAGAAACAGACTTGCCCTCGTTTCTGACCTACTGGCAGCATCAGCTCTGGGGATCAAGAACGTATTGGCCTTATCGGGAGACCACACAGTCGTAGGCGACAATCCTGGAGCGAAACCAGTCTATGACCTCGATTCGGCAGGCTTAGTGTATCTTCTAAGAAAGATGATGGATGGAGTGGACCTAAAGGGCAACAAAATTGACCAGCCTCCAAAGTTCTGTATAGGTATGGCGGCAAACCCGAATGCAGATCCCCTTGAGCCCGAGATTTTGAAGATAGAAAGAAAGGTCAAGCTTGGCGCCCATTTTGTTCAGACCCAGGCTGTTTACGATGTGGAACTAGCAAGGAAATTCATGGATGCCATTTCCTACCTCAAAATCCCTGTTCTCATGGGAATCGCGCCTTTCAAGTCGATCTCCATGTTGGATTGGATGGTAAAGTTCGTACCTGGAATACTTGTTCCCCAGGAGATTCAGGATAGTTTAAGGAAAGCGAAAGCAAGAGGGGGCAAGGAAGCCGTCTACGAAGAGAACATCACGATCTTTAGCGAGCTCCTCAAGGAGATGAAGAAGACAACTAATGTATCTGGCTTTCACGTAATGACGATCGGCTTTGAGTGGATCGTTCCAAAGATCCTCGAGCGGTCCGGAATTACTTTGACAAAGACGTGATCCCTGAACCCGAGTGAAGAAACCTTCGTCAAGCGTTTCGTCAACCAACGGTTCGCTGTCCATTCGTACTGGCAAACTCTGGACTAACCCGTTGAGGCCCTAAGGCGGGGACTTGTGCGTGTGATGCACAATAGCTTCAGGGCATCGCAGACGTCTTGGACGTACCGAGTATTCTAGAGAACACTAATCCCGACAGCTCCGAAGGTTCAAGGACCTTCTCGTGCTTAGCAAGATGCACTCCGAACTCACGTGCGTTCTCAAGCAGCAACGCTGTGCATTTCTTTGAGTCCGGGCAAATCTTACAATGCCCCAAGTCGTGCTTATACCACATCCGAAGGCCAACTTTCGGATTTAGTGTGATCACTGTTTCCGTTCGGAATTCATTACTCCAACCTACGAGGACGCCCTTGTTACTATCTATTAACGTGGGTCGAACACGGTTAAGCGCGGCGGCATCCGTCAATGCGGCAGTTACTCTAACGGGAATTGAATGAGCCAGTTGACCGACGGCTTGGCGGCTTATTCCAAGTCTCCTCGCTATCTCACTTTGAGAAATACCTTCGCGCAGCATCCTCCACACATCCAGTTGCCGACCCGTTAGGTAGGCGCTGTGCAAACTCAAGGAACTCAACTTTTGAGCGTTTTTGTGGTTCAGTGTATAAGTTTGGCGTTGAAATTCGAAGTGCTTTTTTCCTTCTCTAAACTTTCGTCGATAATTTATGACAAGTCTTTTATTCGTAACGTCAAGCATTTTGCTTGACACGTAAAGTGTCCAACTTGACATGAAAACAGGGGAAAACCCCTTTGAACCGCAAAAGTGCCAATCTCCTCTTGCCCAAGCTGGACTATCCGTGTCTGAGAAGTATCGTTCTATGAGTCCCAAACAGGTTTTTGCTAGAGAAGCCACCGGCCTAGTACGGGCCGCAGGCCTCTTTGACGTTTTCTCATTCAATTATGCATGGACCGGGGGAAGCTTCGCGCTTTGGTTGGCTTTCGAAATGGGCCAAGTTATGTGGGCTTTCCCTGGAGGAGATTTCGCGTGGGCTAACATATTAGCGATTGTTCCGACACTTTTGTTCTTCAACCTAGTCTACGCTTTCCTGAGCATTAGCATGCCAAGGAGTGGAGGGGACTATATCTACATGAGTAGAATGGTCGATCCGGCGATAGGATTCGCCATGAGCTTCACAGTTGCCATGTGCTTAGCCTACTATGGAGCTTTCGGGGCGATATGGGCGTCAGGGTTAGCTGTGGCTACCTTCATTGGCACGATGGGTTACTATACCGGAAATTCGGGCCTCGTAGCAGCATCGACGGCCCTCCAAAGCACAACGAACTTGTTCGTGCTCTCCACGATCCTCATAGTCGTATTTGGATTAATAGTCATGTCCGGCCTGAAGCGATACTTGCGCTTCAACAATATCCTAATGGTGATTGGAGCAATCGGCATGGTTGTCGCCCTAGCTTTGCTGGGCACCACAAACCCGGCTGCCTTCGCGCAAAGATTCAACAGCTTCATGCTACTCTTCACATCCGACAAGAACTATTATCAGACAGTGATCCACCAGGCCCAATCAGCTGGATGGAACCCGACCCCACCGTTTTCATGGTATTCTACCATCCTCATGTTTCCCACCGTAATGTCTGCCGTTGGGTACACGTATAGTTCCGTCTACATAGGAGGCGAAGTGAAACAGGTTCAGAAGAATCAGATGTTGGGGATGATAATTCCTCTGATCTTCTACGTGGCATTTAATGCGATAGTTTACTGGCTCACACTAGGCGCCGTCGGCATGGCCTTCGAATCGTCGATAAACTATCTATGGTGGCAGGGAACGCCAATTTCCCTTCCTCTTTGGCCCTACTTCAACCTGTGGGCTACTCTTTCCACGTCAAACGTTTTCCTAGCATTCCTAGTAGGAATCGGCTTCCTAGCTCTCTCAATAATGTACGTGCCACTCAACTTCATGCTCGTAGCTAGAATGGTTTTTGCGTGGTCTTTCGACAAGGTCTTTCCAGCGAAGATGTCAGAAGTAAGTGAGAGAACAAGGTCTCCAATCTGGGCCGTGGTATTCGTCATGATCGTGTCCGAGATCTTCCTCATAATCATGACTTACACATCATGGCTGTCCGGTTTGGCCGCAGCAGTTGGACTCTTCATCGCAAACTTCGTAGGCTTTCTATCCGCAGTTCTTCTTCCATTTCGAGGCAGAAGGATTTTCGAAGCATCTCCAATCGCTAAGTACAAGATAGCAGGGTTACCGCTGATTAGCGTGCTTGGAGTTGGAGGAATGATCTTCGCGCTTGCATTAATCATTCCTATGCTCTTGAATCCTCTCTACCTCGCAAACTCAACAGTCTCACTCGCAATAATCGCAGGTTCGATAATCGCGGGATTCCTACTATACTACGCATCCAAAGCCATCTGGAAGACTAAAGGCGTAGATCTCGGCCTCGCTTTCAAAGAGATCCCGCCAGAATAGACCGTAAAAAACGACAATCGTCGGGGGAACGTTACCAAGACCCTTACGAAAGCATCGAAATGCGGCCGCGCTCAACAAAAATGGTCCTCAACCCAAAGCATACCGGAAAATGGCCGCCAACCCATGCCCGCCTTCACAAAACGCCAACTTGATCGCTTCTTGAGGAAGCCCTTGATCGCGAGGATCGCAACCCTTCTCAACGACGGAATGCCAACAATCACGCCGGTCTGGTTCGAGTGGAATCCGAAATCGAGATCGTTCTTGCTTTGGGCTCGTAAAGGATACGGGGGCCTGAGCTCAGGATGGTACGTTAACCTAACAAGGGATCCCCGAATTGCCCTACTGGTGGACGAATCATCCGAGACACCACCAAAGCATGACCGGGTACTGGCCATCGGGAAAGCACGCATTCTGTTAGCCCCAAAGAACTCCTACCATATGCGGATCCGAATGTCAAAACGCTACATTGGATCCGATAAGGCAAGGAGATACTTGGCAACGATGCCCGAGGCCTCCGGAGGATGGGTAAGAATGCTTCCAGATCGAATAGTTAGCTGGACGGAAGGCAAAGGCATGAATGTTTGGCATTCAAGATACCTTGAACCCGGTGGCAGACCATTATTCGTACCGAACCCGCGGGAGACATGTTACCTATGATCTCTTTCTCAAGCGTGAAGCTTCGCCTAAAATCAAACCGTGAGGCCGGTTGAAACTAAGCGATGACACTTCTCACAAATCGAGTTTACGTGCTCGACACAGGGACATCATTAGTCGACGAACATGTCTTGCTGTCGAAATGTGGGAGAAACCAACGGACAGTCAGAATACCGATCCTAGCATATCTCATTAAAACGGAAGACTCCACGATCCTCGTTGACACCAGCTTCGACAAGCCCGGGCGCCCCGATCTTAAGGCTACGGGGTATGACAGGGCGCCCACGCAGGAACTGATTACGCAGCTGAAGAAACTGGATGTCGAACCAGACGGCATCGACATCGTGGTTAATACGCATCTGCACGAGGACCATTGCGGAAACAACAAGCTGTTTAGGAACTCAAAATTCCTAGTTCAAAAGGAGGAACTTCGCCATGCCTTTGTCCCGGACGACAACGAAAGAGATTCGAACGGACCATTCTACAAAAGGATCGACTTCGACCATTCTTTAAACTACGACACAATAACCGGAAACTACACCATCACGAAAGGAGTTCAAATCATCTCCACGCCAGGACACAGTGCAGGCCATCAATCCCTCGTGGTGGAACTCAGAGATAGAAACTTCGTTATCGCCTCCGACGCGATCTTCACAGAGCGCAACTGGACTGAAAATGAACTCCCGGGTTTACTATATGACTCACCAAGTTACAAAGAGTCCATTGGAAAGCTTAGGTCCGTGAACAACGCGTTTGTCTACTTCTCGCACGACATGGGTTTCTTTTCAAGATCACCGCGTGAATTCTCATGAACAACTGCCATCTTGCTGAGTGAATCGATTGCCACGGAAACCGAACAGACGATTCGAAGTACTAAGCAGAGATCAAATCGAGATGATCCACTCAGCGACAATGACTTTACTTGAAGAGGTGGGAGTCAGAATACATCATGTCGGTGCCCTTCGTGCGCTAAGCAGCATTGGGATCGATGTTAGTTTAGAGACACAGACGGCTAAAATGCGCGAAGAACAAGTCAAAGAGGCTATTCGGAAAACTCCTTCGGATTTCGACTACTACGGCAGAAAGGAGCACTTGAGCGTTCGTGGCAATGACGTGTCATTCGCCGATGGTGGAAACCCGATTAAGCTTCTCGACTTTGATGGTGCTTACAGGAGGGCGCTACTAAACGATCTAGCTGAATTCGTCCGGGTATACGACTACTTGGACAGCGTAGACTTCATCATGGGACCATTCACTCCTGTTGCGGATGTGCGTGAGGACATCCATCACCTCTACGACTTCCGCGTGAAGGTAGCGAACACTACAAAACCCTTCACGCATGCCCACTACACTCTCGGAGCCAACGAAGCCAACGATCTCATACAAATGGCCGCGACAGTTGCTGGAGGAGAGGATGAACTCCGAAAGAGACCAACGATAATGGGTTGGGAAAACCCTCTCAGCCCGCTAGGCCACATAAATGAACAAGTTGACGCGATGTTGGCTTTTGCCAAGAAGGGCTTGCCGGTGCTCATAGCCGCAGCCCCGCAGTCCGGATCTACGGCGCCGGCCACGCTTGCCGGCCTTCTCGTTCAACAGAACGCCGAAATCTTGAGTTCGATCGTCATCTTACAATCTGTTGCCGATCCGGGGAAGAAAGCCCCGGCGATTTACGGAACGGCACCCGCGACGTTCGATCAGAGATATGGTACGATGGTGTATGGTTGCCCTGAATCGGCAATGATTAACGTTGCCTCCAGCCAAATCGCCAAGTACTATGACCTTCCCTGCCGCGGTACCGCTGGAACCACCGAATCAAAACTTCCGGACATGCAGGCAGGGTATGAGGCGATGATGACACTCCTCATGACGGCCATGAGCGGCTGCAACATAATAGTAAACGCTACCGGGGGAGCACTATGCCCCGGCATCGATGC
>Ga0187782_10004252_pt1 | contig 10723 bp, 10 predicted proteins | sample 0715_SJ02_MP15_2_FD_132454 | JGI IMG/M metagenome (GOLD analysis project Ga0187782, IMG submission 132454) | Tropical peat soil microbial communities from peatlands in Department of Meta, Colombia - 0715_SJ02_MP15_20_MG | ecosystem: Environmental > Terrestrial > Soil > Wetlands > Peat | place...
AACGCCGCGAAATACGGCGCGCTGTCGAGCCCCAATGGCCGGGTCTCGGTGAGCTGGGACAAATCGTCGGGCGAACGCGCCGCGGAAACCGTGACGATCGCGTGGCGCGAGATTGGCGGCGCGGCGGTGGTGTCGCCGACTCAATTCGGGTTCGGCACCAGCCTCATCCGCGAGCTCATCCCGCACGAACTCGGCGGCAGCGTCGAACTCGGGTTCGGGCCGCAGGGCGTCGATTGCCTGATCGAAGTTCCGGTTGAGCGCGAGCCGGGGCGACCGCGCGTCTAGGTCGCCACTGCCCGCCGGTTGTCGATCGCGACGCGCAACGCGGCAAAAAGCTGCGCTTCGACCAGCGGCTTTTGCAGCACCACGATCGCCTTGCCCGGCGCCAGCGGAACCGACGCATAGGCCGAGATGACGATGACGCCGACGCCGAGCTCGTTCAATCGGTCGATCAAGCCGTGCGCCAATTCGCCGCCGCGCAGATTGTAGTCGACGATGGCCGCATCGGGATTTTGCGTCGACGCCAGGCCCGCGGCGTCGGCCGCGGTCGCGACCGGCCCCGCGACCTCGGCACCCAAGGCGCGGAGCAGGCTTTTCAGGGCGACACCGATGTGCCAAGAATCCTCGACGACAAGAATACGCACGCCGGACAGGTCGGGGGCTTCGGCTTCGATCGGATCGCTGTTGTTCAATGTAGCCATCGGAACGTAGCCATCGGAACGCGTTCGGGAGCGTTGCATTTGGCAGATCGCTTCAACAACAATTTCGCATTGTTGTTTTGAGGGCGCAATCCCCGAAGGAACAAAACGGCGCCAAGCCGATGCCATACAAGGGTCGGAGACATTTGTGGGCCGAGCGGTGAAACGTAAAGAGTAGTGAGGGCGATGCATAAATCCAAAGCGTCGACGCATGGCGAAGATCATCCGGCTCAAATCGGCGACAACAGCTCCGAGAGGCCGCGCCATCGCACCAAGCGCAAGGACGCCACCGCGGGCTCAAATACATCCCGCCGCGAACTCGCCTCGATGATCGGCCAGACGACGATCGAGGCGATCACGGCCGCGATTGCCCATGATGTCCATCAGCCGCTCGCCGCCATGGTGGCGAGCGCCAACGCCGCGTTGCGGTGGCTTGGGCGGCCGCAGCCCGACCTCGACGAGGCCCGCACTCTGCTGCGGCGAATCGTCGATGAGGGTCATCGCGCCGGCAACACGATCACCGGCATTCGGTCGAGGTTCACGGCGGATCGAGACGAGACCACCGCCAATCTCAACGACGTGATCGCGCAGGTTCTCGCCTTCGTCGCCGCCGAGCTGGAGAGCCGCCGGGTCGCGGTGCGAACGGAAATCCCGGAGGGGCTGCCGCCGCTGACGGCCGAGCGCGGCCAGCTGCAACTGGCGTTCTTCAATTTGATCGCCAACGCCATCGAGGCGATGGAGACGGTGGCGCAGCACGATCGCGTTCTGACCATAGCCACCCAGCTCGACAGCGCCGGCCACGTTCTCGTCACGCTCGAAGATTCCGGAACCGGAATTGATCCGTCTCACCTCGATGACATTTTCGAGCCGTTCTTCACGACCAAAGCGCATCGCGCGGGATTGGGATTGTCGATCTGCCGCAAGATCATCGAGTCGCATGGCGGCCGGCTATCGGCCGCGGCGCGCCAACCTCACGGCGCGGCGTTCGTCGTGACGTTGCCGCTCGCCGAAGCCTCCGACGCGGCACCCGGAAGCTGAGCATCCGGCGATCGACCGGCGAGCCCGCGTTCGGTTGCGGCACAGCCGGCATGCCGCAAGACGCCAACATCTGCGCCGCACTGCGGCCGGCCGTTTCCCACTCAGTTGAGAGCGATCGGCGCGGCGATCGGTGTTTGATCGTCGGCATCGTTTGGCTTGCCGTGCCGAGCGCCATTCGCGGCAAGGACGAGGCCCAAACCCCGGCACGCCTCGGCCGGAACGCCGAACGAGACCTGGAATCCGTCTTCCGTCGCCAACGTCAACAAGAGACCACTGCAATCGTCGGACTGCTCGACCTCCCAGCGATCGAGGGCAAAGACATAGCGTGCGCTTGCCTTGCCGGTGAGCGCCCGCAGTGCGCGCGTCAATAGCGAAGGCAGCGTCATCGCGACGGCTTGAGCCTGCTCGAACGGCAGCTGCAGCGAGACGTCGGTTCCCCGCTGATCGACAAAGTCCAGCCGCACGGCGTGGCCGCCTTCGATGACGCGGCACGTCGTCAATCCGGCACTGCAAATATTCATAACCTGTCTCCGTTATCGTTATATACCACTAAATATAACGAAGGCAATACACCCTAGATTTGGCTGATTCAGCGGAGCGACAAAATCCTGTAATGTCCAGGCGGCGATATATGGTTGTATCCAATTGGATATATCGATAGGCTGCGCCCGCCGAAGTCGCGCGATCGAAAACCGGCTTGCCGACCGAGGCTCGACGGGGTTTTTAATTCACAAAACCGGGGAGGAAGCAATGAAACGACATGGGTTGTGCTCGGGCGCGATGGCGGCGGCGTTCCTGGTCTGCGCCGGCTCGGCTGCGCTGGCGCTCGACCGGGTGCCGGTGATCTCGCTCGAAGCGGCCAAGAAGATCGCCGCCGGCTGCGAGGCCAAAGCCAAAGAGATGAACTGGAAGATGAACATCTCCGTCGTCGACAGCGGCGCCAACGAGATTTTCTTCGAGAAGATGGACGGCGCCTTCCTGGGCAGCCGCGAGATCGCCCTCCACAAGGCGCAGACCTCGGCCCACTTCCCGTTCCCGACGCGCGCCATCGAGCAGTTGTCTTACGGCAAGGATCTCAAGGGCGGCACCGTGCCGGGTCTGGCGCTGGTGCCGGGGATCATTGCCTTCGCCGGCGGTTTGCCGATCATGACCGCGGACAATGTCCACATCGGCGGCCTCGGCGTCAGCGGCGGCACCGCTGACCAGGACGAGACCTGCGCCCAAGCCGGCCTCGACGGCGCCAAGGACGCGCTCAAATAGCGACCGGATCGACCTTGCCGCGGGGCTGTTGGCGCCGATCCGCGCCATGCCATCGAGCGGGAGCGAGCAGCGCCGGGAGCGGTGCTGCTCGCGAGCCTGATCACGACCGGTGCGCGAAGCTCGCCGGCGCTGCGGCCTATACGCGGTCGCCCGATGAGGCGAGACGCCCGAGAAGGTCGCGGCGCAGCCGGCCGGCAATTTTGCGGGCCCGGGCGGCGGCCCGCCGCAGTCCCGGCCGGCGCAGGCTCTCAAGCTCGGCACGCAGCTGCTTGAGCTCGCGCTTTAATGCCATATTGTCCAAAGCGGTGATGCTTGACCCGGCAAAGCCGTCGCGTTCCGGCGCCGCGCCGACATTGTCGCTCAATTCGCGGCCGGCGCGCACCTTCTCGAGATTGAACGTCTCGGCGTGCACTTCCCGCGCCCGCGCCAGCGGAACCTCGACCGGCAGCACCTTGCGGATCCTCTCGAACAGATAGTCCGGGTCGGTCACCAGCCGCGGGAACGACAGCAGCACGACCGGCACATCGGTTTGCACGATGCGCTCGAGCAGCCAGTGAAACCCTACGGCAAGGAGGCGCGCCTGATCGACCGGACTGACGGAAAAGATCGCGCCGCCCGGCGCCGCCGCCAAATGCTCCCACGGCGTCGCGACTTCGGTCATCCATCCGGCATCCTGGTGCATCGCCTGCAGCTGCACCATGCTGCGGCTCGCGGCGGCCTCGACCAGAGGGCGGATCGGTATCAGCACCGCGTCGAGGCTGATCTTCGCATCGTTGAGGATTTGATCGATGATCTGATAGGTCAATGGCGACTTGATCACATACGGGAGATCATGACCGTTGGTGTAGAGCGGCAGATCCTCGAAACCGGCCTGCGCCGAATCGTGCCAATCGGCAACGCCCCCCGGCCTGCTGAGATGGGTCTCAAGCCCGAGGCCATTCAAATACTGTACGAGCGCGCTGGTGCCGGCGCGGCCCGTGCCTGCGATCAACAAATGCCGTCGTGTCCCCATCCCGGGGGGAATCCGATCATAAACGCGCCGCCAGGGCACGTTAAGAAAGCGTTAGGTTTGAAGCACAGTGGAATCAGGGCCTTAGATTTTGAAACCACACGCTGGGGTTAAGCTCCGCACTCGGTCGCGGATTCGTTGCCGCTCGCCGGGACGGCTTGGAAGCGCCAGATCCACAGGGTTTTCCGCCGCCGGCCTGGCCCCTCCCCCGGCGCGAAAGTTTGGGAAGGCCCGCACGGCCGCCGCGCGTTCCTTGAGAGACAAGCCGCGTGCTAGTCTAAAGCCGATTGGCGAGTTTACGCGCCAGGGCGTCCGCCGTCCGATGGCGGCGCGCCATGTGCTCGCTGCGGTGAACCAGGCGCGGGGATGACCATCGAAGCTGGCGCGGCCGCTCCTCATGGCCGCTTCCTCTGGTACGAGCTGATGACGACGGACCTGGCGGCCGCCAAGGCCTTCTATGGCCGGGTCATGGGCTGGGGCACGCGCGACGCTTCGGTGCGCGAGATGGCCTATGCCTTCTTTACCGTCGGAACGACCGAGGTCGCCGGGCTGACCGCGCTGCCGGACGCGATGCGCAGAATGGGCGCGCCGCCGCAGTGGATCGGATATGTCGGCGTCGATGACGTCGACGCCGGCGTCGCCGCGGTCGAGCGCCTCGGCGGCGCCGTGCTGGTGCCGCCGATGGACACCGCCGGGATCAGTCGCTTTGCGGTCGTCGCCGATCCACAGACGGCGATGCTCGCCTTGGTCAAGGGGCGGGAACCCGGCCGGCGCCAGTCCGCGTCGCTGCGCGCCCCGGGCCGCGTCGGCTGGCACGAACTTTTTGCCGCCGACGCCGCGACGGCCTTCGCCTTCTACCGCGAAGTTTTCGGCTGGCAGAAGGGAATCGCCGAGACCGGCGCCAAGGGCACCTATCAGCTGTTCGCCGCCGCCGGCGAGACGGTCGGCGCCATGCTCACCAAGCCTGCGGAGACGCCGGTACCGTTCTGGCTTTACTACTTCAACGTCGCCGACATCGACGCGGCGATGAGCCGGGTGAAAGCGGGCGGCGGCGAGATCCTCAGAGGTCCGGAGGAAGTGCCGGACGGCAGCTGGATCGTCCACTGCACCGACCCGCAGCAGACGATGTTCGCTCTGATCGGCAGGAGGAGCTACCGCGCCGTCGGGTTTCTCGAGCGGGTGATGCCGCCGAGCGCGAATTGACCGACCGGGCCTTCGACGTGAAACGCGATCCCGGTGAGCCGCGCAAACAGATCGATGTTGGCGATCCCGACCGCGCAGCCGCCGAGCCCCAGGCCGGCGGTCATCAGATAAAAGCTTTGCAGCAGGACGCCGGCGTCCTCGAGAATGAGCCGATAGGCGAGCGAGCTGTACTTCCACGACATCCGGCCAAAGCGCGCGGCAATGGTGATCAGAATCTGCGGCAGCGCTGGCGCGCCCATGGCGGCTTGGCCGGCGGCGAGCAGCGCTTCGAGCTCGGGCGTGGCGGCACTGATCAGGGTCAGCGCGTGGGCACCGGCATCGTAATGGTAAAATCCGCGCTCGAGCCTGGCGCAGAGATTGACGGCGAGATAGAGTTCGAGTTCGTAGCTCGCGCCCGCCGAAGGATAGGGCCTCGCTGTATAGCCAACGACCGGACCGCCGCCGCCTTCATCAATCGGGCTCTCCCCGCTCGACAGCACCCGTGCGGTGCCGTCGAGGAACTGCGCCAGCTCGGCGAGCGTGACCGGCTCGCCGTCGTCGAAGCTGCGGGTCGAATGACGCGCGCGCAGGAGCTGCGCGACCGTGGAGAGCGGCGCCGGCGTTGTTGCGGCATCGCTCAAATCGATCTTGTTGCCCGGCCAGCGCGGCCGCACCGCCGGCAGCGGCGCAATCGCCCCGGCATGGGGATAGGTGCCGCCGATCGGGTTGGCGTGCCGGCCTTCGGTGCTGCGGCTGTGGAACAACAGGTCGTGAAAGTCCCAGAGCACGAGATCGTGGTCGCCTTCGCTCGGGCGCAGGCCGCCGTCGGCGGCTTTGGCCTTGAACAGGATCTGGCAATCGAGGAGCAGGGCGAGAAGCTCAAGCCCGGCCGCGCCGTGCTTGCGGCGCAGTTGCTGGACAGGCTGCGGCGTGGTGAGGGCAGCCAAGGCGGCGGCGATGTCGGGATCGCAAATCCGAAACAGCGCGCCGGCGCGCGGCGATTCCAGAACAAGCTCGCTGCCGCGCCGCCGCAGATAGGCGAACCGCGACAGCACGAGGGTGTCGGCATCGGCAAGCGGTGCCGCTCGCGGCCAGTAGTCGGCGACCTGCGGCTCGATGACGAGGAGATCATCGCCCGTTCCCGCGCGGCGCAGCCGGTATTCCAGAAAGCCCTGCCTCGCCAGCCGCCGCACCAGCAGCTCGAGCTCTTTATCGCTCTTGCGCCGGCTGCGGCCCAACGCGGCGAGCGGCAGGCCAGTGCGCAGCTCCCGGGCGCGCCCGCCCGCGTCGGCGCTGAAGGTGCCGAGGCCGATCGAATAGCCGCCGAAATCGACCAGAATCTTTCCGTCGGCGCGCGCCTCGAGCGCAACATGATCGCTGAGCCGGGCGGAAATGACGGCCGAGGCCGCGCTTCGCCCATTCCTGATCCCGCGTGCGCGCAAGCCGGGGCGACCTTCAGGTGGGCGGGTGAAACGGATTGAGCTCGTGTTCCGCGCGCGGCCGGTCGCTCCAGCCGAGCTTGATCGGCACGTCGTAAAGCCGGCCCGGCGCAAAGCGGCGATAGAAATGCCGCATTCCCGGTACGATCACCCTGACCACCGGCACCTCGATGTCGGGCCGTGTCTGGTTGAGGACGAGGAAATCGAGGCCCTGTTGCTCGGCGATGCGGATGCAGGCGGCGGCCTGCTCGCGCGAGTTAAGCGCGCCGAACTTCGCGCTGGCGCTCAGCCGGACCGCGGGCATTTCGAGCGGCAGCAAATAGGCATGCTCGCGCAGGCGCAACGGCGTGGTGCCATCGAGAGTCGATTGATCGCCTCTGGCGCCGTCCATCAACTCGATGGAGAGGAACTGGTTGACCTCGGTCAGCGCCCGCAGCACGGCGATCCGCGGATCGAAATGCGAGCCGGAGCCAAACTCGACATTGTCCTGGCCGTTGTCGGTCCAATGCGCGATCGCCACATAGCTCGGAATTTCGAGGTCGTTGGTGACGTCGAGCACCCACAGCCGGCGGCCGGTTTCGGCAAGCCCGCTTTGCAGATCGCGAACATAGGAATCGTTGAACTGGCTCAAATCCAGCTGCGGCCGCTGCAAGCGATTGTACCACCAGATGGCGTAGGCATCGCGCTCCACCAATTCGAGAAAGCCCTGGACGATGGCTTCCTCGACGGTGTTGCCGGCGGCGCAGCCATTGGAATCGGCGGCATAGGCGCCCGGGCCGTTGTAGAAGAAATAAAGCACCGTGGTCGCAAGATATTTGAACCGGCGATCGCGCAGCGACCAGACCGGCGTCCATTCGATCTCGGCCGACGGATCGAACGGCGTCGGCGGCGGCCCCTCGTCCGGCAGCGGCTGCTCGCGGCGGTATTGCGCGTCGCTGTAGAGCTGCGTCGCGTTCGGAGGAATGGCGTCGCCTGGGCGAAAATCGGTGAACCGCCGCGTCACCCTGATCTCGTCGCCCTGAAAGATCCCGGAATAGCGCTCGATCGCCTCCATCAGGGCGCTCGCCTCGCCCTGCTCGGCGGTGCTGCCTTTGCCGAAGCTGCCGCCGCTCAGCCCGGCCCTGAGCTGGTGGACGCTCGCGGCCGGCGCTGAGAAATTGTGCGCCGCGCGATAGTTGGTGTTGAGCGGCACATCGGTCTCGATCCGCTCGAGCCGCGAGATCACGCCGGTGAGCGGGCTCACATGCTTGCGGAACCGCGCCACCGTGGCGCGGGACGAAACGGTGCGGTAACCGCCGCTGGTCATCACCAGCTTGCTGCCGGCGCCGAGTTCGACCGGCTCCGGTGCGCGCTTGGGATCGCGCAGTTCCTTGTTCCCGCAGGCCGGGCATTGCGGACGGCGCGCGACGTAATGCTTGACGATGGTCGAGCCGAGAAGGTCGAGGCTGACGATGTGATTGCTCAGCTCGGTGCGAAAATCGGTGGCGATTGCCTTGGCGATCTCGATGGCCGCAAGCTCGATCGCGTTGCGCCCGAGCGGGTTGCGGGCGAGCGGCGAGAGCGCGACGCGGTGCGCCGGGGCGCGGTCGATGAGCCCCTTTATTTCCCGGTTGCGCCGCATGCGTTCGGCGAGACACACCCAGCATGCGCTCTCGCCCGGGGCGAACACCGGCCCGACCAGCGGGAAAATGCCGGACGGCTGCACCAGCAGCCAGGGCGTATGGTCGGCGAGATGCCGCCGGTTCAACTCGGCGAGGCGGGCTTCGAGATAGTCGTTCACCAGCGTGATGGTGAGCCGCGGAGCGCGCTTGACGACGCGGACGCCAAGTCCGGTCAGCGCCTTGCCGAGTTCGGCCGCGCCCGCCACATCGAGCGCCTCAATGCGCACCGGACATTTCTGCAGATTCTGTGCCGCGACGACAGGCGAGAGGCCGAGGCTCGCCCAATAAGCGGCGGCCGCGCCGGCAACGTCGCGCGATGCCGGGACCACAAAGCGGCGCTCGAGCAGCCGCTTGAGCGCCTCCTCGATCTTGTCGACCGGAAATTCCCGCTCGAGCTCGCGCACGAGCGCGCCAAAGCTTTTCTTGCCGTCGCCGATCGCGGCGGTGAGCACGCTGTAGAGCTTGCCGTGCAGAAAGAACTTCCGGTCCTCGGAGTAGAGGCACACGGTGTCGCCGGGCAGCACATAGACGGTGAAATTCGGCGCGAACCGGGGAATGTCTTTGCTGTTGTAGGGCGCCGCGCTCGCCCCGCGATCAGCGGTCAAGGCGTTGGCCCGCGCAGCTTTGCGCCCGGCCCGGATCGGCGGCGCCGGGCGCGGTTCGGAGCTCCGGCGTCTTGTTCGCGCGGCAGCGTTGCTTCGGTGAAGTTGGCGATCCACTCGGAAATCACACGCCGGCGCGCCCACGCTTGCACGTGGGCAGCGCCGCAATCAGGACATCGGTTGACCGTTGAGTTGCATCAACGGAGCAAGAAGGCACGCAAGCCTAGCACAGGTTGCAACCGCCCCACGACAAGCAGCACCCGCCACAGCCTACGCCGCAGCCACCGCACCCGCCGCACCGGCAGCCGCAGGCTCTACCGCAACCGCAGCGTCCTCCGCAGCCGCCGCAGCGGCCGCAAGCCCGGTACGCCAGCTTTTCGCCGAGCTTCGGCGTCACGGCGTTTTCCTTGTCGAAGACGTAGAACGTCGCCAGGCTCACGTCGGAGATCTCTTCCTCGCCGAGCGTGATCTCGTGATTGAGCGCGCCGTTATGTGCCGCGATTTCCGCGGTCGCTCCGCCGGTCGTCGCGGATGCCCCGCCCGCCAGCGACAACGACAATCCGGCGGCTCCCAAGACCGGTACGGTCACTGCCGCCGTGCGCCGCTTTCGCTTCGAAGCCTGCTTCGCTCTCGCCATGCGCGTCCTCCTCATTAGCTTCGAATGTAATTCGGTTGGTCGAAAGGAGTTCCATCGTACGCTTGGCGCAAGCCGCGACGCAAGTGTCAAATAGGTCAGAAATTCCACGATGAACGAACTTTCATGATCATGAATTGCGGAACCAAAGCGCGCTAACCGACGCGATTGACCGGCGTGCGTGCACGCGCGCGCCCGCGGCGATCGCCGACGATGCCGCGATAGGTCGCGCGGATCAGGTCGTCGACCACCGGCGGCGGAAGTTCGCGGCGCCGCAGGTGCGGCCGCACCGCAGCCATCGGCGCATCGGCGAGGACGAATTGGGCGCGGCGCATGCTCTCGGCATCGTTGCCGCCAAACGCCGCGCGGGCAAATTGCTCGAGGCAGGCCATGAAACGCTTTGCCTGCTCGGCGACGCCGCGCTTGAGCGATGCCGGCCAATTCCCCTGCACGAAGTCGTCGCGGTGGTAGAGGAGAAGGAGCCTCGCATCGTCGAGGTGGCCGCGCACCCATGCCGGCGTATGCAACGCCGCGGCCAGGCCGTCACCCGCCTCGATCGCCGCCACGAATCCCTCCTGGTAGGCGAGCACCGTCGTCAGCCAGAGCTCGCCGAGGAGAAGATCGCGCGACGCGAAGCGATAATAGAACGAGCCCCGCGGCGCCTTGAGCCGCTCCGTCACCGAGCCGACCGTTACTGCGGCGGGGCCATGCTCGGCGGCGAGCGCGCGGGCGGCGTCGAGAAAGTCGCCGGCTTCGAACAAGGCGTGGCCCATCTGCCCTCCTGCCGGCGTCGCCGGCGCGTCGATTTGTCATAGACTATGCGGTCTAGACACATCGGTCAACAACTGTCAGGCTGCTGGAGACGAAGCAAGCAAGGTGCCGGGGCACAGAGGAGCCTGACCATGCTGGAAAAGACCAACGCGACGGAGGTCGATCGTCTCCTCGAAGCGACGCGGCAGACGATGGCGAAGGTGAAAGATTGCTGGGCGGCGACGCCGGCCGCCGATGGCGGCGTCAATGCCCGGATCGTCCAGCCGATCGATGCTGCGCCCGACGATGGCGACTGGACGATCTGCTTCGTCACCGGGGCGCGCACGCGCAAGGCAGCGGAGATCGCACGCGTCGGACGCATGACGCTTTGCTATCAGCATCATCCTGACCGCAGCTATGTCGTGCTCTCCGGGCGCGCGGCGTTGGTCG
>Ga0187782_10004254_pt1 | contig 10720 bp, 12 predicted proteins | sample 0715_SJ02_MP15_2_FD_132454 | JGI IMG/M metagenome (GOLD analysis project Ga0187782, IMG submission 132454) | Tropical peat soil microbial communities from peatlands in Department of Meta, Colombia - 0715_SJ02_MP15_20_MG | ecosystem: Environmental > Terrestrial > Soil > Wetlands > Peat | place...
TCGTTTTGCGTCGAAAGCGCGGAGAGAAGCGAAAAGCGGACGAGCGATTCCGGCGTCAGCGACGCGTCGGCGCCGATCGCGAGCGCGGCTTGGCAGTCGCCACGCCGTATCGCATCCATGCCGAGTTGGACGGCGGTGGCGCCGGAAGCGCAGGCGGTGTTGAGCGAGACCGGCGAGCCTTCGGTGCCGAAATGCTCGGCGAGGTGCTCGCCAATGATGGCGAACTTGAACGGCTTATGAACCGAGGCGAATTCACGGGCAACGCGCATGAGTTCGGGATAGCCTGTATCGGCGTTGGATGCCGCCATTTCCGCCATCGCGATCCGGTCCGTCCATTCGACTTCGAGCGGCGGCGGCGCGAGATAGAGCGGGCCGGGAAAGCGGCCTTTGCTGCCGATGCCGGCTTGCGCCACCGCCTCTTCACCGGCGAGCAACGCCACGCGTTCGGAAAGCTCCGCCGGCGACATGTGATCGCGGTACACCTCGTCAACGGTGCCGGCGATGGTGGTACGCAGGCCCTCGATCGGGAAGCGCGAAACGCGCTTGATGCCGGAAATGCCGCCGGTCAGCTTCGCCCAATTCTCGGACTTGCCGACGCCGAGCGAAGTGACCATGCCGATCCCGGTGACCGCGACGATGGGGCGGCCCCGTTTATCCCGTGTGGCCATGATTTTCCCTCTCAACCGACCCTTTCAACAAGCGCAAGCCCTTCGCCGCGCCAATGACCGACGGCGGTTACGACGACTTGGGAAACGTCGGACGGACTTTGCCCCACGTCTCCGCTTCCTGCCGGCGCGAACAATTTGCCATGTTCGAGGACCGCGCAAGCAATGCCTAGATTGGCCTCGAATTGGGCCTCCACACCATGACCGATATACGTGCCCGTGTTGCGGACGGGAAGGCCAATTTCCTCAAGCACCGCGGCCTCGGCCGAGGCCGCCGGTTCGAGGCCGGCGGCGCCGGAGATGATCGCGGCACGGGTGCGGTCAACCTGACCGGCGATTGTGTCCCATTGGCGGTGGAGCGTTGCTTCGATGTCGCCCGGCTCGCGCCGGTTGCGATCGGAGTAGACCGTCGAAATCCGCCCCCGGCCGCGGGCGCCGCGCGCCTGCGCATGCTCGCGGCTTTCAAGCACGAGGAAAGCTCCGATATTGCCGGGGGCAATACCGCCCCGCGGGCCGCGATCCCAAACCGGGGCAAAATTGCCGGTCAAAGCGGAGCCTGATTGCTCGAATACGAGAAGAATATCCCAACGCGTGGCGTGATAGGCGCCGCCGACCAGCGTTATTTCGCTTTGGCCGGCAGCGATGCGTGCTTGCGCAATGCGAACGGCGTCGACGCCGGCGGCTTCTTCGCCCAGGAAGGTCCGTGAGGATCCGACCACGCCGTGAACGATTGAGATATTGCCGGCGAGCAGGTTGGGCAGCTGAGCCAGAAACAAGGTCGGCCGCAGATCGCTCATGAGCCGCTCGTTGAGAAAGCGACCGCGCTCGCCGGCCTTGCGCATGCCGGTGAGAATTGCGCTGTCGGCGGCGATGTCGCGTTCGCCGCCGGCGGCGGCAACAATCATGTCGGTTTGATCGAGCAAATCAGGCTTGCCGGCGATGCCGGCGTCGCTCAGCGCCAATCCCGCGGTATAGACGCCGATACGCTGCCAGAGTTCCATCTGCCGCTGGTCGCTTTTTTTGGGAATTTGCTTGTCGAAATTGAGTGGCGGGAGCGCGTGCACGATGTAGGGCGCAAAGCTTTTGTCGTCGTAGGGCGGCGGATCGCCCCGCTCCAAATGTTGCCAGTTCGCCTCGAGCCCTTCGCCGAGGCAAGTGACCAGACCGACGCCGGTGATCCACACCTCGCGGCGTCCGCTCACTTGGCCAGCTCCTTGACTGGAACTTCTATGCTTTCCGCCCACTGCACGATCGCTTGGCGGAATTCCGGGCTCGGAAAGGGTATGACGCGATAGGTAATTTGCGCTTCGCAGACCGCCTTGCCCTGGCGGCGGCCTTTGCACTCGGCGACCGTGAAGCCCGAACCCTCATGCACGATCGAGCCCTCGAATTCGAGCTCGTCGCCGGGAAACACCGCGGTGCGGAATTTCGCTTCCTTGACGCCCATGAGAAACGGCATGGCGGTGAAGCGCGCCATCGCCATGACCAGCCATCCAGTGGTTTGCGCCATGCACTCGAGCAGGAGCGCTCCCGGCATGAGCGGGTAGTTGGGAAAATGCCCTTCGAAAATCGTGCTCTTTTCCGGCACCTTGCAGACCGATCGAACCGTGCGCCCATCGACGTCGAGCGCGACAATGCGGTCGATCATCTGGAAATATTCGAAACGCATAAGCGGCGCTCAGGCGCCTTTCGCCGCAATCAGCTTGTCGATCTGCTCGCTGAGATTATTCAGCACGAAGTATTGGTCGGTCGTCGCCTTGCCGTCGTTGACTTCTTGGGTCCACTGCTCGAGCGGCAGCTTGATGCCGAAGGTTTTGTCGATGGCAAACGCGATATCGAGAAAGTCGAGACTGTCGATCTCGAGGTCGTTTATGGCGTGGCTTTCCGGCTTAATATTCTCACGCGGAATGTCACAGGTTTCCGCAATGATATCAGCAACTTTGTCGAATGTGGCGGACATACTGCCGACCCCTCCAAGCCTGCCTGCTCGTATAGCGAAGGATGCCGCCGAGTTCAACGCTGCCGGCTTTGCCGGGGCGAGCTTGTTGACCCTGCCATGTCGTTCAGCCCCGGCCGCGCGTCACGCCCGAGAGCGCAAGCGCGGGCGCCAGCTGTCTGTCCGTCACCAATAGTTGACGCCACCAACCGTCCGGGCCGTGTGTCGAGCGCCGCCGCAAGATAATGCCAAATCCACTCCATGACGATCCGGGAGTCGCGGATGAAAAATGCGGCCGGTCGAGAGCGGCCTCGAAATCGGGCCGGGCGAGACCGGCAGGCTCAAGCCGGGCGGGTCCATTTGATGTTCGTCGCCCTCAAATACGCTTTGGATCAGGGCAAAACGCTCGAAACGATACTGAACTTTGAGAAGGCCGGCACGGATGAGGTGGAGTTTCCGGTCGCCGCCTTCGGCCCTGCGGCGCCCGCATTACGCCGGTGCGGCGCCGGCCGGAGCGATTTGCACCTAACGATTAGTTAAGGCTGGTTGCCTTATACCGTTCACGGGTACGGGCGACCATCCGCATGAACGATACCGATCCAAAAGAGGCTCGGAACTGGTCCGGGCCGCTTAAACATCTGGCCGAGGACGAACGTCGCTCGCTTATTGACTCCATGAGCGCGGCGTCGAAGCCACCGGTCGCGCTGGCGGAAGCGTTGCGCAACGGCTGGTTCGAGGTCTGGTACCAGCCGAAGATCGATCTCAAACGCAAACGCCTGGCCGGTGCGGAGGCACTAGCGCGTATTCGCCACCCGCAGCTCGGCATTTTGCTGCCCGACAATTTCCTTCCCGGTGCCGACCAGGGCAGTCTCGCTGAGCTTGCGCAGCAAGCGCTCTTGGCGACGCTTTTCGATTGGACGACGTTCGAAGAAGCGGGCTTCAACCTTCATCTCGCCATCAATGTGCCGGTCGATGTGCTGTTCAAGCTGGCGATTACGCGGCTGGTCGTCCAGTACCGACCGAACTCATCGCGCTGGCCCGGACTGATTCTGGAGGTGACCGAAGATCAAATCGCCCGCGATGTCGCGCTCGCGAATGAGATCGCGACCCAGCTGCGCGTCAGCGGCATCTCTGTTGCTATCGACGCCTTCGGCGCCGGTTATTCCTCTATGAGGTGTCTGCGTGAATTGCCGTTTGCCGAGCTCAAGATCGATCGTTCGTTCGTGATGGGCTGTGCAACGGACGCGGCCAAGGCGGCCATCTGCCAGACCGCAATTGACCTGGCGCACCGTTTCGGCGGCGTTGCGGTGGCCGCAGGCGTGGAAAGCGCCGCGGACCTGCAGGCCTTAATAGTGATGGGTTGCGATTTCGGTCAGGGCGTACTGATCGCGCCGCCCATGCCGAAAGCGCGCTTTGTCGAACTTTTGCGCGAGCGCAAGAGCAAGCCGCCCGTGCCCGCCGGCAAGCATTCGGCGAAAAATTCTGTCGGCCGGGTCGCCTAGATTGCCTATTTTGCGTGCGGCTCGCGGAACGGCTGCGTCTTCCCTGGCGCCGGCATGCGAAAGACATTGAGCGCCATCGATACCGTAACGTAGTAACCGAGGATGCCGACCAGCTCGACCATGCCGGCATCGCCGAGAAGTTTATGCACGCGGGCATAGGTTGCGTCGCTTACGCGCCGCGTCGCGTAGAGTTCTCTGGCGAAGGCGTAGATCGCCATTTCATCGCGCGGGCCCGACTTTGGCGCGCGTGCGGCCTGAAGATCGCGGATCGTTGCTTCGTTTACGCCACGCTCGGCGGCGATGACGGCATGTGCCGCCCACTCGTATTGCGCTTTCCAATGCTGCGCGGTGAATAGGATCGCGAGTTCGGACAGGCGCGGCGGCAGGCTTGTACCGAAACGCAAATGCGCGCCGAGTTGCTGCGCCAGCTGGCCGAAGCGCGGCGCATGCAGGTAGACCGCGAAGGGTCCGTCGTTGCTGAACCGGCCGCGCGGGCCGGATTTAATGGCGTCGACCAGTGCTTGCTGCTCGACCGTAAGGTTCACCAAGTCGACAGCCGGCAAACGCGGCCGGGGAGATTTGAGCGCCCGCTGAGAGCGCGAACGGCGCGACGGCGACTTGGGCAGCGACTTGGGCATGGGATCCTCAAGGACGTAGTTGCGGGACTATTTCTTGCCGACAAGATCGATCAACGCGGACATGCCGACATGCGCAGTGCCTTCGTTGAGCACGCTGTCATGTTCGTGGATTTCAAGTTCGGCCATGTCGCCGAAGCCCTGCTGGAGAATGGCGCGGGTGTACATGCGTTCTGCCTCCGGCGGACCACCGGTGCGATAATTGAGTTGCTCCGGACGATAGCCTTGGAGGAACAAGAGACCGCCAGGCTTGAGTGCCAGCTTGAGGTTGGTGAAAAACACGGTCCGCTCCGCCGGAAACACAACCTGGACAAAGATGGCCGTAACCACGTCGAACGCGCCGACCGGCCAGCGCCAGGTTGTTACGTCGGCCATTTCGGTCCGCAGCCGTACGCCACGTTCCTCCGCCAGCGTCCGCGCCTTGTTGAGCGCCGACGACGAAAAATCAATTGCGAGCACGTCGAGGCCCTGTTCGGCCAGCCAGACGCCATTGCGACCTTCTCCGTCAGCGACCGAAAGCGCGGTCCCCGAGGCGGGTAGCCGGTGCGCCTGAGATTTGAGAAAAGCATTTGGCTCCTTGCCGAACACATAGCCGGCCGGACGAAATCGCGCTTCCCATCGATCAAGTTCCGACATGGTGCGTCCAGCCCCAAAGCGAAAACTCTAAAGGTTCGAAGCGATAGGCGAAACCGCGTCGAGAGCATCCACATGTTGCGTCATGGCCAAGCACCCTAGCGCCGGCCATGGCTCTCTGCGAGACGCTCTAAGTCCTGATCGGCGAAGGATCGACGTGAAAGCCCTCGCCCGATTGGATCGTAATTTGGCCGTCGGCGACGGCGCGTACCCAGCGCGCGGTCGCTGGAATGCCACCGAATGAAAAGAAGTGCGGCACGATTCCAGCAGGCGCCGCGTCGGCCAGCGCCCGGATCAAATCATCCGGGGCGGCCGTGGTGAACATCTGGCGCATCAGGCCGGCACGCTGCGTCAGCGCCTGCGTGGAAGCACGCACGCCACAACGGCTGGCGTAGCGCATCAACGAGGCAAGGCTGGTCGGGCCGGCAAGTCCGATGCGCAGCCGATGGTCGAATCCGAAGGCGCGTACGCGCGCAATAAAGTCAAGAATCACGCGCACATCGAAGCAGAACTGCGTGACGATCTCCACGGCGAGCCCGATTGCTTCGGCCGCTCCAATTTTTTCCGTGAGCGCGCGGCTTAACGCGTCGTCGCTGATGCGCGGATGGCCGTCGGGATACCCGGCAATGCCGATCGTGTGCACGCCACGCCGCAGCAACAGCCCCGAGTCAATGGCATCGAGCGCACAGCGGAACGGACCGCATTCGCTGCGGTCGCCGGCAATGACGAGCACATTGTCCACGCCGGCTTCGCCGTTGAGGCGGGCGAGTACACTGTCGAGCGCCTCGACGCTCGGAAAATTCCGCACAGCTATGTGCGGCACCGGCTCCAACCCGGCTGCGCGCAAGCGAGCGGCGGGGCCTATCGACTCCTCGACCGGGCGACCGGGGATCGCGCTGAGAAAGATGCGCGTGCCGCGTTTAAGCTGGGAAAGCGCAGCGATATCGGCATCCGAAGGCCGCGTCACCTCGATGGAAAATCCCGCCATGAGCGCGGTGATGCGCTCAACGGGATCGGCCGGCGCCGGTTGTGGTGTTGGCAGTGCGCTCATGCCGCGCTCGCCGCCTTCCATTTCATCCGCGCCGGTGCAGAGGAAAAAATCAGGCCCGCCGGCGGGAGATGACGTAAGACTCGTCGAGGAACCACAAGCCTCCGCGTTCGCGCAGTACCGAGCGCGTGGCATCGATGTAGCGTCCGTCGGCGACCACGTCGCCAAGCCGATCATCTTCCACTTGCGCCACGTAGATCGCCGCGTTCCACGCCGCGAATAAGGTCGAGGTACCGATCGACTCGGAAACCTCTGATGGCAGCGTGTGCATGACATAGCGGAACAGCGAGCGGTTATCCGCGTAGGCATTGAAGTTGAGATCGCGGCTGGCCGGTCCGAGCTCGTGTTTCACCGCCTTGAGAATCTGATGGCGGTCGTGAATGAACGGATGATCGTCCGGCCAAACCTTCTGGATGATTTCCATGCCTGGATCATGGCCATGCGAATGAATGGCGATGAGCCGGCCGCCCGGGCCAACCGCGCGCGCGAGCGGAGCGATTACCCGCTGGGCTTTAAACTCGAGCGTAGCGCGCGCGCGATAGGGCTGCGAGGCGATGACCAGATCGTAGTTGGCGTTGGTGCCGCCGGCTTTGGGAATGATCGGGTCGAGCAGGAAACGGTGATCGTCGCGATAGATCACGAGCACCACCGGGCGCTCGTAAATCGGATTGCCGGTGCGCGCGCTGACGCCCGCCCGCCAATTTTGCGCCAGGAACGGTTCGAGGTCGATGATCTGTTGTTCGAAACGATGGGCGGAGTTCCCCGACAGCGGCAATTCATGCCACACCAGGCTCGACGCGGCGTTCAGCGATTTAACGTGCAGCCAAGGCGCATCCGCATAGGCGAGGTTGGTCAGTACCAGAACGGTCGCCGGGTGTTCGAAAAAACGATCCGACATTTTCTGCAGCGTTAGCCGGACGTCCTCGAGGCTGATCTCCTTGCCGACCACGTAGAACGGCGTGTGCGGGAAACGGTCGTGCCCGGCGCGCATCACCCGTGTCAGCACCGAGCCGTCACCGACGCCGGCATCGAACACGCGCATCGCCGGCGGGCGCGGATGGATGTGAGCCAACTCCTCAGAGACGCGGTTCGCGATCTCCCATTTCTCGCTGCAAGTATTGACGAACAGCAGATATTTTTGCCGGTTGTCGAAGAAGCGGAAATTGCGCTGCGGATCCGCCGTCTTCACCGGCGTGGAAAACGGCTGCAGCGGCGGCGCCGCGGCCGGCCGTGCCTCGCGCGCTCGCTCGATGACGATCGGACGCGGCCCCTGCGGCGGGTGAGCGGCCATGAAGCCGTGGATGCGGTCGAGCGTGTCGGTGGTGATGCGGCCGCCGTTGCGCAGGCGGGCCGCGAGCTTGCCGTCGTTGACGGCGCGCCGTCCGAAGGTGGATTCGGCAAGTCCGGTCTGCCGGCAATAATCAGAGATTTCCTGGAGCAACTGTTGCGCGTTCATGGTGATAAGCCACTCCCTGCATTCCCCGAGGCGGGGTGTGTTTGATTCCGTGTTCTGCTGACGCGCACGGTTCTGTTCGATCAGCGAACCAATCGGCGGGCAGGGGGTCAACCACAAAATGACCCATTACTGCAGTGGGCAATATGGTGGGCAAAATCCCAAATTCCAGTGGGCAAGAGTTAAGCTTGCACGGCGATGCCGGCCTGCCGAGAAGAGGCAAATGCCGCGTCTCGCCGCCAACCTCAGCTATCTCTTCACTGAACGCCCTTTGATCGAGCGTTTTTCCGCTGCGGCCGCAGCCGGGTTCGCCGCAGTGGAGCTGCTGTTTCCCTACGATGTCGCGCCCACGGCGGTGAAAGGTGAGTTGAGCCGCCATGGCCTGACCCAGCTCGGCCTCAACACGCCATTTGGGCGCGAAGGGGAGGCGGGTCTCGCCGCCTTGCCGGGACGGGAACGCGAATGGGAGGCCGCGTTCGCGCGCGCCCTTGATTATGCGCTCGCCATCGGTGGCCGCGCGATCCATTGCCTCGCCGGCTGTGTCGCGCCGGAGCAGCGTCCAGCCGCAGAAAATGTCTTCATCGGCAATCTTGCGCGAGCGGCGGAGCAAGCTGCGGCCGCCGGCATCATGCTTCTCATCGAGCCGATCAATCCGCGCGACCGGCCAGGCTATTTCCTCAATCGCGTCGAGCACGCGGCCGCCATCGTCGGCAAGGTCGGCAGTCCGAATTTGCGCATTCAATTCGACTTCTATCACGCGCAAATCGTCGGCGGCGACCTCATCCGCCGCTTCGAAGCGCATCTGCCGCTGATCGGTCATGCGCAAATTGCCGGTGTTCCCGCCCGCCGCGAGCCCGACGAGGGCGAAGTCAATTATCGGGAAATTCTCGCCGCGCTGGACCGCCTCGGTTATGCGGGTTTTGTCGGCTGCGAATACCGCCCGCGCGGTCGGACCGAGGACGGGCTCGACTGGGCGAAGCCTTACGGCGTGGTGCCGCGGGTCTAGAAGACCGTCACTTTTGCCCGCCTGCGGATCGTTGCAATTCTCGAAATTGAGCATCGATCCGCCGGCGCTTCAGGAGGGCCGAAGGTTGGTATATTCTGATGCCAGGGACGAACCGATCATGTGGGGTCGAAAAGACAAACCGGCTCCGGCAAGCGAAAGCGAGCCGGCATCGCCGCTGAAAGCGGCGATGCATCAGGCGCGTGTCGAAGCAGCCGAACGGACCAGTGTCGTCGTCGATCTGCGCGACGCCGAAGTCGCCCGCCTCGAACTCCTCAATGAAGCCCTCGATCCGGTATTTGCCGATATTGCGCCGGAAGTCGAATTGTTCGATCGCGGCATAAGCCGCGGTGATACGCCACGGCTTTGGATCGATCCTGTCGCGCATATCGCCATGGGGCGCGACAAGCGCATCTACCGTTTCTTGCTCGATAGCCGGGTCGGCCGCCGCGTGCTCGCCGAGTCGCATGAGATTGCCGATATCGTCAAGGCGGTGACCGACTATGTGGCGCGCCGGCTGATCGAGCGCGAGCGCGCGCTTGACGCGGATCCCGATTTCTTGGCGCGGGTCGGCGGGACCGAAGCGGCGCGAATGCGGCGGCGCCAGCGCCGGCGCGGCCTGGTGGCGCTGTTGCTCGGCTTCATCCTTGGCGTGGTGACGCTGCTGCTGGTCGCCGTGCTGATGGCCAGTCGGTTTTAAAATAGCTTTTGGCGTGCGGCTTCGCCAACGCTGCCGTCGGCACGCAATTGCCGGGTAACGAACTCACAGCGCCAGGCGCCCGGCGTGCCGTCGATGTGAAAGAGGTTGTAGCCGGAGGCGTCCTCGTGGCCATGAGGCGCTTGCGCCGATGCCGACGGCGCGCCGATTGCCGGGATAGCTTTTGCCGGACCATCGAGCCAAACGAGCGAGCGGCAGTGGTCGTGGCCGTGGAGAACCAGATCGGCGCCGCGCTCGGCGAGTACGCGGCGAAATTCCCTCGCGTCCGTGAGCCGCCGCAAATAACGCCGCGGCGGGCTGACCGGCGGATGATGGATGAGCACGACCCGGAACATCGCGCTGGTTTCGTCGAGCGCTGCGGCAAGGCGGGCGAGCTGCTGCTCGCCAAGCCGGCCGGTCGCCAGGAATGGACCGGTCGGCAGCGCCGTCGAAAGCGCGATCAGCGCCACGCTACCGCGGCGGCGCACAAACGGAAAAGTGCCGCTCGGCGCGCCGTTGTCGCCGCGCATATAGTCGCCCCAATTCTCCGCCGGTCCCTGCCGTGCCTGCGGCACATAAAGATCGTGATTGCCGGGAATCACCGTGACGTCATGCGGGCTGCCGATCGACTCCAGCCATTGGCGCGCCCAGACATATTCGGGCTGAACGGAAAAATTGACGAGGTCCCCGGTGACGGCGATGTGATCGACCGGCGTTGCCTGCAAATCGCCGGTGATGGCGTTGAGCGCTTCGATGCGGTGGATGTATTTGCGCGCGCGGTGCCAATTGATGAAGCCGAGCCCGCGCTTGCCGGCGAGCTCATCAAGCCCCGGCCGTACGGCGAGGTGCAAATCCGACAGGTGGGCGAGCACGAACATCGCGCGCGATACTAGGCAATCATGCTTAATAATGGCTTTTGGCGGGCGCCCGGCGTCCGCATCAGGAGCTGCCGATCAGAATGCCGGCGGCAAAAACAAGCACGCCGCCGACCACGACCTGGAAGGCGGCCTGCAGGAATGGCGTATCCATATAGTGGGTGCGGATCCAGGAGATCGCGATCAGTTCGACGGCGACCACCGCGAAGGCGAGCACGGTTGCCGCGTAAAAGTGCGGGATGAGATAGGGCAGCGTGTGGCCGAGCCCGCCAA
>Ga0187782_10004255_pt1 | contig 10720 bp, 8 predicted proteins | sample 0715_SJ02_MP15_2_FD_132454 | JGI IMG/M metagenome (GOLD analysis project Ga0187782, IMG submission 132454) | Tropical peat soil microbial communities from peatlands in Department of Meta, Colombia - 0715_SJ02_MP15_20_MG | ecosystem: Environmental > Terrestrial > Soil > Wetlands > Peat | place...
TCCTCATGGCTTCCTCCACTTCGGGAGAAGTCTTGAGGCGAACTTATCGTTGTCTGCGCCGGGAGATGTGATGGACGGCACAGTTCTGCACTTTTGTAGTAAGTAATACCAACTCGTAGAAACGTTGACTCATCGAGACCAGCCATCGCGCGCTAAGTGAACGGAAATCACTGCGTAATCCCGAACAGCGACGCACCCGCGAGCGGTGAGGCTGCCCCCGGCTCTTCAGCTTTTTTCTTCATCGCTGCTTCCACGAGGACTTCCGAAGGGCGACCCCCCTTGCTTCGCTTGGGTCCTCCGCTGCAGCTTCGGCCCCCCGTCACGTCGTCTCGGCGAAATCGGGCAGCCGCCAGGTCCGGTCGAAATAGCGCTCGGTCGGTCCGTAGAGCCGGAAATAGGGGAACCAACCCTTCTCTGGCGGCGTCCGGATCCAGTTCTCGCGCGGCTTGCCGGCCGGCGCCGCGGGGCCGAAAAAGAGGTCGACCGAGCCGTCGGCGTTCGTCACGACGGCGTCGAGCGAGGTGCGCTCGGGCCGGCACCGCTTTGCAATCATCTAAATTTCGTTGGTAAGTCATTAAGGCATTTCCTAACCGCCAACAGTATTCCCCTATCCACTCGACCGTGCTGTCTTGAGGTTCACGCTTCGGCAAGGGTCGTCATTTTATTGTCACGGGCGCTAGTTCGTGATTGTGATTTCCCTCGTATTCGGCTCCGTTGGAGACTCTTAATTTTGCGTTGCTCATTGCAGCCCCTGCGCGAAATGGGTTTCCGCGCCCTGAGGTATCCTAGCAGCTCAATTGAACATGAAGCTGTTGCGGGGCGCGTTCGAGCCGAGCAAATTGGAAATATAAAGCGCTATCTGTCTTCGATGATGCTTGCTAACGTCTGCAACGCATCGATACTCGTGGCAGCGCTTTGGTCATCGTCGCAACGCGAACTAGCGATTGCCTGGGCTTCGACGATCTTGATCTTTGTCATGTATTACGGCCTTTGGCGCCGCCAGTCGGCTCGCGCAACGCCCTCGTACGTCTCACCCCGCGCGATTACGCTAGCCGCTCGCAACGCGCTGTTACTAGGCACCCTGTGGGCGATCCTGCCGCTGTTGTTTTTCGCGAATGCGTCTCCGAGTGGACAAATGATCATTACCGCCCTTTGCGTCGGCATGCTGGCTGGTGGCGCATTCGCCTTCGCGAGCGTCCCTGCGGCAGCGATGGCGTTTACGCTGCCTATCATTATCGCAGTTTCGGTTATACTTGGGCGTGGCAACGACCCAACTTATTTAATGCTAATAGTCCTGATGATCAGCTACATCGGAGTCCTGGGGCGGGGAGTATTCGTTCACGCCTCGCAGATGGCCAAAAGAGTTGCCGCACAGTGTCAGGCAGAGACAAAAGTTCGTCGCGACGAACTGACGAGCTTGCCAAATCGGCTCGCATTTTTCGAGCATCTTGAGAGCGCGTTCGAGCGGCTTGAGCGCTCGCACGAGAAATTTGCAATTCTTTACCTCGACCTGAACGACTTCAAGGCGGTAAATGATCGTTGTGGTCATGCGACCGGCGATAGACTGTTGGTTCAAGTGGGCCAGCGGCTCAAAGATTGCATAAAGGAGGTCGATCTGGTTGCAAGACTAAGCGGAGACGAATTTGCGTTAGTGGTGGCGGATGTAGCGAATTCCGATACCGTCACTGAATTAGCGAATCGAATTGTTCGCAGTCTGGATACTCCCTTCGTAATTGACGGCACAGAAGTCTTCACGGGGGCCTGCATCGGAATCGCGTTTGCGCCGGCTGATGGCACGAGCCCCGAACTTCTGCTCAAACGCGCCGACAAGGCGCTCTACGATGCCAAGGGCAAATCCGACGGAGCAATACAGCTTTACGATTCAAGCTGTAAAGACGTCGCGCGTCGACGCCGGATTCTCGAATGTGAGCTCCGTTGCGCTCTTCACCGTCGTGAATTTTTTCTACTCTTTCAGCCGATATTTTCGCTCGACAACAATCGCATTACCGGATTTGAAGCTTTGCTGCGATGGCAGCATCGAGCTTCGGGCATCAAGCCGCCGATTCAATTTACGGATATTTTGGAAGAAACTGGCCTTATAAATGAGGTCGGTCATTGGGCTTTAGTTGAAGCCTGCAAGGCGGCAGTCGCTTGGCCAGAATACATACGAGTTGCAGTCAACGTATCGCCAATTCAATTGCGTCACACCCGAATCTTGTTTTCAATTGTGAACGCACTGGCGGTGTCAAATCTACCCGCTGAACGCCTCGAAATTGAAATTACAGAAACTGCAATAATAGATGACAGCGACGAAGTTCTGTCGAACGTGAACGCGCTTCGCGAACTCGGAATTCGAATTGCGCTCGACGATTTCGGTACAGGGTATTCGTCACTGACTTACTTACGTAAAATATCCCCGGATAGCATCAAAATCGATGCCTCGTTTATACGCGAAGTGACGAGGGATGCCAGTTGCGAGTCAATCGTGAAGTCCTTGATCAAGCTTTCGCGAGATCTCAACATCAAGGTGGTTGCGGAAGGGATTGAGACAGCCGAGCAGCTCAATTATCTCCAAGCGCATCATTGCGACGAGGGGCAGGGATATTATATAAGCCAACCGATGTCAGCGAATGAGATCGCGGGATTTCTGCCGAACATTGGTGCCGCGAGGACCAATGCTGCCTAGCAGAACTTGGCAGTTTGGCCTACGTTTTCGCGAACCACGGGCAAGTATTTTTTGAAACAGTCATCGCGCAGAGCGGGAGACGTGGTCGCAAAATTCTATAATGAGGCTCGCGCGGGCCGCCGTTAGCGGCGGCTGTACGGCGCCAGCGTTGCACACGCTCGCGCCAAGAGGAGTACCAAACACATCAATCCGCTTTCCTTCGGGGTCGTCGGGCTTGCGCTTCCCACGCCACGGCCATTTCCAACAATATCGCTCGAGACAAGACGTCAGAACTCCGCGCCAGTGTACGACAAGCTTCCGCGTAGCGCCTAAAATCGGACATCCTGCTGACCGGCCCCTCCGTTACCTTGGAGGCCCCACTGGGCTCCACGAATTTGACGCCAAGGCGGCCGCCGTCCCGCCATATAACCTGGCAAGTTCGCCGATACCGATCGCAGTCGATGACAAGGCCAAATGTGTTAGGTACGGGACCGCGAACCTCAAGTTGAGCCCCAGTTTCCGAAAGATTTCGAACGCTGCATTCGATAGAATCGCCGTTTAGCCAACATGTTCGACCATTTTTCAGAACCTTTCGTCGCGGCGATCCTCTCCGATCGGTGACAGCGGTCCTCCGTTCCGGTGAGGTTCGGCGGTCGTCGATTTCGCCGATTTCGATCCGTCCCACTATTGCGACTAATTCAGTGTGTAATTTTTGCATTTTCAACGCGATCTTCCGCAATTTCGGTCAACTTATCTTACCTGACCTGTTTCGGTTAAGCGGCTTTGTGGCCGACCGTTTGCGCCGATGTTCCCTGAGGTAACAATGTCGCAGACGATGCCGACAGCGACGCGGTCAGGCGATCGAATGTGGTCCATTCGACCGCGTCACCGTATCGCTGCTCGATATCATCGAACAGGCGATCCAGATAGTTCATATACACATCATCAACACCGTCGAGATGCACGTGCCCACGAACCGTTTTGCTGATATGCGCCTTGATCGATAGGACGCCACCAGCGTCAAGGATGCCGAATGCCCGCTCTGGCATGGACGTCGCTTGAAAGTTGGCGCTGAAATGCATCAGGTTCGGCACGATTCTGTGAGGAAACAGCATGCTCACGCCCCTCAATCCTGACATTGCCGTCTTGGCGCCTTTCGACACTTGTGTCTTGATATCACGAGCCGAAGCCACCCATTTGATCCCAACGTCGACGCAAGCTTGTTGCAACGCCGGACTGCAATCCCATCCAGGGGGCTGTAATCCTCGCACGTAGCGCAAGCCGGATTGTTCAAAAATTTGAATGGCCTCGTTCAATATGTTGGCGCATGTGTTGCGATCTTGTTCCTTAAATTCGACTGTGATCGAACGACCTCGGTTAATGTGATGCAGGCCATGTATTGCGACTTCAGTACGCGGCATGGCGTTCAGAAAAGCGACAAAATCTGGATGACTGCGGATGTCCATTGTTCCTTTGGGCAATACTGTTGCAAGAAATACCCTGTCCATGAGCCAAGGCACATGCCGCCAGAAACGATGCGCAACAGGGGAGATTTGTCGCCAGTCTGGCGTAACGAAAAGAGTCAGTCGCAGTTGGGGGTGTCGTTCAAGGAGCCACAAAAGGCGGCCTAGTGCGCCCTTTTCTAGATCGCCGCCGGCTTCATAAGCGTCTTGCGAAGTTCCAGGAAAGAGGTCGTCGACGGACATGACCACAGCGCCTGTTTTGCCCGGTCGGTACCAGTAGATCGGTCCCAAATTCGCCTCTCCACAGACGAAAGCTTGGCGCAGCATTTGCGCAGGACCAAATTGCCAAAAGTCCATGTAGACCACCTCGACGATGGCATCTCTAAGCTATCTTTAGGAATGATAGACTTTTTCAAGCGACCAACAAATTGATTAGGACAACGTGCGGCGTACGATTCTAACGTTGTGATGAATGAGATATAAAATTTAGCCATTGTCTATGATGTGATCGCCATCGACCAATCGCTCGCTGCTTACCTTTACTTAACCGAACAGGGATGGAGCATGGCAAACGATTTGCAGTGTAAACTCAATAAAAAACTATTGCAGCTATGGCTTTATGAGTATGTGGCCGCAGAAGCGGTGAGACTTTTCTCATGTTTGCTCAAGAAAAGAAAATACCTAACACTGGAATAAAAGAGTCCGAATATTTTACATCTGGTCGTTCGGCTGGGGGCGCCTCAGCCCGACCAGTGGACGAAACCGCGTTGCCGAACCTGGATGTGCAGGCTCAATCGGCGCTTCTAAAGGAAGCTTTCAAATCACCAAATCCGTTCGAGGTGGACGCTCCCATCTCCACTCCACCACACAAACGGCGCGGCCTTCTTGTACGGTGGGGGTGGCGCGTGTTCAAATCGGCGCTTGCCCTTGCTATCATCGTTGTTGCTGGGGTGGGTCCGGCGCAGCGCATGCTTCAGCTTTCAAGCGTTGAGGCGGTTGTTAACGCCCGGCTCGTCTCGCTGCGCGCGCCCGTCGACGGCAAGATCGATGAATCTGATTTCGCTCCGACCATTGGTGCGGAGGTGCCTAAGGGTGGAGTCGTGTTGCGCGTTTCCAATAGCCGGGCTGATCGAGCGCGACTGGACGATCTGCGGAGGCTAGTGCTTCAAATCGAAAGTGAACGCCCGGCCGTCGCGAATCGCCTTGCGAGACTGAAGGAACTTCACGAACAGATTTCTCAACAGGCGCGGGCATTTCAATCCGGAAGGATACAAGAACTCGAAGAGCGTGTGATGGACCTGAAGGCGCAGCTTGCCGCCGCCGAAGCTGCCGAGTTGGAGGCCGCATCAACGCTCGAACGTACCAAAGAACTGGCAGCTTCTGGAGTCCAAACAAGAGTCGCTATTGAAAGGGCGGAGCGCGATGCGAAGGTCGCGAGCGAAACTCGAAATTCTCTCAGTCACCGACTGTTCTCCGGTAAAGTTGAGCTCGAGGCAGTTCGCCGCGGCGAGTATGTTGGCGATACGTACAATGATCGCCCGAGCTCGCTTCAGCAGGCCGATGAGCTGTCTATACGCATTGCCGAGGGCGAGGCAGACCTTATGTCTCGCGACCAGCGGCTCGCTAAGCTTAAAGCCGAACTGGGCGGAGAGGCCACGCGCTATTCCGAACTTTCCAACGCCATCCTGACATCGCCGATCGACGCGCGCATTTGGGAGGTGCTGGTTTCTCCTGGCGAGGAGGTGAGGAAAGGGCAGGACCTCTTGCGCCTTCTCGACTGCTCCGGGGCCATTGTTACTGTCACGGTTCGAGAATCTGTTTTCAATCAACTGCGCATCGGCGACAAGGCGTTATTTCGCTTTTCCGGCCAATGGGGCAAGCACGAGGGCACTATTGTGCGCATGTTAGGGATGGCGGCGCCTCCGGACAATCTCGCGATTCAACCATCCGCACTTACGTCCGGAGGATTTCGAATCACCGTGTCAGTTCCCGATCTCGCGTTGACACAATGTCCGGTAGGCCGCACCGGATCGGTCTCATTCAACGCTTCGACTGAGTCCGAGGGCATATTCCAGCCGCTTCAAAACGCGATTTCCTTCTTTCTGCCCGGCTCCTGACCTGTATGTCGAGTGGCTGGTCAGAAGCAATCGATCCGGCGCTGATAGCGGTCGTGTTTCTTTGCCTGTTTCTTCCGTGGGCCGATCGCGAGAACCGTTGGGTGCGCGCTGTGCTCGTCGCGGTCACCTTGATCCTGACCTGGCGGTACCTGCTTTGGCGAATCACCGAAACCCTTCCGCAATTCGGCTTCTCCGCGGATTGGCTGTGTGGAATAACCTTCCTGGGCGCAGAAGTCCTGACGGGGATTGGTGCAACCGTCACATGGTTGGTGTTGTCGCGCAGCGCCTCGCGATCAGCGACAGTCGCAGCGAATATGCCGTGGCTTGCGAAGGCGCGGCCGCTCGTCGACGTCTTGATCTGCACCTATAACGAAGACCGCGAGATCGTAGAGCGCACGATTATTGGCGCGATGACGATGAGTTATCCAAATTCTAGAATTTGGGTTCTCGACGACGGCCGTCGCGAGTGGCTGCACGACCTCTGCGTCAAAAAGGGCTGTGGCTACTTAATCCGGGCGAACAACTCCCATGCCAAAGCTGGTAATATCAATCACGCTCTTCGACACCTAGCGCAACTGCCGTCGCCACCGGATTTCATCGCAGTACTCGACGCGGACTTCGTCCCATTTGATAATTTCCTCTCGCGAGCGCTTTGTTTGTTCAAAGATCCAACCGTTGGCATTGTGCAAACACCGCAACATTTCTTCAATCCAGACCCGATCCAGAGCAACTTGGCTATTTCCGAGGTCTTTCCGGACGAGCAGCGGTTTTTCTTCGATATCATCATGCCCTCGAAAGACGCCTGGGAGCTCGCTTTTTGCTGCGGCACATCCTCCGTCATCCGGTTCTCAGCACTTGGGGAGATTGGTGGCTTTCCAACAGACTCCGTGACCGAAGACTTCCTGCTTACCGTTCGTCTCCGTGAACGCGGCTACAAGACGGTGTATCTAAATGAGAAGCTGTCTGTTGGCCTCGCACCTGAAGGACTTGAGGAGTACGCGACGCAGCGCACTCGCTGGTGCCTTGGCTTGGTGCAAATCTGCCGAGGTAAGTCCGGTCCATTTCGTCTTCGCAACGGCCTTCCACTTTCGTTCAGGATCAGTCTGATCGAAGCGTTCCTCTATTGGGGTGCGAGCTTTGCGTTTCGCATTCTCTGCCACCTGGCACCTCCAATGTTTTTTCTACTTAATATTCGTATGGTGCATGCGAGCCTAGCGGATGCCGTTGCGCATTTTGCTCCCATGGTGCTTGTGCAAACTGCGGTCACGACCTGGCTCGGCGGGGGTCGCATGCTGCCGTTGATCGCGGATGTCTACCAATTGCTTATCGCCCCCGAAATAATCAGAACGGTGGCAGTTGCGCTAGTGCGTCCTAGCGGCCATGAATTCCAAGTCACTGCCAAAGGCATCCACCATAACGGCTTAAATGTTCAGTGGAGGCTGCTCTTTCGCTTCCTCCTGATGGCCTCCGTCACAATCGCAGGCATTGCGAAGATACTTGCGTTCGGCAACTCGGATTTGATTGAGAATGGCGGAGCGCTCAACTTAGTCTGGGCTTGGTACAACCTCTCGGTTCTAACGATCTGCTGCCTGGTGTGCGTTGAGCAGCCGCGACGTCGACTCGATGAACGATTCTCTGCAAACGAAAAAGCGTTTATTAAAATCGGAAATCAAGGTCGTGTCTTCGATGTAAAAGACGTTTCCGCCAGCGGAATGCGTTTGGCGGGTGAAGTTTCACCTCCAATTGGGTCGCCGGTGACCGTCGTCTTCGGACGGATTGAAAGCCGGGCGGTCATAGCCCGCAAAGGCGCTGGCGAGTTTGCTGTCAAATTGATTGGGAATGAGGCGCGGGAAGCGATGACGCAGCGTGTCTATTCTAACCGATATGGTAAGCCGCTCGATAAGATTCGTCCGAGCCAGGTTGTCGTGGGCATTCTTCATCGTCTCGCTCGATAACGAGCAATTCCGCGATGGCGCGGCTCGTTCTCTCCTCCTCGGCGAATCTTGATTTTTTGTCTTCTCGGACCGCACAACTTCCGCAACCCGAGGGAGACGCTACGCCCAGGTGCTGATCTTTCGGCCGGCAGCTGCCGGCTCGATTGCCAGCTCAAAAATGAACATCGATGTTTGCGTGTGGCACGACGAGCTGTGCGCGGCGCTAGCCTCGATCTGCTTGAACGATGAGTTTCGCCCCGGTTTGCCGATCGGCTGGTCAAGCGACTTACGCCTTGCCCTATGCGCACCCGCGGCGACTGGCAGGCCGCGACCTTGCTGGACTCGTCAAAATGGGCGTGTTCTACGAAACGAAGCCACTTGCCCGACGATAAGCCAATCGCCTCCAGCACTGCGCCACATGACGTCGATTGAGCAGACCGGCGCATTCGAAAATCAGCGCTCATCAGGGGTCGTGGGCCCGTAGTTCTGGCTGACCGTCGACAAAGCGTTGGCGCCTTCTCTCCTGCGGTTTGCGGCGATCCAGGGCATCGAGCGCAAACAGGATCTGGGCGACCTGGCGCCAGAGCGTTGCTTCGTATCGGCTCAGCCGATCGAGCGCGAAGTTGGGCAGATTGGCGAGACGCAAGAAGCACCGACCGAGCTCAGCAGCGGGACCGATTGCAGGATCGCATGATTTCGGGTCAGTACCAGACACGGGTTCCGTATCGTTGGTAATGCCGCCTGATGTCGGCACCTGGCCGCGATCGGCCGCCTCAGCTCGCCCGAACAGCGCGTAGACAACTTCGCGATAGGCCGGATCGGCTCGGCGGGCGTGCCTGAAACCACTCAGATGGTCGGCCTGGATGCCGAACAGGCCGGTCTCGATTGTGGTGGCACGGCGCAGCCGCCACAGCAGACTTGCCAATCGCAGGACCAGTTCCCGCTCCACCGCTGATGAAGCGTCATAATCGGCCGTAACTGCTGCTTCAAACGCTTTGTAGTCGTCTGCATCCTCAAGCGCACCGATCACCGTCTCGGCCGTCAGTCCGTGGCGGACGGCATTGCAGCGCGAGCGCTCCTTGCCTTCCTCGGTAATCGGACCGGTGCTTTTACGAGCGTTGCAACGGTTGGCCTCGATCTGCCTGAAGGAGGTCATTGCGGGCCAGCCGCAACAATTGGCTTTCTTTTGCAACGCGGGCTCCGTCTGCCGATCGACTGGTCAGGCTCGCCGCTGCTCGGATGCCCATCCGTCGCGGCGACCGGCGACGCGGCGGTAAGTTCGGTTGCTGTCGCGGCCGCTGGAAGCGGATGCGTCCGCAGCCACAGCGAACGGGCGCTGCCGGTCGGATCAACCTCCGCCTTGGTCCACCATGCAGCCTCATCACCCGAGCGATGGACCTCGCGGTGATGGCCGCGGCACAGCGGTACGGTGAACTCATCGCTCGGCTTGCGACCAAGCGCGCGATGTTGGGCAAAGCGCAGGTGATGGGCGTCGGCGGGCATGCGGCCGCAGATCAGGCACGGCTGTTTGGCCACGAACTTGACGTGGTTCTTGTCGCGGACGCGCCGCGGCTCGGGGCGGGCCAAAATACTCTTGTCAATGCCAGTGGCGGGGGCTGTTCCGACACATCTGCGCGGCCGCCGACCGCGTGACAAAGCGGCCTGCGGCGCGGATCCCACTACCAATGGGGCATCGCCTATGGCAGCCACGCTTTCGAGCGTGGCCAGCTTGGCCGCGAACGCATTCTGGAGCTGCAGCGCGTCGGCCGCGGTCAGGCAGTTCTTGGCACCCAGCACTCGGTGAGCCCAGACGGCCATGGCATCGCTGTTGCCGAGGCCGCTCAGTTCGGTGAGGAGCCGATCGCGTAGCTCGGCCGATGCCTCAGGCTCGAGGATCGGCTTGGTCGGCTTAGCATCGCTGCCGGGTCGCGGCGAACCGCTATGCCCGCTATTGAGTGGCCCATTGCCGGTGGCTTTTGGCTTCTCCGAACCTGAGGTCCTATTGGTCGGTGTCGTGAGATCGGGTGCGTCGAGATCATCCTCACCGGCAATGCCAACGAGGGTGAAGAGCGCATAGCGCCGGGCATAGGTCAGCGCCGCTCCCATCCGATGCGGGGTCGCGGCGTCGGTGATGGCGCAGACCGGCCAATCCGAGGCAATCCATTCCCCAGAGGAGTGCGCCAGCACGGTCGTGAGATTGATGATGCCGGAAGTCTGGTCGACCGCCGTCGTCTGGACGGTGGCGATCTCATGCTGCCCCAGGGTCTTGCGCACGATCTCGAGCCCGCTCGATAGCGGCGCATAGCGGAAGGTTTGCTCGGCCCCGTTACCTCCTTCCGACCGAATGGTTGCAGCCAAGGACTTCTCCGGATTGACGAGCTCTAACTGCGCCTTGGCAAGAGCTGCCGCGAGGTTGCCGATCGTTTCGCTAGAGCGCTGCACGGCTATCCTCCGTCCCGAGGAGGTCGAAGCTGATGGCCCCCGATTTGGAGCGCTTGGCTCTCACCCCATGGCCGATCGCCTGCTGGGCATCTTCCGGCA
>Ga0187782_10004256_pt1 | contig 10719 bp, 7 predicted proteins | sample 0715_SJ02_MP15_2_FD_132454 | JGI IMG/M metagenome (GOLD analysis project Ga0187782, IMG submission 132454) | Tropical peat soil microbial communities from peatlands in Department of Meta, Colombia - 0715_SJ02_MP15_20_MG | ecosystem: Environmental > Terrestrial > Soil > Wetlands > Peat | place...
GTATCGCGATCCCCGAAACGACTGAAAAAGTAGCCGGCAGTTCAGTTTGACAAACACCGGGGTGCAATGCTGATTGCAACCGTCGATCTATCGCAAGATGGGTCCAGCGTCTCCGACGCCTTCTGAAATGAAGCCAAGCGACTCCGCCCGAATGACGTAATAGAATCGGCGTCTATTCGAGGTTGTCGGTCGTACAGATGCCGGAGCTAACTATCTGGATTTCAGACGAGCTACAAAGGGGGATGCAGTCCCACCCGGAAATCGACTGGAATGAAGTGCTCAGCAATGCTGTCCAAGCCCGACTCAGAGTGCTCGATGATCGAGAGACACACCTCTCGCGTTCGAAACTGACGGAAAGGGACGCCGTCGAACTTGGACGTTCGATACGTCGGTCGGCTGCGAGACGGGCAAGGCGGTCGGCTGAGGTTGACGCTGGTTGAAGTGCAATGCCAATTGCGCCTTGGGACTCTTCCGTTGCCGTCGGATAATCCGGCAAGTAATGGCAGATCGACTCGAAATCCGCCGGTCTACCAACGGGCGGCGGCCGAAGTCATTACCGGAGAGAGATCCCGGAGACTTCCGTCACCGGAACTGAATTTCACCTTCAAGGAAACTTTTGCGCCGTCGACGACAAAATTTCCACCTGGCCCGTCATATCCTTTGGCGTTCGTAGAGGTGAGGTAGGAGTAGGATCCATTTGGTTCCTTGAAGCTGAGGGTGGCTTTCGTAGAATTGTAGGACCGGCCACCCGTCACGTTGACCCACCACTTTGAGCCAGTCGGTAGCCCGGATTCAGTGAATGTAACGTCGTACTCCTGGAGGGAAAATTTCACCTTCACGGAGAGCGCGGCGCCGTCTACCGTGATTTCGGCACCCTTCGACTTGAACGACTTGTTCGCGACGCCGATGGTGTATTCGTAGCTTCCATTCGGCTCGTTGAACGTAATGGACTTCGATGTCGAGTCGAATCCTTGGCCATTGGTGAGATTCACCCACCATTCCGTCCCAGAGGGAAGCCCAGTTTCGGAGAACGTCACTTTCGGGAACGCCGACTCAGTCGCAAGTCCGAGTATCGCCACATCCCCTGACGGTCCGCCTGCGACAAAAACCTGGTCAGTCACCGGGTCGAAGGCTGCGCCGTACGCCCCCGGAACGTGCACGATCTCGATCTGAGAATTCGACTGAGCCGATATCACGCCCACATATCCGGAGAAGACGTCGGGGAAGAACAGCTCTCCCGCGGCCACGTCGATATCTCCGGTGGTGGGCTCATCGCCGGTCGTGATGTTCGCCACCATTCGGTCGGACACATCCGATAGGACAGTGAGATTGTTGGACCCATAGTTGCCAACGAATACCTCGCTCGTTGTAGGATCGAACACTACCCCTTTCGGATCAGGCCCGACGGGGAGGTATCGCAAGACCGTGTCCGTAGAATCCGAGATCACGCTCGCGTTGTGGCCGAACTGAACGGATGCCCAGATCTCCCCACGAGCGTGATCGTATGCCAGACCCGCTGGATCGCTGGTAGGATTCGCGGCGACGGGGATGGTGGCGACAACCGAGTCCGAGGAATCGGAAATTACCGAGACGCTCGCGCTGTTGTAGTTTGCCACGAAAATCTGGTGAGTACCCCAGTCGTAAACGACAGCGTCCGGTGAGGACTGGGTAGTGACCGTCGCGACGACCTTGTCCGTGGAAGCGTTGATCACCGAGACGTTGTTCGACCCATAATTCGTGACGAAGACCTGGCCGGTCCTATTGTCGTAAGCCACCGAATCTGGGTTGTCCCCAACGGCCACGTTCGCCACAACGTGATCGGTCGTGTCCGAGATCACTGTAACATTATTGCCCTGGCCGTTTGGCACGAACACCTTGCCCGATGGGCTTGCGAACGCGACGTCATCGGAGCCGGAGCCGACGTCGACATCCTTGACGACGGTCCAATTCGTGAGGAAGGCCGATCCGGAATCCGCTGCAACTGCGCTCTCCCCTAAGGTTGATGCGGGAGCCACCGAAGTCATCCTGTCTATTGTGAAAGTCGCTGGATACTCGTCAACGGCGTCCGAATGGGTCGATAAGTTTGCCACTGCTGCTCCCGCGCTTCCCACGAAGGATAGGGCGACGGCCAGGCAGATCACCCCTCTCAGTGATCGAGGCAAGAAGTGTCCCCCAGAGACTGGCACCCACGCGATTCCATTACATGAAAGCTGGCCCGGCGGCCCACTCTGGGCTGGAGATCTGGGTTGCTGTAAACCCAATTGAACCGCGGTTGAGTTTATCATTCGAGACGCCGTCTCAAGGGGCGACCCCCTCCCGGTCTCATGTCGGTTCCCGAATCGGGGATGACTTGCAGGTTATGCGGGAAGCCCCTCTACCGGGGCGCCGCATACTGTCAGTACTGCGGCGCCACGATAGATTCGGTGCTTCAATCGACGAGTTCGGGTCAGCCACCGAGTAGCGATGTGATGCACGGGGGTCTTTCGACCGAATCGACTGATGAGAGTTCGCCATGGCGCCCGTAGCGCCGACGAAAGATTACGTTCCTGATCTTGGGGACTCTGATTCTAGCATTCGGGGCTTACATCGTGGTTGTGGATCGAGATGTGACCGCCCTGCTTGTGGCGTTCATGATTTTGGCAATCCTCTACGCGTGGTACAGGTTTGTGCACTGATTCGAACAGCTCGGCGAGGCAGGCCCCGCAAACTCTCGTGGAGCATTCCCAATCAGTAGCTGCAATGGGAATAGCACCTTCCCGAACTCGGTAAGTCCTTCCGGGTCTTGAGTCGCTGCCGATGAGCCTCAAGCCCGAGCTGGAGCGACTGCTCCTTTCGATCCCGGGGCTCACACAGGGGCCGTCGCGTTACGGTCACGGGAGTGCGTATCGAGCCGTGACGCGCGAGATTGCCCATTTTCACGGCGAGGAACGGTTGGACATCCGGCTGACGCGTGAAGAGATACGACGGCGAAAGTCGGAAGGAGGCTTCGATAAGCGAGTTCGAACCCGAGGACCCTCGTCGGACTGGGTTGAAATCAGAGTGTCCAGCGTCCGTGACTTCGCTTTGGCGCTCTCCTTGGTCGAAGAAGCAGTGCGCGCCAACGAGTAAGATAATGCGAGTCGCGTAGACATTTCGACGCAGGTTGTCGAGTCTGCGAGACAATACCGCACCTCGCTGATCGAGTTGGGATTCCTGCTGGCCTGACTGCCAGACCGGCACGGAGGTCCCGTGTTCCGAATCGCGAGCTGGCTGCGGGGATTGCTCACGCGCCCGCGCCCTGCCCTTCGCTTACGCCGAAAGGCTATGGGGACCTCGGAGCTGACTGGCCGTGCCGAATTCGAAGAAATCGGTCAAGGCGAGCACCGACCGACTCGCACGTTGGTTCGAAGTCAGCCGATCTGGACAGCCGTCGTTTTCCCATGATGGCTCTGAGGTGCTCTTCATCAGCGATTCCACCGGTCTTCCGCAAGCATGGCGTGTCTCTGCGCGGGGAGGCGAACCCCGTCTCCTGCGTGAATCTCGAGATCGAATTGGTTGGATCGGAGCCTCCCCGACTCGACCTCAAGCGATCGTCGCCCAGGACGCCGGCGGCAACGAAGTATGGCAGCTCGAACTGCTCTCGCTCTCGGACGACTCGGGTCGTACCCGGTCGAGTCGACGTCCGATCACCGCCGATCCCAAGGTCATGAACCTACCGGGGCGATGGATGTCGGACGGCCGCCGGTATCTCTACTCCTCCAACGCGCGGAACCGGGCTTTCTTCGACGTCTATCGATTTGACGTCGACGATTGGTCGCCTCCCGAACGAATCTCCACGGGAGATGCCTGGCAAGAGGCGACCGCGACCCGCGGGGACCGCGTTCTCATTCAGCGGAATCGCACGAACATCGACGTCGATCTGTTCCTCATCGAACCCCGAAGGGATCCCGTCCACCTGAACCCCCACGATGAGGAGACTCAAGTCAATTCGGCAACGATCGGCGAGGACGGAGTGTACGTCGCGACGAATCCTGGGATCGAGTTCGTCGGCCTCTATCGCTTTCCTTTCGACGGAACGAAACCCACGCTCGTGCTGGACTGCCATGCCGACGTTGAGCTGGTTCGAGCGTCGCCGGATGCCAGCCATCTCGCCGTGGTCGTGAACCGGGACGGATGGAGCGAACTTCGGATCGTCCAAGTCCGGACCGGTCGAGACCAGCGCCTCGCGATCCGACCCCGCGGCGTCATCGAGGAAGTCTCCTGGAATCCCGATGGATTGTCGTTCGCGTACTCAATGACGTGGCCCAACGGGCATGACATTTTCGTTTTCGACTTCCGGAATGGCCGCTCGCGACGGCTCACCCAATCTCCGGTGACCCCCCCACGACAAATCCGGGAGCCCAAGCTAGCCTCCGTAAAAGCCCAGGATGGACTGACCGTACCTTGGTGGGAATACTCGCCCGCCTCGCGGAATCCTCGCGGGACAATCATCGCGATCCACGGCGGTCCCGAGTCCCAGGCGCGACCGGATTTCGATCCCGGGTCGAGTTTCCTCGTGGGGGAGGGATGGAGGATCATTGTGCCCAACGTGCGCGGCAGCATGGGCTACGGGCGGACGTTCCTCCACCTCGATGACATTCGGAAGCGCATGGACTCCGTCCGTGATATTCGGGACGTCACGGAAGCCCTGATTCGATCCCGAAAAGCGATCCGCGGAAAGATCGGCGTCGTCGGCGGGAGCTACGGCGGGTTCATGGTGCTCAGTTCGATCACGACCTACCCAGAGTACTGGGGGGCCGCGGTGGAACTCTTCGGGATCTCGAATTTCGTCACGTTTCTCGAGCTCACCGCCGACTATCGTCGGGCCTTGCGCGAGGTCGAGTACGGTAGCCTCGCCGACGATCGGAAGTTCCTCGAGTCAATCTCCCCGATCCATCATCTCGACCGAGTTCGGACCCCGCTCTTCGTGCTCCATGGACGAAATGACGTGCGAGTTCCCATCCATGAGGCGGAGCAGATTGTCGAGGCAGTAAAGCGGACGGGACAACCCGTCGAGCACCTCTACTTCGAAAACGAGGGGCACGGCTTCGTCCGCCGCGAGAACCAGATAGAAACTGCGCGACGAACCCTCGACTTCTTCGAACGATATCTGCCTCGGGAGAAACCTGCGCGACGGCGGGCTAAGAGCCCGGGCAAGCGCCGTTGACCCGATTCGTTTAGAGCCGGACCGGATTCCGACTCTCGTGGTCTCACTCGACTTTGTCACGTGGGCGACGGTCATCGGCACGTGGGTGCTCGTGGTGGGGACCCTCGCGTTCGCCTACTGGCAGCTGCGTCAAGCCCAGCGACTGCACTCGGCGACCACCCTCCTGGACCTTCGCGAGCGGTACTACAGCGCCCGAATGCGGGTCGCACGTCACGATCTCGCTAGCTGGCTCCTCAATCCGGACCGCCGCGACGACTTCCAGAACTGGGAGGTTGGAGTCTTCTTCGAGCTGATGGGTTACCTTACCCGGTCGGGCACCCTCGAGCGTCGGGGCGTATGGAGCGCGTTCGGTAGTTGGATCGAAGCCTACTACCTGTTTCTGACTCAGCCCGTGAATTGGTTCGAGACCTGGCGGAAAGAGAGCAGCGACCCGCTGTTGTTCCGGGACTTCGAGTGGCTCGCGATCGAAATGCTCGAGATCGACCAGCGCGGCACCGGGGTCCCCGGAGCACGTGCGACCACGCTTGCGGACGCCCGCACCACGTTAGAGTACGAAGCGAATCTCTCGGCCGGGACCGGCGCGACGCTGTTCGCCGCAGACGAGTGACTCTACCTGTATCGAGTGCCCGTCTAGTTGTAGTTCGGATCGCTCCCGCGACCCGGGGTACCACTAGCTCCGTCGGCGCCCAGTGATCCGATGGCACCAGACGGGCCGGGCTGTCCATCAGTGCCCTCGGGTGCTTGGACATGAGGACCTCCCGAATAACCCCCCGGACCGCCGTCCCCTCCCGGGCCGCCCGTGCCGTTCGCCCCGGGTCCGCCGCCGCATCCCGCGTTGTTCTGGAAGCAGTTGTCCGCGCCGCCGAGGCCGGCAATCGCAGAGTTGTCGGAAAACGAGTAGTCGACGAGTTGGAGCGTGTCGGAGACTGCGACCCATATCGCGCCGCCCGACGAGTTCCCTCCGTACCCGCCGGGGCCGCCGGTCCCCCCGTCCGCCCCGGAGCCACCCGGACCGCCCATCCCCCCGTTCCCACCCCGTCCGCCAAGACCGTTGCTACCGCCCGAGCCACCGTTGCCGCCGGAGCCACCGGTACCTCCGAGGCCCCCTCCGGCCCCGGCACCCCCGGTCCCGCCGTTCCCGCCCGGGGCTCCCGGTCCCCCCTGGACGGTATTCGAGGTGAAGGTGTCGTCACGCATCACGTGGCCGCTGGGGAAGTCGCCCGTCCAAATCGCCCCGCCGTGCGCGTACCCGCCGTGACCTCCCGGGCCCCCGCGAGCACCGGAGGTACCGCCGCCACCCTCTCCGCCTTTCGTCCCGTTTCCGCCATGACCACCGGGCTGACCCGCGCCCGATCCTGCGGCAGTTCCGGACCCTCCGTACCCGCCGTTCCCGCCAGATCCGCCGTTGCCCCCGTAACCTCCCTCGCCACCGTTGCCCCCGTTGCCGCCGCTTCCCCCGCCGCCTCCCTCGGCCAAGTCGTTGCTGAACGTGGACCCGTTCATCGCGTTGATGTCTGTCGCGGCGGCGACGCCGCCGCCAAAGCCCGGGGCGCCGTTGCCCCCATCACCACCGACTCCCGGGGATCCACCGGAGGCCCCGTCGGTTGGGACACCCCCCTTCCCGCCCGGTTGAGCTCTGCCTCCGTCAAACCCAGTCGTGGTTCCCCCAGAGTTCGATGCGACGGCTCCGCCACCCGACCCACCGAGTCCTCCGGAACCACCCGGACCTCCGGCGCCGCCGGTCCCGCCCGCCCCTCCTTGGCCGCCATTGCCGCCGGAGCCACCGAGGGCACTGCAACTTGACCAGCTTGAATCGGTAAGGCTGATCGATCCGGGGAATCCCGCGAAGATACCGCCCCCGTACGCGCTTCCGCCGCCGCCGCCCTGCCCCCCAAAGGGTCCCGGCGAACCTGGCGTTGCCTTTCCCGCATCGCTGCCGTTGGCGGAAGGCCCCGCAGATCCTCCAGGCGCACCCGTACCGTTGGCGTCCCGACCGCCGTCGCCTCCGTTTCCGCCGTTACCGCCGTGGTTGCCACCTCCCCCTGCGCCGCCGGTCGCGAGATTGACGTAGTAAATCCCTCCGCCCTGCCCCCCATTTCCGCCGCTGGAGGAGTCGCCCGAGAAGCTCGTCCCAGAAACGTTCGTCATGCCGTTGACCTCGACCCAAATCGCCCCTCCAAAAGCCTCACCGCCCGATCCGCCGGGGCCATCGAGGGAGTGGATAATCTGACTGCTGGGCGCCCCCCCGGTTCCCCCGCGCGCGGCGCTCGCGCCCTTGCCACCGGAGGACCCGTTCCCACCTCCCTGGGGAGTGCCACCATTTCCTCCGGCGCCCGCATACCCGGCGACGCCGGCCCCCCCGCCGGCCGCGCCCGCGCCGTAGGTCGAACCACCGTAACCTCCCGGACCGCCCACCGCGGCACAGGACCCAAACGACGAGTTGCGTAGTGTCAGGGAAGAACCGAGATCGTAGATCGCGCCTCCATCCGCACTTCCGCCCATTCCGCCGGTTCCGCCAGCACCGCCGGCCCCCGCCCTGCCCCCGCTCCCGCTTGGGCCATCTGGGGCGCCGGGTCCGCCCGGGGTGCCGTTGAACGACCAGCCGTTGCCGCCATTCCCTCCCAGCGCCCCATCTCCTCCGTCGCCTCCGGTGCCTCCCGCTCCGCCCGGCCCGCCGTACCCACCGATCGCCGTGTCCTCCGAAAATGTGGAGTTGATGACGTTCAACACTCCGAAATTGACAATGGCGCCTCCTTGCGCGAGGCCGCCCACACCCCCGTTTCCTCCTTTTCCGCCAGCGCCGCCGTTCCCCCCGCTACCCCCTTGGCCGCCGGCCCCGGGAGACGCTCCCGCGACTCCACCGCCACCAGCTCCGCCAGTTCCCCCATCCCCGCCGCCGCCCCCAAGACCCCCCGCACCGCCCGCGAATGCGTTCTGACCGGCCGCTGAATCGCTAACGAACGAGTCACTCCGGAGAGTCACGATCGAACCGCCGGCGATGACGATGGCTCCGCCCGCGCCCGTTGCTCCGTTGCCTCCCGGGCTCCCATTCACTCCATCGCCCGCCCGTGTCCCATTCCCGCCGGCTCCCCCAGGCTGACCCGAAGCACCAGTGGAACCTTCTGATCCCGATGCCCCGCTGGCCCCGGGATCTCCCGTGGCGCCCGTAGAATTGTTGCTGGGCGCCCAGCTCGACGGACCGGCGTAGCCCCCGACGAACGATATTCCGGTGATCGTGAACGTTCCCATCAGTTTCAGGATCTGCGAAGTCGATCCGCCGCTGAAGGAGACCGCGAAGCCATTGGCCGTGATGTTGGTCTGGAGAAATCGGCCATTCGTCAAGGTCAACTGGGAAGTGAACGTCACAACGCATGATACGCCGTACTTCACGGTCGCATCGAAATGTACCTCGGCCAGCAACCCCTGGGGAGTACAGATTTTCAGTGTGCCTGTAGGCCCGCCGAACGCCGGCTGGAAGGTCGAGCCGTTGCCGGTCGGGGCAAATTCACTTGTGCCCAACTTCGGGGTGCCCCAAAATGCGATCGAGACCACGGTAATCAGCACCACGCCGAGCACTGTGCGACATTGTATTCGGGGAACTGTCGACCACCGGGTTCGATGCCTGCGCCCGGCGTACTTGTCGGCCAGCGTCAAGTCCTTTCTCAGAACTCCTGCGTAGCCTGCGTCCGACCTCATCGAGTCCCGATAGTTAAACAGCTGTGAGAGGCGCTGAAAAGGTCCGGAATTTCCCGCGCGAACCCTGGTTGCAATGCGCGTTGCAACCTGGTCGCCCGCGATCTCGGTCCGATGGTCGTTCGCTTAACTGCCCCTGTGGCTCGTACGACCCGGAATGAGTTCGGATCGCCTGTCGGATACTCGAGATTTCGATCTCCGAGGCGTGGCCGCCCAGCTCAATCCGTTACTCAAACGGCGTCGCCAACTATTGTCGGTCGGGATTGCAGGTCTCTTGGGATTCGCCGTGATCTTGATCGCGGTCAGTGCCCGGCCGCTCTCCGGCCACTCGTTCTCGGTCTACGTGGCATCCGGTCTGATCGGCCTAGTCTTCATCGTCTGCGGGGGTGCCGCGGTCCTGTACCAGTGGCGGCGTCACTCGGGTCCGAGCGCCGATAAACTCACTCTCGATGGATCGGGCATCCGGTTGGAATACCCGGAGGTGAGGACAGTCGTGAGACCGTGGGACAACCCACGCTTGCGGGTCGAACTGGGTGACGCGTCGGAGATTCCCTCGGGCAGCCTACTCGCCGGTTCCCCATATTCCATTGAGGTCGACGGCGACATCTCACTTCTGACCCAGCCGGCGTTCGCCGGCGTGCTGGAGTGCGTGCACAAGCATGGACTGGTGGACCGAACGGGAGTTGAGTCGGTATGGGCGCTTTCATCGGAACCGAACACGGTAGTCCATCACATTCGGGCCAGCCGTCCCCTAGCATCGAAGGCATCCGAGAATCAAGTCTCCACCTGAGTGACTATCGGGGGAACGACGCGGCGTACAGGTACGGCACGAAGATCGAGTGTATCAGTATATTCTGAATTATCAGAGTACTCTAAATATTCTGACGACATGGGCAGTCAGCGGGGGCCCATGCCGAAGAGGTCGTCGAAGTCGGTGGAAGAGCGTGGAACGGACTGCTGCGGGAGCGATTGCTGCGCCTCCGACTGCTCCTGTCGGGGAATGCTGGCGGAGGATTCTTGTCGGGTCGAAGCCGTGATTCGACTCGATCGGCGCGGTCAAATGGTGCTTCCCAAGGAGGTCCGGGAAGCGGCAGGTTTCCGGCCCGATCAAAACCTCGCGGTGGTCTCCTGGCGAAGGGACGGCGCCGTCTGTTGTGTCTCACTGCAGGTAGCGGACGATCTCGCGGACGCGGTCCACCGGCGTTTTGGTCCACTCTTCGCCGGCACCCGGGTCCACCGGTAGCCTCGGGTCAACTGTTACCTTATACCCCCTAGGGTCGTGCGCGTCCCGTGGCGACCTCCGATCCGGTCACTGCATCGAAGAAGTCGAAGTCGACTTCCCCGCCTGATTCCAAACCTCCGGAGGCTGCGGCGGAGTTAGAGTCGCCCCTCACGACCACCGAAGGAACAGCGACACCTGAGCCATCACCGACCGCGGGGGAACCCTCCGACGAAACGGGAACTGGATCAGCGGAGGAGGAATCCACTCCAAGTGGGACCGCAGCTGCAGATGCCGACATGGACGCCGCCCCAGCGGGAGCGGCGGCCGGCGCGGTCGCAGCGACGTCTGCCACGACGCCGTCGACCTCCGCACCAACCGGGACGCCACCGCAAGGGTCGTCCCCCGACGCCACCGAACCCGCGGATAATTCCAGAGCGGTCGCTCCCGCGGCCGCCGTCGCTGCGACTGCCGTGGTGGCGTCAAAGGCAACCCAGCCTGCCCCACCCCCCTCTTCCGCCGCCCCACCGGCCCCCCCGCCCGCCCCGGTTCCTCCTCCCCCGCCTACCCCACCCCCCCCGCACTCCAATACAACACCACCCGCCACCACCGCCGCCGCCAA
>Ga0187782_10004257_pt1 | contig 10719 bp, 9 predicted proteins | sample 0715_SJ02_MP15_2_FD_132454 | JGI IMG/M metagenome (GOLD analysis project Ga0187782, IMG submission 132454) | Tropical peat soil microbial communities from peatlands in Department of Meta, Colombia - 0715_SJ02_MP15_20_MG | ecosystem: Environmental > Terrestrial > Soil > Wetlands > Peat | place...
GCTGCACACTGCTAAAGATTGAACGTTATGTTTTGTGAAATCCTAGCTCAAGTTTAGTTTCTCCCCCCTCCTAGCATAGTCTTTTTACTGTGTTCATCAGGGCATCTATGATGAGCTGCTGGAGGTGGCGTCGTTCTTCGAGAGATGCGCCGATGGTGAATTGCAAGAGATGCGAAAACTACATTCACTGCACGTTACGAGGCGATAGGAAGTACGTTCCGCATTGCGTGGCACATCGTCATTCTGAGCCGGTTCAAAGCTGTTTATGGTAGCTATCTGCGTTCAAAAAAATCCTGTGTTCACCTAGGCTCGAAACTAAAGACGTCTCGAAGATCAAGGCCATCAGAGTAAAGCAAAGATGAAATATGCCATACGATCCATGTGATTAGCACCAAGTAGGAGGAGAAAATGCTCACCAAGGCGTTAGTTTTGACGGATGGCGAAGCGGATTTACTAAGCCGTGCACTTGAAGAGATGAAGACCAAAACCTTTGACGAGTCCCAGATTAGCCTCGATGATGTCGGAGCTCTCAACGCTCTTGTTTCACATTTCAGGGACGCAGAGAAGGTAGACCAGGATAGGGAAGCAGGCCAAATATCCGGTAATCCATTGAGCAAACGTCTTTTTTAGGGCATATTATCGGTAGAGAACGTAGCACGGACACGGCGAGCGGCTCGCGGCAGAGCTGACCTTGCGGACTAACCATTCCCTTGTTCACATAATTCTATCGTGCTACTTTCGATTGCGGTGCTCGCACAGCAGTTGCACGTTCCTTTCGGTGTTGCCGCCGCCTTTTGAAACCGGGGGGCTGAAACAGAGGGCATTTTGACCTCTCTGCCACTCTTCGGGCAGAAACGAGCGTCTGTAGAGTGAGGCGTGCCACAATTTTCGCACGACGCCAATTGTCGCCCAAGTCTATAACCAAAACAAACTAGGGTTGTGGGTTGGCGAGATAGTCATCCAATCAAACAGCAATTTCTGCTTTGTCTGCTTCAGTCTCGAGCCCCACGACTCCTACCTCTTGGGCATGCAGGTGACCTTCGTTGTCGGTGGAGTGGAATCGAAAGTTACCGTCCCATTAAGTGAAATCGTGCCATTGTCAGGTTCGTATCATACTAACGCGTTCGGCGTCCTATGCGCAACGGGAACGTTCAACCAGAGCACGATGGGCATAAACTACCTGCTCGGGCGCGGCGGCCAGTTCGTGGTATTTTCCCTCCAGTTCCGTGAACTCCATAATGAAATATTGAGTTACCGGCCTCGCACGTGCTGCACCAGGCAATGTGCACACACATACGCAGACAAGCTTGCGATTGCTGTGCTGGAAGCTTACGAAGCAAAGAAGTCGCCTAAACGACCTACGTGCTATAAATGACACCGGTGATAAGAGTCAACGTAATTTTTTTATTCCTGGCGTGGCTGATAGCCGAGCCGTCCACGCGTCAGAATGATAATTAGCAGTGCGGGCACCCCAAAGGCGATAAGGTTGGCCAAGTCCAGGGTCGTCTCATTCACGGGGCGAAACAGTGGTATCCACACGATTTGCGGGGTATTGATGCTGGTGTGCAGCATGCTGGCGATGAAGACACTCCCTTGCGTGTGGTTGAAAACCCACGTCATGATGATTGCGATTGCTATGACCATCATAAGAAAAATGAGAAAGCTCGTAAGGACGGTAGAGAAGCTCGTGCCTGGGCCTCCTCCGTGATCCGGCGTCAAGAAGTACAACGAATACCAGAATCCCCATATGACACCAAGAAGCAGCGTACCCCGCAGTGGCCCATAGCGCGGTTGCATACGGGGCAGCGCGAAGCCGCGCCAGCCGATTTCTTCGGGGAGCCCAGTCTGAAGGAAGACGCCGAAAAAAGCCACTGGATAGACGAGCAAGATGGGGCTAAGACCTTCAAATCTCGCAAGCAATCCTGGCTGGCTGATAACCCCAAGCAGGAGTAGTGCAGGGATGCCGATGAGCATGAACCCATACCATTGCCAACCAGCGCGCCATTGTGTAAGACGGTGCCGCAGGCCACGCAAGCCTGATTTTCCTGCGGTAATACTGGTCATGATGATGGCGGCTAGGGCCGGCCCCGCGTACGCCTTTAAGAAGGTGAACAAGAGCAGTGCAATTCCGCCCCCGTTAGGCAAGAAACCCCAAACTGAGAGCACGTAGGGGGTCGAAATAACCCAGGAGAATGCGTATGCCATGAAAAAGAAGAAGAACAAGGGATGGTGGCGCATCGTTTCTCGCAGGCCTCTGGGAGGTGCTGATTGACCCGATGCTAGTAATGACCCCATGTCAAGAACCCTCTGCTATAATCCTATCTGTCGTCCTTTTTCTGGCGCGATTACATTGTCGTGGAAATTCTTAAACACTGCAGGATGCTGGGCGTGCACGGGGATACGCGTTCTCGGCCGCACGGTCTCACACACGTCTCGTATCTCGTCACAGTTCAAGTGGCCTGAAGCGTGAACCTGCGTATAAGGATAGAGCTGGAAACGGATTAGCCAATTATCCAGATTTCGCCTCCGATTGAAAAAAGAAACGATGGGCTCGGGGCGATTCGTCTTCACGTTTATACATTATTGTCTCATCGTTCATTGATTAAATAGAAAACATAACTTTTGTTAAATTAAAAAAATTTAAGTTTTATGACAACTATTCATAAGGACTACACTAAGAAGCTAGGAGATGGAGTATCAAGAAATACTTAGCAGTTCTCGTTGTTGCCATTATGGCGGCGTCAGTATTGAGCGCAACAGACGTGCTGACCACGCAGGCTGCCACCAGCACTACGAGCACACAGACTATCCCGCCTATTCGTTCCCCACAGGTTAAGATCCTAGTTTCGCCCGAACCGATCCTATCAACAACCAATGGAATTATTGCCGTTACAATCCTATCCAATAAGACCAGCGGCTTCTCTCCATTTGCAATCGATTCAGCGTCGGTCACGTTCGGCTCCGGGGCAGAGGCAACACCAATAGGCACGCCGTTCATGGCCGACGTCAACCACGCCGGAATGAAGGACTCAGCGCTCTTCTTTAGAGGTAAGGATACTGGGCTCAAGCAGGGTGATCTCAAAGCCACTCTGACTGGCGCGATTCTAGGACAGTGTGAAGAAAAGAACACTAGTTATCACTGCGACGTACGCGCGCCGCCAACGATTATCACGGGGACCGCTTTGGTGTTAGTGCTATGATCTCTGATTGTGTGATCGCGCGAGCCGTGTTGGTTTGTGCAGGATGATGCGCCAGATGCTCGGCAATAAAGAGAGCGCTATGCGTATAGAGCGTGCCTTCGACCGCCTACCCCCAACGCACTGCAACAGCTGCACGCTGCGATCAGCGTTCAAAACGCGAAGATGAGGCTCGACCATACGGCTTCATTGGTCACCTCGTGGGCAGCGCCTTTGTACGCAGAGGGCCCGACCGCGGCATTCGTCGGTCAGCTCGACCTATCGCAGGGAGGGGAACTCTTGGCGCGTTGCGACAGGATATGCCCTTGGTACGGTGAGGTAATCCGCGACCGAAAGTACTTTCTTAGCCATTTCATTCAAAAGGAGCTGGCGACTCGGGCTGAGCCGTGTCAGGTAGTGATCCCTGCGTCTGGAGTTTCGCCTCTCGCCCTTGAGCTCCTGCTCTCGCAGAGCGCCCGCGTTAAAAAGGTAATTGAGGTGGACATTGCCGGCATGGCAGAGAAACATCGGCTATATTCAACCGTGGCGCCGCATCTGGCGGGTCGCATTGCCTGTGTCACCGCAGACATTACTACAGCTGGATTCTCTGTCGGAATGCTCGAAACCGAAGGCGGCTACCAGCCCGATGTGCCCACAATTGTGCTTTTCGAGGGAATCAGCTATTACATAACGGAAGCTCAGCTCCGTCGCGCGATTGCCGTGTTCCGATCTGCACGACAGCATAACCTCATCATCCTTGAACATCTGATTCCTTGTGCGCTTGTCAACGAGGCGAGGCGCTCCATACCTTCAGACATCTTCCGGACGATCGGAGCCTATGCGGGCCTGTCGAACATTCGATGTTACAGTCCGGGCCACGTGGAAGCACTCTTTCGAAGCGTGCGCTGCTCGGAAGTGCAGTACTACTCGTCAACTGATATGGAGCGCGTGCGAAAAGGGAAACCGCAACAATTTGTCGAAGACGGGGATGGGTGGATCGGATGCTCGGTCGGAGCGGTGTAATGAAGTCAGCCAGGTGCTTTAACGGGTTTGATTGAGTGTAGCTGCCTATCGCGATTGTCACCCATTTAATCGTAAAACTCTTCGTAGTCCCCCCGTTAACTGCAATATCAAGCATCAGGTCAGAAGACTTACATTGCAAGCACCGAGGAGGGGCGTTGACCTTGAAGCTCCCGCCGCACGTACACTTTCTTGCATACTTCTCCACGTCGATAGGATCACGCCAGTTGTGGTCGAGGTCCATGTAGTCATCCTCTGTTCTCTGCCACATCGTCGCAATGCAGAAGGTGGGCGCCCATTCGTAGTCCTAAGCTAGCCTTGAAGAGGTGAGACCGCATTCGTTACGCTTAGCACAAAACCTTCGCCTCATGCTTCACAAATGAGCGATGCAGGACACGCTAATAACGGCAGAACGCTGAGAAATGCGTTAGCTAAGAATTCTGCTTTAAGCTGTAAACACTAGACGGTTAGCTGCCGAGTGGGATGGAACGCGCAATGCATTTTTGAACAGATCAAGATCTTTTCGCGTTTTTTCCAGATCAGCCTCAACGTTGTCCACGCCATTAATCTTCGAGCGCGGCGTTAGTTGTGCCACAACCTCTTCGACTGCGTTATTGAAATCGGTAAAAACCCCGTTCGCATAGCTTGCGAGTTTCGCCTTATCTGGTTTTTCGTTATCGGAAAAACGCTTAGAGGTTTCTGTCATTGACACGATTTCGTTCCCAACTCTAGACCAGCGCTTTTTCAGCATTTTGAGGCGAGCTAGCTAATATTTTTTAACTTCGTCTGTGCGGCCCAAATCATTCGAGTTCTCCCTTGCTCCAATACGGCAAGAGACAAGACAGCACTATAATTGTCCGGATCCTCCATGACGGCCTTAAGATTTTACGCAAGTGACGCCCCGCGAGTCACGATAAAGGCTGCGGTGAAACGTGCGCCTGATACAGCAAAAAAGGAAGGAGGTTTTAACGCTGTCTTGTCGAAAGTGTTGCGCCGAGCACATTGAAACGAACACCCTGTGAACGGCGTAAATGTCCTCCTTTTTTTAATAACTACGGCCCATCCATCCTCATTTTGGGCCAATGGTGCATTTTAGCCGCATCCGACCAGACAACAGTCTCGAAAATGGCGAGGCAGGTGAGGGCCGTAATCACATGTCACTGGCGAGTTGTATTCGAATAGACGCTCTTAGTCGTTCCTCTATGCCAAGAGCGGCTCCGTCGCCCGAATCACTTCTGCGTGAAGTGCACGCAGGGCTGCGTCTCAATCTTATGAAATAAAAATAGCGCTCAGCGCACGGCTAGTCACACCGAAGTTAAACATGGCTTTTCGAGGGGCGAGGTTGGTCTGTAGTTTATGTTTAATCGTGGAACGCACGATCATTGAATGCTGTGCTGGTTTTTATAAAAACTGCAGCACGGCTTTTGGATAAAAAAGAAGGTATGGACAAAGTTTAAGAAGATGACACCGTAATGCTATTTGATCAAGCACCGGCGCTGTCAGTTTGACGCGGCACATGGTACGGAAGAAAGCCCCATTGTTCCATCGTTGCCGTCGCGCGCTGCACCCTTGAATCACTGCAACTGGCAGCCGCCTCGTTTTTTATAAAAAATTTGAACGGAGCCCGATTTGGCGTTTTCCGCCGATCGACTTTATATAGCACCGCCTTTTTGAGTATATATTAGAAATAATATGGAACAGAATACGAATTCGCAGTCGATTACGATCGACGAACTTGTGCCCCCCTCGCTCTGGTTCGCGGAGCTTCAAAGAATCAGTTTCGAAGGAGAGCGTTTTGAAACACGCTAGCGGACAACATAAGCAGGAGGAGTCTGTAAATGCCGTTCGCGGACCCTAAACGGCGTCGCGAATACGACGCGGAACGCAAGCGTAGGCAACGGGCCCAGGGGTGGACGAAAAAAGGGCGGACATGTGTCTAACCCCCGCTGCAATCGAAATGACCGAAGCCGTCCACGGTCTATTCGACGAGGCTGTAGAAGAGGTGCGAAACGCCGACGGCTCTGCCCTCGGGCTTGAGGCCAAGCTAAGGATTAAACTGCGGGCAGTCGAGATCGGCCTCCGGCTGATCGAGATTACCAATCACGAGCAACGACTAGCCGCGCTCGAGGAGCAATCCCAATGAGCCAACATAGACCGAGCGTTAGCCCAAGCGAAGAGGTGAGGATTAGCAGATTGGAGAAGCGCGACGCAGACTACGGCTCAGACGACAAGAATGTAGCGCAAACCTCCGGCCCTGTCCACATTGAGCGGCCGCACGACCTGCTCAAGGTGATAGAGAATGCAGTTGAGCTCGTGGGTAACGACTCCCGAAGCACAGGAGTGGCTAAGGGTCGAGCTTTGGCGCATATCGCTGGTATCGCCGCCAGGATCCTTCTGCTCGTCGAACTGGCCGATGCGCAAGTAGCGGAACGGGATACCGTGCGTAAAGGTCAAAGCCTAGCTGAGGTGATCGCAAACAGCCCACGAGCCAGAGAAGCTGTAAAACTATCTTGGAAATCGCGTATCAAAGAAGCGCCACCACTGGCAAGCCTCTCCGAGACCTGAGCTATGAGCAGGAATGAACCATAGTCTCTTGCCTTCACGATGTTTTCAAGTGAGGTTGCACTTTTGACCCGACGCCGATTGCAGCCTGTCGGTCCAACAGCGTGGGGGGGCCCGCGGTGAAGCGACCTCCGCGCGGAACTGTTCAACTACCGCAGGCCGCAGAGCTGCAAGTACGATCGGTATTTGAAAGAAGACCTGCACTTCAGTTGGCAAGCTCGCGGAACCCGCGCACGTACGCCCGTGGATGGCTAACCTTATCTCGTCAGAACACAGACTATTATAAGTACAGCGAGATTTTAATCGCCGACTGCCTCGATTGCGCTATGGTCACCACACCCGTCCGCGGTACGAGGTATGGAGCGACATATGGGCGAAACGGACGACATCGTTTTTCACGGAACTCTGCAGCAGCTCGTCGAGAAGGTTGAAGCGGGCGAGATGGTCCCCAAGCTGCAGGCATCGCACGCGCCGATGTGCAAGTTTTTCACGTCATTCTACGTCATAAGCGGGATTCGCCACGTGGTCCCTCTTGTGCACGGTCCAACGGGCTGCCCTCTATGGGTCTCAGATATTGTGAGGACAAGGGAGTGCTGCGAGTTCCGCGGCGTCCCCCTCGAGCCAACGGCCTGCACCTCCCTTGACGAGACGAACGTCATCTACGGCGGCGAAGGGAAGCTCCTCGAAGCGGTCAAGGAGGCGGACGAGCGCTATCATCCCGACCTCATCGTGATTCTGTCCTGCTGCTGTTCCGGGATCATCGGCGATGACGTCGAAAGCGTCGCCCGTGAGGCCGAAAAGCTCGTGCACGCCCGCGTGCTTGCGCTTCGCAGCGAGGGGTTTGGTGGCGACTTTCGGAGCGGCTACGAGGACGCCTTTGAGCTCATTATGGACCTGATGGAGCCGCCGAAAATTATGCGCAAGGGAACGATTAATCTTATCGGGGCGCGAATGGGCCCCTCACTCACCGAGTTCAGCGATGACCTCGATGAGATCACAAAGCTGCTGCGCGAGGTGGGGTTTAAGATCAACGCGGTGATCGCTGGCGGGTGCACGGTCGACGAGATCAGGAGGGCGCGAGAAGTCGAGCTGAACGCCTCGTGGTGTTACGATTGGGGGCAGAAGCTAGGCGACGCCATGGAAGCGCGCTTCGGCATCCCGTACAGCAGGACTGGACAGCCCTACGGGCTCAAAGCGACAGAGGAATGGCTTATGGGAATCGCCGGCCCGCTGGGTATGGGGAAGCAGGCCGCTCGGGTGATACAGCGCGAGACGGAACGCGTTCGGCCTGACTTAACCTACTTGCGCGACACGCTTGACGGCAAGACAGCCGTTATCGAGATATCAGAGTTTCCCGGTCCGATACGTGCGCTCTCTCTTGCGCGTATGGCCGAAGAGAACGGCGCTCATCCGGTCGTCATCAACGTGCATCCGTACACGATCAAGGAGCGGATGCCGAGCATCAAGTTCCTTTTGGACACGGGGGTCAACCCTGAAGTGATTCTGACGAAAGGTCTCTTTCGTCTAGGCAGCTTCCGTTCGTCGCGTGAGACGGAAGGCGAGCTCGAAGCAATCGCAGAAGGTCTTGACGACCCAATCTTCTTCGGCAACGCCGCCCGCTACCCCGGCTGTCCAGTGGTCAACCTCACGCTCCTTAATCCCGCGTACCTGCCCCACTATGGCTTCCGAGGCATTCACAACATTGCTGCACTGCTCAGACAAGCCATGGAAAACAAGTGCCTGCCGCGTTCAACGCTTTTTCGAGGGATGCTCTACGGAACAAACTGATCAGATGCGTGCCGCGACGCCCACCGACGCCTGCCTCGATCCGTACGTGAGGTGTGCCCTTAGCGGCGCAGCCCAAACGGCGTTGGGAGTCAGCGACTGCGCCGTTCTTGCGCACGCACCGCAAGGATGCAATTATCTTGTTGACGGAGCCTTTTCCTGGCAGGACTGCGACTACGCCCAAACGACAACGCTGTGCACCAAGCTCTGCGAGGACGAGATCGTCCACGGGGGTGAGGAGCTCCTCGCCCGCACGATCCTTGAGGCCAAAGAGCTCGACATCACTGCACTCTTTGTTCTAAGCGCGTGTGGGCCCGAGATCGTGGGCGACGACATCGTTGCGGTGTGCGAGGAAATGCAGGCTCAGGTTGACTTCACGATTGTTCCCATCGAGTGCGCCGGCTTTCGCGGTTCGCAATACGATGGCATCGACCTCGCGCTCGACGCGATGCTTCGCGCGCTTGCCGGGAATGGGCGTCCGAGGATCCCTGACTCGGTGTGCCTCGTCGCTCCGCACGCGAACGCCAATCCGACGTGGATGGCCGATCTCACATGGGTCAAGGACGTTCTTGCCCGGCTTGGCGTTCAGGTACTCGCCACGCTCACCCACGCAACCGCGCTTAGCGAGTTTACAAGCGTGTCCGCCGCTGAGGGGGTGCTTCTGTTAAGCCACGATGCCGGCTACGGCGCGGTCGAGTATCTTGCCGACACGTTTGGGGTCGAACCGCTCTGTAGCGATCTGCCCCTTCCTATCGGGATGACCAACACGCGGCGCTGGCTTGCCGCGCTAGGTGAGCGGTTTGATGCGGAGCGCTCGGCTGAGGAGCTGATCGCCGAAGGCGAGCGCACGGTAATGGACACGTGTCGCCGCCGCTGGCCCGTGGCGCGTTTCTTCTATCGGACTCCAGCAGCGGTCGTGGCTGACGCCACAGTCGGCATCCCGCTTGTCCGCTTTGCGACCGAGGAAATGGAACTGACGCCTGCGCTCGTTGCCCTTCGCTCCGCGCACCCCGAAGCACAGCGCCTGCTTGAAAAAGAGCTGAACGACCTCGGCTTGGCGCCGCGGGTCGTCTACGGAACTGACGTCTTTGCAACGCGGCGGAGCTTGGAGGAGGTACGCCCGCGGGTCGTTTTCGGGAGCACGATCGAGCGGCACGCGAGCGAGGGGTTGGACGTGCCGTACATCTTCGAGGTCGTGCGTCCGGTCAGGCAGTTCCGGCTGCTCAATCGGGAGTACTTCGGCTACCGCGGCATCCTCAATCTGCTCGAGTGCATCCAGAACGAGTGGAGCGACCGGTGGCGGTCAACGCAACGGCGGTACGCTGCGCGCTGGTAGAGGAGACATCACAATGAAACAAATCGCAATCTATGGCAAGGGAGGAATCGGAAAGAGTACCATCGCGTCAAATATCTCAGCGGCCCTCAATGAGCGGGGGGTCAACGTCATGCAGGTTGGCTGCGACCCAAAGCGAGACTCAACGAGGATACTCGCAGGAGGGCACCTTATCCCTGCCGTCTTGGAGATCTATCGAGACAAGCTGCGCCACGGACAGGATGCGCACGCCATTTCGCTCGATGACATCGTCTTCAAGACGCCTAGCGGCATCTACTGCGTCGAAGCGGGAGGTCCGGAGCCTGGAATCGGCTGTGCCGGGCGCGGGGTTCTGACGGCGCTCCAAATTCTCAAAGACCTCAAGGCGTTCGAAACCTACGCGATTGATGTGGCCATCTACGACGTCCTCGGCGACGTCGTCTGCGGTGGGTTTGCAATGCCCATCCGCGAAGGGTTTGCGAGCGAGATCTACCTCGTCTGTTCCGGAGGCTTTATGAGCATCTACGCGGCGAACAACATCGCCCGGGCGGTACAACGTCTAGCGCGCCGCGGCGACACTGGCCTGTCCGGAATCATCTGCAACAGCAATGGCGATGACGCGTTAGAGCGGGCCGTGGTTCCTGCATTCGCGCAGCGCCTGGGCAGCGCGTTCGTGGAATTTGTTCCGCGCAGCTCCGTCATCCAAGCGTGCGAACTCGAAGGGCGCGCTGTGGTTGAACACGCCCCTCAGTCAGAGGAGGCAGTGATTTTTCGGGATCTTGCGCTGAAGGTGATGGAAAACGACGTGAAAGTGATCCCGACGCCCGTGGAGGAGCTGCCTGAGCTCGAAGAGCTATATCGGCA
>Ga0187782_10004258_pt1 | contig 10719 bp, 8 predicted proteins | sample 0715_SJ02_MP15_2_FD_132454 | JGI IMG/M metagenome (GOLD analysis project Ga0187782, IMG submission 132454) | Tropical peat soil microbial communities from peatlands in Department of Meta, Colombia - 0715_SJ02_MP15_20_MG | ecosystem: Environmental > Terrestrial > Soil > Wetlands > Peat | place...
CGGTTGCGGCAGCTTGTACCCCACACAATAGTCCGTGACGAAACGCTTCAAGCCGGGGAGATTCACCGGATCGTCCACTCCGGCACGAGTGCAGGCGGCGGTGCAGGGGTGGGTGCAAATGCGGCCGCATATGGAAGGTAGCGGGTTATCGCGCAGAATGACCTGGAGCGCTTCGTCAAACCGCCGTTGTGCGATCAAGGTCACGTATCCTTGTCCGCCTTGGTGAACGGGGCAAGCGGCCTGGCAGGGAGATATGCCACGCCGGGAAATCGAAAAGACGTTAGGAACGGCCTGCGGATAGGGCCGGTAGATCGCCTTGCGGTCGACCAGTCCCTGGTCGAACTCCGAAGGAAGGTCTACAGGGCAGGCCGTAATGCATTGCCCGCACCCGGTGCACTTGGTCTCGTCAATGAAGCGTGGCTGTTTCTTGATGGTGACGGTGAAATTTCCCCGGCGGCCCTCAATGCGTTCCACTTCGCTCAGGGTCAGGATTTCGATGTCTTTGTGGCGTCCGATCTCGACCAGGCGAGGTGCCATGGTGCACATGGCGCAATCGTTGGTGGGGAAAGTCTTATCGAGCTGCGCCATGACGCCGCCGATGGCGGGTTGGTTGTCGACCAGGTAGACCTTGATGCCGCCGGCGGCGAGATCGAGGGCGGCCTGCATGCCGCCGATACCGCCTCCTACCACCAGCGCAGAACCGACCGGCTGAACTTTGGATTCTTCAGATGGCATGGGGAACTGCCTCCGAGGTGGGAGCCTGCCGAGCCGCCCTATCCCGAACCGCCAGGAAATACAGGGCCAGAGGACGATAGACCATGTGCGACCACTTGCCGAAAGACATCTCGATCACCAGCATGGGAGTGGCGATGATGACGTGCATCGCATAGGCGTAGTGACAAGCCAGAGCGAAGCCGACGTAGCGCAAGATGTGCGCCGTCAGACCGCTGAGCACGGTCAACACGATCAGAACCGGAAAGACCAGATCGTGGAAGTGGGTTTCTTTGCAGATCTCCTTATGCGCCCGCAAGCGGCAGGCGAAGATGCCGGCCACGCCATACGCGATGCAACCGGCGGCAAGGTATCCCAGCCAGCGCTGGGGGTGATAGAAGGGATAGATATTGTCCGTCTGAAACCAGCGCAGGCCGAACACCTTGACCGCCAGCATGATGACCGTGCCCAGAGCGAGAAACCAGTGCCCCACCCAGCGGCCGTGCTCCGGGCACTTGCGCATGAGCCGCTGGGCGACCGACTCGTAGAAATAAATCCACGCTTGTTCGAGGTAGACGGAGAAGGGGATACGACTTCGGCCTTCTCCGGTCATAGTCAACCGCCAGATGCGGAAGACCCGAGACAGAAGCAAGAGCAGCGGGACCAGGATCACCGCGAGCGTGTAGTACGTCATCATGGGGAACATGTGATCAAGCCCGAACGGAGTGGTGGCAAAGTCACGAGCGCCCATCCCGACATACCAGAGGTGATAGCCGATAATCAGCAGCAGAGTGACAACGGCAACAAAGATTAAAGAACCGAGGTACCACGCGGTGGACTGGAGGAGCCTGGAAGCCATTCCAGTCCAGTCGTACTGAGCGCTCAGGAAGCGCCGCAGCGTGATCATGGAAATTCTGGGTTCGGACTGCCGTGGGCACACGATCGAGCAATCGCCGCAGTCGTGGCACACCCATGGTTCCAGACTCGCCACGAGCGGCTGCCTCAGCCCAAACAGAGCGTAGCGGATGCTCCGGCGGGGAAAGGTTACAGACTTCTCGACCAGATCGCAGGTTAAAGTGCAGCTTCCGCACTGATAGCAGCCAGTAGGGTCAAACTTGCCATACCGCCTAATATCGTTCAGCAGCGTTGGATCACTAACCGGAACCGTTGCTGTTGCCATCGCCCACCCCTTTTGCTGAGGGTGCAGTTATTGCGTGGTCACCACGACTTCTTTGACCACTCTCCGGGTGTAGATCAGGAACCTGTTCTCTTCTTCCACCACTTCAACTTCGAAATTGTCCTTGAGATACGCCTCTTGCGCTGGCGCAGCTTGTTCCCGCGTGGCGTAGAAGCGGCCGTCCCACATGAACTTTTTTCCTGCCCGGACCAGAGAGAGATTTGGGCTCATAGATTCGCAAACTCCAATCACCTGAGCATCGAGCCGAAGGTCGCCGAGATGGAAAAGGACACTGTAATGTAGCCTTGCCCAGTCCGGGAGTCAAGAACATTATTTAACCAGGATAATTATAAATGGAGTTGACAATCGCATAGGTTGGGGATACTGTTCCGGGCAGGACCTCTGCAATCTGGCGGTGGCTTATGCGAGTCGCGTTTTGGCACGGCCTGGCGCATTATTTGCCGCTACCCTGCCTGCTCGCTCCGCACTCACGCGCAACAGCATTCCAATTTCCTCTTAGGCACGGCACTAAGTGTGGCAGTAAGCCAGTCAGCGGGCGCAGGTCCTAGTCCTCAAGTTCGTACATTCCCATTTTGGAAAGGAGGTGCAGCATGGCGGCTCGACTTGCGGAAGAGTGGTTCGCCATCTGCGGCGGTTGCGAAGTCACCATCCTCGACATCGGAGAACCGCTCATTGACGTACTCAAGCAAGTGGAAATCGTGCATATGCCAGTCCTCATGGACCACAAGCTCTTTGGTCAGACTGGCGAAAAGGCCGAGATGGAAATTCCGGAAGCGGATGTCGGGCTGATTTCCGGGGGAATTCGCAATGAGGAGCATAAGAAACTGGCGCTGGAGATGCGCAAGAAATGCAAGATTCTGATTGCGTTGGGTTCTTGCGCTACCTGCGGCGGCATCCCTGCGCTCGCCAACCAGTCCACTACCAACGAGTTGATGGAGAAGGTTTACCGCGACAGCGTTACCACGGAAAAGAACGGCCTGCCGCGGGAACAGATTCCGGTTCTCACGGATCGCGTCTACGCGGTCAGCGAAGTTGTCAAAGTGGACGCTTCTCTGCCCGGATGCCCCACCACGCCGGACATGGTGGCTGGAGCGCTGCTCGCTCTGCTGCAGGGCAAGCCTCTGCCGGCGCTCTCTACGAAGAGCGTTTGCGACGAGTGCCCCACGAAGCGCGAAAAGAAGGCCGTCTCTTCGCTCAAGCGCCGCCTGGAGGCTCCAGCATTCACGCCGGGAGCGCCGTTGAGCGAAATGCGTTGCTTGATGGAGCAGGGGTTCATGTGCCTGGGACCTGCCACTCGCGGCGGTTGTGGCGGACACGATGGTGTGCCGCGCTGCATCAACGCCTATATGCCCTGCGAGGGTTGCTTCGGGCCACTCTCGGAGAAAGCCAATCCCATGGTGGATATGATGGGCGCCCTGTCGTCCATCGGCCTCGATCCGAAACAGATTCCGGATCGGGCCGCCACCTTCAACCGTTTCTCCGGCGCCGGCCGCCTGCGCCCGCTGCCCAAGAGGTGAACTATGGCGAAAACACTGGTCATTCAGCCTGTCACTCGTATCGAGGGCCATGCCAAGATCACGATTCAACTCAACGACACCGGCAACGTGGACCTGGCCCGGGTCAACGTCATCGAACTGCGCGGCTTCGAGAAGTTCTGCCTCGGCCGTCCCGTAGAAGACTTGCCGCGCATTACTCCGCGTATTTGCGGGGTCTGTCCCTGGTCGCATCACTTGGCGGCAGCCAAGGCGTGTGATGCCGTCTTTGGGGTGGAACCGCCTCCGGCGGGCAAGAAGCTGCGCGAACTCTGCAACAGCGTGGCTTATATGGAAGAACACATCCTGCACTTCTATTTCCTGGCAGGGGCAGACTTCCTGCTCGGGCCCGACGCCGATTATTCCGTTCGCAACGTGATCGGAATTCTCAAAGCTGCGCCCGAGGTAGCTCAACGGGTGGTCAAGGTCCGGCACCTGGCGGCCAAGATGCTGGAAATTTTGGCCGGAAAGGCGATCCATCCCCAAGCGGCGGTTCCCGGCGGATTCAGCAAGCCTCTGTCGCCGCAAAACCGTGATGAGCTGCGTAAAATGGCGGACGAAACCCTCGACCTCGCCAAGTTCTCCATTGCTTTTGCCAAGCAGAATGTGTTTCCCAAGTACCTGGAAACCGTCAAATCGTTGGCTGTGATCACCACCGGTTTCCTGGGCACGGTCCAGGAGAACGGGGCACTCAACCTCTACAACGGCAAGCTCCGACTGATGGCGCCCGACGGCTCGTTCGAGGATTTCCCCTACGAGCGGTACACGGACTACATCAGCGAGCACATCGAGTCGTGGAGCTACCTGAAATTCCCGTACGCCAAAAAGTGGGGAAGCTTCTCCATGGACCTGGCAAAACCCTCGGGGATTTACCGCACCAACACTCTGGCGCGAATTAACGTTTGCGACTTTATCGACACGCCGCTCGCCCAGGCCGAACTGGAGGAGTTCCGGCAGAAGTTTGGTCGGCCCGCCCAGCTCACTCTGCTCTATCACTGGGCGCGACTCATCGAGTTGCTCTACAACGCGGAGAATGCGATCCGCCTGCTCGAGGATGCGGACATCACCAGCACCGAAACCCGGGTGAAGGTCACGCCGCGGGCAGCACGGGGCGTGGGATGTACGGAAGCACCGCGCGGCACTCTCATTCACGACTACACCACCGACGCCGACGGCATGATCACCAACGTGAATCTGATCGTCGGCACAACGCACAATAACGCTCCCATCAACATGTCGGTCACGCAGGCCGCCAAAAGCATGATCCATGACGGCAAGTACGACCAGGGGGTGCTGAATACGGTAGAAATGTCCATCCGCGCTTACGATCCCTGCTTCTCCTGTGCCACCCATCGCCTGGATGGCAAGATTTCGGTCAAGCTCGACATCGTGGACGCAGAAGGCAAGGTGCTCGACACGTTGATGAATTAAAGGGGGAGAATGCCAGTAACCGAGCAGTCCGATCTCCCTGAGTATTGTCTGAAACCCACGCTGGTGTTGGGCTGCGGCAATGTTTTATTCGGAGACGACGGGTTCGGGTGCGCGCTGGTGGAGCATGTGCACTCCCACTATCGCGTGCCCGACGACGTTTGCCTGCTGGATGCCGGCACCGGCGTGCGCAACTTGCTGTTCACCCTCTGCCTGAGTCCCGGGCGTCCACGGCGCCTGCTCATCGTGGACGCGTTGGACGCGGGCCGCCCCATTGGGGAGCTGTTCGAAATTGATCCCGCCGCCATTCCGCCCATCAAGCTGGATGACTTCTCCATGCATCAAATTCCCACATCCAACCTGCTGCGGGAACTGCAGGAAACCTGCGCTGTCGAAGTGAGGGTATTGGCGTGCCAGACGGGGCCGCTGCCCAATGAAATCTCTCCTGGATTGTCGGCACCGGTTCAAGCCGCCTTACCCCGCGCCGCGGAGTGGCTGGTACAGGACTACCTCCTGAATCACAGCCGCCGACCATACGGCAAGATAAGCGAACCAGGGAACCAGGAATCGGTCCTCCTGGCGGCCAGCCAACCAACCTCATGCGATAATTAACCGGAGAAACTATTTCCTGAGGAGTAAAACACGGACCATGGCCAAGGGCGGGAACAACGATATAGCTCACGATTTCCTGGGAAGTGCGCACATCTTCGCCTCTGCGGTGGAACAAGTCGTGGAGAAGTCGCTGTTGGAGGAAGTCGCGGGCAAGCAATTGACCCTGTCGCAGTTCAAGCTTCTCAAGATGGTGGAGCTGACGACGGCGCGCACCATCAGTGACGTGGCCTCGTTCCTGGGGGTGAGCAATGCCGCCGCCAGTAAAGCCGTGGACAAACTGGTGCGCCGGAAGCTGCTGCATCGCGCGGAGGGACAGCCGGATCGTCGCGAGATACGGCTCTCGCTTACTGAGCCCAGCCGGCGCCTGCTCGAAGTCCACGACGAAAAGAAGGCGCGGAAGCTGAGTCACGTCTTTCGCGGATTTCCCGAGGATGAACTGAGACGGACCGCCAGGTTGCTTGATCGCCTCTCTGCTGGGCTGGTGGATCACCATGCCAGCTCGGAAGAAGTCTGTCTGCAATGTGGAATCTATTTCCGCGATGACTGTCTGGTGAGGCGCTTGATGGGGAGAAACTGTTTCTACAAGCGCAGGCCGAGATAATCACTCAGCTTGATACAGCTGCTAACGAAAGACGAATTCTCCCTCCGTCGCTCTAACGCGGCAGTTTGGGGACTTCGGCTCGGCCTAGAACGGCTCCCCAGGCGTCCAGAACATAGACATTGGCCCAAAGTCGGCCTGCCTTGCTCCGATTGGGAGGATCCACAAGCGTCAAAGTGACTGTAGTTCGGGGTGAGGTGCATCCAGTCAATTGCCGCACTTCAAAGCCAGATTCTGGTTGGTCGTAGAAGCGCCTTGGATGTTCGACGTTTTCTGGTGCGGACCCGGCGCGCAGCACCACCTCCACTGCACCCGCCAGGTTCTCGCAGCGAATGGGAATCTGGATCTCCCATTGTTTCGGAGCAGTCTTTCGAACTGCGGGCGCTTCGGCGAAGACGACGATGGGTGGGTTGCCCCCAGGCGACGCATACCATTCCGGCCAGCGATGTTCGAATTCAATGCTGGCTGCGACGTAGGCACTCATCAGCTCCCGGTCGCGTTCCTCCCAACAGGGATGCATGGCATAGGGGGACCTCGAGCCCGTACTGAAGCTTTGCGCATGCAGCAAATGATGCAGGGCGGGGACGAAATCGGGGTGATAGCCGGCGCGGGCCATCAGCATAAGGCTCTCACGGTCGGCAGCGATTTCCAGTTGACGGCAAAAGGATCCCAAGTCCTCAGAAGCCTTCTCTGAGCTGGTCCAGGAGGCGGAGGGAAGTCCGGGATCTCCCAGAACGATGCTGATAGCGCTATCACTCTCGAGCGATTTCCGGTAAAGATAGCGGCGGGCCCAGTCGCGACGCACGATGTGGGCGATCTCGTGGGAAAGAAGAGCTGCCCACAGTCCCGTGCTCTGATCAGCCAGGTGCGCGAGGCCACTCTGGACGTAGATCGCCCCATCCGGCGACGAATAGGCGTTGAGCTGATCGTCCTCAATGATACGCAGATCCCACGCGAATTTTGCGGCTGAGGGCTTCGGAACCTGCTCGATCAGCCGCTCGAACACAAGACGGCCCGTGGCGTATCGTCCCGTGGCGGCCACGCTCTGTGCCATGAATTGCGAGCGCAAGCCGGCGCCGGTTTCCAGGTCAAGATTGAAGTCGGAGGGGATCTGAGGTCCGTCGAGAACCTGCTGGCCGAAGGCCGCAATCGCCCACAACAGATAGCCGCTCAGCGTGAACAGCAACCGGCGCGGCATAGAACTGTCGGAATTCACGAGGGCTCTTCCGCAAAAAGCAAGTTCTCTGTTGATTATGCTCTCTTTGCTGTCGCGAGCAAGAAGGAAGTGGAACATCGGTAGTGGTGCAGTTTCAAGAAGGCGAGCCAATCGCGCGAATGTTGTGTTATAAAAGGCGCGACACATCGCGCGGCTCGCCCAGGTCCCTCGCTGCGCAACAAACGCGTGCTCGGGATGACAATCAAAATGCACCACTACCGGAACATCCGCGAGGGCGTCGCGATGTGCTCTGGTTGAAGCCAACAACTCCGGTTGGCACGACGAAAGACTTCCGAGCGTCACCGGCGCCATCGTGGACGGTCCGTCGCCCGCCAGGCCTAGTGGCGCTTCTGCGAGAGTTCTTCGCGGCCGCAAACAAAAAGGGCGCCCGCCCGAAGACGGACGCCCGAAAAGCAGGTCTGGTTCCGGACTACGGCAGATAGTAGCGGAATGACGTGAAGATCATGTCATCCACGCCCTTCGGCGCAATGCCGAACGTCCCGGACCACGCCGACCGATTCACGTACGAAAACTGCGGACCCCACTGAATGCGCCCTTTCGGTCCCTGGTAGATGCGGTGCCAGAAGCCGATGGTCGCTTCGCTCAATGCCCGCGAGTCGGCGGTGCAGCCGGAGAGCGAGCCGGGAAGGAATCCGGCTCCGTTCTGAGGAACCGTCTCCGTGTAGCAGCCCAGGTTGTTGAAGTTGGGCGATCCGTAACCGACGTACTTGCCGGAAAGCGGATCGAAGTCATTGGCGCGGCTGTTGTACTCCATGCCGTAGTTCAGGTAGATGTCGAGGTTCGGTCCGTGCCATTCCAGAGTGGCTAGGCCCTGGTAGTTCTTGATGAGGTCGAGCGTTCCGTCGCCATGGATTGAGGCATCCGCCAGACCGCCGGAGCCATAGCGGCCGATTCCGCTGCCGCCCATAGCATGGATGCCGAAATCGACTCGCTGCGCAAGCGTCCAGCGGGCGTTGACGCCGACCCCGCCGCCATTCTTGGAGGCGTTGTAGGCTTCTATCGCGCTGGGCGAGGTAATGCTTGCACCGCAGGGTGACGCAGTCGCCGACGATTCCGCGCAGGGGAAAACGCGGTCACGGAAACGGCTGTATACGCCGAAGATCTCATAGTGCCCAAAGCCAGGTTCAAACGCGAGCTTAGCGATGATGTCGGGCGAAGGGTTGAATGAGTACGCATAGGTGGGAGTGCAGGTCGTGACCGGAGCGCCGGCAGCGTTGAGCGAAGTACTGCATGTGGTGATGGTGGGGTTATAGGTTCCACCACCCGCGCCCGCCGAGCCGACCAGGAAGTTGGCGGCGTTGTTGTGGGTGGAGAGGGTTGCCTGCGCGTTTTCGAGGGATACAGCAAACCACACCTTGTTGTCGAAGCCCTTCGCCAGGCGAACCCCGTATTGGCGCGCCCAACTGAAACCCACGGTATACGCCGCGTCGATGGTCATCGGCAAGGCCTCGGTTCGGTTGTCCACGCCGTGCTTGGTTTCGGTTATGAGGCTCCACATCTGACCGCCGGTGAAGCTCCAGCCATCGTCGAAGGCGGCTTGACCCCAAGCCTGACGCTGGCGGAGCGAATAGCTGTTGCTCTGGTTGTTATTGGAAGTTGCCCCGGCGGAAAGAAAGTCGCTCTCGACGTAACCGGACAGCTTCACAACCGCCAGTCTTCCCTCGGCCAACATCGAGACGCGCGACTGACGCCCGGAACCAAAGAACTCTGATGTCGCGCTCTGGGAGGCGCCGGGCATCGTGACGTTGTTAAACGGCGTGTTGATGTCGGCGGCCAAAGCCCTGGACCGGCGCACGGTTTCAGCGGCCAGGAAGCCGCCGGGCGTAATTGTGATGCCCTTCACGTGGATCGCGGTGGGAGGCTCCGAGGTGCTCTTCTGGGCTTCCTGCAAGGTCACCGCCGTATTCGCCATCGTGTTCTTGAGGTCGCTGACGTCGCTCTTCAAGCCTGCGACGGTCTGCTGCTCTTGAGAAGCTGTAGTCTGGGCGGCGTCAGCCTTTCCGGCTGCGTCCGTGGCAGCCGCTTGCACTTGCTGGACGGCCTGGTCCCGCTTGTGCAGTTCGTCGCGTAGTTCTTGAATCTGTTGCTGCTGCTGTTGCAATGCCGCCTGTTGCGCGGCAATCGCATCCTTGAGGGCCTGAATATCGGCCGCTGTTATGGTTGCCGCTTTTTTCGGCGTACCGGGAGCACTGGCCGTTTGTCCCACCAGGGCCGTCGCTAGAAACAGAACTGCACACAGACTCCTCGCAAACTTCATCATTGCTCTCCTTTTTCGCATTTGAATGAAAAAACCCTGGGCTTGCGGGCCCTTGTTGGTAGTGGGTCAGTTTGACAAATGAAGCGATCCAAGCGCGCGATCTATGGCGTCCGAAAAAGCGCCCTTCGGCGCGCTACGCTTGCTCAGGGCAGGCTAAGAGCGCTTCGCCCACCCCATCACGCCAAAGGCGGGCGTGCTGGGGACCCGGTTCGCGCGGATCGCCCAGATCCTTCGCTTCGCAAAAGCGGCTTGCTCAGGATGACAGCCAAACTGACCCGCTACCCCCTTGTTGAATTGCTTGACCGCCTGTCCGTCACGACTGCTGTATTTGGCAATCGTGCGCAGGTAACAGCCAGGTAAGATTTGAACGGCTCCTGACCAGTACGGTTGAGAAATGGTCCCGACGGGGATACCGTTCCCTTCTAGCGGCGCTGTGTTACACAACTGTTACAGGAGGGTGAATTTCTCATGAATGGGTTCGCACAGTCTTCGGTCTTCAGTGGGTTTAGCGGGAGCGTTGGCCGGGAACAACAACTGCACGAAAAGCCAGTGGAGGGCCTTTTTGTATGAGGAGGAACGGCGACCTTAGGGTCATCACCTCCAGGCGGTGTGGGCCCAAATCGTATGCAAGGGCAGTCCGGAACGGAGGGGCCTAAGCGGGTATGGTTGCGGAACACGACAACGACTGTTCCCCAGCGGCTGATGTGAGTTGGACAATGGCAGCCGCAACGCTCGGCGCATTTCTCGTATCCAGCTCACGGTGATGACAATCGATGTACCGGACATACAGGCCTTGGGGAACGACCGCTTCCCATCCGGGAAGGAGGTCCCTGTGCAGTGCATGATTCGATGACAGTATCAGAAGGACTGACCCTTCGTAGCCCCTAGGGCGGTACGAGGCAGCCGCAGCCTCGACGATCTCCTGGGCAACCCTCATCTCGGTTCTGGCGGACTTTGTTTTCAGTACGCGGGTGATCGCGTTTTTGACCCGCTCGTGGATGTAGAGGCAGGCACTCCAGGCGCCAACCTGCGCCGCCCTGTTCATCAAGTATTGCAAGTAGCGGTACTTGCGCCTAAGGGGATTCGAAGACTCCAGGTGGGATGGGTTCGGCACATCGAGCAGGACCAGCAGCGATACCTCTTTCC
>Ga0187782_10004259_pt1 | contig 10718 bp, 9 predicted proteins | sample 0715_SJ02_MP15_2_FD_132454 | JGI IMG/M metagenome (GOLD analysis project Ga0187782, IMG submission 132454) | Tropical peat soil microbial communities from peatlands in Department of Meta, Colombia - 0715_SJ02_MP15_20_MG | ecosystem: Environmental > Terrestrial > Soil > Wetlands > Peat | place...
CAGCGAGCGACTTTCCCTGATATGTCGGCAGCCGAAGTCATCCTGGGCGGCGTGATCCTGGGCGGGCTCTACGCGCTCGTCGCCATCGGCTTCAACCTGCAATTCGGCATGGCGCGCATTGTGAACCTCGCTTATGGCGAGTTCCTGATGGCTGCGGCCTTTGCGGCGTTCTGGATGTTCACGCTCTTTCGCATCAATCCGATCGCCGGGATGCTTCTGTCGGTGCCGGTCAGCTTCGGCGCCAATTGGCTGGTGTATCGCCTGCTGATGACGCCGCTGGTGCGCCGCGCCCGCACGCGCCAGCAGCTCGAAGGTGAAACCATTCTGGCGACCTTCGGGTTGTTGTTCGTTTTGCGCGGTGCGGCAACGCTCGCCTTCACCGCCAACAACCGCTTCTACGACTACCTCGGCGAGCCGCTGCACATTTTCGGTTACACCTTCGCGGCCAATCGCGTGCTCGCCTTCGGTTTGGCGTGCGTCTTCGCCGCCGTCATCTGGCTCGTTCTCAACCACACCCGGCTCGGCACCGCGCTCCGCGCCCTCGCTATCGATCCGGTCGGCGCGGAACTCGTCGGCATTGACGTGCGCGGACTCTGCGGTCTCGCCTTCGCCAGCGGCGGCGGCCTGGTCGCCGCGGCCGGAACGCTGGTCAGCACCTTCCTCACCTTCAATCCCGCCATCGGCATCGAATTCACCATGAAGGCCCTCGTGGTGGTGATCATGGGCGGCATCGGCAATATCGGCGGCAGCCTGATCGCGGGCGTACTGCTCGGCGTCGCCGAAGCGCTCTGTTCTTACTTCGTCGATTCGGGGCTGACGTTGGCCGTCGCTTATGCGCTGTTTCTGATCGTGCTCGTAGTCAGACCGCGCGGTCTCTTCGGCACACCCTCGACATGAGCGCAAGCGCGGAAGAAGAGAGCCGCATACGGCGCCGGCGCGCGGCGACGGCGACCGGCGCCCTCGCCGTCCTGGTCGCCGCCCTGGCGGCGACGCCTTGGCTCGCCTCCGATTACGGCCTGGCATTGATGGTCAACGTCGTGTGTTATCTGGTTCTGACGGTCGCCTGGGCGCTCTTCTCCGGCACGACGCGCCTGGTCTCGCTCGCCACCTCGGCGTTCTTCGGCGTCGGCATGTACACGGTGGCGATGTTGATCAAGCTATTGCCGCTCTACGCTACCTTCTTGGTGGCGATCGGCGTCGGCGCCGTCCTCGCACTGGTGGTCGGTATTCTCACCTTGCGCATTTCCGGCATGTTCTTCGTGATCTTCAGCTTCGGTCTCTCCGAGATGATCCGCGAGCTCATGGTATGGTGGGAGATCAACCAGACCCACACGATGGGCCGCTACGTCTACGTGCCGTTCGACACGACGATGATCTACGAGCATCTGCTCGCGCTCGCCGTCCTCGTGTTTCTAGCCGGCTGGCTGTTGCGGCGCAGCCGCTTCGGCCTTGCGCTTTTGGTGATCGGCGAGGATGAAACGATAGCGCGCCAGGTCGGGATCAATGTCGCGGTGTCCAAGGTGGCGATCTTCGTCGTATCGGCAATGTTCATGACATTGACCGGCGCGCTGATGGCGCCGCGCTTTTCCTTCATCAATCCGAATTTCGCCTTCAATCCTCTGGTTTCGTTTCAGGTCGTCATCATGGCGATCCTCGGCGGGCTGCAGCGGCTGTGGGGGCCGGTGCTCGGCGTCATTCCGCTGATCATTCTGTCGGAAGAGCTGCAGACCGAGTTTCCGTTCTGGTACAGCGTATTCCTCGGCCTCGTCTTCATGGTGATCGTCTATTTTCTGCCGCGCGGTCTGACTGGGCTGCTCGAGGACGGCTGGGCCCGGCTCGGGCAGCCACTCGAGCTGCCACGCGGACTGACGGGACCGCTGCTCGATGCCTGGGCCCGGCTATCGCGGCCGATCACGTTGCCGCGCGGCATCGCCGGCGCGATCGAGGATCGGTGGAGAAGAATCATGCCGCGCGTGCCGGAAAAGCGCTGACCGATGGCTTCGATCCTGGAGGTCGAAGGCTTGCGCAAGGCGTTCGGCGGACTGGTCGCCGTCAACAGCGTCTCGCTCACGGTTTCCTCCGGCGAGGTCCTCGGCCTCATCGGGCCGAATGGCTCCGGCAAGACCACGCTCCTCAACCTGATCGCCGGCACCATCCGGCCGGACGCGGGCAGCATCCGCATGGCGGGCGAGGACGTGACGCGCCTGCCGAATCATTTGCGCGTGCGCAAGCGCATCAACCGCACCTTTCAGCTCGTGCGCGCGCCGCCCAACATGCCGGCCATCGGCACCGTCATGGCCGGCGTGCTCTACGGCGCCGGCCCGCGGCTGCGCTTTAAGGATGCAGGCTACGAGGCGGCCGGCTTCCTCGGCGAAATGAACTTGCTGCTCAAGGCGGATCAGCGATTCGATCAGCTTACCTACATCGAGCAGAAACGCGTGGAGTTGGCCCGGGCCCTTGCCACCCGGCCGCGCGTGCTGCTGCTCGACGAGTGGCTGTCGGGCTTGAGCGCCAGCGAGTTGGAGGGCGGCATGTCCGTGGTGTGGAGTCTCGCCGCGAGGGGTATCGCCGTCATCCTCGTGGAGCACGTGATGACAGCGGTACGCGCATTGTGCCACCGCGTCATCGTCATGAATGCCGGAAGCAAAATCGCCGAGGGACCACCCGACGCGGTGCTGCGCGACGCCGAGGTGGTCCGCGCTTACTTGGGCGGCGACGATGCTTGAGGTCGATGGCCTCGATCACGCCTACGGCCGCCACCGCGCGCTGCGCGACGTGGCGCTGCGCGTGCGCCCCGGCGAGGTGGTAACCATCCTCGGCGCCAACGGCGCCGGCAAGACGACGCTGCTCAATGCCGTCGCCGGCGTGATACGCCCCTCCGGCGGCTCGATCCGCTACTGCGGCGAGGAGCTTGTTGGTCTTGCCGCCCACCGCGTGGTCGAACGCGGCATCGCCGCCGTGACCGAAGCCCGGCATCTGTTCGGCCCGATGTCGGTGGCGGAAAACCTCTCGCTCGGCGCCTTCATCGCCAGCGCGCGCACCGCCGCCGCCGACAGCATGGCGTACGTGTTCGACCTCTTTCCGCGTCTTGCGGAACGGCGGCGCCAGGCGGTGCGCACCATGAGCGGCGGCGAGCAGCAGATGGTGGCGGTCGGCCGCGCGCTCATGGCGCGGCCGACGCTGCTCTTGTTGGACGAGCCCTCGCTCGGACTGGCGCCGGTCATCGCCGCCGAACTGTTCGCGGCACTCGCGCGCATCGGCCGCGAACGCAACACCGGCATCCTGATGGTCGAGCAGAATGCGCGCCGCGCGCTGAAGATGGCCAACCGCGGTTACCTGCTGTCGCTCGGCCGCATTGTCGGCGAAGGCAGCGCCCAATCGCTGGCACAGGACGAAGCGGTGGCGCAATCCTATCTCGGATTGTGAGGCCCGAACCCGCATGGCCCGGGTCGCCGCTGGCCGGCTATTGCGGTCGGACCTGCGGGGCGGTCCGGTCGCGATTGGCGCCGCGCTCGATCACGTATTCACGATCGAGCAGCTTGACCGAGTGATTGAGATCCGATTGGGCGATGAGCACGCCGAGCTCCTTGCCGCGCAGCGCGCCGATGACTTCGGCGAGGCGCCGCGAGAGCGCCGGCGCGACGCCCTCGAAGGGCTCGTCGAGCAGCAGAACGCGCCTGCCGACCGCGAGCGCGCGGGCGAGCGCGACCAGTTTCTGTTGCCCGCCGCTGAGCACCAACGGCTTGCGATGACGCATCGCCGCCACCTCCGGCATGAGGCCATAGACGAAGTCGAGGCGGGTTGCGGCGTCGCCCGCGTGCGTCGCCCAGCTCGGCAGCAGGATGTTCTCCTCGACCGAGAGCTGCGGCACCAGACGGCGATCTTCCGGCATGTAGCCGATACCCAGCGCAGCGCGGCGGTGGGTCGAAAGGGCCATCAGATCCTCGCCCGCGCAATCGATGCGGCCGCCGCTCGAGGCGACGAGTCCCATCACCGCGCGAAGCGTGGTGGTCTTGCCGGCGCCGTTGCGGCCGAGCAATCCGACCATTTCTCCCACACCCAGCGAGAGGCTGACGCCGCGCAGGACCTCCACCGATTGCAACTTGACGCGGAGCGCTTCGATCGACAGCAGGGTCATGAGGCCATCCCCGTCACGTAGCGCTGCACGTCGGCGTCGCCGAGCACGGCGGCCGGCGGGCCATCGGCGATGATCCGGCCGTCATAAAAGGCCAGCACGCGCTCCGCGTAGCGGCCGACGATCTCCATGTCGTGCTCGACGAACAGAACGGTCGCGTCGCTGCCGGCCAGCGCGCGCATGATCACGTCCATCAACGGAAATTTCTCTTCGGCGGCCACACCGCTCGTCGGTTCATCGAGCAACAACAGCTTCGGCTGGTGCGTCACCGCCATGGCCACGTCGACCAGCTTGCGCACGCCACCCGGCAGCGCCGCAATCGAGTGGTGGCGATATTCGTCGAGACGAAAACGCGTCAGCAGATCGTCCAGCCCGGCGGTCATCGCCGCCGAACGCGCGGGCCGCCACGACGACATGCCGTCTTCGCTGGCAATACCGAGCGCGATCAGCAGATTCTCATCGGGCGTGAGGCTGGCGAAGAGCTGCGGGATCTGGAACGAGCGGCTCACCCCGTAGCGGCGCACCCGACGAGGCGGCAGCCCGGCGATGTCCTCGCCGTCGAGCACGACACGCCCGGCATCGGGTTTGAGGTACCCGGTGACGAGATTGACGAATGTGGTCTTGCCGGCGCCGTTGTTGCCGATCAGACCGAGCCTTTCGCCGCGCCGCGCGAAGACGGATATATCCCTGGCGGCGACCACCGCGCCGAACGATTTCTGCAAGCCGGTGATCTGGAGAAGCGGTGTCACTTGCCGCTCTCCGCCCGTACCTCTTGCGACTTGGGCTTCCCGCGTCGCACCAGCAGGAGAGAGCCCAACCCCTGCGGCAAGAACAGAATCACCAGCAGCAGAAACAGGCCGAGCGCACCCTGCCAGGTATTCGGAAAATATTGACTGGAATAGGAGCGCACCAATTCTACGATAATGCTGGCGACAAAGACCGCGGTGACGCTCGCATAGCCGCTCAAGATCGCGAGAAAGACGAATTCGCCGGAAGTCGTCCAGAACGCGAAATCGGGATCGATGTGGCCGAGCGAGAGCGCCGAAAGCGCGCCGCCGATCCCGGCGAGCAGAGCGGCGACCGCGAAATTCATGCCGCTGACCCATCGCACCGACGCTCCGAGGTATTCGACACGGATTTCGTTGTCGCGCGCGGCAAGCGAAAGGAGCCCACGTAGCGAATCGAAATGAATGCGGCAAAGTGCAGCGGCGACGACGGTAGCCAAGCTGGTCAAGACGAAGATCGCATAGCTGACGTCTTGCGGCGTCGCCGGATGGTAGCCGACGAAGCTCGGCGCGTGCAGGTTGAAGCCGTCCGAGCCGCCGAGCCACGAGACCTTGTCGAGGATGCCGTAGGCGATCATCGAGAGCGCCAGAGTCAAGGTGGCGAAAAAGATGCCGCGATAGCCTGCCAGCAACGGCGCAATGATGAGACCGAGAATCAAGGCCAGCAGGCCGCCCAACGCCGTCAACAGCACGCCGTCATCGAGGCCGAGCAGGCGCATCGTCAATCCGGCCGCATAGGCACCCGTGCAGAAGAAGATACCCTGGCCGAAAGAGACCAGCCCGCAGCGCATGAGCACGACGAGGCCCAGTGCAACGATACCCTTGGCGAAAGCCAAAGTGGCGACGAGCACGAACCAATTGGGCAGCACGCGGCCCAAAAGCACCAACGCTACGAAGCAGACGAGCGCGGCTGCAGAGGTGCGAAGCCAGCCCGCCATCAGATTTTCCGCGCCGTCGTGCGCTGGAACAACCCCTCCGGACGCAGCGCCAGCACCAGGGCCATCACCAGGTAGACGATAAAGAGCTCGGCCGACGGCATCAGATGGATCGCGGCGGAGCGCGCCAGGCCGACAATCAAGGCGGCGATCGCTGCTCCCTCGACACTGCCGAGCCCGCCGATGACCACGACCGCAAAGCTGAGCAGAATGACCGCAATGCTGATGCCCGGCTGCACCGAGATTTTCGGCGCAGTAAAAGCTCCGCCGAGAGCCGCCAGGAACACACCGAAGGTGAACGCCAGCACGAACACCCGGTTGACGTCGACACCCATGGCGCCGCTGATCTCGCGATCATGGATGACGGCCAGGATGACCTTTCCGGTGATGGTTCGGTTCAGTCCGAGCCAAAGCAAGACGCCGGTGAGGAGCGCCAACCCGACCAGAGCGAAATCATACGCCACGTAGTTGAGACCAAAGAGCGACACGTCGCCGAGCAGCCCATAGGGCTCGTAGGCGTAGTAGGGATTGACGCCCCAGATCAGCTTCGTCGCATCCTCGAGAATGAGGAAGAGCGCGTAGGTCACGAGCACCAGCACGACCTCGTCCCGGCGATAGAACAGGCGCAGCAATCCGCGCTCCATGAGCGGGCCGATCGCAATGGCGACGACCAGCGCGGCTGCGAGCATCACGAAGTATCCGAGGAAGGCCGGGCCGATATTGCCGCCGTAATACCAGCCGACCGCGCTCGCCGCCGTGTACGCGCCCAGCGCATAAAGACTGCCGTGAGCGAAGTTGAGAATGTTGAGCACGCCGAAGACGAGCGTCAACCCGACCGCCACGATGAACAGCCAGGACGCGTCGATCAGCCCATCGAGGAAGATTGCCGCGGCGAGGTTCACGCTCGGTCTCTAGGGAGCAAAACGGCCGGGGCAGGCGCGCCGCACCTGCTCCGGCTGGTGGGAAACAGTCGCTGCCTCAATTGCACTTGGCGCCGGGGAAACCCTCGGAGATCCAGTCGACGACCTTGGTGCCGGCGGGCGGGTTCACGCATTCGGCCGGGAAGCGCACGATGTCGATCAGCTTGATCATCTTGGCCTCGGCATCCCATTTGGTCCGCCCGGCGGCGTTCGGTTGAATGGCCTGATGGCCGTCGCCGAGCGCCATCCTGATGTGGCCCGACGGCGCGTCCCACTCCTGACCGACCATGGCGGCTGCCATTTCCTCGCTGGTCGGCTTCTTGCCGCCGTTGGCCGCCATCGCTCTTTCGACCGCGGTCTTGACCGCGAGCACGCCCTGGGCGCCGCGATAGTGAGGCTGCACGGGATACACCCCCGGACGAGCCTTGGTGATGGTCTCGACGAACCAGTCGTTGATGGGGCTATGCTCGGCAAATTGCCCGTTCGCACCACGCGCTCCGATGATGACGCCGTCCGGCATCCGGTTGCCAAGCGGCTGGAGGACGTGATCCGACGCGCTGAAGAGCACCGTGCGATCCTTGAACAGGCCGCGCGGCGCAGCCTGCAGGACGAACGCCTCGAGGTCGCCGCCCCAGAGACTGGAATAAATGAGACTCGGCTTCTCCTGCAGCAGCGTCGAAATCTCCGTGCCGTATTGGCCGGCGCCGAATTTGGGCCAGAGCTCGACCTTGGTCTTCGCATCCGGCTGGAGTTGCGCAAGGCTGCCTTTGAAGTCCCTCCACGAATCCTGTCCCCAGGCATAATCCTGGTCGATGGCGCCGACGTCAGTAACCTTGATGCCTTCCTTGACGAGGTAGCGGGCCATGGCGACATTGTCCATTCCGCCGTGCGCCGCCGAGCGAAAGACGTATTTGAACTTGTTCTCTTCGAACACGCGCGGCGTGCCGCAGTCCATGAGCACCAGCATCTTCTTCAGTTCCTCGGCGGCCGGCGCAACCGCAAGGCAGTCGCCCGAGCTGATATAGCCGAGAACGGCATCGACATGGTCCCGCTCGAACGCGTTGCGCAGTTCCTCCACTTGTTTGGTGGCGCCGCCATTCTCGTCTATCAGATCGACTTCGATCTTGAGGCCGCCGAAGCCGACCTTGTCGTAGGGCTTGATGACCGTGCCCGCGTTCAGTGCGTCAATCACCGTCTTGGCGCCGTCCCAGGCCGGTTTGCCGAACGACTCGGCAGCGGGTCCGGACAGGAATGCAACGACGCCGAGCTTGAATACCTTGTCGTCCTGAGCCGCCGCGACTACCGTGCAGGCGCCAAGAACCGCGGCGGTCAGCAAAAGGCGACCAGCAAATCTGCCACCAACCATGATCCGTACCTCCCATCTCTGCAAACGAGAATGATTGCGGGGGGCGCCTGGGGCCAGCCCGTCGGCGCCTTGCCGGTAATGTGCCCGGCTTCCCCAAGCCTGTCCATCGTGTCGTTGGCGGACAACGCGGCGCCTGAGATCGACACAATCTGCAATCTCAGGTCTTCGCGACCTCGCCGATTTCACGTCCTATTCAGCCGTGGACGGTCCCATCGCCGGCGCCGCCGCCGTCATTGCGCCTTCTTTGATCAGGGTCGCGACGAGTTCGGCCGCCGGCATGGCGCGTGAACGTGCAACGCCCTGCCCGGCCCAGAGCGAAATGAAGTCGGCGACGCCAGCCTTGCCGGCGGCATTGCGCATCGGCCGGGTGAGATCGTTCTGCTGACGGAACGGCAAAATGGCGTGCTCCTTGCCGGCCACCATGGCGATAAACCTGTTGGCGATGCCCCGTGCCGGCCGCCCGGAAAAGGCCCGCGTGATGACGGTGGTGTCCGCCTTGGCGCTGAGCAAGGCATGTTTGTAAGCCGCTGGCGCGCCGGATTCGGGGCAGGGCACGAAGGCAGTGCCGAGTTGCACGGCCGCGGCGCCTAATGTCATGGCCGCAGCCACGTCGCCGCCGGTCATGATGCCGCCCGCGGCGACGACCGGGAGCCTCACGTGCGCACAAATCGCGCGCACGAGCGTAGCGAGCGGAATCATCGAGTCTTCGAATGCCGCCGCAAAGGTGCCCCGATGGGCGCCCGCTTCGGCGCCTTGGGCAGCGATCGCGTCAACGCCGGCCTGCTCCAACCGCGCCGCCTCCTCGACGCTGGTTGCCGTACCCAAGGTAACGATCCCGCGCCGCTTCGCCGCGGCCATTTGAGCGGGGGAAGGAATGCCGAAGGTGAAGCTGAACACCGGCGGGCGTTCTTCCAGTACGGCTTCGAACTGCGCGTCGAAGCAATCGACCGATGGCGGCGGGAGCACGGGTGGCGGCAGGCCGAGCTCGGCGTGGACCTCGGCCACGATGCCGAGCATCGGCTGCGGATCGATTTTGCGGTCGAGCACGCAGCCGCCGGCGAACAGATTGATGTTGAACGGCCGTGAAGTCAGTGCGCGGATGCGACGGATCGCCGCGATGATCTCTTCCGGCTTGGCATAGGCGCCTCCCCAAGCGCCAAGACCACCGGCGTTCGAGACAGCGGCTGCAAGCTCGGGCGTACCGCCGCTGCCGGCCATGGGGGCGAGCAGGATGGGATGGTCGATGCCGAGCTGCTGCAGGAGCGGGTTGGCGGCCATCGCAGTGCCTCCAAATTGCTTTCTGGCAAGATAAGGCGCGCGCACGTCGTGACAATGGATGTCGCCGAGCGCTGCTATCGTGATTTGTCAACGTCGGCTTCGCCGGGCGCGAACGAGCCCGATCCGTTTCAGAGCATGCGCAGCAGGTGCGGCAGCCACAGCGACAGCACCGGGATATAGGTCACCATCGCCAGAAAAATCAGCATGGTGGCGAGCCACGGCAGCACCGCCACCGTCAGCTCGGTGATGCCCATCCTGGTTATGCCGGCCGCGACGTAGAGGTTCAAACCGACCGGCGGATGGCACAGTCCGACCTCCATGTTGACCGCCATCAGAATTCCGAGGTGGACCGGATGCACCCCCAACGCCGCCGCCATGGGGAACAGGATCGGCGCCATGATGAGGACGATCGCGGCGGGATCCATGAAGTTGCCGGCGGCGAGCAGCACCACGTTGGTGACCAGCAGGAAAGCGACAATGCCAAAGCCTTGCGCCGCCATCCACCCGGCCATCGATTGGGGTATCTGCTCCGATGTGAGCAGCCAGGAGAACACGGCCGCGTTGGTGATGATGTAGAGGATCATGGCGCTCATGGACGCGGCCTTGAGCAGCACGCCCGGCACTTCGCTGAGCTTCAATCCCTTGTAGACGACCACGGCGATGACGAAAGCGTAGACGGCAGCGACGGCGGCCGCCTCGGTCGGCGTGAACAGCCCCGAATAAATGCCGCCGAGCACCAGGACGATGAGAAACAGCCCCCAAAAACTCTCACGGAAAGCGCGCCCGCACGCGCGCCAGCTCGCCCGCGCCATGCGCGGGTAATCGTTGCGCCAGGCGCGATACCAGGTGGTAATTCCCAGCATGGTGGCAAGCATCAAACCGGGCACCAAAGCGCCGATGAAAAGCTGGCCGACCGATGCCGAGTCGACCACAGCCCCGTCCGGACCGCGCGGCTGCATGCCGCTGGTGGCCACCGCGTAGATGACGAGATTGATCGAGGGCGGAAACAGGATGCCCAGCGCTCCGGAGGTGGCGATCACTCCGGCGCCGAAGCGCTGCGGATAACCCTTCTGCAGCAGCGCCGGCAGGATGATGGAGCCGATGCCGACGACGGTCGCGACCGACGAGCCGGAGATGGCGGCAAACAGCGCGCAGGCGACTACGCCGGCCAGGCCAAGACCGCCGTACCAATGACCGATCAGGGACGTGGCAAAGTCGATCATGCGGCGGGCGACCCCGCCGGTGGTGAGAAAATTGCCGGCCAGGATGAAGAACGGAATCGCCATGATCTCGAAGCGG
>Ga0187782_10004260_pt1 | contig 10717 bp, 12 predicted proteins | sample 0715_SJ02_MP15_2_FD_132454 | JGI IMG/M metagenome (GOLD analysis project Ga0187782, IMG submission 132454) | Tropical peat soil microbial communities from peatlands in Department of Meta, Colombia - 0715_SJ02_MP15_20_MG | ecosystem: Environmental > Terrestrial > Soil > Wetlands > Peat | place...
CTACGCCTCGCTCGACGATGTGAGCTACCAGAAGATCGCGACGATCCAGAACCCGCTGCGCCAGGGCTTTCTCACCGCGCCGCTCGCTGCGGCGAGCGGCTACGACTCGGCTGACGTGCTCGCGGTCAATCTCGCCGAAAGCGCTGGGACGCTTTCGACCTCCACGGAAGCGGCGGCGCTTGCGGGACAGACCTTGTGCCTCGTCGACGGCGAGCTTTTGGGTTTAGCGACGGCGACGCTCTCGTCCACGTACAACTATAATCTCACCGGCCTTGCGCGCGGGATGTACGGGACGGCGTCATCCGCGCATTCGATCGGCGCGCCCTTCGCGCGGCTCGACGGCGCAGTCGTGCAATATGCGTTGCCGAGCGCGTTCATCGGCGTGACGATCTATCTCAAGTTCCAGAGCTTCAACGTGTTCGGCGGCGGCGTCGAGCCGCTCTCGAATTGCGTGGTCTACACATACATCCCAAGCGGCGCAGGGGCGATTGGCCCAGTCGCGACATCGCTGCTGCTGGGTCAAGCGCAAGACTGGGGCCTCACGAGCACGCCCGCGAGCGTCTTCGACCAGTTCGGCGCGGCGACCGCGCCGGTTTACGCGAGCATCGATCTGGGGAGCGCGAGTCCGTAAGTGGCTCAATGGGTCGCTGGAACGCTCGCAGAGGTCGCGGATTGACCCTATATCAATCTTATCGTCCTATGAGGCCGATGATGACAGATTCGCCAACCCGTCCGGGTCATCTGCCTGATTACACCAACCCTCCTTTGACGGAAGTGGTCTTAGGGGTGCAATTTGCTCCCGCCACCGGATACCAGCAAATCCGGGCCGGGGAGGTGTGGAGGCTGTACCAATCGGAATTTCCGTTTGTAGAAGAGCAGCAGCCACTCGCTCCAGCCTTTGAATCTTTCGGCCTCCCCTTTCAAGCCAACGCGGTCGCCTTCGGTCTTGTCGCTGGCGCCGTCCATGACCGCTTCTGGTTTGTTTCTCGCGAGAGAGACGAATTGATACAGTTTCAGCAGGACCGGCTAATGCATAATTGGCGCAAAGTCGGCGCTGACTCCGGTTTATATCCTCGCTTTGAAAACATTCTTCCACGCTTCGCAAAGGAATTAGAAGCGCTAGAGAGTTACTTTGGAACGCTTGCTCCCCAAACCCTTAAATGCAATCAGGCCGAAATTTCCTACATTAATCTCATTAACCTAGCCGACGGCGGAATCCAGACGACGGTCGGTAAATGGATCCGGATTTTGGATTTTAAGAATTTGGAGCCCGATGAATGCACAATTGTTCTGAGACGCGCCCTTATCGGAACTAATGGAAAACGCTATGGGCGTTTGACCTGCGAGCTTAAGTCAGGCCCGCATCCGGGGGGCGAGCTAGCGATCGTTTTGGCGCTGACCGTACGCGGCGCTCCTGAAGAACCTTCGATCTCCTCGGCGCTTGAGCTTTTGAAACGGGGACGCGATCTGATAGTTGAAGAGTTCACCTCTATCACGACCGATTCGGCGCACGAAATCTGGGGGAGAGTTCGATGACCCGCCACTACTCCACCGCCGCGTTTACGAACGTCCCGCCTGACTTTGGGCCTGACGTTAGCTCTCATCCTGCTTTTTCTCACGCCATAATCGTGTCTCCGCCTTCTCGCGCTTGGCGCGAGGCCGTGGTTGCACGACTGAACGAACTTTGCGCTTTGCCAATTGGATGGGACGGTTACAAGGCGCCGCCGGTGTCCTTCACCAACGCCAATTTTGCGCTCCAAATGCTCGTGTCCGCTTGTCCTTCATGTGCGAAGGAGCCGCAAATCGTTCCAGGTCCGGATGGCGATCTGCAGATCGAATGGCATACGCTGTCGGCAGATATCGAACTCCACGTTCGCGCGCCTTATGTCGTCGACGCCTCGAGGGTTAGGCAATCTGACCCGGACCGCGAGGAAGAGCACCATCTCACGACCGATTTCGCTATCGTTGCTCGTTGGCTGACGGAATTGTCGGAGAACGCTGTTGCCGCTCGATCCGCCGCCGCTTGACGAGAGCGGTCAGACGCTTCCACATGACCACCACGGAATTTTGGCCGGCGACGGCGTAATCCGGCGCGTCTCCATCCACCACCTTGTGACAGACGAAAAATATCCGGGAAAAAAGCGCATTTCCGGGTCAATGGCGTTTCGTCCCTCCACCGGAGAGAACGGCGGCATGTCCGTCGATCTCGAAAGCCTGATCGTCGAAGCTGGCGTCGACGCCAGAGCCTTCGTCGCCTCGCCAGAATGGGTAGGCGCCGTTCGCTTCACTGCTGGGGCTGTCCGCGCCGAAGGCTTCATGGTTGGGTACGACCCCATGCCCAATAATCCTTACCACGGCCAGGTCTGGGGGCGATTTTCCAAACAAGTTCAAAAGCGACTTGCTGCGCTGGCGGAACCGTTCGTTCCCGTCCCCTATCTTTAACGTAGCTGGCTCCGCCTGGCTTGGCGTTGGCGGCATACTCCGCGATGTCGCGGCTTGATCCAATCCGCGCATGTTCTCGAATGGGTCGGACGCGAAGCGAGCTTGCTTCGGCGACCTACTGTAGCGCCTTGCGCCAAATTCCATCTTCAGGAGTCGCAGCTCATGAGCACACAAGTCCAGCTACGCCGCGACATCGCGGCGAATGTCGCGGCCTTTACCGGCGCGCAAGGCGAGATCATCGTCGACACCACGAACAACCGGCTTTGTCTGCAAGACGGCGCGACCGCCGGCGGCTGGCCGGCGGCGAAGCTCGCCGAGGCGCAGAACTTCGCGCGCCGCACGGTCGCCGACGCCAACACCGCGATCGCGGCTTCGGACGTCATCGTAGCGATGACCGCGATCACCGCGACGCGCACCTGGACGCTGCCGGCGGCGGCGAGCTACCCTGCCGGCAAGGAGCTGACGCTGCAAGACGAGTCGGGCTCCGTCACGCCCACCGTTCAGATCGTCGTCGCGCCGAACGGCGCCGAGACGATTCAAGGGTTAAGCTCGGTCGCCCTGTCGACGCCGTTCAACGGACTGCGTCTCCGCTCCAACGGATCGAACGGCTGGTTTCTCGCCGACGGAAACCCCGGCGTCATCGCCCAGGCGCCGCATGGCGGCGCGATCGCCGCCTTCTGCCTCGAGCAGCTGGTGACGCTCTCCGGCGCGACGACGAGCTCCGCCGTATCGATCCCTGCCGGCGCGCTCGTCGTCGCGGTTTCAAACCGCGTGACGACCGCAATCGCGGGCGCCACGTCGTATAGTTGCGGCGTCTCCAGCAATCCCACGCAATTTGGCTCGTCGCTCGGCGTCGGCGCCGGCTCGATCAATCTCGGCCTCATCGGCCCCAACCCGTTCTATAGCGCGACGCCGGTGCTCTATACCGCCGCCGGCGGCAATTTCACGAGCGGCGCGGTGCGCATGACGATCCATTATCTCTTCCCCAGCGCCGCCGTCGCTTGAACCGCGCACATCTCCACACACCAAGAGAGGTAGACATGATTTTCAAACCTGCGCGAGCGGGCGCGCTGGCGCTCGCCCTGATGTCGCTTCCGGCTCACGCCGCAAGCGACGTGTTCACCGTCAACGGAACTCCGCTCGCAGCCTCGACGCCCGGCGATTACCTGCCCGCAACGGCGGCCTATTTCGCCAATGGACTCTTCTCGGCGGCCAATCCCGCCTCCAGCAACCTTGCACTATTCGGCGGCTCGCCAGTGCAGACGGGCGCCGGGGCGAGCGGCGCAGGCGTGCCGCGCGTGACCGTCGCCAACGACAGCTTCGTCAATCCCGTCGGGGCGGCGAGCATCGCGACGGCCCAGGCGTCTGTCACGACGACCGCGGCGCTCGTGCTGGCGGCGCGCGCCGGCGCGCCGGGCTCGGGCCGCGTCGCTGCGACTTTCTACAACGGCGGCGCAGTAACGATCTACCTCGGCCCTTTCGGCGTCGCGCCTAGCGCGGGCTTTGCACTCGCGCCCGGCGCCACCTTCACCTTCAACACGACCGCCGCCTTTTACGGCGTCACCGCCAGCGGAACGGCGAACCTCTCGATTCTGGAGACCTTCTGATGTCCAAGCGCTTTTTCCTGGCGATCGCTCTGCTGGCGCCGGCGGTCGCATTCGCGGACAACGGCAGCGCGCCGAGCGTCACTGTCGGGGAATCCGTTAACGGTTCCTGCACGTCGGGATACAACCTCTTCAATAATGGCGGCGTCGTCGGCTGCCAGGCGAACGGCGCCGGCGGCGGCGGCTCGACGCTGACGGCGGGGACCAGCGCCACCAGCGGGTTTCTGGCTTCGCAGCTCCTCTATTCAAACGGAAGCGTGCTCGAGGCCGGCGCGGTCGGCGCTGGCCTCAGCATGTCGAGCGGTACGCTCTCGCTCGGCGACAGCGGGCTCACCTATTCGACCGGCAAGCTCACCGTCGGGACGACGACGGCGGGCGCGACCAATTATCTCGCCATCGCCAATAGCACGAGCGGCTCCAACAACCGCTATGTCGTTCTCGGCAACGGCAATTGGTGGTCGAACGCGGTTCCCTATCTTCAGCCGCTGTCGGACAACACCGGAATCGCGCTCGACATCCTGCCCAAGGGCTCAACGGCGCAGACGACATGGGTCGACATCTGCTCGACCGACGTCACGCTGAGCTCGGCCAATTGGGAATGCCTCGATCTCAAGAAGCTCGCCGGCGGCGCCTCGCTCGTGCAGTCGACCGCGGCCGGCACGGGAACCGTGCGCCCGCTGCTGATGCAGACGACCGGCGGCGGCGTTGGCATTGGGCTCGGCAACACCTCGACTCCCGCCGGCCTCCTCGACGTCGCTGGTTCTCTCGCGATCGGCTCCTATGCCGGCGGCGGCGCGGCGCCGCCTTCGAACGGCGCGATCATCTCCGGCGAGGTGGGCATTAACACGCCGACGCCGCTCTCGGGCCTCAACCTCGACGTCAACGGAATCGTCGGCGCGGGCTATCTCAACGGGTCGGGCGAATATCGCGCCTGGGGCACGGCGCAGAGCGCCAACAACTACGTCTCGCTGAAGGCGCAGAGCGGCTCGCCCTATTCCTACGGCCTCTATGCCGGCTCGCCCGCCGATTTCATGCTCTACTATAATGGCGGCAACGGCAATCTCGTGCTCAACTCGCCGAACTCGGGCGGGCTGCCCATTCAATTCGAGATTCACGACACCGAATATGCGCGGCTGACGACGACCGGGCTTGGTCTCGGTGGAAACACGTCGCCGGCCTACCCGCTTGATGTCACGGGCGCCGCCAATGCGACGAGCTATCGCGTCGGCGGAACCGCGGGCGCGAGCGGAACGGGCTGCATTACAGTCACGGTCTCGGGCGGCATCGCCACCGGCTGCGGCACGAGCTACGCGTCGCAGGCCGCAAATACCGTGCTCGGCAATGGCGCAGGCTCCAGCGCGGCGCCAACGGCGCTGACGATGCCCTCGTGCTCGGGCTCGACGAACGCGCTGATCTGGACGAGCGGAACGGGCTTCGGCTGCAACACGCTTCCCGGTTCGTCCTTCACCTTCACCGGCGGGATCACGAACAGCTCGGGCACGGTCTCGCTCTCCACGATCGCCGCCAATTCCTTGCTCGGCAATGCGACGGGCTCGACCGCCGGGCCGGTCGCCGTGTCGATGCCGTCCTGCGGCGGCGCGACGCAGGCGCTGTCCTGGACCGCGGGGACGGGTTTCGGCTGCAACACGATCGCCGGCAGCTCGCTCACCTTCTCGACCGGCCTGACGAACAGCAGCGGCACGATCACGCTGGGCGACTCGGGGCTGACCTATTCGGCGGGAAGCATGACGCTCGCCGCCGGGACGATCACGAGCAGCACGCCTGGCCTCTACGTCACGCAGACCTGGAACAGCTCGTCGACGACCTTCGACGCGCCGTTGAAGATCAACGTCACGAACACGGCGAGCGCGAGCGGCTCGCTGCTCGTCGATTATCAGGTCGGCGGCTCGAGCAAGTACAACATCAACGCCTCGGGCCAGGTGAGCTTCAGCCCCGGCTCGTCCGCTGCGCCGACGCTCACGGGCGGCGTTTCGAACAGCGGTCTGTTCTTCGCCGGCAGCCAATACGACATCGAATACACGCGCGCCGGCTCGCCGATGGCCTATATCGGCTATCAAAAGATCGCGCAGACCTCCTCCGGCCTGTTCGGCTGGGCGTCGTCGACCGATCCGAGCGCGACGCCGGACACCGCGCTCAAGCGCGTCTCGTCGGGCGTGGTCCTGGTCTCCAACAATTCGACGGGCGCGGGCGTCGTTCAGCACCAGGCCGTGACCTATTCGACGCTGACCACGCAAGTGACCTCGCCTGCGGCGGGGATGATCGCCGCCATCACGGACGCGACCTCCTGCACCAAGGGCGGGTCGATCACCGGCGGCGGCTCGACCTACTGCGTCATCACCTACAACGGTTCGAGCTGGCAAGGAATCTGACACATGCGCAAGCTTCTGATCGCTCTCTCTCTCGTTTCGACAGCCGCTCAGGCGCAAGAAGCGCCGCAGCAAGCCTCCGACGCCGATGTGGCGACGGAGATCGACCGGCTCACGCATGAGGTCGCGGCGCTGAAGGCGAAGTGACGGCAGTCGGCAGTCGGAAGAAAAATCGACTGCCTACCGCCTAGTGCCGATTGCCGCACCCAAAGGAGCCCCCATGACCTATTTTGTCGTCAACCACATCCTGCATAAGGACGGCAAGCCCGTGGCGCAGAAGCCGTCGCCGAACCGCGGCGGCGTCATGACGCCGAGGCTGCTCGTCCTCCACTACACGGCGACCTTCGACGCCAAGAGCGCGATTGCGACGCTCACCGATGGCCGCGCGCAAAATCGCGTCAGCGCGCATCTCGTGCTCGATCGCGACGGCGCCGTCACACAGTTGCTGCCGCTCAACGTCGTCGGCTGGCATGTCGGCGTCTCCGCCTATCGCGGCCGCGGCGGCTGCAACAATTTCTCGGTCGGCATCGAGCAGGTCAACGCCGGCGTGCTCAACAAGGGCGCCGACGGGAATTTCTATACCCAGATCGGCAAGCACGAGATTGCCGCTTCTGAGGTCATCCACGCGCAAGACCTCGTGACCGGCGGCTGGGGCTATTGGCAGGATTACACCGATGCGCAGATCGCGGCGGCGGCGGAAATCGGCGCCGCGATCGCGAAGGCCTATCCCACGATCAAGGATGTCGTGAGCCACGAGCAGGTCGCGCTGCCGAAGGGAAGGAAAACCGACACCGGCCCGGCCTATCCGCTGGTCAGCGTGCGGAGCCGGATTCTCGGCCGAGACGATGGAGCCGCCGATGCCGCTTGACGCTTCTCTCTACAGCGCCGCGCAGCTCGCGGCGGCCAAGGAGATCCTTGACGCCTTCAACGGGCTCGCGACGGCGCACGGTGTTTTCCAGCCCTATCACGCCGCCGCGATCGTCGAGCAGGCCGACGCCGAGTCGAGCTTCGACCCGCGAGCGCTCGGCGACAGCGATACGGCCTATGGCCTCTTTCAATGGCACAGGCCGCGCGCGCATCAAATCCTGGAGGGGACCGGCGTCGATGTGACGACGTTTCCGTCCATCGCGGATCAGATCGAGGCCGCGCAATGGGAGCTGCAGCACAGCTCTTATGCCGTGACGGCGCTGCCGAAGATCCTCGCGGCGACGAACGCCTATGACGCCAGCGCCGCCGCGTGCATCTACTGGGAGCAGGCCGGCGCGCCGGGACAGCCGGCGAAGCGCGGCGCTGGAGCGCGGAATTGGGCGGCGTATTTCGAAGCGCAGGCCCTCGCGCTCTGAAGTCCGCGCGCTTCGACGCAACCAGCTTTCCAACCCTCAAAGCGCGACTGAACGCAACAGTCGCGCCTTCCCAATCGGCGCGGAGCGATGGGTCCACGACGACGCTCGCTCGCATCAAGGCCGTGGCGCGCGCCGGCCTCTTGAACCTCCCCGGAGGCAAACCGCCAGCGGCCGCTATCCACAAGGGAAACGAACAATGTCAATCAATCTTTCCGGCGGCCTTACGGGCCTCGAAGGCTTCCTGAACAATCTGAATTCGACGGGACTGTCGAATCTCCAAGCGCTCGGCGGCAGCATCAACGTCCTCGGGACCGCGAACGCCTCGAACATCGGCTCGCTGCTCGGCGAGGTGGTTGAATTCTATGAGCAGAACGATGCTGCTGCAATTACGAGCGTTCGTATTCAGATCGCGTCGCTGCTGAGCAACCCGAGCTCGGCGGTAAAGAACGCGATCTCGAACGTTTGGGCGCAGGCCAAAATCCCGAACAATGCGGCGAACGTCGCCACTGCGGTTAGTTCGGCGCAGACCGCTCTTGGCGCCTGACCGTTAGGAGATTCGGACATGGGGCAGCTTCTTGGCGTCATTCTGACGGTCTTCGGCGCCCTCGCGTCCGAAGTCCCTCGCGCCGAGCAACGTGAGACGCTTGCGAGGTTCGGCAGGCTTGCGTCCTTGCACAAGGAATTCACGTTGAAGCACGACAAGCGGGCCGCGTTGCAAACGCGGCTCGCAATAACCCAACTCTCCTGGCGAATGCCGGCGCGCGCGCGGCGCATGGCGCCGCCGCTCTTCTCCGCGCGCACGGCTTGGCAGATCGACATGTTCGTCGCGCTCATCCAACGGGAGCTCGAAGAATGAACTTCATCACTTCCGGCACGCTCGCCGGACTTCTCTCGCTCGCTGCGGCCGCCGAGGCCGCGTCGGGCCATCCGCATTTCGCCGCCTGGCTCGGCGATCCCGCCACGGCGACCGCGGCTTGGTCCGTCATCTCCGGCGTCGCCGGCCTTATCGCCGGCGCGCTGAAGGGGCTACGCGACGACGCGGCCTGAACGCGCCACAACAATCCGCAAGGAGAGCCCATGCCGACGCAGGAATGCTACCAGGACATCGGCGCGCTCCAGGCCGAAGTCGAAATCCTGAAGAAGCAGCGCGAGGAGGATCACAAGCGCATCGACGCGCTCGAGAACGATCGCATTCGCCTGACCACGATCGGGGGAGTCGTCGCCTTCATGCTGACGGCGCTCGGCGTGCTCTTCGCCGACCCCATTCGCGCGTTCGGCTCGCGCCTGCTTCACTGACGCCGCAAGCATGCAGCGTCGCGCCCCGCCCGGCTCCCCGCCGGGCGGGGCTTTTTTGTTGCGGGAAAATCCGAGCATAAATTAGAGCCGCAGTCGAGGCTTGGCTCGACGACGAGAATTTCGGCGCAAGCGGCGCCGCGCTCGGCTCGCTTACGCAAAAAAAAATGTGGGCGCAGCGAAGCTTCAAACTCGCGCGAGCCCGCCGTCTCGCGGCGCTACGCCGGTATCCTCCCCGCCCCGTGCGCGCTATAATGTCGAAAACGAACGTCGAAATCTCGACGCGACGGAGGAAACGATGCTCCAGCAGGAAATCGGCAAGCTCACCGGAAAAATCGCGCTGAAGAAACGCTACGACAATTTCATCGGCGGCGAATGGGTCGCGCCCGCGGCCGGCGAGTATTTTCAAAACATCAGCCCGATCACCGGCCAGCCGATCGCCGAGATCGCGCGCGGACGCGCGGCCGACATCGAGCGCGCGCTCGACGCCGCGCATAAGGCCCGCGCCGCCTGGGGCAAGAGCTCCGCGACCGAACGCGCCAACATCCTGCTCAAGATGGCTGACCGCTTAGAGGCGAGCCTAAGCGCGCTCGCGCTGATCGAGTCGATCGACAACGGCAAGCCGATCCGCGAGACGACCGCCGCCGACCTGCCGCTCGCGGTCGACCATCTGCGCTATTTCGCCGGCGCCCTGCGCGCGCAGGAAGGAACGATCAGCGAGATCGACCACGAGACGATCGCCTATCACTTTCACGAGCCGCTCGGCGTCGTCGGCCAGATCATCCCCTGGAACTTCCCCATTCTGATGGCGGTCTGGAAGCTCGCGCCGGCGCTCGCCGCCGGAAATTGCGTGGTGTTGAAGCCCGCCGAGCAGACGCCGATGAGCGTCATGGCGTTGGCCGAGCTCGTCGGCGACCTCTTGCCCGCGGGCGTGCTCAACATCGTCAACGGCTTCGGAGTCGAAGCCGGCAAGCCGCTCGCGTCGAGCAAGCGAATCGCCAAGGTCGCCTTCACCGGCGAGACGACGACGGGCCGGCTCATCATGCAATACGCCTCGGAGAACATCATCCCCGTGACGCTGGAGCTCGGGGGCAAGTCGCCGAACATCTTCTTCTCCGACGTGATGGCCGAGGATGACGACTATCTCGACAAGGCGCTCGAAGGCTTCACCATGTTCGCGCTCAATCAGGGCGAGGTCTGCACCTGTCCGAGCCGCGCGCTGGTGCAGAAATCGATCTACGACCGCTTCATGGAGAAGGCGCTCAAGCGCGTCGGGAAGATCAAGCAGGGCCATCCGCTCGACCCCGCGACGATGATCGGCGCGCAGGCCTCGAACGACCAGCTCGAGAAGATTCTCTCCTACATCGACATCGGCGCCAAGGAAGGCGCGAAATGTCTTGCCGGCGGCAAGCGCAGCATCCTCGAGGGCGAGCTCAAGGACGGCTACTATGTGCAGCCGACGGTGCTCGAAGGCCACAACAAGATGCGCATCTTCCAGGAGGAAATCTTCGGGCCGGTGGTGTCGGTCACGACCTTCGAGACCGAGGCGGAGGCGCTTGAGATCGCCAACGACACGCTCTACGGCCTCGGCGCGGGCGTCTGGACCCGCGACGGCAGCCGTGCGTACCGCTGCGGGCGGGAGATCCAG
>Ga0187782_10004261_pt1 | contig 10715 bp, 10 predicted proteins | sample 0715_SJ02_MP15_2_FD_132454 | JGI IMG/M metagenome (GOLD analysis project Ga0187782, IMG submission 132454) | Tropical peat soil microbial communities from peatlands in Department of Meta, Colombia - 0715_SJ02_MP15_20_MG | ecosystem: Environmental > Terrestrial > Soil > Wetlands > Peat | place...
CAGCCAGGTCTCCGATACCTTTACCGCTAACGTGACCATCTCACAGAAACCACCCGCGTCACCCCTCGTTCAGGTCGCTGAAACCGCGGCCGTTATCGTGGTCATCGCAGCGGCGGGATATTATTTCTTTATCATGAGGAGGAAGCAATGAACCCCGGGTGGATGGGGGCGCTCCCGGCGCCCGGAGTACGGACGGTCCGGGATATGAAGAGCGTCCTTGCAGAACCCCGGTGCCCGGAGACAGGAACGCTCTATTTCATGTACCGCAACCTGGCACGGTCAGCGGCAGACCGGCGCTGGATGAGAGAAAACCGGCTGCGGTATGATGTCACTATCATCCCCCCTCGGGACCTCTGCGGAGAATATGTCAAGACCAAGGGGCATTACCACCCGGCGGATCCGGCCGGTACCGGCTACCCGGAGCTGTACGAAGTGACCGGGGGGCAGGCACTCTTCCTCCTCCAGTCCCGGGCACTTGACGATATCCTCCTTATCCATGCCGGGACCGGTGCCCGGGTTGCGATCCCACCGGGCTATGGCCATATCACCATCAACCCCTCTCCCGATGCAACGCTGGCTCTTGCAAACCTCGTCTCCACGGAGTTCGAGAGCGAGTACGGGGAGTACGAGACCCTGCATGGGGCGGCATATTACCTGATGAATGACGGACGGATCGTGAAAAACCGGCATTACCCGGCAGTCCCCCCGGTCCGGCACCTCACCATAGTAAAGGGAAGGGATGCAGCTGGCCGGGCATGCACGGGCACGCTCTATTCGCTGGTGGGCAACCGGCACGCCCTCGCATTCTTAAATGAGCCGGAAAAATACCCGGACGTTTTTACGGGGATGACATAAGATTAGGGGCTGCAAGGCGCTTGTGGGCATTTGCCTGTGCCCGGGAGAGCACCTTTTCTTCGGCCGCTGTTCCCGCTTTCCAGCTGTTTGCCTCGAGGTTTTTGAGGGCAGCATCGATCTCGGCATAGGAGAGCCCGATCTCGCCTTCATCGCTCTGGCCGGCCCAGAGGCCGGCTGAGGGGGCCTTTTCAAGAATCGGTGTCGGGATCTTCATCTCTTTTGCCATCTCGTACACGTCGCTCTTGTACAGGTGGACGATGGGCTGGAAATCGGCGGCATTGTCCCCGTACTTGGTGCAGTAGCCAAGCAGGGCTTCGCTCCGGTTCGAAGTGCCGCAAACAAGGCGGTGGCCGCGGTTTGCATGGTAGTACAGCACCGTCATCCGGATCCGGGCCATGAGGTTGCCGAGCAGGTACGGCGTTTCCACAAAACCCGGGATCGTTTTAAAGGCGGCAAGCATGGGATCGATGGCCACCACGCGGTGCTCCATCCCGAGCATGGTGCAGAGTTCCTTTGCATCGGCAAGATCCTGCGGGTTGCTGACCGATGTGGGAAGCGAGAGGCCAAGCACTTTCTCCGGGCCGATCGCACGGCAGCAGAAGGCTGCGGCAAGCGCCGAGTCCACGCCTCCCGAAACCCCGATAACGATCCCCGCGCATTTGCTGTTCCAGTACGCGTACCGGATCATCTGCTCGATCTGCCCCATCCTGCACCCGAGTTCCTGTGCCATCCCGTTCTCCTTTGTTAGAATAAGCGGATAAATTTCTTTAACTGTTCGGTGGTCCCGGTAACGATCACCGCATCCCCTTCCCTGAGGTCCTCTGCTTCTGGCGGAAGGACCAGGATCCTGTCCGGGCCTTCGAGGCCAAGAACCCGTACGCCGCTCTTTTGTGCAGCACGCACGGTAAGGCCGCGGGAACGCATCACCCGTTTAAGGGCCACGATCTCGCCATCGGGGAGATCGATGAGGATGGTGATCGTCCCGGCAAGCACGATCCTCCCCACGGTCTGGCCGCCAATCCTCGGGAGGAGCGCGACATAGTCGGCCCCGGCACGGTAGAGCTTTTCCACTGCAGAGGGGTCGTTTGCCCTGGCAAGGATGCGGATGCCGGGGTTTAAGTTGCGGGCCATCAGCGTGGTGAAGATATTGACATCATCGTCGTTGAGCGCGACAATGCAGAACTGTGCCTCCCCGATCCGGGCCTGGTTCAAAATATCTTCGCTCTCGGCGTTCCCGACCACCTGGTTTACCTCGTACTCTTTTGCGTCAACCACCACGCAGGCAATTCCCGTGGCCATCATCTCGGTATAGGCCGAGGATCCCACATCCCCGAATCCGGCGATCACGGCGTGGCCTATCTGTGCCTTGTCCACCTCGAGTTCCTCGCGGACCGCCCGGCGCACCGCATCGGCCCGGCCGAACAGGAAAAGGGACGTCGTGGCATCGATAGTCTCGGAGGGATCCGGCCGTGGGACAAACCTGCCCGCCTTCCAGAGGAACGGCACCGCAATGCCGTAATGCCCGGGAAGATCGAGCTCCCCCAGCGTCTTTCCTGCGGCCCTGCTTTCGGGCATCACCGGGATATGAATCAGGCGAAGGTTCTTTTCCGGGAATTCCTCCCCATTGATGGTAAGGCGGTCAAGGCCAGGAATGAGCGATGCGGTGTCGCCTCCGGGGTTGAGAACCGCGTGCCGGGCAAGGATCCTCCCGGTGACCTGCTTTGGGGAGAGCACGAACTCCGCTCCGGCATAGCGCAGGTACCGGTCAAAGGAGATCTTGTCCACGATCGAGATGATCCGGGCCCGCGTTATCCCCCGTATCCCAAGGATAATACTCGATGTAATCCGCTCGTTTTCGCAAAGAATCACAAAATCCGCGTTCTGTATCCATGCCTGATCCCAGGTCTGCGGGTCGTCATATTCGCCCCAGAGAACAAACGCCCGCCTCAGGTGCCGTTGTGCAAGGTCGCGGGCCGCCTTCTCGTCCTCTTCCACGATCAGGATATCTTTGTCCGAGAGCGTGAGGCTTTCAACGAGTGCCCGTGAGAGCTCCCCGTTTCCCACGATCACGGTGTGGTGGTACAAGGGATGAGGCGTCCGGCGGGCCGGCCCGGACCGGAGCACGGACACAAGGTACGGGGTGAGGAGAAGGGGAATGACCATGAAAAGCATGATCACGCCGGAGAGCATCGTGACCGTTGCAAAGAGGATCATCTCATCAGAGTGATAGGTGAGCAGGCTCCCGGTGGTGGTAAGAGTCTCGATCACAAAGAGGAGGGATGTGGCCCAGTCTACGGTCCTTCCCTCAAACTCAGGATACAGTCCGTGGAAGGTCACGGTCAGGATCGCGATCAACAGGGCAAAGAACACAAAATAGATCAGGACCCGCATCTTTGCCGAGGTATGGATGACTCGCCAGATCACGTTTTGGCGCGATTTCATGGTCCGATCCTCCCGTATTTTTCCCTGATGGCACAGGCCGGGCAGCCCCCGGCTCCCCGGGGCTCACCGCACACCGGGCAGGCCGGCGGACGATTTGATGCAATCCCGGAGAGCGTTCCGGCAAGGTTTGCAAGTGCGAACCGTGCGGCCGGGTGCCGGAGGTTGTAGGTGTCGAGGGCCTTGCAGGCATCGCGTGCCAGAGTACCCTTGCCGTTAGAGAAATCAACCGGCAGGAATTCCCCCGGGACGTGAATCTTCCCGTAACAATCCAGCTCCGCTGCCGGGATCCCCATAAAGGGGGTGATGAGGGCGATACCGGATCTTCCCGCTGACTGCCGGGAAAAGAGCGTACGCTCCGGCGTACCGGTAAGGAGATCGGCAAAAAAATTCCCGGCGATCTCGTCAACCGGCGTGGCAACAGCGCAGCGGGTAACCCTGTGTTGTTCTGCGATCTCCCCGAGGAGATCGCCTGCAAGCACCCGGCAGGCACGGGCTGCCGCATCTGTCCCCTCTTCATGCACGAGGCTGTCCTGCGTAATGCAGTACCGCTCCGCGAGCGAGCCGGCAAACCAGGGTACACCAAGAGAACCTGCAATCTCCCGGCACTCCTCTGTAACGGGGAATCCGGGTGCCCCGGGATCAATGGTGATCGCAGAGATCCGGATATCCCTGCGGTTTCTGGTCAGGCCGGTGAGAAAAAAGAGAAGACCGGCGCTTGCGGCATCTCCCCCGAGCACTACTGCGATGTGATCGCCCGGCCGCAGCCAGCCATGGGTGCGGATGGTGCGCCTGGCCTTTGCCTCAATGTCCCGGGTAAAATGCACCGGGCAGAGGTGCCTTCCCGAATACGGCTGAAACATGATGGCCTCCCGCCGGCATACGCTGCACTGCATAGGGGAATCGATCCTGTTCTTATCTGGAGAATAAAAGATGTTTAAGGTTGTGCTCGTACCGGCGATCCTGCACGGTACCCATGATTTTATAGTCTGCCACATAACCACACTGGTACCTATGGTCGTTGCCCCAGAACGTATCCGCAGCCTGCACAAGTACGAGAAGGCGATCCTTACCGCCCTCGAACGGTCCATGAAGCGGTACGAATGGGTGCCGCTCGAAAACCTGCAGCAGGCAACCGGCCTTTCCGAGTCCGAGGTCAACTACCGGCTCTCGCGGCTGATCCAGTGGGGCATGGTCCGGTTCAACGCGGTGCCGTATGACGGGTATGCCCTTGTCTTTGGCGGGTACGATACGCTTGCCCTCATGGCCCTGGTAAAGAAGGGGGCCGTCTCTGCCCTGGGGCCAAAGATCGGCGAAGGAAAGGAATCTGTGGTGCATGAGGCGCTTGGCCTTGGGCCGGTGGTGATCAAGTTCCACCGCGTGGGCCAGCGGTCGTTTACCACCGCCCGGGTGAACCGGGAATATCTCCCCGAAACCGGCAGCTGCCCGTGGCTCCTTGCCTCCCGTCTTTCTGCCGAACGCGAGTATGCGGCGCTTACCGCCCTCCACCCGAAGGTTTCTGTCCCGCTTCCCGTGGCCCAGAACCGGAATGCGGTCGTGATGGCAAGAATTACGGGCCCGAGCCTTGCCCGGTGCAAACTTCCCGACCCGGCAGCAACGCTGGATGCAATCCTTGAAAATGTGCGGACGGCGTACGCGCTTGGCGTGATCCATGCGGACCTCTCGGAGTTCAACATTCTCATGGAGGACGACCGTCCCGTGATCATTGACTGGCCGCAGTGGATGGAAACCGCCCACACCAATGCCGGCGCGACCCTCGAACGGGATATCAGTAATATCCTTGCCTTCTTTGTGCGAAAGTACAAACTCACGTATGACCCCGGGGAAGCCCTGCGATGCGTGACCGGCTGAGTGTCTTTGGGATCGACATTGTCAAAGGATCGGTGCGCTCGCGATCCCGCCGCCCGATGTACGCTCTTGTCCGGCTGGAGGGAAGCGGGATTGTAAACGAAACCACGGTCTCGATGTTCCGGCTCTTCCGGCTTCTCTCGGAGGAACGCCCCGATATCCTTGCCGTTGACAGCATCCAGGAGATTGCCACCGACCAGCACGAGCTCTTCTTCTTCCTCTCGGCCCTCCCGCCGCAGACCAAACTCGTGCAGGTGACCGGCGGCGAAAAGAAAGAGACACTGGGGAAAGTTGCCGCACGCTACAACATCAGTTTCGACCGGTTCGACCCTTTTGCCGAGGCCCGGACCTCGGCCCGCGTGGCAGCCCTCGGGGCCGGGGCCGAAGTGATCGCTTTTGAAAACGAGAGCGAGGTCGTGGTGAGCCGGCACCGTTCGCCCGGGCGGGGTGGGTGGAGCCAGAACCGGTACGTGCGGAAGATCCACGGTGCCGTCCAGCTCAAAGGTCGCGAGATCGAGATGCAGCTGGCGGCGGCCGGCCTGCGGTACGAAAAAAAGGAGACGAAAGCTTTTGGCGGGTGCAGCCGGGTGGCATTTACCGTTTTTGCCGCCCGGGGACAGGTGCCGGTCTCCACGTACCGCGGGGCTGACGTTCAGGTCCGGATCAGTGGCAAGCGCCTCGAACGGATCCGGTTCCGTCCGCTCTCGGGAAAACCCCGGTACCTGATCGTTGGGATCGACCCGGGCACAACGACCGCGATTGCAGCTCTCGATCTGGACGGGAACCTCATGCACCTGGAAAGCTCCCGGCAGATGAATATGTCCGGGGTGATCGAGGCCCTGTACCGCGTGGGAAAACCGCTTGTGATCGCTTCCGATGTTCAGGAGATGCCGTACTCGGTGGAGAAGATCCGCCGGGCGTTCTCCGCGGTCGCATACACGCCCAACCAGGACACGCCCGTTGAGACAAAACTTGCCCTCACGGCAGGTTACCCGTACGGGAACGTCCACGAGCGCGATGCCCTTTCGGCCGCCCTTGACGCATGCACCCGGTACCAGCACAGGTTCCGGAATCTCATAAAAAGGGTCCCTCCCGGCCACGATCTTGACGAGGTCCGGGCCCGGGTGATCCGGGGCCAGGCGCTCGATCAGGTGCTCGTGGATATGCATGCGGTGGCCCCGACAGCTGCACCCGCACCGGAGTCTCCTGCGGTACCGGCCGGGGAGGGCCGGCATGACGAGCGGGTCCGGGTGCTGGACGGGATGGTCAAGCGCCTGCGCACGTATGTTGCTGAGCTCCAGGAGGATCTCAAGGCAAAGGAGTACGAGATCCACCGGCTCCAGGGCCGGCTCCGGTCCGTGCACGATAACCGGGCCATGCAGCTTGCAAAAGATACTGAGCTGGCAAAGAGGGATGCGATTATCACCAGCCTCAAAAAAAGGCTGCGCCGTGAGGAGCGCCACGGGCGAACGCTTGCAAAACGGGTGGAACGGATCCGGACCTTTGCCGAGCTCTCGGTAGATGGCGAAGCGCAGCCGGTAAAAGTGCTCGAAGCGCTGACCCGCGAGGGCCTGCGCCGGCTTGCAGAAGACGCCGGGGTGAACGAAGGCGATATAGTGTTCGTGCAGCGCACCGGCGGCTGGGGAAAGAGTGTGGTCCGGGACCTGGCCGATGCGAAGATCCGGGCCCTGATCACCCCAAGCACCGGGGAAAGCGACGTGCAGATCAACGCTGCGTTTCGCGAGGCGGGCATCCCGCTCCTCTCTTCACCGGAGACCGCGATACAGGTAAAAGGGAAGCAGGGCCTGGCCCCCCGGGACCGGATCGCTGCTGCCCTTTCCCGCTGGCAGGAAGATCAGGCGCAGTTTTTGCGCGAGAAAGAGTCTTCGCGGATCGAGCACATGTTCAAGGAGTACAAGAGCGAACGGGGTAAGGAAGTGAAAAAAAGCGGAGGCCGTGGCGATGGACGACCGTGAACTCTTAAAGACTGTAATGAAGATCGTGGGCGAGCAGAACTGCCGGGATGACTGTGCGGTGTTCCCGTGCGGCGACCATGTGATGGTGGCCACCACCGACATGCTCCACAAAACAACCGATTTCGTGGACGGCATGACCGACTGGCAGATCGGCTGGATGAGTGCCGCGGTTACGATCAGCGATATCGCGAGCATGGGAGCGGCACCGCAGTACCTTCTCATCGCGGTCGGTCTTGACCGCTGGGAACAGCTTGCCGGCGTGATGCAGGGAGCACAGGATTGCTGCAAAAAGTTCGGTGCCGCGATCATCGGCGGGGATATTGACCGGCACAACGAGCTTACGGTCGTGACCACCGGCCTTGGGCTGACCACGAGAAGGGATCTTGTACGGCGCGAAGGTGCCTGGCCCGGCGATCTTGTCTGCATTACGGGAGTTCCCGGGCAGGCGCAGGCATGGCTCGATGGCTACAAACAGTACGAAAAGGCACTCTTTGAACCCCAGCCCCGGGTGGCCGAGGGCCAGGCCCTTGCCCGGGCCGGGGTCTCGGCCATGATGGACGACAGCGATGGCATTGCCCTTTCCCTGTACGATCTTTTCAGCGTAAACGACGGATGTGGCTTTGCCATTGACTCGGCGCTCGTGCCCCGGCCGGCAGGAATCCCGGAACCGCAGGCAAAGGAGCTCGCTCTCTACGGCGGTGGTGACTACGAACTGATCTTCACGATTGCCCCGGACCGGTACCCGGTCGAGGGTGCCCCCTGCACGGTGATCGGGAAGGTGACCGAAGAACGGTCTGTGCTTGTAGACGGGGCACCCATGGAAAAACGCGGGTACCAGCACCGGTGGTAACCCCTCCACCGGCGCAGTTTGCTTAAATACAAACAATAAAAAATAGTGAATAAAGGAGCCGGTTGCCCGTTATGGAATCACTCGAAAGCAAGCTGGACCGCCTTTCGGCCGAGCAGCGCCGGGAAGTGGAGGATTTTGTCGATTTCCTGATCCAGCGGGCGGAAGGGATCCGGGTGACCGTGCAGCTGCCGTCTCACGATCCGCTCCCGGCAAAGTCCGTTGCCCCTCCCCTGATCACCCCGGACCCGGCACCGGTGGAAGAACCTCCGGTACCCGTGACCCGCGAGGACATCCTGCCGGTATCACCGGAGCCGGTGCAGGCAGCCGACCCGGCACCTGCGATGCACGAGATCGATACCGACGACGGGCTCCTCGATTACGGGAAATTCGAGAGAGCGGCCGCAGCACCGGCCCCGCTTCCCCCCTCTCCTGCGGATGCGGCTGTGCAGAAGGTCAAACGGAAACTTATCCAGAAGAGCGAGCAGGCCGAAAAAAACCAGATGCTTGACTGGATAGACTGAGATTTTTTCAAAAAAACCGCTTCTGAAAGAAAATTATGTGGCCCCCCTCACGCCAGCCCTGCTCCCGTGGGGGGGCGGGGGCGTTTGCGATAGTGCGGGTATTACCTGTGCGGGGAGCTGTCCGGAATTTAGGTAATGCGGCATCATCGTAACCGGAGGGATGCCCGGGCGGCGGGAGCGGAGGCTTTGCCGGAGACCTAAAAGAGCGGTGTTCTATTTTTTTAGAATTTTAACTGCCCTTTTTCCCCTTACCCCTCCTGTCCCTCCTCATTCCCGGACTTTTGCCTCCCAAAAGCGTACATTAGCGTTTTACAGTGCCGTGTAATATGTTCCGATTTACCTGAATCGCACGTATATTGCGTTCCCGGAAAAAGTGTGTAAAACTGCACTGTTTTTGTGCAAAAATGGATCAAAAACGGGGAAACGGGGCCCGATAAGGGCCCGGATTTACCTTTTCGGGATACCCTTTTTCCGGGGTGTTTAGTATGGAGCTGGTGGAGTCGGCGGACTGCATATGGACGCTCCCGGGGGTCCGCCCCGCACACTTGAGGTATCCCCCGGTTGCGATAATGTGCATTACCTGCATCCTGGGCAAGCTCCAGGTACGGGTAATTCCGTTTATCAAACGCCCCCGCCCCTTGGGGACAGGGCTGGCGTGAGAGGGGCTGCATATTATTGAAACAAAGATTTCAGGTCGAACAAAAAAATCCGTGGCACTGCCTGTTATACTACGGACAAAATCTCTGACAAAAAACAAAAACCGATGGACTCGACGGGATTCGAACCCGTGGCCTTCACGTTGCAAACGTGACGATCTACCCCTGATCTACGAGCCCTCGTATGCGGCATATACTTTTTCTGCGGCTTGCTTATAGTTGTTACTGATCGAGAGGGAAAAAGGAGAGAGCCCCGGCCAGCCTCACGGGCGCCTGCGGTACAGGGAGTGCAGCGTGGCAACAGCCCCAACAATCGCGGCAATGCTTCCCAGCAGCGCAGCAAGAACCGAGGTGTTCGTCCAGAACGAAGTGCTGTCGGTCGGGACCGGCGTCATCGTGGCTGCCGGCGTTGCTGCGGTCTGGTTCTGCCCTGCAAGCGATCCGGAGACCGCGACCGTGCTCCCCCCGGTAACCGTGATCGTGGTCCCGTAATCCGCATAACCGTTCATCGTGAGCCGGAGTGCGTGGGTCCCGACCGGGACACTGCTTAAGTTCACGGGTGTAATCCCCTCATACACATTATCGATGTACACATTTGCCCCGCCGGGCGAGGAAGAAACCGAGACATACCCCTGGACCGGGAGAGTAGTGGTGCTGTTTGCTGCCGGGGAGGCAGGAGTAGTGGCATTTGCACCAGCAGTCGTTGTCGGTACGGCCGGGATCCCGGTCCGCAGTGCCAGCAGCCGGGTCACCAGGCGCTCGTTTACCCGGTCGGCGTCCGTGCTGTTGAGGTACGCTGTATCCGCCGGGGGCAGCCATGCAACAACATACCCATTCCCGTACGATGCAAAGGCAAGGGCCGGATCACCGTTCTCAAAGGAGAGCAGGGTGGTAGCCCCGGTACGGGCAACGTAAGACTCCCGTGTGGAGACCGGCGTGATGTTGGGATACTGGCCGGGCAGGCCGGCAAAAAGATCTGCGGAGAGCGTGGCATTCGGCGTGCTTACAAGAAGTGCCGGGCTGCCGGGTGCCGTGCCTGCGGACTGCACCGGCAGGATATCGGAAAACCGATCAAGATCGTCCCCGCTCAAAAGAAGGATCCTCCCGGCAGCGGTTGCATTTATGATGGCCGATGCAGAACTGCTGGAAAATCCCGGGTCGCCGCCCAGGATGATGATATCCGTGGAAGCATTGGTAAAACAGGACAGGTCCCCGTCGAGCTCGGGCCCCGCCAGCCCGGGCAGCGAGCATGCCGGTGAAAATTCATCCTGGTGGAGGCTCAGGTTGAGTCCTGCGGTATTCCCGTACACGGCAACATTGATCGCGGACCCGGGCATCACCAGAAAGAGGGTCGCACACAGCACCGCCGCACAGGCCGCCACGGTGGAGGAACTCATGGGCATGGACAGATCTCCTTTTCTTTATCATGGTTGGCGGGTCTCCGTGTTGATGTTTTCGCCCGGGCCGGGAGCTGCCGGTGCCGGAGTGTTTTAGTATTCTCCGGGCAAAACAGGTGATCAGCTCCGGGGAGCCTGATGAGCCCTCCCCG
>Ga0187782_10004262_pt1 | contig 10714 bp, 9 predicted proteins | sample 0715_SJ02_MP15_2_FD_132454 | JGI IMG/M metagenome (GOLD analysis project Ga0187782, IMG submission 132454) | Tropical peat soil microbial communities from peatlands in Department of Meta, Colombia - 0715_SJ02_MP15_20_MG | ecosystem: Environmental > Terrestrial > Soil > Wetlands > Peat | place...
ATCTGGCCGGACAGGCGAACACGGCGACAAACGCGATCGACGACACGGTGAGCGCCTTGTCCGACAATGTCGGGGAGTTGATCGCCGCCAGCAACTCTACGCTGAAGATTGCTGGAGGCGTGACTGAGGGTGTTGGAGTGATCAACGGAGTTCTCGACAGCTTCAACTCCATCGCGGGCACGGTCGAGTCGAAGGTGTTCGGCATCGCTTCCTCGGTGACCGACAGTCTGGGGCGCTGTCAGGAACTGTTCGGCGAGATCGATGACTTCTTTGAGGGCGTCCGGAAGACCGCTGAAGATCTGCGCCGTGCCGACCAGCGGGTCATGAGCGCGCTCGAGGAAGGCGAGCAGATCATGAACCTGATCGTCGACTCTGGCCATAAGATCCCCGACACGTTGTTCATCGAGGCCTTAGGCGACGCTGCCCGGCAAATTGCCCAGGCCTTCGACCAGGCGATAGATACGGGCCGAATCAGTCTTGCCGATCTGTTTGACGAAAAATACAGGCCCATTGCAGTCACCGACCCGCAGCAGTTCATGACGTGTTTTACGGATTTGACCGATAGCCTGCTGCCGTCAATTCAGGAACGCATGCTGAAATTGGATTCGCGCGTAGTGTTTTGCGTCGCCGTGGATCGCAACGGATATCTGCCAACGCACAACCGGATCTTTTCCGAACCGCAGGGCCACGATCCCGTATGGAATAACGCCCACTGCCGCAATCGCCGGATATTTAATGATCGCACGGGCCTGCGCGCGGGGCGGAATACGAAGCCTTTTCTGCTGCAGACCTATCGCCGCGACATGGGGGGCGGCAAGTTCGTTCTGATGAAAGATCTGTCGATTCCCATCACCGTGCAGGGCCGGCACTGGGGTGGTCTGCGTTTGGGTTATCGCGTGGAGTAGTCGCAGAAGCGACTGTCGCAGCCTCGAAGGGCACGGCAAATCCCTCGGTCTGACCTCTGGATCCTTCGACTCGCTCCCCACCCATTGAGTCAAAGACGGGATTGACGCTGCGCGCTCAGGATTTCGGCTGCGGGCTCCCGTCACCTCGCTGCGCTCGTTTCCTCACGCCCGCAAGACGCCTCAACTTACATAATCAGTTCGCTGCCGCGCCGCGCGATCGGATGCTGCATGACTTCGAGCTCGTTTTTGACCAGGTTCAGCCCGTACACGCAATCCTCGAACTTCTGCGAAAGCTGCGCGAACAGCGGCGCCACTTTCGCATACTCGAAGAATTCGAACTTCGAAACGATGTAATAGCTTTCCTTCCCGGCCTTGACCCAATCGACGAAATTTTCGATCCGCTGGCGGCGCAGCCGATGATGATTGATGCTTTCGGGAAACATGCCGGCAAGAAACAGCGTGTAATCTCCGATGTGCTTGCGCACTTGCCGCTCGCGATCGAACGACGGCGCCGGTCCGTACACGGGATCGGATTCAAGCAGCATTTCACCAACGTCGCTCAGGGGCTTCCCGCTGGCATTGCGAATCTTCGTCATCTGCTCGGCGTCGCAGAACTCCGTCAGCAAGTGCGCAACGTAGCCAACCACTTGCGGATCGCGAATGCCAATCTCCTGCGCGTAATGCCGTCCCACAAGTTCAACGAATAACTTCTCCAGCGGATGACTCTCCGGAATCATGTTCGGCCCCCCACCTCTTGCATGGAGCGTGTCCTCTTATTTCATCGGAACGCGCCCTTTTGCAGATTAGATACCGTACTTTTTCTCCGGTAACAAGTGCACCATCGTGCCCCTGTTACTATTTAGAACCCCGCTCTGGGTGCGGGGTTTCACGTGCTCTTGCTGGCAGTCAACGCAGGCGGCTGCTAATCGTTTGGCGAGGCAAAGTGCGCATTAGCTCGTCGCTTCATCTATTTAGGTGGGGATGAAAACGGAAAAACAGATTCAGAGAATCGACAACTCAAATACGAGGTGAAAGAACGTGGAGCGAATCAACCTAGCAAGCGGAACACCATGGGAACCGGTCGTCGGTTACTCGCGCGTGGTCAAAGTAGGTCCGCACATTTACATTTCAGGCACTACCGCCACTGGACCGGACGGCAAAATCATCTCCGGCGACGCCTATGCGCAAGCCATCCAAACGCTCAAGAACATCGAGACAGCGCTCAAGCGAGCCGGCGCGTCGATGCAGGATGTGGTGCGCACCAGAATGTTCGTGACCAATATCGCGGACTGGGAAAAGGTTGGCAAGGCGCACGGCGAATTCTTCAGAGAGATTCGGCCCGCGACGAGCATGCTCGGGATTACCTCGTTGGTTTCGCCGGAGATGCTGGTTGAGATCGAAGCGGAAGCGATTCTGGAGGGTTAGAGAGTTTACTCGCGATTTCGACAGCGATTGCCTGTAGCAATCAGGTTGGTGCTTGGATATGCGCGCATCGTCTCTCCGATCATTTGGCCGCACACCACATCTCACATTGCGCAGACGAGTTCGCGATCGCTGGCTTGAGGACCAACATGGAATGACGTTAGTCCTGAATTCTCCACGCTCGGCGACTGGATGATTGGACGAGACAGCGGGAGCCGGAGCGGCTCCCGCCATTAAACTCTGCGTGCCAGATTAGTGGCGCTTCCTGGAAGTTTTCTTCTTTGCCTTCTTGGCCGGCTTTTTCGCAGCTTTCTTTTTTGCCGCTTTCTTGGCTGGTTTCTTCTTAGCCGCCTTCTTTTTTGCGGCCTTCTTGGGCGCTTTCTTCTTCGCCTTCTTGGGTGCGGCCTTTTTCGCGGCCGGCTTCTTGGCAGGAGGCGCTTCGCCGCCACCGCCGGTTGAAACTTCCGGCTCGGGCGCGTGTTCCGGCTCCGGCTCCGGAAGTTCGTCCTCCTCGTCTGCTATCGTTGGTTCCTCTTCCTCTTCTTCCTCTTCGTCAAAATCTTCTTCTATGGATTCGCCAAAGGCACTGTCACCAAATTCATCGGCCTCATCATCGCGGCCGTACAGAGTGGGATCATTGAAGCGCATATTTCCTCCTGCGGATTGTCGGCCAATTTCCGGCCCAGGGCATTAAGACCACTTGCGAAACGTCCCTGCTGTTCGTTGACGGCGGGCGATTATAGCATGGCAGTTTCACGGGCAGTATCGTGCATTCGCCCGGGATTTGCGAGAAAAAATTTCGTGCGAGAATTCCGAAACCCGAGGTCAGGGGAAAACACGGGAAGAACAAAAGGAGACAGCCTCCGGAAACCCGCGTCCGACGGCCTATTCGTAAGCAAGTGCGTCGATGGGATCTTTCTGTGCGGCCTTGAACGCCGGATACAAAGCCCCGGCAACCGCCCCGGCGATGGCGATCAAGGTTGCGCGCACAATCCAGCCTCCGTCCACAATGACCGGCAGGAGGGGAAACTTCCGGCCAAGCGCCACGCTGGCTATCAGGCTCACGACGATTCCGAGCGCGATTCCCCCGAGGGCCAACACCACCGTTTCGCGCAGCACGACGTTGACGATATAAAGCTTCGAGGCACCCATGGCCTTCAGAATGCCGATTTCACGCGTCCGCTCCATCACTGCCGTGTACATGGCCTGGAAAATCACGATGAAGCCGATGACCACGGAAATCCCGACCACCACGTGGATGAAAGTCGAAAGGCCAGGATAATTGTCGGCGGTCATCATGCCCAGGTACGCGGCCATCGATTGCACCACATACCTTTCCATGCCCGGCAGTTCCTTGATCTCGTTCACGACCGTTTCCGCATTGGCGGGCTGGTCCAGCTTAAGGTAAAAGATCGAGGCCCGTTCTTTGGCGCCGCTCAATTCCTGTAACGTGCTGATCGGGACAAACTTACGCCCACCTTTGCCATGCTCGACGATGCCGCAAACATGAAAGTCGTTCCTCAGGATTTCAATCGAGTCACCCACCTTGACGTGCTTGTATCGGGCGTAAAGGTCATCGACCAGAACATCGTTCGCCCCCTGGAACGGTCCTCCCTCAACGTAACGGAACGGACCAGACATGGTCTGGTAAGTGGGCAAATCGATCCCCGCAATGATCTCGAGTGCACCGCTGGTAGCAATCTGGGTCACCACCGGGGCCACGCTCTTTACGTGGGGGAGCGTGGCGAGAACGTCTCCGATCTTGATGGGCATGGGAGCGCCGGTTAAACCGGAGATAAAGGAAGATCCGGGCGGGAGCACAAGGACATCTGCGCCGATGCCCGATGAGGCCTCGCGGGAGTGCGCAAGTTGCCCTAGCGACAGGCCGACGATCAGCAGGATTAGTGTCACTTCCAGCGCCACCGCCACAATGCTGATCACCGACCGGATCGGGCGGTGCACCAGATTGCCAACAATCATCCGATTCATCATGCTTTTAGGAGAACAACTATTTCCCCGGCTCGGCGGTGCTGGCCACGCTCGCCGCCGGGACGCCATTCTGGGTTGCGCTCAGGTGCACGATCTCCGCCCCCACCGGCTGTTCCAGGGTGAACTGATCGTCAGTCATCGTATGATTCAGCTCGAGCTTAAGGATATTAAGGGTGATGTCGTAATTCTCGCGCGGACGATCGATCTCAATCGTGGTTGGAAACGATGTCCCGTCGAAATCCTTGTAATCCTGGTAACGGGCATCGGTCGCCACATTTCCCTGCTGATCGTAAATCCTCTGCCGGTGAGGAAGCAGATCGCTGCGGCTGAACTCTATGCGCCGGGAAAGATACCAGCCTTGGGGGCTCCTGTGAATGACCTCCAGCTCATAGTCAGGCTGCTCGACGCGATGCTTTTTCGAATCGAGTACGACCTCGTAGCCGTTTTCGAGCACCGCAATATCATCGGCGGCAATCTGCGGCGTCAGCAAAGCGCGATAGAAATACTGCGGGCGCATGTTCTCCATCCGCTTGTCTGGCTGATAGTTGGCTTCGCTATCGGGGCCGATCACGAATTTGTTCTTGGGAGGAATCCATAGACGGAATTCCCGGCCATCGCTCACCATGTCGAAGGCCGTGTTGCGAACTACAGGCATCAGGCCCTTCATCCGAAACATTTCGGGCTTGCGGGCTAGCACGTAGCCGCGAATTTCTTTGTAGTCGGTGATGCGTCCGCTCTTCGGGTCGCCCGCCGAGGCATCGATGTCCACGGTCGCCTGCATCGATTGGATCCGCGTGGCCTGGGAATTCACGTAGTCGATCAGATCCTGCTGCGTAGCCGTCTTCAAAGGTGCATTGGAGAACTGGCGTTCAATCGGGCGCGTGCGGAAAAGGCATCCCCCCAAAGGGAAAGTGGCTGCCAGTAAAAGAAGGAACAACAAAAACCGACAATGAAAACGATGCATTCCTATCCTGACACCTGGAAGAATCGGCTCTTGGTTATGTGATTAGTATACGGCAGCAAAGGTTGCAGTGCGGGTCGGCCCAGCCAGGGATCTGCGGCCCGGTCAGCGAATCCCGAGCGCGCGCCGATATGCTGCCACGTTGCGGTTGTGTTCCTCGAGCGTCGCTGCGAAGCGGTGGTGTCCATTGCCATCCGCAACAAAATAAAGAAGTTTTGTGTTGTCAGGATGGAGCGCCGCCTCTAGGGCACTGCGGCCCGGATTCGCGATGGGCCCGGGTGGCAGGCCGGGAAAACGATAGGTGTTGTAGGGAGAATTCACCGCCAGGTCGGCGTGGTGCAGGCTCCCCTGATAGGTACCTGCGAGTTCCTCGGCGTAGATGACGCTCGGGTCGGCATCGAGGGCCATTTTGACCGCCAGTCGGTTGTAGTAAACGCTGGCCACGCGGGGCCGTTCCTCGGGCGCTGCCGTTTCCTTTTCCACAATCGACGCCATGGTGACGACTCTTTGCACGTCGGTCTGGGCAGCGGCATTGGGAATCTGGGCAGGGGCATTGGGTCCAGCCGGAATCAGTCCAATTTCGTGCGCTACCTGCCGGAATTGCCGGACCATCGTTCCCGCCATTTCTTCGAGACTCTGCGTGCGTGTGAACTGGTAGGTGTTGGGAAAAAGGTAGCCTTCCAACGACTTGGCGCTGGGCGCGATGTCCGAGATCAGCTCGGTCTTGGTCTCGGCAACATGAAGAAAATCGGAAGCCGAGCCCAGGCCTGCGTCCTCCATCGCCTTGGCGACGTCGAACATCGTATAGCCTTCCGGGATCGTGACGACATGAAAGTAAATGTCGCCGCGGGCAATGCGGTCGTAGACCTGCGGCAGAGTGGCCTCGCGCTCGAAAAGGTATTCGCCGGCTTTGAGCTTTGGCTTGTGGTGCGTGGCGTGCCACAGCCGAAACGCGAGTTCGCTACGAATGATGCCGGCTTTTTTCAGTTCGGAAGCGATACGGCGAGTGGAGTAGCCCGGCCGCAGCAAGACAAATTGCTGTTTCGCCGGTGTGACAGGCGAATAGACCTGCCACGTGGCCCAGCCGGCAACCGCCAGCAAAGCGACGAATAAAAGTGTGATCAGAACTCGCAAGATTCCAGTGTAGAGTCTCGCTCCAGCTTGCGGCAAAACGGGCGACCCGGGGAAGCTATCGAGAGTAACAAGGCAAGTCGGAAGGGTCAGAAGTCAAATCGGAGAAGTAAAACCAGCAAGATTAGCTGCGGAGGAACGTTCTCTCAGCGCCAACGCTTGAGTTGTGGCCAGGCGTCGGCCAGTGTGCCGAACTTCGCGCCACGGCAAAGAAAGAAAGGAAGTTCCGTCTCCAGAGCATAGGGATTCGGTGCGGAATCGCCCAGATATTCCACGTGCTCGAAGAGCTCTTCCAGGCGTTCGCGGCGATCGTCGAGCACAATCAGGCAATTCCCCGAATATCCCCTCGGCCCCCACAGCCACCACGACTGGTGTCCGCTGATCGAGGCCGGCAGACCGTACTTTGGGCCGAGAAAGTCGATGGCGCCGGCCTGGCCGTAATCTTGAGCGAAGATGCCGCAGTCCTTGCGATCGGCTGCTGGAATCGAGTGCCATGCTTCATTCGTTTTCGCGACAATCTCATTCCAACCGAATTGATCGGCGTAATGCTGAGGGAGCGCTGCGCGTTCGTGCCTGTGTTCGCTGCGTGGCACTTTGATCGGCAGCCAGTTCATGTAGGCGATGAACTGATCGACGGGCAAAAGTGGCATGGCTAGCGGCGCGAAGATGGCGCCACCGGTCAGAAAAACCGCAACCAGCAGTGGCTTCAGCCAGAGCTGTCGAATCCGGTCGATGGCGTCGTCAAGCAGGATGCATCCGGCAGCCAGGTACACGGGATAAATCGACGCCAGATAGTAGTTCTTCCCTTTGAGGACAATGAAGACGGTCAGGCCGGCCAAGTAAGCCCACCCCAGAAAACGGTAAGCCTTGAAGCGCGCCGCCGCGAAGAAAGCGATCACACCAGTAATCCAAATGGGCGCGGAAACAGGGTTCAGCAGCAGTATCTGTTGCGAAAAAAACTGCCACGGCGAGAGCACGACGTCACGCCCATTGGCGCGAATGTTGCGCATCAACTGTACAAATGGCCAACCATAGTGAATGTTCCACAGCAGGTTGGGAAGTATGATCACCAGCGACGCCAGGCCTCCGAGCCACATCCATCGGCTCACCAGCAACCCGCGCTGCCGAGTCAGCAGCAGGCCAACGACAACGGCGAAGCCGAGTACCAGGATCGAGTATTTCTCCTCGAGGCCGATCCCCGCGATAATTCCAAACCACAGCCAATACTTAGGGGCATCGAGTTTAATGGCGAGAATCGCGAAGTAGACGCAGCCCATCCAGAGCAACACTTCAAGATCGCAATTGCTGGTGAGCAGGCTCCCGCCAGACAAGTAGATCGGCGCCGCCAGAACGGTGACGGCGGTCAACAAAAGCGCGAATCGTTTACCGCCCAGCGCGCGAGCAATCATGCCGGCCAGGACAATCAGCAGTCCGCTTGTGAGCGCGGGCAGCAGCCGGACGCTGCGCAGTGAATCGCCGAAAACGGCCAGAAAGATGCGACTCAGAACTGGCAGCAGCGGAGGCTGATCGACATATCCCCACGCCAGGTGCCGCCCGCAAATGATGTAGTCGAATTCGTCGCGGAAGTAGCCGTAGCGGTTGTTGAAAATCAGGTGCAGGACAAAACTGGCCAGGCCAATTCCCCAGACAGCGGCCATGCCCTCATCGCCACGTTTGGTGCCGGGCTGAGCTTGTGAACGATTGACGCCGAGTTCGCCCATTTTGTTTTCGGACACGGATCCGGGGATTTTCATCACTGCAGTCTGACCCGTGACCTCTAACCTTGCTATTCTCCCAGCCAATCCGCGTACGGCTTCATCGACTCCACGTGGTCGCACACAATCTTGATCGCGCCCGTCAACGGAATCGCCAGCACCAGCCCGATTGCGCCCCAGATCGCTCCCCAGAACAGCAGCGCAATCGTCACCGCCAGCGGATTCAGCCGCAGCCGGCTGCCCAGCAGCTTCGGATAAAGAATGTTGAGCGCAACGAGATGCATGGCGACGACCGAGACCGCCACGATAATCAGGCCGCCTGGCTCGAGTTGCCCCAGCCCGACCATGATCGGCGGCACCATCGCCAGCACGATTCCGAGATACGGAACCAAACTCAAAAAGCCGCTGAGAAATCCGACGAAATAAAAAAAGGGCACGTGCAGCAGGCCGAAGATCCCGACGCTCACGACGGAAATTAGAAGCCCAATCAGCAAATTTCCCACGATGAAGCTCTGCAGCATCTTGCCGATCAGCCCGAGCGTTACAAAGGCGGTATGCCGGTAGTGCAGCGGAAACAGCATCACCGTCGCCGACCGCGCATGGTTGTGCCAGGTCAGCAGAAAGTAAGCCAGGAACGGCACGAACGAAGCAGCCAGCAAAATATCGGTCACCGTGCCCGCGCCATGCGTCAGCAGATCGGACCAGCTCGTCACCTGCCGAACCTGTACTACATTCGGTGAGCCCGGACCTTCGTCGTTCACTACCTCGCCGGTTTTCTCGATCTTTTCCGCTTCCTGCTTGAAGGGCTGCACAATGGACCGGATCTTCGCCGAGTATTTCGGAACGTTATCGGCAAAAACGAGCGCTTCCGTGTACGACGCCGTGGTGATGCCGTACAGCACTCCCATCGTCAGCGCCACGCTGAGGAACGCCGCCACGCCTCGCGGCAAATGCATTCGCTCCAGCGCCTGCACCAGGGGCGAAAGCATAAAACTTAGCAGAATGGCAAAAAACAGCACGGCCAGCACCGACTCGCCGTAATAGGCGAATAGAACGATCAGGCCGATACCGAGCAGCGTCAGCGACCAATGATGCCGGCGGGTTGTTGGCGTGGTTTCGGAAGTCTCCATCGCGCTGGAAACTCATTCTGCATCAGCGAAGCCCGAATTGCACGAAAGATCGCAGTCCGCAGCAGCGCACTGCACGACCCCTCCGCCTCCACAAGCCCGGCCCCGATTCTTCGCGTTCGGTCTTGTCCCAAAATGCGTTTAGATGGGACAAAACCTACGTCCCGAGATCGTACCTCTCGCTGCAAAAGCTGGTAAGCTGGCCGGGACATTCAAGTCAGGGTCAGAACATGCGAAGCCATTTCTCTCTCACGAACGCGCTCCTGGCGGTTGCTTTGCTCTCGATTCCAGCTGCCCCGCCGTGGTCCGCCAGAGCCCAGGCCCCGGCAGGCGCCGCCGAATCGACTGCCCAGATTCGAACCCTCAAAATCACTCTGCTCTCTACCATGCTCGTTGGCGACAAGCCTGGCTTGGGCGAGTGGGGCTTTTCCGCCCTGGTCGAAGCCGATGGCCATCGCATCCTGCTCGACACCGGTCTCCATCCCGACACTGTGCTCGAAAACGCGCGCGATCTGAACATTGACCTCTCCAACGTGCGCGAAGTCATTCTCACCCACAACCACGACGATCATGCGGGCGGCCTGCTCACCCTGCGCCGCGAGATGATGAAGAAGGACCCCGCCGCGCTCTCCGTGGTCCACGTCGCACGGGGAATTTTCTACAGCCGCCCGTCCCCGAAAGGCGAGGGCAACGTGATGATCGCCCTGCGCAAGGAGTACGAAGCCACCGGCGGAAAGTTTGTTGAGCATTCCGAGGGCGTCGATATTTTCCCGGGCGCCTGGCTAACCGGTCCTGTGCCGCGCAAATACCCGGAGCGCAACTGGAGTGTCACGGGCAAGGTTGCCACTCCCGATGGCCTCGTCGAAGACACGATCCCCGAAGATCAGTCTCTGGTGCTCAACACCACACAAGGCTTGGTTGTGGTCACTGGGTGCGGACACGCTGGAATCGTCAATATCCTCACTTACGCCGGTTCACGGTTTCCCAACCAGCCTGTCTACGGTGTCATCGGCGGCCTGCACCTGTTTCCCGCGACCGACGACCAACTGAACTGGACCGGCGACGAAATGAAGGAATTCAGAGTCGCCAATCTTCTAGGCGCTCACTGCACCGGCATCGAGGCCGTCTATCGTCTGCGCGAGCGCGCCGGCCTGACGCGCAAGTCGGCCGTCGTGGGCAGCGTTGGTTCCACCTTCACCCTCGTCGATGGAATTGTGCCCGGTTCGCTGGCCAAATAAAATCCAGACGCCTGTCCTGCCGGGCCATCGCCTCACGGCAACCAGCACCGATCATCGGCTATTTACGCGACCAGTACTACTTCTCCGAATCTTTCCTGCGCGACGTATCTGGCGGCGTGATCACGGGCCGCCGCAGCGGCACAATCGCGCCCTTCGACGGATCCGCCGCGGCCGTCGCCCGCGCCAGCACTTCTTTTTGAATGTACTGCACGAAATCCTGAATCTG
>Ga0187782_10004263_pt1 | contig 10713 bp, 12 predicted proteins | sample 0715_SJ02_MP15_2_FD_132454 | JGI IMG/M metagenome (GOLD analysis project Ga0187782, IMG submission 132454) | Tropical peat soil microbial communities from peatlands in Department of Meta, Colombia - 0715_SJ02_MP15_20_MG | ecosystem: Environmental > Terrestrial > Soil > Wetlands > Peat | place...
CCGCACCCCCTTGGAGGATATTGTACGCAATTTCCCTGTCCGTATATACCCAGGATACCCCATTCTCATCTCGTAAAATATCCGGAATTCCGGCCGGTAATCCCGGCACTCCATCAGGGTCTGTGCGGGACTCTTTGCCAATTAATACCAATGTGACCCCGTACACACCTGCCCGGAATCTGCTGCAAAAGCGGGTCATTTTTATGAATGTAAATGGTGACAAAATGGGGTACGGTGTCATGCAGGGGGTCACATGATCCATATGTGATCGAGCCATCGTAAACCAGTGGGGATATCCTGTGTGGTGATCCGGGCTTGGCACGTGCCGGGTGCGGCACTCCCCAAGGGATTGGGGAGAATATAATGTAATGTCTTCCGAGCCAGGTCCAAAAGTTAACTGAAATTTTTTTTTCACTTATCGCCGGCATTAAGATCAACTAGGTGGAACTATCTTTCATATACTGCACAGGAGGTGAGCGGAAATGTTTGACTGGTCTGCATTCCTCAACATTATCATCGCGATTCTCCAGGCCATTGTCCATGTCCTGCCTGCCGCATGACGGGGAGGACAGGGATCGCGACCATCACCCGAGAGGAAATCCCTGACGGTACTTCTCTATTTTTTGGCAGGAATAAAAAAGAAAAGTCCATAAGCCGGGCTGCTGAAGTGATCAATCCTGAAGCATGCAAAAGGGCATGCAGAGGCCGGAGCCGGCGTGCAGGCAGGCATGTTTCCCGATTTTTCAGGGATGGCCCGGCAGGAACTGGCGGTGGTGAAGTACGGCAGTAAAACGATGCCCCCGGTGCAAAACAGACAACCCGGTGATCTACTCCCGTTGCCTCAACTGCGGCGGGCCGCTCCCTGATCTCCCCCAGGCAGAAGGATGGCGGCGTTACCTTGTCCCCGCGCTTACGCTCCTGGTGGCCCTGATCGTGGTCATTGTTGTGATTATCCCGGCCATCCATTTCTCCATGACGGGAGGACAGGTCATCTCGACCGCGCTTGGTGCCATTACCGCAACCCCGACACCGCTCCCGCAGTACCAGATCGGCCAGCCGGTACGGTCAGGGGATCTCCAGGTAACGGTTATGGATGCACATGCCGCCAACAACCCGTTTAACGGCAAGCAGTTCTACATCGTTACCGTCTCGCTCCAGAATTATAATGCAAGCGATACCTACACCCTGTCAGCGGCCGACTTTGTCCTTGCCGATAGCGAGGGTACGTATTATTCCCCCTTGGATATCCAATCGAAGACCTCGTATGATCTCTCCCCGGGTACCTCCAGTACTGCGACGGTGGATTACATCCTCCCCCTCAATACAGGAAACCTGCGAATGCTGTACATGTTCCCGGTTGCCACTGCAGCGCCCGGCAAAGCCAGGACCGAGGTAGCCTTCATCCTGTGAGATCGTAATTATCTGCCGTTCCCGTGGAGATTCCGTCGCTCCCCTCATTATCATGCGGGCCCTCGTGCCCCCGAAGTACGGGGGCCTGCCAAAAACCATGAAGCCTTTAATATCCGGTTGCCAACCTTATTCCATGCAATTCCGATCCGCTGTGGTACCGATGGCCGGTCTCCTTCTTCTTATCGCAGCGCTGGTCTTTATTGCGGGATGTGCCGGTTCGCCGCCGTCCCGGCCCGCAACTCCGGTCTACACCCCGCAGACAACGGTCCTGATCGGGAGCTCCGGTGTCAATCCCCAGGTCATGGTGATCGATAAAGGAGTAACCGTCACCTTTCTCAACCTCGACATGGGAGTCCATACCATTACTTCTGACACCGGCGATCCCGACTCGTTTACCTCGCCTCCCCTGGTCAACAATAGCCGGTACCAGTTCACGTTCACGATAGCGGGGACGTACGGTTACCACTGCACTGATAACCCCTCGATAAAAGGTACGATCATCGTCCACTAAACGGGCGGCAGCAAAAAAAGTGCCCTCTTATCCCTCTTCTTTTTGCAAGAGGGGATCCTATTTTATCTCGGTCCGTTCGCCGGTTTCCATGTACTGGACGTTCTCTGCCATCTTACAGGCATGGTCAGCGCAGCGCTCCAGGTACCGCGCAATGATGATGTAGTACGTGGCCTGGGTGATGGTTTTCGGATTTTCCATCATGTAAGTGATCGCTTCGCGGAAGATGGAGTGGCGCAGGGCATCGATCGCATCGTCCCGGGCGGAGAAACCTTCGAGTTTTCTGATGTTCTCCGCTTCATAGGCGGTGATTGCATCGTCGATCATCGCCAGCACGTACTCCGACATGAGCGGGATGCTCATCATGTTGGCGATATGGGGCCTGCCGGCGATCTCGTTTACGATCTTTGCCGTTGACTTGCCGTACCGCCCGATCCGTTCCGAAGCCGCTATCATTTTGAGGGAGCAGACAATCGTCCTCATGTCCTTTGCCACTGGCTGGTTCAGGGCAATGAGCTGGTAACAGGTCTCCTCGAGTTCAACGGTCTTCTCCCGGAGCGCATCCTTGCGCCCGAGCACCGTGGCGGCAAGCGCTGCATCCTGGTTGATGAACGCCTCCTGCGAATCCTGGAGCATCGAGAAGGCATAGCGGGCCATTCCCGAAACCCCTTTTTTGAGGTCTTTGAGTTCCGTGTGGAATTTGTCGGTCATAATTCCCTCACCCGAACCTCCCGGTAATATAGTTCTCGGTCAGGTCCTCTTTGGGGTGCTCGAAGATGGTGGTGGTCTTGTCAAACTCGATGAGTTTGCCCAGGTACATGAAACCGGTATAATCGCTCACCCGGGCTGCCTGCTGCATGTTGTGCGTGACAATGATGACGGTATAATACTCCTTGAGCATCTCGATGAGGTTCTCGATCTTTGCCGTCGCGATGGGGTCGAGAGCGGAGCAGGGCTCGTCCATGAGGATCACTTCCGGCTCCACGGCAAGAGTGCGGGCGATGCAGAGCCGCTGCTGCTGGCCGCCCGAGAGCCCGAGCGCAGAGTCATTGAGCCGGTCCCGGACCTCCTCCCAGAGCGCCGCGTGCCTGAGGCTCCTTTCCACAATCTCGTCCAGCACCTTACGGTCGCTGATCCCATGGACCCGGGGGCCGTAGGCTACATTCTCGTAGATGGACTTGGGGAAGGGGTTAGGACGCTGGAAAACCATCCCCACCCGTTTCCGCAGGGCTACTACGTCCATACCATTGCAGAGCATATCCTCCTTGTCAAGGAGGAGCTCCCCGGTGATCTTCACGTGGCTGATGAGATCGTTCATCCGGTTGAAGCACCGGAGCAGCGTGGACTTCCCGCATCCCGAGGGCCCGATCAGTGCGGTGGTCTTCTTCTTTTCAATCTCCATGGTGATGTCCTGGAGAGCGTGTTTCTCGTTATACCAGAGGTTGAGGTTTTTGGTTGCTATAACCGTTGAATCTGACATGGATTATCCCCGTGCTTTTTTTGCATAATGGTTACGGATCAGGATCGCGACTGCATAGAATGCCACCACGAGCATCAGGAGAACGAGCGCAGTCCCGTACTTGTTGGCGGAGGAGCCGGGAACGTTCGTGGACAGGATGAAGAGATGGTAAGGCAGTGCCATCACCGGCTGGAAGAGTGAGGTGGGCAAAAACCGGGTCGAGAAGACGACCGCGGTAAACATGATCGGGGCGGTCTCCCCGGCGGCCCGGCCGATCGAGAGGATCGCACCGGTCACGATCCCCGGGACTGCCGGCGGCAGGACCACGTTTTTGATTGTCTGCCATTTCGTGGCACCAAGCGCAAGGCTGCCCTCCCGCAGGGACTGCGGGATGTTTTTGAGTGCCTCTTCCGTGGTGCGGATCACGGTCGGGAGCACCATCAGCGCGAGCGTGATCATCCCGGCGATGAGGGAGACTCCCACGTTCAGGAAGATAACAAGGAAGGCAAAACCAAAGAGACCAAAGACGATCGAGGGAGTACCATTGAGAAGGTCAACCCCGGTCCGGATCACTTTTGTTATCCTTCCTTCGCGGGTATATTCGACGAGATAGACTGCTGCGCCGACACCCAGGGGAAGGGCGATCAGGATCGCACCCGCCACGAGGTAGAGTGTCCCGACAATCGCCGGGAAGATCCCGCCACCCCTGCCAAGGTTAGTGGGACTCTGGGTGAGGAAATCCCACGATATCGCAGGCAGGCCGTTGATGATGATATACCCCAGGATGATCGCAAGTATGGCAAGGACTATGACTGCCGCCGCTACAACGCATCCGAACGCCACCCGTTCGATGGAATGCCTCGAAAGCCGCTCCCGGCCATAATGCCAGATGACCGCGGCAAGAATGATTACGATTGCTCCCTCCCAGAGGCCGATGGTAAGAGACAGAAGCGCGATAAGAGCGATAAGAATGGTGCCGGAATACGGGCGGAGTTTCTCTCTGACCGGCGCAAGGGCGGGGATGTCAAGCCATGGGCGCCTTGACCGGCCCGCTGTTTTCCCGTCACTGAGGTGGGAGAGGATGGCTACCGCGCTCAGGTTGATGATGAGTGTGATAAGGAGGAGCACCACTGCCACGCCAAAGAGTGCATGGTAGTGTTCGCTCCCGATGGGCACATCGCCCATCTCTATCCCGAGCGTGCCTGTCAGGGTACGGACCGACGAGAGTACATTCCATATGGGGTTGGGGATAATGGCAGCATTTCCGGTTACCATGATCACCGCCATGGTTTCACCGATGGCACGTCCTATCCCGAGAATGACCGCCGCCGCGATACCGGAGAGGGCTGCCGGGACAATAACGCGGCTGATGGTCTGCCAGCGTGTTGCCCCGGTAGCAAGGGATCCCTCCCGGTATTCCCGGGGCACGGAGCTGATCGCATCCTCAGAGACGCTGATGATCGTGGGGAGGGCCATGATCCCTAAGAGGATCGACCCGGCAAGCCAGGTCTGCCCGCTGGGGATATTGAAGGCAACGCGGATGAAGTTGCTGAGGACGATCATGCCGAAAAACCCGTACACGACCGAGGGGATGCCGGCGAGCAGTTCGGTAGCCGGCTTAAGGATGTTTTTTACGCGGGGGGAGGCGAGTTCAGAGATGTAAATGGCACAGCCAAGAGAAAGCGGGACGGCAAAGACCATGGCGCCGAGCGTGACGAGGATCGTACCGATGATGAGCGCGGCGATCCCGTAACTGGGCACTGAGGCGGCCGGGGCCCAGATCGTTCCGAAAAGGAAGTTAAGGGTTCCCACCGTCTCGAAGATCGAATAGCCGTCCCGGAACAAGAAGAGCAGGATAAATGCTACGACAATGACTGCAAAGAATGCTGTGACGAAGAATACGGATCTGACGAATTTCTCCCTGATACGGGAGACAAGCGCGGTGTTTCCCGGGAGCTTTCCGGCAGATGTCTCTCTCTCTGTAATGATCTGTCACCTTCCTGTGGGGAAAAAAGTAAGGTTAAGTGAGGTACCCCATCAGCTGTTCAGGGCAACGTACCCCTGAGCAACAACAATCTGCTGGCCAGCCGGGCTGAGGAGGTAATTGAGGTAGTCCTGGGCGAGCCCGGTGGGCTGGCCATTGGTGATCATGTAGAGGTCACGGTGGATGGGGTATGTCTTGTCCTTGACCGTGGCAACAGTCGGGGCAATGGTGGTGCCGTTTGCAAGCTGGATGGGGAGTGCCTTTACCGTATTATCAAGGTAACCGATGGAGATGTACCCGATCGCACCGGGGGTCTGGGCGACTTCCTGGAGAACGGCTCCGTTCGAGTTGTCCTCGTGCATGGACAGGGAGTCGTTTGTGTTCAGCATTACCGCCTGATCAAAGTAGGTACGGGTACCAGAGGAACTGTCACGGCCGACAAGCACGATCTGGTTGTTGGAGTTTGCCACTCCTGCCCCGGGCACGGACGACCACGAGGTGATACTGCCATTGTAGATCGCCTTGACCTGGTCAAGGGTGATTGACTGAATGGAGTTTGCCGGATTGACGATGATCGCGATGCCATCGTGAGCGATCGTGATGATGTTCATGTTGGGGTCCTGGGCCTGCTGAGCTGCAGAAACCGCAGCCGAACTCATACCGATATCTACCTTGTTATTGATGATAGCCTGGATACCAACACCGGATCCTCCACCGGAGACCTGGATGTTTACGTTCGAATTGTTCGCCATGTAGGCATCGGCAACTGCCTGCGCAATGGGCAGGACGGTGGTCGAACCGGTCAGGGTAAGGGTTTCAGTCTGGGCGGCCGTGGCAGATGCCGCGGTCCCGGCCGGGGCTGTTGTTGCAGCTGCAGCAGAAGACGAACCTGTTGATCCGTTGCTGGTACAACCGGCAACGACGAGCGATGCAATTAGCAATGCCGCGAGGCATGCTGTCACCAAGAGATATGAACTCCGTTGGGCTTTCATGGTGTTCGTTCAAGTCATTATCCCGGGCTGATATACAGTTTTTCGACATAGAATATACGAATATATATGAAGAAAAGATTAACATAGGGTTTGGTATATTCATCATAGTCACCTATATCTTTCATGATTTCCGGAAACTCCCCGTAGAAGATCCGGTGTTATCGGCTCCTGCACCCTGTAGTTGTCGGGGATCTTCCCAGGGTATACCTTCTTCTTTGGCAGAACGTTCCGGTATCGCGATGGTTTGTACAGTACAGTCGCCCCCGTCGAGGAGGTGGGAGAGGATGGCCGGTTCACTCATGTTTCGGACAGGTGCTGAATGCCTCACACCGGCCGCAGGCATTCTCGCAGGGCTCGATATGGATGGTCACCTTTGCCCGGGGATACTCTAAAAGAAGATCGGATTCGAGGTGATCGGCGAGATCATGGGACCGGGTAACTGAGATCTCTCCGGGCATCACCAGGTGGAACTCGATAAAGATGTCCGGGCCGGATCTCCGTGACCGGAAACCGTGGAATCCGGCGTGCTGGCCGGTATGTGCACTGATGATCTCTTTGATCCGTTCCTCATCCTGCGGCGGGAGAGAATGGTCAAGGAGATCGGCAAATGATTTTTTCAGGAGGCCGGCAGCTGCATGCAGGATAACAACCGCGACCGCAATGGCGATGAGCGGATCGAGAAATGTAAGGCCGGTCAGGTGGATCAGGATAAGTCCGGCAAGGACCCCAAGAGAGGTGTAGATATCGGTCCGCAGGTGCCATGCATCGCTTTCAAGGGCAATGGACTCTGTCTCCTTTGCCACGGTCATCAGCCGGGAAGAGACATACCAGTTCGCGAGCGCGGATATGCCCATTACGGCTATACCAAAGGTGAGCAGCCCCGGTTCGAACTCCTCACCAGTCCCGCTAACCAGCCGGAGCAGGGCTTCTGTGATAATAATAACAGCCGCAAGGACGATCAGGCAGGCCTCGACCAGGCCGGAGATATCCTCGAACTTCCCGTGCCCGAACGCATGGGCTGCATCCGGGGGCTCGGAGGATTTTTTCACGGAAAAAAAAGCAATAACTGCCGCGAGCAGATCCATGGAAGAATGGACAGCCTCGGAGATAATGCTCACCGAGCCTATGGCAAAACCCACGAAAAATTTCAGGATTACAAGACCGGTATTGGAGGCGATCGAGAGGCGTGCGGTCTGTACCTTGAGCCTGTCGGTTTCCGCCGGTATCTGGTTCGCGTTCATTCCTGCTCACATGAAAACGGGGGAGAAGCGGGGTCCGGGAAACGGTACCGGGAAGAGATCAGTGCCCCGTTTTCCCGTACACTTTTTCCGGATCAAAGACTTTCTCCCCGATGGTGGTCCCCTCAAGAGTCCGGTAAAAGCAGGTGCGGTACCCGGTGTGACAGGCCGCGCCGGTCTGCTCAACTTCGTAGATGAGGCAGTCCTCGTCACAATCGACAAGGACCCGCACCACTTTCTGGAAATGGCCACTCTCCTCGCCTTTCTTCCAGAGCTTTTTCCGGCTCCGGCTGTAGTAATGGGCAAAGCCGGTGCTTCCGGTGAGCCGGACCGCTTCCTCGTTTGCGTACGCCATCATGAGGACATCCCGGCTGGTTGCGTCCTGGACGATCACCGGGATCAGCCCCCCGTCATGGAATTTAAGGGGGAGCACCTTATGCACCTCCGGTTACCAGTCTCATAAGGGTAAAAAGGATGTCACCGAAGAAAATGGCGGTAATCAATCCTGCGGTAATGGGGAGGATGAACGGGACGGCATACGAAATCCAGACTTCTCCTGCTTTTTTGTAGGTTCCCAGTTCCTTTTGGAATTCTTCCGGGTGTTCGCGGAGATCCTTGGTATAGATCCTGCCCTCATCGGAACGCATACGGCGCAGGGAGTCCCAGAAGCCGATAAACCTGCGCTCCACCTTTCCCTCCTTTTCGGTAAAGTCTTCCATCACAAACCCCCAGGCCTCCTGGATCTTCTCCCCCTCTACGGGGAAACCAAAGAACATGTACTGGAGCGGGGCACGGTTCTTTTTGACCACGTTAATGATAAAGATACCCAGCGGGGCCACGAGGTTGAGGATAAGCGCATTGATCAGCACCGAGAACGCGAGGAACCCGATAGGAGACGCCTCAAAGAGCGGCGTTATCGGGAACGTGGGGATGCAGAAGGCGATAAAGATAAGCGCCCATGCATCGGCACCTCCAAAGAGGCGCATCTGCCCGAAGATATAGAATACCCCGCAGAATACCGCCGCAAGTGCAATATAGATACCCGGAATCCCCCAGTTCCCGCTCCCGATCATATAGAATGACGCTATCGCCAGGATGACCACTACCAGCACGAAATACCAGCGGGTCAGTACTTCCTCCACGTTCGATTCCCGCTGCGTCTCTTTCCGTGCCTGTTTTGCCGTAAGCCGGCGTTCCGGCTGCCGTTTGTATTCGCGGTACGAAACGTACCCGAGCAGACCCGCAAACATGATGTACCAGGGGATCAGCTGCAGTTCAGGCATATGTCCTGTGGAAAGGACCGGGAGAATGAACCAGGACATGGCCGGGAGCGCAAGCACGATGGCAAGATACGGGAGCCGGAACGGTGTCCCGGGTTCGTGATTGTCAAGATAGTCTGCGTACAGGAAACTTGCCACCAGTGCAAGGTACGCGGCAATAAGGCTGATGTTTCCGGTCTGCTGGTAGAAGAGCACAATCGTTGCGGCAACACCGATCGCCAGCATCGGGTACCATGTTACGAACGGGACACGCCTGTCCCTGACATCCAGGTACGAGGCATAGAGGAGGGTGATAAAAACGGCAACAGCCGATATTATGAGCGGGGAATATATCATAAGCAGAGGTACCGTTATATCTCCAACCACTTATGCATGGCGATGACGGGCGATACCTGTACCGGGAAGACAGATTTCCCCCGGCCCGAAGAGAAACTTTTGCAAATATATAATACTTCAGTTGTGAATACATGAATGAGGGCAAGTGCTTCCAGTCCGGGCAAAAATATTCTCGTCGCTGCCTTGGATCGGCCAAGCTGGGAATACCACATGGAACTGCAGGAATTACTGGACAATATACTGAAAGGAGCAAAGTACCTGGGTACGTTCTCCCTTACTGACCTGCTCACCTTTGCCGCATCCCGCCGGCTGAATGCTCTTGCGGTGGCAAAAGAGGGGAGCAAGCAGTTTTACCTCGCGTTCCTGAACGGGGAGCCGGAGGGGGCGATCTACCTGGATGCCGAGGGAGCACTCTACGGTGACAAGGCGGTGGTGTACATCCGCGAGGGCCGGCAGTACGTGCTCTGCGATGTACAACCGGATATTATTGATGCCCTTGCCATGGGGTGCCGGATCTTCGAGAAGGGGCACATCCGGAAGAATATCACGTATTCGGTGCCGGAGATCGGGAAGAAGAGCCAGGGGCTCGGCGTGGTCACGCTCTCTGTCCGCCGGGAGAAAAGTCCGCAGAACGGGGTGCGGGTCTCGATAAGGAAAGACGGCAAGATCGTAGGAAGCGATGTAACGACCGGTAACGGAGAGGTCAGTTTCCGGGTAATGTACGGCACGTATACGTGTGTTGTCCAGGACCGTTCCCAGGTTGTGACCCATTTTACCATCTCTTTTGATGAAACCCATCCTGCCCATATCCTGGATCTGTGACGGTTGCTTTCCTGCCTTCACCTGCGATTCGTATCCGGTTCTCCGTCGGGATAACTCCCGGGAATAAGACGAAACCCTTTAATTATATAATAGCAGACTGATTGCCTATGAAGATTGGACGTGAAGACTTCGACGCGCTGATCAAGGGCGAGAAGGATATCTCCTCGTATATTGAGCTGGATCCCGTGGCCGGCACCTACTCGGTTTTTGGGGTAAAGACGGCAAGCAACCCCAATTACCTGATCAAGGCCATCTACGAGATGTATGAAGGGCACCTGAATAAAAAACTGGCCGTAAAAGCGGTCCGCAAATTGTTCCGGTCAGTGGGACAGGGGGCGGTGGGCCTCCAGAACCTCCTTAAAAAACTGGGGTTGGAACTTTCGCCGGCGGAATTCCTCCTCCTGGTCTTCAAGCTCCAGCACCAACAGGGCTGGGGTGCCCCGTTTGAAGTCGTTGAACAGAGCGAAAAGCGGATCGTGCTGCGTACAAAACATACGTTCGAATCAGAGATCCTCAAAGACTGGAAGATGCCGGTCTGCGGCGTCCACATGGGCTGGATCGAGGGCGTCCTGACAGCGGTCACTGGCAAGAGCTGGTATTGCCTTGAGCGCAAGTGCGTGGCAAACGGTGATGACTGTTGCGAATTTGTTGCCGATCAGGTCGAGCCCAGCTGGAAATTCAAGG
>Ga0187782_10004264_pt1 | contig 10713 bp, 7 predicted proteins | sample 0715_SJ02_MP15_2_FD_132454 | JGI IMG/M metagenome (GOLD analysis project Ga0187782, IMG submission 132454) | Tropical peat soil microbial communities from peatlands in Department of Meta, Colombia - 0715_SJ02_MP15_20_MG | ecosystem: Environmental > Terrestrial > Soil > Wetlands > Peat | place...
ACGCGCGGCGACGGTGATCATGCCCGTCGCGGCGCTCTGGGGGTCGTGGCTCCTATTTTGCGTTCGCACGACAGGATCCATCGTCCCCGATTCGGGCGCGTCGAAGCGGGTCGGGCACGAGCGACTGTTTCGGCTGATGCTCGATGGTTCGACCGAGCCGCGGGGCGGCTGGGGGGAAGCAGGGCGACACGTGCGTCTATTCGTGAGCGTTCTCCGGAGCGCATTCTCCCACTTGCTGCGCGCCGGCGATCACCTGTCCCGCGTCACTCTGGTCGCGTCATTCATCATCCTCATCTGTCTCCTCGTGGGGTTTGCGGGGGCTCGACGAAGCGGGGCCCCGCGGTCGGTCCGATCGCTACGCGCCGCGGCCGCGCAGACGGCGCCTCTGACAGCGGCCCTCTGTCGCTCGTCGTGGCCAGTCTGGCTCTCCGCAGCGATCGTGCTTTTTTCTTACGTCGTCGTGTTGCACCACGTGCGCGGCTGGTACACGATGCCCCTCCAGCTGATGATGACGCTCCTCGCGAGCGCGTTGTGCCTGGACGCGGTTGGCGCCTTGGAGCCAGGTGCACGGACGCGGTTCGGAATGCTGGCGCGCGGGCTCCAGCGACGGGGGCACTTCACCGCCGTCCCCTCGATCGTCGGGCTCGTTGGGCTCTTCTGGCTTGGCGCCGCGTGGGCAGAGGACATCTCGTTCCGGACCAGGTCGGCGTGGCTGGCTGCCTATATCACCACCGCACGACGGATCGTCGCGATCACACCGCCGGGGGCGCGGGTTGGCGCCTTCAACTCCGGCATCATCGGCGCATTCGCCAGCAGGGGCGGCCGCCGGGTGACCAACCTCGACGGAGTGGTCAATCACCGGGCCCTTCTGGCCAACGAGGCGGGGACGGTCACTGCGTACATCGCGAACGAAGGAATCGAGTTCATCGCCGACTTTTTCACCACCATCCAGACGGCTGAGCGCATCGTGGCGCCAGGGCTGCTCGAGCGTCTCGAGCTGGTCGAGGCCGTGCCCATCGACGACCACCCGGGCGAATCGCTGGGAATCTGGCGATTCCGAACCGATTAGAAGGCGCCTCCGGGCATAGCCAGCCACCGAACCGTCGGGATCGAGGCCCACGTGGAGACCCCCATCTTGAGCGATCCTGGCAGCGAGCTCCCAGTCCCTTCGAGCGGATGGATCGGAATCTTCAGCCGCCGCACGTCCTCCGGCAGCTTCATCCCCGCGATCGATGGTTTGCGCTTCATCTCGATCGCTCTCGTCATATTATATCATACCGAGTATTTTCGGATGCCTGGCGCGCCGCGAATGCTGCGACTCGTTGGCTCCCATGCGAACATCGGCGTGCAGGTTTTCTTCGCCGTCAGCGGGTTCGTTCTCGGTCTCCCGTTCGCGCGCGCGCATCTCGGTCTGGGGGCGCGGGTTTCGTTGAAGCGCTATTTCCTTCGACGGCTGACGCGGCTCGAACCCCCGTACGTCATCAATTTATCCATCTGGTTCGCGATCCAGGTGGTCTTTTTGGGGCGCATGTTTCACGAGCTTTTTCCGCGCTTGGTTGCGAGCCTGATGTACGCGCACAATGCCATCTACCATGGTCCAAGCGAGGTCAATCCCTCCGCGTGGTCCCTCGAAGTCGAGGTTCAATTCTACATTCTGGCGCCGCTCTTGGCTCTCGTATTCCGGCTGTCGCGGCCGGTTCGCCTGGCGCTGCTCTCGGTCGCAATCGGCGCCGCATCGCTGGTTCACTTCGGTTCCGGACTCGCGTTCCCGTCTCAGGCCGAATGGTTCCTTGCCGGTCTTCTGGTCGCCGACGTATACCTCGTCGACTGGCACGGGCGTCCGACCGGCGCGTGGAGCTTCGACGCGCTGTCGTTGCTCGCCTGGGCCGGCCTTTTCGCCAGCCTGGCGCTGCATACCCGCTATCCGCAAATGGCACCCACGTGCAGCGCGATCGAGCCATGGGCGGTGGTTGGCGCGTTCGTCGGGGCGCTGCGCGGCAGACTCACGCGGCGTGTGCTCGGCCTTGCGCCGATCTATCTCGTCGGCGGAATGTGTTATTCCATTTATCTTTACCACGGATACGTGATCGTTCCGATCATGCGCTTTCACGATCGTTACCTGATGAGCGGATTGGGGCCGTTCGATGCCCTGGCTGGGCTGGCCTTCGCGTACGCGCTGACAGTGACGATCTGCGCGATCGCTTTCGTTCTCTTCGAAAAACCGTTCATGAATCCGGCGTGGCCGGGGGCGGTCCGCAGGTGGTTCGGCCGCCGATCGCGAATCGCCTCGCAGGCGGGCGCCGTCAGTCTCTCCGATGGCGCTCGGCTGCGGTAGAGGTCCGGCGGAAGGCCAGGACTCCATCGTCGGACGGCATGGGCACGAGCCCGTCGACCGCGGTCAGGAGGCCGAGGATCTGCCGCAGACGGATCGGCTCCAGCATGGCCGGATGAACGACGACGTAGCCGACATCGAGCTCCTCGAGCCGCCGACGCAGGTCCGTGGCGATGTCGCCGTCCGGTGGCTCTTCGCCTGTCAGGAACATCAGCGAGTGCGATTCTCGATAGTAGCGCAATGCATCGACGGGAACCCGAGCGATCATTGCATTGATCATGCGCTTGCGATGAATCGGCTGATAATACGAGAAAAGCTCGCCGGGGCCGATGCGATCGGTGCCGGTCCGGACGCCGAGAGGAATCTCGAGAACCAGACAGTCCGTCGGGTCGCTCCGAATCTGCTCGTAGAGCGGTTCGCGCGCCATGCTTTGCGTCGAAAATCCGGTGACGATGCGACGTGCCACGAGGTCCCCCGCCACGACCAGAGCGCACCCCGCGAGCACGGCCCGGCGTACCCTGAACTGCACGCGTCCGAGCGCCGTCGACAAAACGATCGCGAAGGTGACCGCGAGTCCCAACGCGGCGGGCATCTGAAACCGGTACGGCGTCCGAAATTGCGATAACCCCGGCAGCTTTCGAAGCCAGGCGAACGGCATGGGTAACCCGTGAGTTCCCACTTGCAGCACCGGTCCCGTCGTCAACACGAGAAACGCGATCGATCCCAATACCCAAGGCCAGAGCGAAGACATTCTTCGAAGCATTGCCAGCCCGGCGATGAGCCCCACGGGCAGAACGCTGCCGTACGCCCTCCAGACCCATACCGGAGCGAAGGCCCAGAGCGGGACGCTGTAGTTCTGCGCTTCGATCGCGCCCGGCACCGTGTAGCCTGCACCGTGGGCAAGGGGTCGAATGCACAGCAGATATGCAAACGGACCCGCCACGATCACGGCGATTGCTGCCGACCGAAGGAAACGACCGGAGAGTAAGTCGCGAGGGCGACGAACGATCGAATCGACTCCGAGAACGAGGAGCCAGCCTGCACAGAAGATTGCGATTTGCTGATCCGCGAGAAGACTTGCTGCGACCGAAGCCCCCCAGAGCAGGCCCCCCCATGCGCTCGGCTCAGCCAGGACTCTCAGACCGAAGTACAGGGCGAAAATCGCAGGCCAGAGCGCCGAGCACGACACCCGGCCGACGTCCAGGTGGAAATTGACCGCCGGCACTCCGGCGATCGCCAGGCCGCAGACATAGGCAACCCATGCATCCTTCGCGACGTAATCAGTCAGACGAAATGCTGCATACCCGTTGAGAGTCGTCGTCAAGAGACTCTGCGAATTCAGGACACCCGTCGACCCAAGAAGCGGCATGAACGGGATCGAGAGAAGACCATAGAGAAGGCCGAAGGTGTGAAAGCGCAGGTCGAGCTGCGCGGGCGCGAAGACGTAATCCGTGAAATACGGTTTGGTATGCAGGTGAACCACTGCGTGGTAAATCCACCAATTGTTCCAGAGAAATCCGAATGTATCCATTCCTCCCGGGAATGCGCTGAATAACCTCGCGACGAGCGGAAACGTGTAAATCGCGCCGACTACCCAATAGGTGGTGAGCACCGCCAGCTGCGGCGCCGCCGCACCGAGCAGGGGCCGGCGGGCGCGAAGCAGCGCCCTCGCCATCTTCACCAGCTCGGACGACATCGAAGTCGCTCCCCTGGAGCCGGCTCCGGACGGAGCCCCGGAAGCTCGCGCCATGCCTTCGCGTAGCCCGCTTGCGTTTCCTTTTCAACGCTTGGGCACTCGCACTCCATGCGGGCGCACGCCGCGGCCGATCCGCGGCGTGGTAAGGTCCAGGCTGAAGAAGGTCGAGGTCCTCGGTGCGTCACAAGGTTTTCATCTCCAATTTCGGCTGCTTCGTCGCTTCGCTCACTCTCGCCTCGGGCTGTTCGGGGAACGCGTCGTCGGGAGGCTCGTCCGGATCCGGCGCCTCCGGGGCGTCGAACAGCTCCTCCGCGCCCGCCGTCTCGTTCGCCCAGGACATCATGCCGATTTTTCAGAACGACTGCTCCACGGCAAACGGCGGGGCGTGTCACGGGGTGACGACGGTGACGACGCAGGTGCAGCCGCGGCCGTACCTCGGCCCGTACCTCACGCCGCTTGACGGGGGCATCATCGACCAGGTTTACATGGGCCTCGTCAACGTGGATTCGAACGAGGCGCCCAAGATGCCCTACGTCGACCCGGGGAACCTCGCCAACAGCTTTCTCTGGCACAAGGTGGACGGGGACCTCACGAGCATCATGGCGGACTGCACGAATCCGATCTCGACGGTCGACCCCTGCGGAGCTCAGATGCCCGACACGAGCTTGATGGTCAGCGGCGTCGCGGCCCTTCCCGCGTCGTCGCAGGCCGAGATCGCCAGCTGGATCGACGCCGGAGCACCCAACAACTGACGCTCGACGGAGCTGACCCTTCCGCAGAGGACGCCCACGCGCCATGGGCGCCGAACTTCGTCCTCCGGAGACTGCAGGCCCACGTGGCGGCCGCACCGGCCGCGACGGCTGCGCATGGTACCGTACCGTCATGATCGGCCGGCTGACCGGCAGAGTGGTGGCGCAGGAGAGCGACGGGGCCGTCGTCCTCGACGTCACCGGGGTGGGCTACGAGCTCGCGACGCCTCAGGGAACTCTCGGACGCGCGCCACTCGACGACTCGGGGCGAGTGACGCTCTGGGTGCATACGCACGTTCGCGAGGACGCCCTCGCGCTCTACGGATTCTCCGACGAGCATGAACGTGCGGCATTTCGGGCCCTCATCGGCGTTTCGAACGTGGGGCCCAAGATCGCCGTCGCGGTTCTGGGGGCGCTGCCCGCCGCGGAGCTCGCGCGCGCCGTCTCTCGCCGTGACCTTGCGGCGCTCACGGCCGTTTCGGGAATCGGAAAGAAAATCGCGGAAAGGCTCCTCCTCGAGCTACGCGACAAGCTGCCAGCCGCTCCCAACATCGCGTCCGGCGCGCCCGCGGGGCCGGCCCCTGCGCCGCCTCGAGCGACGGCCGGGGGAGAGCGGCTCCGAACGGCGCTCACGGGCATGGGGTTCAAGCCCGCCGAAGCCGATCGCGCGATCGCCGCGCTCGAGGGCCGCGCTGCGACGGCACCGCTCGAGGAAATGCTGCGTGAGGCGCTCGCCCTGCTCGCCAAGTAGCCTTAGGCTTCCCCGCGAATGAAGGACGTCATCGCGTTCATCGATGCTCATCGCCGGCGGTTCGTCGATGAGCTCATCGAGTGGGTTCGCATCCCCTCGGTGTCGAGCGATCCGGCGCGCGTGGAGGACGTGCGCGCGAGCGCCGATCATCTGGCGGCGTCTCTCGCCGCCCTGGGCGCCGCCCGCGCCGAGGTCTGGCCAACGGCGGCTCATCCCGCCGTGTTCGCCGAGTGGCGGTGCGGCTCGCCGGCTTCGACGCTTCTCGTCTATGGCCATCACGACGTGCAGCCGGTCGATCCGCTGTCCGAATGGACCTCTCCGCCGTTCGAGCCCGAGGTTCGCGCGGGGCGCCTCTGGGGACGCGGCGTCGTGGACGACAAGGGCCAGGTTTACATCCATGCGAAGGCGATCGAGAGCTTCGTCCGGACCGTCGGACACTTGCCCATCAACCTGAAGATGATCGTCGAAGGCGAAGAGGAGATTGGAAGCGCGAACCTGGACGGGCTCCTGCGCGATCGTGCGCGCGACCTCGCCACCGATTTCGTCTGCGTGAGCGATACGGCGATGTTCGGTCGCGGGATTCCGTCCTTGTGCGTCGGCCTTCGCGGACTCGCATACGTCGAGGTCTTCGTCGAGGGGCCTTCGTCGGATCTGCATTCCGGCTCTTTCGGCGGGGGGATCGCCAATCCCGCCAATGTTCTTGCGCGCATGGTCGCCTCCCTCCACGACGACGACGGGCGCGTCGCGGTTGACGGTTTCTACGACGCGGTCGTGCCTCTCTCTCCGGAAGAGCGCGCGGAGATCGCAAAGCTGCCGTTCGACGAGCGCGACTGGCTGGCGGCGACCGGAGCGCCCGCGCTTCGAGGCGAGCCGGGCTATTCGACGCTCGAGCGAATCTGGGCGCGTCCGACGATCGACTGCTGCGGCATCGGCGGCGGTTTCCAGGGAGAGGGGGCGAAGACGATCATCCCGGCTCGAGCCCGGGCGAAGCTCGGGTGCAGGCTCGTCCCCGACCAGGAACCGGAGGACATCGCGCGCAAAGTGGCCGATCACCTTCGGCGAGTCGCGCCGCCCGGGGTCCGTGTGCGCGTCGAATATCTCCACGGAGGGCGTCCGTACCTCGCGCCGACGGACCACCCCGTCTACGAAGTCGCGAAACGGGCCTTCAGCAAGGCGTTCGGGAAGCCCACCGTCTTCATGCGCGAGGGTGGGAGCATCCCATTCGTCAGGACCATCGCCGACGCGACCAGCAAGCCGTGCCTGCTCATGGGGTTCGGGCAACCCGACGAGAACGCGCACGCCCCGAACGAATGGCTCGACCTCGACAACTATCACCTGGGCATCAAGAGCGCCGCCTACCTCTACGACGAGATCGGACGCATGGGCTGAGCGCGCCTGGCCCGATCGGCGAATTCGACTATCCCGTGGGGGAGGGGAGCGCAGCCGATCCACCGGATGCCCACCTCGCGAACAGCCCGAGCCGAAACCGGCTCACCCAGTGCAAAACGCTCTCATAAGCGAGACGGACATGGCCAAGAAGACGAGATCCGCCAGGCGCGACAAGCCTCAGTCGCGGAGCGAGCGACGCTTCGAGCCTCGCGCAAGCACCAAGCCGATCATCCCGTACGTCCTCGGCGCGCTGGGCGCTCTCGCCATGGGCGCCGGCTTCTGGGGGCAGTTCGGCGCCACCCTCGAAGGTCAGGATCTCGATCCATTCAAAGGAGCCGTCTGGCTTCTCGGCGTCGGCGCAATCGCGGTCGGAGCGGCCATCTGGCTCGGGACGAGCGGCGAGCCGCCCCTGCGCGTCGGCGACGGCGGGATCGGCCTCGAGAAGGGCCAGGTACGTCGAATCCCGTGGCACGCCGTGGAGCGGGTCGAGTGGCGAGGGGAGGCCGTTCGCGTCACGGGACGCGACGAGGAGGGGGCTTCGCTCCTCCTCGTCGTGAAGTCGATGACTCATCCGCAGGCCGCGGCATGGATCGTCCGCGAGGCGCGCGCACGCGTTCCCGCCGTGGTCGACGTTCCGGCCGACGCCACGCTTCCGGAGGCCTCGGCGACCGCGGGCACGAACTCGAGCCTCGAGCCGCCGCAGGTCGTCGGCAAGCGCTGCGCGGCGAGCGGAAAGGCCATCTCGTTCGAGCCCGATGCCCGAGTGTGCCCGCGGTGCGAGCGCGTCTATCACAAGGCCCACGTCCCCGAGTCGTGCGCCTGTGGAGGGTCACTCGGGGATCTGCGGTCGGAGGCGAAGACGGCGTAGAACGTCGTCACGTCGAATCGCTTAGAATCGCCGCGCGCATGCGGCGCACCGCCGTCGGCAGCTCGGCCGCCGCGAGGGACTCCACCCGATTTCGACCCCGCTGCTTGGCCGTGTACATCGCGAAGTCGGCCGCCCCGACGAGCGCCTCGATCTGCCAGGGCGCGTCTGCGCTCGAGACCCCGATGGACGCGGTCACGCGAATGGGCTCGCCTTCCAGCACCGCATGGGATTCCTCGGCGATGGCCCGGCGAACTCTCTCGGCGGCGATCCGCGCGCCCGCGTCCCCCGTCTGCGGAAGTGCGATCACGAACTCCTCGCCGCCCCACCGGGCAACGCAGTCGCTGCGGCGCGCAACCCTCACGAGCACCTTCGACACGCCCTGCAAGACCGCGTCGCCGGCGGCGTGTCCGCGCCGATCGTTGACCACTTTGAAATGGTCGATGTCGAGAAGCATGAGCGACATCGGAAACACGTGACGATCCGCTCGTGCGCGTTCCCGTTCGATGACGTCGAGGAACGCTCTCCGATTGAGCAGGCCCGTGAGCCCATCGATCGTCGCGAGACGCTGGGCGTCCTGATAGAGCGCGCTCATCTGGAGCGGCCCGCCCAGCTCGGCAGCGACGAGCGTGAGCGTCCGCTCGTCCTCCGGCGACAGTCCGCGCCCGGCCGGCGCCAGCGCCAGCTGACCGACTTGCCGCTCAGCGAACTTGACCGGAAGCACCCGGGGCTGACCTCCATCGCGGTCGGCCGTCGTGCGCTCGTCGGTCAGGACGTGGACGGCGCGAGCAGCAGGGACTGACAGACTCGAGCGGGCGGCGGCCTCGGCAGCCTCGCGATCGATGGGGTTGGCATGGACGAAGAGCGGCTCGTACGAACGACCCGGCAGGAGCGCGAGCCATCGATAGCTGATGACCTCCGCGAGCAGGGTCGCGAGGCCCTCGAAGAGGCGCAAAGCCTCGCCGGCGCTGGCGAGCGCTCGGACCTCGCCCGAAATCACCGACTCCGCGAGGGCCGCATCGAGCACCGCCGACATGCGCTCCTGCAGCGTGAGGGACCGGCCCCGGACCGCATCAACCGGCTGCGGACGCGGCGGCGCGGACGCGATCAGGGTGGGCAAGAGCCCCACCAGGTCATCCAGCCGGTCCTTGCTCAGATAAGCGGCTGCGCCGGCGGTTCGCGCCCAGAAGCGCGACCGCCTATGGCCGGAAGCGGTCAGAAGCATGACGGGAACGTGCGCAGTCGAGGGGTCACTTCGAAGAATGCGGCAGAGATGCACCCCCGAAATGCCCTTCATGTGCAGATCGGTGACGACGATATCCGGAGGCGAGCTCAAGGCATTCTCTACGCCGCTCTCGCCGTCGACCGCTTCGTCGACCTCGTAGCCACGTGCACGAAGCCGCGTCGAAAGGAGCGCTCGGACGGAGGGGCTGTCGTCGATGACGAGTACGCGCGTCGTCAAAATCCAAACCCTTGATCGAACCCAGTTATACGGTGAAGCGCGTGAGGCCGGTACGCCGAAGTGGGCCGGCCGCCGCGAGGGGGAGCACCCGGTACGAGCGTTGCTCCTTCGCCCGCGAGGATCACCTTCGAATGCAAACTTTCACGCCGCACTCCGAAGCGGAATCTCCATCTTGCCCCGACGGTTCCGCGCTTGCCCCGCGGCGTGTTCCGACCTCGACAATTCAGCGAAGAGCTCCGACCGGCCGGCCCTCGACGCCCGTCGCGGCGCGTACGTATGCGCACCTTTACGGCACCCTGTTCTGGCCAGCGTGGGAACGGCTGATCCGCGGACGCACCACCGCTCGCCACCTGGACTTCGTGCAAGCCATGCAGTGGCAACCCCGCGAAACGATCGAGCGCTACCAGCTCGTCGCGCTTCGCGCCCTCCTGGGCGACGCGCAGCGCCACATCCCCTACTGGCGCCAGCTGTTCAAGCGGCTCGGCTTCGATGCACGAGACGTGCGTGGGCCCGGCGATCTTCGCGCGCTTCCGATCTTGACCCGCGAGATCGTGCGCGAGCGGTATCGCGACCTCGTGCATCCCGCGTACGCCTCGACCAACCTGAAAAAGGGAACCAGCGGGTCGACGGGCACGCCTCTCAAGTTCGAGTATTCGCCCGAAAGCGAGTCGTGGCGGCAGGCCATTCGGATTCGAAGTTACTCGTGGAGCGGCTACCGGCCGGGGCTTCCTACCTTTTACTACTGGGCGCTCGTCAGCAGGCCCCCGCGGGGCTCGCGAGGGCTCAAGATTCGCTTCGATCGAACGTTCAAGCGGGAGACGTTCGTGGATTCGATGCACCAGAACGAAGACGCACGACGCCGCGCTCTCGAGCTCTTCAAGCGAGCACGACCCTCGGTCGTCATCTGCTACACGCAGTCCTGCGCGCAGTTCGCGCGATGGATCCTCGACCGCGGGCTGCGCGACTGGGACGACGTCCCCGTGCTGTGCGGGGCCGAAGCCGTGCTTGCCGCGGATCGCGCCGTCCTCGCGCGCGCCTTCGGTCCCGAGATCTTCGAGACCTACGGGTCCCGGGAGACGATGCTCCTCGCGGCCGAATGCGAAGCCCACGACGGGATGCACCTGATGGACGAAAACCTGCTGGTCGAGGTCATTCGGGACGGCAAGCCCGCGCAGCCCGGCGAGACCGGCGACGTGCTCGTCACGGATCTGCACAACTACGGAATGCCCTTCATCCGCTACCGGAACGGGGACGTCGCCACGACGTCGACGGGCGACGCGTGTCGTTGCGGGCGTGGCCTGCGCAAGATCCAGCGCGTGGACGGGCGCAGGGCGGACACGCTCGTCGACAGCGAGGGCAACCCGATTCCCGGCGTCGTCTTCCACGTGCTCTTCAGCGACGCGCGGCAGGAGATCATCCGGCAGTTCCAAGCCGTTCAGCGGCGCAGCGGCGCCGTCCTGCTTCGGGTC